>Ga0335073_10002112_pt1 | contig 27178 bp, 22 predicted proteins | sample Lox_Sample_22_FD_207093 | JGI IMG/M metagenome (GOLD analysis project Ga0335073, IMG submission 207093) | Soil microbial communities from Loxahatchee National Wildlife Refuge, Florida, United States - Lox_Sample_2.2 | ecosystem: Environmental > Terrestrial > Soil > Wetlands | place: USA...
CAGCACCGCGTCCTGTTCTGGGGAATTATCGGCGCACTCATCACGCGCGCGATTTTCATTGCAGCCGGTGTGACCCTGCTGGACCGGTTTCACTGGATCGCCTATATTTTTGGCGCGATCCTCATCTACAGCGGCATTCGCCTGCTCATGGGACACGGCGCCCAGGTCCATCCTGAGACGAATCCGCTGCTGCGCGGCTTCCGAAAGATGTTTCGCGTGACTGACGGGTACGAGAGCAACCGGTTTTTTGTGCGCCGCGACGCGATGACCTTCGCTACCCCGCTGGCGCTAGTGCTGATTGTGATTGAGACGACGGACTTGCTCTTCGCGGTCGATTCGATTCCGGCGGTGCTGGCGGTGACGCGCGAGCCGTTTATCGTCTATACGTCAAACGTCTTCGCGATCCTCGGGCTGCGGTCGCTGTTCTTTGTGCTGTCGGGGATGATCGAGAAGTTCCACCTGCTGCACTACGGCCTGTCAGTGATCCTGATCTTTATCGGGTCGAAGATGATGACCTCGGACTTCGTCAAAATTCCGACCGAGATCACACTGGTGGCGGTCGCGGGGGTATTGCTGGTGTCGGCGGTTCTGTCGCTGATATTTCCTAAGCAGGAAACAGAATCTGACGTGTGACGGGGGAGAACAGCAGATCCCTCGTCGGCCTGAACGCCTCCTCGGGATGACAAAAATAACATGGGGGCGTGTGGCGGCGCAGCTAAAGCTGCGCCCTTTCAAACCGGCAACTGACAACTGGCAACTGGCACTGGCAGCCGAGAACCGACAACTGACAACCGACAACTGGCTTCTAGTTTCTGATGTTCTCCAGCAACTGCTCCACTTCCGCTTTCTTGTCCGCCGTCAGCGGCAGCAGCGGCAGGCGAACCGTCCCGCCGAAGTAGCCGTTGTAGTCCATCGCGTACTTGACGCCCGCGATGCTCAGCGCGCCGACAATGCGCTCAGCGGCTTTGGCAATGCGCTCCTGCTTCTCGCGCGCGAGTGCGGCGTCGCCGTCCTTCCAGGCAGCATAAATTTCGTAGCAGGCGGTGGGAGCACAATCGGCAAAAGCCAGGATCGCACCGACGGCTCCAGCGTCGAGCGACGGATGCAGCTTATGCGCGGCGCCCACCAGCACCTGAAAGCCGACTTCTTTCTGGCGCGTTTTCATTTTGCCGACCATGGTCACGGCCGAGGAAGAAGGTTTCGTTGCTTTCGAAGCCGATAGCGGTCCGGTTTCCGCGGCGGTTCCGGCAAGCGCGCCGACGCTGACCAATTCCCCACCGTCGCCGTTGGCCGAAGCTCCCGCTGCGGCTTTCATCATGCGGCCAGTCACTGCGGCGAAGGTCTCCGTGACCGTCGCGCTGCGCTTGACGTGGCGCGTGCCTTCCACCATCTTCTGCACCTTCTCGATCGAACCAGACGATTCTTTTATGCCGATCAGCTTCGGATGCTCGGCCAGCTCGATCACCAGTTCAGCCGGAATATCGTAGCCGGTCGCCTGCGGGAAGTTGTAGATGATGACCGGCAGCGGCGAGCGATCGCACACGAAGCGGTAGAAGGCCAGCATGTTTGGCGGCTGCGCCATCTGTCCCTTGTAGTAATGCGGCGTGCGCACCATCGCGACATCGTAGCCAAGCTCGGCGGCGTACTCGGTCAGACGCAATGTCTCCGTCGCCGACTCGATCCCCGTGCCGGCGATGAGTACCTTCTCATTCGCAGCGGCCTCGCGCGCGGACTTCAGCACTTCGCGGCGCTCTTCATCACTGAGCAGGATAGCTTCACCGGTCGATCCCTGGACGACGATGCCGGCTATCGGCCCACGCGAATATTGCTCAACGTTCTGCTCGAGCTTGCGAAAGTAAACCCTGCCGTCGGGATAAAAGGGCGTAGTGATGGGAGGAAAGATTCCGTGAAGAAGCATGGCGACCTCTGAAACGATTATAGGACGGTGAGCGTCAAGCCGAGGGGGAGGGTACCTCTGATGGTGATAGGGGCGACCTCTCGCTAGCGATTCTGCAATCTTCTTTCGGCAGCATCGGTCGTTGTGCGACTAATGGTAGAGCCCGAAAGGGCGGCTCAGCCTTTAGCCCAGGACGCAGCGCAGCGGAGTCCTGGGTAGGCGCTATTTGAAGGGCTGGAGTCGGCTTCAGCCGACGGCACATCTGCCGTCCCTGCGGGACTCGGTACTCTCAAGAAAGGGACCGTTACCCACCGTTCCGCTTCGCTCCACGGTGGGCTAAATTCGCAGCCGCCCTCGCCCCGCGCCGTGCGCAAAACCAGCGCACGCCGCAAGCGCGGCAGCGGGCTCGGTCAAGCGCGGAGCCAGAGTGCTTCGGATCGTGTTTTGTTGCTGGAACGAGGCATGACGGACCTCCCAATCATGATAACGGTTGCAATTTTTGCGCCATCACTCACGCAAGGATCTAGCGGTGCTTTTGCTTCAGGAACAACTAGCGTTTACCGATTGCCCATGGTCCGAATCTCAGCCATTCCTAGCAGGCGCTGGTCGGCGGTGGCTAGCACCAAATCAAGAACCTGGGCTGTAGCTGCCAGGAACCGATCGGCAGGATCGGGATGCAGCGAGAGACGGCTGGCCGCCAGAGCGATCTCGTGGGTCAACGGCGCTTCTCGCAGAGGAAGAATTGCGTCGTGCAACCATCCCTCGATATCGTCGGGCAATTGAATTCTGCCTCTGGCGTGAAGGGTGAACGCTTCCCACGTGCTGATCGGAGATAGCCAGAGTTCGTTGTCGTCATTGCGCAACTCGCGCAGTAAACGCGATCCCAAACGCCGCGGCTCAAGATACGTCCAAAGCCAAATATGCGTGTCGAGCAGGAGTTTCAACTGCGCAACGCCTCCCAATCCTTCGGATCATTGGCTGGAGAAATGATGTCGCCCAGGATCTTCGCCGTGCCTTTGCCGGAGCCGATCCAAGCCTTGCGATCGACTTGAACATCTGCGGGTGGCACAACATCGGCGACCGGCTTTCCGAAGCGCGTTACGCGAATTGCCTGCTTCGTCTTGGAAACCTGCTGCAGAAGCGACAGGCACTTGGCTTTGAATTCCGAGATGGAGATTTCTTGCATAGGCCGTGAACCACAATTATAACCATGGTCAAAATAATGGTCAACGGCCGAATTGTTTTTAGGGTAACTTCAGCCGACTATTCTCCGAAACGGTCCGACTCTGTCGATTGCCGTTGTACTCGTACTGCACATACAGCTGCTTCGACTGGCCGGGCGCGGGATCGCCGCCCATGGTCTGATTGTTCACGACGATGTTCAGACGATTGTTGACCACCATGCTTTGCAGTTGCGATGTGACATCGCGGCTGTTGCGACCGGAAGCATAGGTAGCGCGCACGATGCGAAGAAAGTTCTTGTTGCCGCCTCCGGACCATCCGCCTCCGCCCCACTGCGTTCCAGTAAAGATGGACGAATTAACCGTGGAGCCTTCCTTGTAGGTGAAGGTCTGCACGCGTCCGTTCCGGTCGCGTCCAATAATGCGTAGCGTCTTGTCTGCGCCCTTGTACGGATCGACGCCCATGTTTTGGTTGTTGGCCTTGAAGTTCGGCCCGCTGACCAGCCGGCGCACGGTGTTGGTAACGTCCTGGCGACGGTTGCCGGCGCCCCAGTCGGCGCTCTGGACGTACCAGGCTTGCTGCGCCGAGACGGCCAGCGCAGAAAAGATGAGGAGGGCCGAAACAGCAAACAGAGTTCTCGCTTTTGGCACGTGATCCTCCGGCACTTTAGAAAACGATCTCAAACAGTGCTTTGTATCAGGGCAGGTCTTCAGCCGTGCCGTCAACAGACCAGTAGGAGATGGGCTTTAGCCCCTGCGCAGATGCAAGGCCTAAAGCCCTACCTTACGCCGCATTGTGTGGCGCGACCAAGATCGTGCCCTGATACAAACCAAAGAGAAGCATTAACTGCTGGTCGCTAATTGCTGCTTTCGTTCTGCGTGCAGTTGCTGCAGCGCGTACACTTTGGCCTCGCCTCGTTGCAGAGCAGCGATGCCGTCGCAGGCCGCTTTGGCCGCCGATAATGTCGTGATCGTGGGAATGCGCGCCACCACTGCGGCACGCCGAATTGCTTTCTCATCGAACCAGGGCTCAACCCCGTGCGGCGTGTTGATGATGAGATGAATGCGCTCGCCCTTGATGAGATCGACGACGTTTGGCCGACCTTCTTTGACTTTGTACACGCGCTCGACTCGCAGACCGGCGTGTTCCAGCACGCGAGCTGTGCCATGCGTGGCGACGATGCTGAAACCGAGCTCGACGAAGCGCTTTGCCAGCTCCGGCATGAAAGGCTTGTCGCGGTCGTTGCCGCTCATGAAGACGGTGCCTGAGGTCGGAAGCTTCTGGCCCGCCGCGGTTTGCGCCTTGGCAAAAGCCTCGCCGAAGTTATCGGCCACGCCCATCACCTCGCCGGTCGATTTCATCTCCGGCCCGAGCACGGTATCGACGCCGGGAAACTTGCCCCAGGGAAACACCGGCGATTTCACAAAGTAGAAGTTGCCGGTATCGAGGTCGCTCTTGCGCTCGATGTTTGCGGGCAAAAATTCGCGCAGCTTGCGGCCGGTCATCAGCCGCGCAGCGATCTTCGCCAGCGGTATGCCGGTCGCTTTCGATACATACGGCACCGTGCGCGAGGCGCGCGGGTTCACCTCGATGACGTACACGCGGTTGCGTTGAATGGCGTACTGCACGTTCATCAGGCCGACGACTTTCAGCGCACGCGCCAACTGAAAGGTGTATTCGCGAATCGTGTTCAGCAGGTGCTTGGGAATATCGACCGCAGGCAGCACACACGAGGAATCGCCGGAGTGGATACCGGCCTCTTCGATGTGCTGCATGATGCCGCCGATGACGACATCCTCGCCGTCGGAGATCGCGTCGACATCAATCTCGGTCGCCGATTCGAGAAAATGATCGATCAGTACCGGGCGCTCCTGCGAGTACTCGACCGCCTCCTTCATGTACTCGATCAGTGAGGCATCATCGTAGACGAGCGCCATGGCGCGCCCACCCAGCACGTACGACGGCCGCACCAGCACGGGGTACGAAATGCGGTTGGCATTGGTTAGCGCTTCTTCCAGGCTCGTTGCAGTAGCTCCGCGAGGCTGTGGGATGGAAAGCTCTTCCAGCAGCTTGCCAAAGCGCTTGCGATCTTCGGCGAGATCGATGCTCTCCGGTGATGTGCCAATGATCGGCACGCCAGCGGCTTTCAGCGGCAGCGCGAGATTCAGCGGCGTCTGTCCACCGAACTGGACGATTAAACCGACGGGAGCTCCGCCTGACGCTTCGTGCTCGTACACCGCCATCACGTCTTCATAGGTGAGCGGCTCGAAGTAGAGGCGGTCGCTGGTATCGTAGTCGGTCGAGACAGTCTCGGGATTGCAGTTGATCATGATCGTCTCGTAACCGTCTTCGCGCAGCGCGAAGGCCGCGTGGCAGCAGCAGTAATCGAACTCGATTCCCTGCCCGATGCGGTTCGGTCCGCTGCCCAGAATGATGACCTTCTTGCGATCGGTCGGCGTCGCCTCATCCTCTTCTTCGTAGGTCGAGTAGAGATATGGCGTGTAGCTTTCGAACTCAGCGGCGCAGGTGTCGACCCGTTTGAACACCGGCGTGACCTTGTGCTCCTTGCGCAACTGATGAATCTTCTCGGCAGCCGCGCGCCCGTTTTTCATGTTGAGAGCACCGGCAAGTCGTGCGTCGGAGAAGCCCATGCGCTTGATCTCGTGAAGGCGCGCGGCATCGATCGGCTCGCTTCCCAGCTTCGCCTGCACGTCGGAGATTTCCTTGAGCTGGTGCAGGAACCAGGGATCGATGTTGGTCATCTGCGTGATCTCGCGGACCGACATGTCCTGCGACAACGCATACCGGATGTACTGCAAGCGCTCGGGATGCGGCGTGACCAGTCGTTTGGTGAGGATGCGCGGCTCGATCTCGTCGGCGTCAACGCGCTTGCCGGTCTCGAGCGATCGTACGGCTTTCAGCAGCGCCTGCTTGAAGGTGCGCCCAATCGCCATTACCTCGCCGACCGACTTCATCTGTGGGCCGAGTGATTCGTCCGCGCCCGGGAACTTCTCGAATTGCCACTTGGGAATTTTGACCACGACATAATCGAGCGTTGGCTCGAAACAGGCGGGTGTCTTGCGGGTGATGTCGTTGGTGATCTCGTCGAGGGTGTAGCCGACGGCGAGTTTTGCGGCGATCTTTGCGATCGGGAAGCCAGTTGCCTTCGACGCCAGCGCCGAAGAGCGCGACACGCGCGGGTTCATCTCGATCACGACCATGCGCCCGTTGTGCGGATCGACGGCGAACTGGATGTTGGATCCGCCGGTCTCGACTCCGATCTCGCGGATGACGGCGATCGCGGCATCACGCATCCTTTGGTATTCGCGATCCGTAAGCGTCTGCGCCGGTGCGACGGTAATCGAGTCGCCGGTGTGCGTGCCCATCGGATCAAAATTTTCGATGGAGCAGATGACGATGACGTTGTCGGCGAGATCGCGCATCAGCTCCAGCTCGTACTCCTTCCAGCCGAGCACGGATTCCTCGAGCAGCACTTCATGAACGGGCGAAAGATCAAGGCCACGGCTCAGCAGTTCGAGCAGCTCTTCCCGGTTATAGGCGATGCCACCGCCCGTGCCTCCCAACGTGAATGAGGGTCGCAGGATAACGGGGAAACCGATCTTGCCGCTGAAGTCGATGCCGTCTTTGAGATTGTTCACCAGCGATGACTTCGGCACGTCGAGGCCGATTGCGGTCATCGCATCTTTGAAGAGCAGCCGGTCCTCGGCCTTCTTGATGGCGCCGAGCTGTGCGCCGATGAGCTGCACGCCGTACTTCTCCAGCACTCCGCTGTCGGAGAGTTCGACCGCGAGGTTGAGCGCCGTCTGGCCGCCGACAGTCGGAAGCAAGGCGAAGACCCCTGACATGCCGCTTTCGCGCAGCATCTCACTTTCGACGCGGATGATTTCTTCGAGATAGGTGCGGGTAAGCGGCTCGATGTAGGTGCGGTCGGCCATCTCCGGATCGGTCATGATGGTGGCCGGATTGGAGTTGGCGAGCACGACCTCGTAGCCTTCCGACTTGAGCGCCTTGCAGGCCTGCGCGCCGGAGTAGTCGAACTCGGCCGACTGGCCAATGACGATCGGCCCCGAGCCGATGATGAGTACCTTCGCGATGTCGTTGCGGCGTGGCATGGGTTAGTGTTTTGTACTCAGTTCTTGTTGCACGTCAATCCTCTGGACGTAGTCAGAATTTTCATCACGAGCGAGCTTCAGCTCGCGAGGGATCTGCTGAAGGGGCGCGCCTTTTGGCGCGCCTTTTGGCCGATTAGCGACCGGCTTTAGCCACTGGGGGACTTCGTCTCTTAAGCTGCCCGGAAATGCAGAACAATAGGGATACTCTGCGGCGCTCTCCGCCAGCTTTCTCCCAACGGGATTGCGGTGGATGTATTCAACGTGGATCCAATAGTCCTCAAAGTCGCGAATTCGATGGTCAGAGAAACCCGTCTGCCAGATTTCCGTTGATGAATGCAGTTCTTTCTTCACTCGAAAAGAAAAACCGCCCTTGATGAACTGAACTGCCCGTTCCAAAGTCACTGATGGTGTAATCAGGATGTGGAAGTGTTCAGGCATTAGGACAAATTCATGGAGGCTGTAAGCTCGACCTCGATAGGACTGCAAAGTTTCCAGAAACAGCTCAGCCCACCTTTCATTCTTGAAAAGAGCGCGCCTCTGCCAGGTCTGTGAAGTGACAAAGTAGGTATAGCCTGAGGCTGTTCGTTGTCGAGTCGGTCTCAAATCGACGTCCCTCAGGGGCTAAAGCCCCCATTGCTTAGCGGTCCTTAACGGCGCGCCTAAAGGCGCGCCCCTTCAAAACAGCAGGTCCCCAGCAAGGCTAATGTCTTCCATCACAGTTCTGCCATTTCTTGCATCATCGAAACAGGATCCACTGTGCGCCCCTTCAAAGCAACCCAATGCCATTCCTGGACGCTTGCGATCGAGCAGCACATCATCGACAGGCGCCTCACTTCCCCTTCCACTCCTCCATCATCTTCACAAAATCCTTAAACAGGTAGTGCGAATCGTGCGGGCCGGGCGCAGCTTCCGGGTGGTACTGCACGCTGAACAGCGGCAGCGAGCGGTGTCGCAGGCCCTCGAGCGTGTTGTCGTTCAGGTCGATGTGCGTCAGGTCGACCTCGCTCTGCTTCAGCGAATCGGGATCGACAGCGAAGTTATGATTGTGCGCCGTGATCTCGACCTTGCCAGTCGCCATCTGTTTCACCGGATGATTGCCGCCGTGATGCCCGAACTTCAGCTTGTAGGTCTTGCCGCCGAGCGCGAGCCCGATGAGTTGATGTCCAAGACAAATTCCGAAGATCGGGACTTTGCCCATCATCCGGCGAATGCTTTCCTGCGCGTACGTCACCGGCTCGGGATCGCCGGGCCCGTTCGAGAGAAACACGCCGTCGGGCTTCATCGCCAACACATCTTCGGCGCTCGTGGTCGCGGGCACAACGGTCACGTTGCAGCCTTCACCGACCAGGCGGCGCAGGATGTTCTGCTTGATCCCGTAGTCGTATGCCACAACGTGGTAGTTAGCCGGCGCGTCCTTGACGCCCACGACCTCGGTTGGCTCGTGCGAACGCACGCCCTCGTCCCACTGATAAACGCGGGGTGTAGTGACTTCCTTCGCCAAGTCCGTGCCATCCATCTTCGGAATCGAGCGCGCCTTGGCGATCAGCTTGTCCACGTCGGTTTCGAGCGTCGAAATCACACCACGCATGACGCCGTTGTCGCGCAGATGGCGAACCAGTGCGCGGGTGTCGATTTCGGCGAGCACGGGAATCTTGTAGCGCTCGAGATATTCTTCGGCGACCTCCTGCGAGCGCCAGTTCGAGCTGACCCGCGAGAATTCGCGGACGATCAGGCCCTCGATATAGGGACGCGTGGCTTCGTTGTCGTCCGAATTCGTGCCGTAATTGCCGATCTCGGGATTGGTGAGGACTACGATCTGACCGGCGTAGGAAGGATCGGTGAAAATTTCCTGGTAGCCGGTGATGGAGGTATTAAAAACGACTTCCCCGTAACATTCACCTTTTGCTCCGTAGCCTTTGCCGCGGAAGACGCGGCCATCTTCCAGCGCAAGGATTGCCTGCATTTGGACTCCGGGGAGTGGGTTTTTACGATTTTATCAGGGAATGCCGCCGAGCATAAGAGGGACGGGCAGAGGAACGCAGGTGCACAAGCTGCAGTGCAACTGCTGAGCGCGAATCATTGTTGAGGCCAGGTTCCCGTTTCGGAATTTACCGTGAAATCGAGGCCCCTTCGAAGCGTCATGGTTCGAGCACCGGATGTATGCTGCTCGCAAATAGCATTCCCAGGAGACCAGCCATGATGAGATCTGTGGTAGTGGCGTTCATGTGGCTCGTTATCGCTCTGCCGGCCCTCGGCATGACTTACAAAACAACTTATCCGGATTCCTGCAGCCAGATGTGGCCTGCCGTAAAGGATGTTCTCAGCAATCCGAACGAGTACGACGTCACCAAAATGGATGACGCCAAGATGCATGCCGACTACGACGTCAAGCACACGGCCCACGTCAACATCTCCGGAGCGCTGCTGCAGCGCAAGAACCATGTGACGCTTGTGCCCAAGGGCACGGGATGCGAGATGCAGGTCGTCTCCAATTACAGTGGATGGGAGCACAACGATCAGGGCGACTTTAAAACCCGGGTGGAGCAATCGCTGGCTAAGATAAAAGCCGGACAACCTGCGGAAGCGTCCGCAACCAAGCCTGCCGAAGCAGGCAAGTGAAGTTGAAGATCGGCTTGACAAAAATCAGTCCAAGGGCGGCGGCGGCGCCTTTAACCGTTTGACGACCGGGTCGCCCTTTCCCTGCTGGCTGGACATTGTCTCACCGGGGCGCAGCAGCGTGGGGGCTTGCGAAGACGATTGCGAAGGACTGGCGGAAGCCGCCGCAACGGACTGAATCGCGCCGCTCGGCGACGTACCCGGGTTTTCGCTGGAATCAGCCGGTGCGCCGGCGCCGGTTGACGATCCCGCCGCAGCCGCGACATTCGAGGATGGGGCCGACTCGGCAGGAGGCGGACTTATGGCAGCGCCCGCTGGCTGGGTCGCCGCCGCCACCTTCATTGAACTGGCCTGGTCGAACTGGGCCCGTTCGTTGGTCAGGGTTCGCAGTTCGCTATCGTGGGGCGCGGCGAAAAACCACGTCACCAGATATCCTTTCCTCTGGGTGATGGCAATGCCAAGCGACAGGCGCCGTGAGAGTTCATCGTTCGGGATCTGAAAGGCTACGGTTCCCTGGAGGAACAAAACGGTCACGCCGTCCTCGGTGAAGACCTTGGCCTCACGCATGTCGTCGAGGATAGGATGGGTTAGCGCGAACGCCGAGACAAACGTGCGAAATGCGTCCTGATCCGTTGCGTTCTCCGGAAACTTGATGCTCGGGAAGCACGCGGCCGACATGGCGGAAACGGTAACCTCGCCGAAGTCGTCATATGAAATCTGGCCATTCGGACCGGGCCGCTTTGCCCAGGCCGAGAACAGCGTACGGCTGCACGCGTCCACCAACCGCCGTTCTACTCTTCCCATGCGCGGGCGTCCCAGATCCTCCTGGGCGTGAAACTGCTCGACTGCGGACTGGACTTCGCCGTGCGACTGCAGCGACCAGCCTTGGGGAATACGGTAGCTGAAGCCAAGCATCCCATTCTCGTAGAAGTCGCCATTCATCTTGCCGGGGTCGATGTGGCCGGCCGGTGGATCGGCTTCCAGCAGCGCCAGCCGATGCGAGGAAATCGAAGGGCCTTCGTAGACTTTGGCATCAGCGCCGAGCTGCTGGCGCAGCGCCGAGGGCGGAAAGAAGTTCACATGTTCAACTGCAGACTCGAGCCGTTTTACGGTCTTCTCATCATGGCCGGCAACCAGGATTCGCACGATGTAATCGCCTGCCGTGGTGGCGAGCAGCATATGCTGCTCGATGCCGCGGCGCGTCTCGAAATAAAAGAACTGGTGCCCATCGAGGCTTGCCTTGGACAGGCTGTGCAGCTCTTCGACGCCACGATAGAGTTCCTGGTCGAGCGCCTCGCGCAGCAGCAGCCGCGCGTCCTGATTAGCGCCGCTGGCGGTCGGAATCGCGGCGATCAGGATTTGCGCATCGGCCGGCGGAGGCCCAACCAAATCGAGCAGTGGGATGCTGCCGTCACGCGATGCCGGTTCAGCCTGGGGCCGAAGGTGAGCCTCTTCCGGAAGATTGAAGCTAAACCCAAAGTATTGATTGATGTAGCGGGTCGCTGAAAGATAGGCCTGCTCCGGGTAACCTGCATTCGCGCTGTTGGCGCTTGCGTTTGCGCGGGCAGCCGTCTGTGCACCGACTGGAGCTGCCACGGCAGCTGCAAAGCACAGCACAAGCAGACGCAGGTGAAGCAGGATCCTCATCGCACCCGGTAAAGCAGCAGTCCCTATTCTTCGACGATCCGCGGAAAACGTCAACGAGGCTAACGAGAGCTGCGCGCCGGGTGACGGCAACTCGCAACGTTCCACTCGCCTGCCGATTCTTTCCGTTTACCGCCTCAACTCCGGCATTCGTTGCCATTACCTCCGAGTAGCGGTGTTTTCTGGATATCATGAAAACCGATGCGAGAACGGTATCGCCGCTGGATTTATGACTGGGAGTCGCGACTGACCTCGCGCGACAGCAACCGCATCGTGCGTCCGTTTGAGTGGGGGCTGGAATGGAGTCGCAACTGGGCGGGGATCGACCTCTCCCCTGCTCCGTGGAACCAGGACGATTCCCAGGCCATGGTCGACTACATGTCTGCGGTCAACGATGATCTGGTCGCCAACAGCGACGAATTTTTTGCCTATCGCACGCCGGTTGATTTTCACATTGAGCACCGCAAGGTAGAACTCTTCCATACCGGCAGCGCCCCTCCCAAGAAGCAGCCGAAAGACGAGTGGGGGAAATTTCTCCGCTTCACCTCGGCCATTGAATCACCTTATGCCGAGAACAACCTGGTGAATGCGCGCTGGTTTCCCGTCCAGGGACGGCGCGCGGTGGTGCTTCTGCCGCAATGGAATGCGGATGGAATTGCGCAAAATGCGCTTTGCCGGCTATTCAACGTCATGGGCATTGCGGCGCTGCGCCTCAGCATGCCGTACCACGACATTCGCCGTCCGCCCGAGATCACCCGGGCCGATTACGCAGTTTCGGCCAACATCGGACGTACGATCGATGCTACCCGGCAAGGCATCGCCGACATACGCTCCTGCTTCGACTGGCTCGAGCAGCGCGGCTATTCGCGCCTCGGAATTGTGGGCACCAGCCTGGGATCCTGCTATGCCTTTCTCGCCAGCGCGCATGACCCTCGCATTTACGTGAATGTCTTCAATCATGCGTCGACCACATTCGGCGATGTGGTCTGGACGGGCCAATCGACCCAGCACATTCGCCAGGGCGTCGAGCCCAAGTTGACGCAGGAACAACTGCGGCGGGTGTGGATGTCGATCAGCCCGATGGTGTACTTCGACAAGTTCAAGCGCTGGCCGAAAAAGTCGCTGATGATCTACGGCCGCTACGACCTGACGTTCCTGCCTGAGTTCTCCGTGCAAGCGGCGGGGGAGTTTCTGCGCCGCGGCCTCGATACCACCGTCAAGGCGCTGCCTTGCGGCCACTATTCGCTGGGCGAGACCCCGTACAAATACATGGATGCCTGGCATATCTCGCGATTTCTCGCTAAAGCATTCGCCGGTTGACCTGCTACATTGGTCGGGTTGAAGAGTCCCCATAGAGGAGGTCTGATTGGCATTGGATCGGCCGCTGTCGATACCTGTCATCCTGGGAACGACGCGTCGCGGACGGATGAGCGAGCCGGCGGCGCATCTGCTGGTCAGCGAACTCGAAAAGCGCGAAGGCGTGGTCACCGAACTCATCGATATCGCAGCTCTGCCGCTGCCGATAAGCGACGCCGGCGAGGCCATCAAGGACGCGGGCTTTGCCGCGCGCATGGATCGGGCTGACGCGCTGGTCATCGTCTCGCCGGAATACAACCACGGCTACCCCGGCCTGCTCAAGCATGTGCTCGACAGCTGTCTCAAGGAATACATCCACAAGGCGGTCGGAATTGCGGGAGTGTCGGCGGGTGTATTTGGCGGAGCGAGAGCGATTGAAAATCTCCTGCCCGTGCTGCGGGAATTGGGACTGGTTACCATCTTCTGGGACGTAAACTTCTGCTCTGTGGGCAAGCAGTTCGATCCGCAGGGAAAACCAATTGACCAGAGCTTGCTGCCGCGGATCGACAAGTTTCTGAAAGAGCTCATCTGGATGGCCAAGACGCTTCGTTACGGCCGCGAGCAGGTGCCACTCGAATAGCCCGGTCTGCGGAGGGAGCCTCTATGGATGCAGCAACTGTTCCATGCCCGGTTTGCGGGGCAACGATGAACCATCATGCCGACAAGCTGATTTACGCTTCCGACGCCGAAGCCGGCGACGTTGCTGATCGGATCGCGGCTTTCTATCGATGTCCGGTCTGCGGCGCCGGTGAGACACGAACGAGTGCCGCGCAGCATCTACACGCGCCGGGAGCGAAGCCTGAGAGCTGATCACGCTGATCCGGAGGCGCGAACGTCAATAAGTGACAGAGATGACGAAATCTGCCAACGCTTTCGCGATAGACAGGGAATACTTTTAAGGGTAGACGGTTACAATCTGCCATATTATTGGCAATTGGCATAACCCACAGCATTGGGCATTAAACCTGCCGATCAACGCGCGAAGCTCAAACCACCAGGGCCGCCGAGCCGCCGACCCATTCCAGACTCTTGTTGTGGTCGACGCCCATCATGATGCCCCGCCCCATGCGCACCAGCGGCAGCACGGGAGTGAGTTTGCCGCCTTCCGGCCAGACATACATGATGCGAATCTCCATCTGCGTCGCTCCGTGTGGCGTCTCGATCACGGGCTCAAAACGCAATCGCTCCTGAAGAATATAGTTGTGGCGCTGCTCCGCCGGGAGCGCCTGAATATCCAACGGGGTGGGCGCGAACTTGATTCCGACGCCGGCGAACGAATACAGCGGCTTCAGCAGGAAATTTTCATGGTCCTCGGGAAAAGCCGGAAGCTGGTCGAGAAACCACGTCTTCGGCACGCAGGGATGCTTTAGAAATGGAATGGAAAACTTGCTGATACGGAAATACCAGTTGGGGTGTCCGGCCCACTCGACATCAAGCTCATCCCGCAAATCGAACGGTAGCGTAATTCCCTTCCGCTCCAGTTCATCGATAATGCAGCGGTTGTAGATTCGCTGCACTTCAATCTCGCGGCCATTCTGGCGATAGAACAGTTTGTTACCGCGCTTTACCAGCGAAAGAACGTCGACAATCGCGATGCCCAGCTCGCGCTGCGTGACCAGGAAATCCGGCAGCGTCTTCTGCTGCTCGGGATCGATCTCCATCAGGATGACGTTCTCCGGGTCGTGATCGGCGACGATGACCTGCCGCATCAACCGCCAATACGATTCGCGATCGAGGCCGCTGAGATAGATGCCCAGGTCCGGTGATAAGCCATACGATTCGACATACTGGTGCGCAGCTGCCGGCTGATATCCGTAAAGCGAGGGGAACGCTTGCAGTTCGACCAGTTTCGGCTCAATCTCTCCGTCCAGGTTGCGAACCAGGCCGAAGTCCACGGCTGCAAACATCGGCAAGGACGATTCGTTCGCCACCTTGTAGAGCGGAGGGACCGATGCGTCCGAGGCGTGGCGGTACTCGGGATTGTCAACCAGCTGTGTGATTAACTCACTGCCGTACTCGGCCATCTGCTGGAGGAGGCTGCACGGGATAAAGCACGGCGTCTCCGAGACACGGAATCCAATATGGGTGCCGCAGACCTCGTCGACGCTGCGCAGAAATTGCTGATACTTCTCGGGCGTGTAATTGCGGTTGAATTCCTCGCGCAGCGCGGGAACCATCGTTAGGCCTCGATGAGGAAGCGCCCTTTCTCCATAATCTGCCGCCCGTCCACCCAGATGTCGAACTGCGTGCCGACGACATCGATATGCGTAGAAGAGTACCAGTTCGCGCCGGTGTGCTCGCCGTAGGGATTGCCGAAAGCAATGTGAATGCCGGGAAACTTTTCGTCCTGGAGGATCTGCCCGATGACGTGCGTCAGCTCGATGTTGGTACCGATCGCGAATTCGCCAACCAGATCGCTATTTTCATCGGTGTGGGTGTAAGCCCAGAACTCCTGCTCCAGTTCTTTGTTGTCGCTGCTGACTTTCGTAATGCGATTTTTCTTCATCTCGATGGTCAGCGGCTGGCGGCCCAGGTCCTGATACTTCTCACAAAGATAGTCGCCGACCACACCATCGACCACGCAAACGCCGTTCACTTCACCGGGAGTCGTGAAAATCTCGCCGCCGGGAAGATTGCCCCACTTATCTCGACTGATAATTCCGCTGGTTTTGATCCAGCGATAATTCGGGTTCAGCTTGGCGGTAAAATCGCTGCCCGCGGGATTGGTCGCCCGAATCTCTTTTGCCTTGGTAACGATCTCCATCGCCTTGCGGCTGATCGCATCGACCTTGTTGTAGTCGGCGCGCATGCCTTCCAGCATGATCTGGCGGTCGATGTTCACCATATGCGCGTGCCGCATGTGGCGGCGGTTGACAATATCCGTCATCTCCATGCGCGACTTCAGCTCATTGCGCTGCACCTTCACGGCGAAGATGCTGACGTCGCTGGTCTCCATGTCTGCCGCGATCTCTTCCGGCAGATGCACCAATGGACGCGGCGCGAGCTCTTCCAGAACGAAGGCCTTGAAGGGCGCGCCCAGCTGCGCCAGTTCATGCGCGATGCTGGCGGCAATCTCGCGGCAGGCATTGTCGGTGATCAGCGTAACCTTTTCGTTCGGCTTTATGCGCAGACAGGTGTAAACCGCGTTGTGCGCCCCCGGGGTCAGCTCGGGATCGAATGTCAGGTGGGAGAGATCGGAGAGAACGGGTTGAATCAAGTAGCGTCCTTTCGAACAGATTTTGCAGGGACGCGGCTTCAGCCGCGCCGTCCACTGAACAGAAAATACCGGCTTTAGCGGCTGAGAGAAACTTTACCTCTCCCCTGGAGCTAAAGCTCACAACTTATATGCGAGTCTGCGGCACAGCTAAAGCCGTGCCCCTTCCAACGCAGCCGGCCCTGGTGAGACCCCACCCCTATGTTCGCGCGGCCGAGTGCTCCATCACGCCCACCTGCGTCTCGCTGACGATGTAGTCGACGACTTTCTTGAAGTCGCCGGTTTCCTCGTACACCTTCAGCTGACGATCGGCGCCGGTTCCCATCTTTAGCATCTGGTGAATGTAATTGATTTCCTCGCGCGAACCAAGTTCATCCACCACATCATCGATAAGCGCCAGATACTCCATCATGAGGTCGCGAACCGGAACTTCTTCTTCCTTGCCAAAGTCGATCAGCTTGCCGTCCAGTCCGTAACGCGAAGCGCGAAACTTGTTCTCGGAGATCAGGGCGCGGCCGTAAATCCGGTAGCTCTTATTGGATGCGTGAAGCTTATACAACATTGCCACCGTCGCCTGAATTAATGCGGCAATCGCCATGGTTTCGTCCAGCCGCATTGGAATGTCGCAGACGCGGACTTCCAGCGTGTTGAAGTACGGATGCGGGCGGATGTCCCACCAGATCTTCTTGCCGTTGTCGATGCAGCCGGTTTTTACCAGCAGGTTGACGAAGGTCTCGTACTCCGACCAGTTGGCGAAAACGTCAGGGATGCCGGTGCGCGGAAAGCGCTCAAACACCTTGCTGCGATACGACTTGAATCCCGTCTTCTGGCCCATCCAGAACGGAGAATTGGAACTGAGCGCCAGAATGTGCGGCAAAAAATACCGCAGCGAATTCATGATGTGGATCGAGGTGTTGCGGTCCTCGATGCCGATGTGCACGTGCAAGCCGAACACCAGGTTGGCGCGCGCGATCATCTGCATCTCTTCCAGCACCTTCTGATAGCGCTCGTCGGGATAAATGTCCTGCACCTTCCAATCGGCGAAAGGATGGGTGCTGGCCGCCGCGAGCAGCAGCCCGTTTTCACCGGCGAGGTTGATCATCTGGCGGCGCAAGCTCCTGATATCCTCCCGCGCCTCTTTGACGTCGCGGCAGACCTTGGTCCCAACTTCGATGACCGCCTGATGCATTTCGGGCTTGACCGCCTCGTTCAGCGCGCGCTTGGCCTTGGGAAGAATCTCCGAGCCGATATGCGAGCGCAGATCGCGCGTGCCGGGATCAATTGTCTGATATTCCTCTTCGATTCCGATGCTCAAGCTTGGACGGCCCATCTGATCACCCCTTGCCCGCTCGCTTACGCAACTGCTTGGATGCGGCTTCCAGCATTGCCCCGGGCTTCGAGGCGGCCAGCGCTGGCTCTCCATCGGTTTTGCCGCGATGGGTTTGAGCGGGCGTCCCGCCCTTTGAGGAACCTGGCGCGGGCTCCGGACTTCCTTTGCTGGTGAGGGAGCCTCCGCCCAGAAATGTGCTCCAGCGATACTCACGCACCTTGCCGGTATGCTCCTTCGCCTTGCGCACGGCGAGTTCAGCGACGGCATTCACGATCCAGTCGAAATTCTCGCGGCCTACCGAATTCACGTCCGCGTCGGGCGCGGGATTCATAAAGTCGATCGCGTAGGGGATACCATCCTCGCAGGCAAACTCCACGGTGTTGAGATCATAGCCGAGGGCGCGGCAAAGCGTCAGGCAATCGCTCTCCACGCGTGCGATCAGCCTGGGATCGGGCGGCGGCGGGTTTTTGACGTAGCGCTCATGAAATGGCCGCGACGGATCGTAGTGCATGATGTGGACCTTCTCTTGTCCCACAACGTAGCAGCGGAAATATTCCTTGAAGTTCACGCCACGCTGCAATGTCATGCAGAGATCGCGCGTCTGATCGTAGGCGTTGAAGAATTCTTCCGGCGAGTTGACCTTGTACACATCCTTCCAGCCGCCGCCGTCGAACGGCTTGAGGAAGGCGGGAAATCTCACGTACTCGAAGATGCTGTCCCAGGGCATGGGAAATTGCAGGTTACGCATTGACTGGTCAGTCGTGCCCGGCGGATGCTGCTTGTGCGGCAGAAGAACGGTCGGCGGAATGGCCACGCCCAGCTTGTGTCCCAGCGCGTAATTGAAGAATTTGTCGTCGGCGCTCCACCAGAAGGGATTATTGATGACGTATGTTCCGGAAAGCGCGGCATTCTTCATGTATCCGCGATAAAAAGGAATGTCATGCGAAATGCGGTCGACGATGACGTGGTAGGGCGAAGGCTCGGCCATGCGAACCTCGCCAACCGTCGCCAGCTCGGCGCCGATCTCGGGTTCGCCCATCGAGTTGATCTTCTCGACCAGCGCGGGGGGAAACGTCGTCTCCATCCCAAAAATGATGCCAATTTTCTTCACGAATGACTCCTTACCACCCGACCCGTGCGACTCGGCGCTGGTTGGGGGCCCCGGTTAGCGCTCCAAAAGTAGCTCCCAACGGGCAGAATTTTGATGAATATAAGGTGAGCCCGAATAGCGTGAGCCAGGGCTTATCGACTTTCAATATTGTAGGCGAAACGGCGCGGCCAGAATAGAGAAATGCGAGGTCCAGTCGTGGCGGCCACGTCGACAGGGCAGGTGTTCGACTGTGCCGGCGCGCTGCTGAAGGCGAGCGCTGATCTACAGCTGAGGCTTTGGCGCTTGGGTCACAGATTGAATAGCAACAAGCTGCTCCAGCAGTCGCGGCAGTAACTGGAGATCGAGGGCATTGGCGCCATCGGATTTCGCCTGCGCGGGATCGTCATGCACCTCCACAAATATCCCGTCCACACCCGCAGCAACCGCCGCTCGCGCCAATAGAGGAATGAATTCCGGTTGACCGCCACTCGCCGCCACGTCACCCTTTCCTGCCGACGGTAATTGCACCGAGTGCGTCGCATCGAAGACCACTGGTGCGAACTTGCGCATGATCGCGAGCGAGCGCATATCGACAACGAGATTGTTGTAACCAAAGCTGGCGCCGCGCTCGGTCAGGAAGACGCGCTCACCGCCCGCCTCACGAACTTTTTCCACCGCATGCCGCATGTCCCACGGCGAAACGAATTGGCCCTTCTTGATGTTCACCGCGCGGCCACTCTTCCCTGCCGCGACCAGCAAATCCGTCTGGCGGCAAAGAAATGCAGGGATTTGAATGACGTCGACGGACTCAGCCACGCGCGCCACGTCGGCAGCTTCATGCACATCGGTGAGGACCGGGACGCCGACTGCGTTGCCTATTTTGCGCAGAATCCGCAGGCCATCATCGAGTCCCGGCCCGCGATAGCTGCGGATCGACGTGCGGTTCGCCTTATCGTAGGAAGCTTTGAAGACATAGGGCAGCTTCTTTTCCCGCGCTACGCAAGCGATCGCCTCCGCCATGCGCAGCGCATGTCCTTCGCTCTCGATAACGCAGGGCCCGGCGATGAGGAAGAGCTTTCCCTCGCCGACGGTCACCTCGCCGATTTGGAAAGAGGCAGTTGGCAATCCGTACTTAGGGTAGCAAAGCAGGGCTCAGGGGAACAGACTCGTCGACCTTGCGCCGCTACGGGCGCTTGCCGCAGTTTCGACCGTCAGCAAGCCGGCCGCGCGACGGGCGCCGCTACTGAGACGAGTCTCCACCGGCGGCGGCAGCAGTCTTTGCGGCTTTCAGAGTACTCGTCCGGAGATCCTGAATGCGCGCCCGCTCGGGCACGGTGAAATGATTGGGATCTGGCTCGCCCAGGCTGATGCTGGATATAGTTACCGTCTGGTCCAGGTGTTTGGGATCGGTACGCGTCACCTGCAGATCAATCTCGAGCTTGGGAGAGTGCCAAGTCTCCTGCACGAAATCGACCGGGGCCGGCTTCTGAGCGCTACCCTGGCCAAGGGTAACCGTCTCCCGATATCCCACCACCTCCAATCCATCGATCACCTTCACCCCCAGGTTGTCGCGGGTCAGATAGCGACGGCCGTTTTCCAATGGCCCAGCAGGCATGTACTGCTCGGCCAGCGGTGAGCTGTAGTCCGACAGCTTGCAATGCTTCATCGCGGCGTCGCACAAATAGCGGGTGTGGCTCTCCGGATAAAAGATCGCGACTTCCGTTAGTTTTGGTTGCTGTTCCTGGGCTTCGTCCACCAGCTTTCGATATTCCTCGTAGATGCGTCCTTTGCCATCTCTGGCGATCAGCCGATAGTTCCTGCTGGTTTTGAAGACGCCGTCAGGCAAGTGCTTAACGATTTCGGTTTCGACGACAGCCTGGAACGGAGCATTGGGAATAGGCGGGATAAAGATGGTCAGTACCGCGTCGCGCGACACACTGCCCGGAGCGAGCAGCGCATCCTCAGCGGTTTGAGCCATCAGCAAGTAGCCAGAAAGTAGCGCAGTAGAAACAGTAAGGAGGAGCAGGAACCTCCGCATACTTTCCTCCAGTGCAACCATTCTGCCAAAAGATCGGCAGGTTACAAAGCTGTTTTTTGTACTGGGATCAAGAGATTTACACCATCCGGCCGGATAGGTGCGTAAGCGAGACCGATAGGACTCTGTGCCGATTGATCTTCGCGAGCGTATAGCCGGTTAGTGCTTAACTTTTTCCGGACGGTGAAACATCTCTTCTTCGGCCGAATGCCGCACCTGTTCATGGCGTAAGCGGTTCTCGTAGCTGGCCCTTATAAAGGCGGCAAACAGCGGGTGTGGCTCAAGCGGCTTCGACTTGAACTCGGGATGGAACTGGCATCCCAGGAAGTAGGGATGCCCCGGCAGTTCGACGATCTCGACATAGGTTCCATCCGGGGTCGCGCCGCTGATGCGCAGTCCTCCCGCGACCAGGGGCTCTTCGTACTCGCGGTTGAACTCGTAGCGATGGCGATGGCGCTCGCTGATCTCGGTTTGACCGTAAGCCTTCTGCGCCAGCGAGCCCGGTTCCAGTCGGCATGTCCACGCTCCCAGCCGCATCGTGCCGCCCAGTTCCTCGACTCCGCGCAGTTCGCGGAGCTTGTAAATCACGCGATGTGGGGTAGCAGGATCGAATTCGCTAGAGTTAGCGTCTTTCAGCCCGCTGACGTTGCGCGCGAATTCGATGCACGCAGTCTGCATGCCCAGGCAGATACCGAAGAATGGGACGTTGTTCTCGCGGGCGTAACGAATCGCCATCAGCATGCCTTCAATGCCGCGTTTGCCAAAGCCACCGGGAACCAGGATTCCGTCAACGCCTTCCATTTGGGTCTGAACGCCATGGTCCTGCTGCTCCAGGCCTTCGGCTTCAATCCAGTTCACATTCAGCTTCAGATTGAAGGCCAGCGCCCCATGGACCAGCGCCTCCTTCAGCGACTTGTAGGAGTCTTCGTACTCGACGTACTTGCCGACGATCCCGATCGTGACTTCGTCCTTAGGGTTGTAAACGCGATGGACAAGATCCTCCCATCGGCTGAGATCGGGTTCTTTGGCCTGGATGTGAAGGTAGTGCAACGCCAGCTGGTCGACCTGCTCCCGGGCGAAAACCAGCGGCACCTCATAAATGGAAGAGACGTCTTTCGCGGTGATCACCGCTTCATTCTCAACGTTGCAGAACAGCGCAATCTTCGACTTGATGTCTTTTGAGAGGAAGCGATCGGTGCGGCACAGCAAAATGTCGGGCTGAATTCCGACGCTGAGAAGCTCTTTGACCGAGTGCTGGGTGGGCTTGGTCTTGAGCTCGCCGGCGGCGGCGATATATGGAACCAGGGTGACGTGTACAAACAAGGTATTCTCGCGGCCTAGCTCCTGGCGCATCTGGCGAATGGCTTCGATGAACGGCAGCGATTCGATGTCGCCGACCGTACCGCCAATCTCGACAATCACCAGGTCCACATCCTGCGCCACCTTCTTCATCGCGCCTTTAATTTCATTGGTGACGTGGGGAATGACCTGAACGGTTTTGCCGAGGTAATCGCCGCGGCGCTCTTTGGCGATGATGGTTTCGTAGATGCGGCCGGTGGTCCAGTTATTCTCGCGGGTCAGCCGGCTATGGGTGAAGCGCTCATAGTGGCCGAGGTCGAGATCGGTCTCCGCGCCGTCATCGGTGACGAAGACCTCGCCATGCTGGAACGGTGACATCGTACCCGGGTCGACGTTCAAGTAGGGATCGAATTTCTGCAGCGTGACCTTGAGGCCGCGGCTCTCCATCAGGCAGCCAATCGAAGCCGCTGCCAATCCCTTGCCAAGCGAAGACACCACACCGCCGGTCACAAAGATGTACTTTGCTGCCATGGTTTCCTCTGATTTAGGTATTTGTCACGCTGAGAAGCGCGCTGAAAAGGACCGTTTTTTGGGGGTGCCTCGCCTGCCAGCGTTCTAGCGCAAACAGAGTGGAGCGCCCGGGCGTGCACAATCAATTATGACTGGAAACGCTCCCGGGAACAAGATACGCATCGTCCCGGGAGCGCAGATTTCTGTGGAAAGCGGTGTTAATGCCTTTGATCCCGCGGGTCAGCTCCAAAACTTACGGCCTACTACGCCCGCCAATCCAGTTCCCAGCAAGACCAGAGTGCCCGGTTCAGGCGTCGTTCCCGGGTTCTGTTCGCCAGGGAAGCCGGAATCCGAACCCAGATACAAGAACTCCTGAATTGAGTTGGGATCCGGATCGTGCTGGTTGAGCGGAGTAATAACGTAGACCCGGTTGAAGTCGGTATCCGGGAACTTATTCTGAGCGGCCTGTTCCGCCATCTGGATCCATGCCTCGCAGCCGTTGTTACAGGGCGCGCTGGGATCGAAAATGTTCCAGACGGCAAAATTCATGTCCATGTACTGGTTGTTCTGTACATTGAGGGTTTGCAGCAGAATCCATCCCGCCTCGTCGTAGAGTTGGAGCGCACCTAACGCCCATGGCGTCGGGATGTTGTTAAAGCGCGTCAGCGAGATGTTCTGGCTACCGAGGTTCGTGATATTCGCGGTCCACTCATCGCCCATCATACCGCTGTGTCCGTAGTCATCACACATCACGGCGTAGAACAGACCGGGGGGGCCATTGGTCGGCTCGATCACATAGGGATAGCCGTTCTCCCAGTTGCCGTTACTCCAGCCGACAAAGGTGAAATCTTCTTGACCCGCAAACGCGTAAATGGTTCCGCCCAATAAAAACACCAGCAGCAATAGCCTGCGCATCTTCCCTTACCTCCAAGGGATACCCCGGTTCAATTCAACAACGGTTCGCAAAATGTGAAAGCAACGAGCGGGTGGACAGCTTTCACGCCGCCGGGACCGAAACGCATTCTGAGGCTTACGCGGTCTTGTTACGCTACCTGGGTTCGTCACCGGGAATGCTCCGCGTGGCGCGACAGAGTGTCCCTAACACATAAAACATCGAAACTCTACGAATGCAAGAAGTTTTTCACCTCCACGGCAAGAAAGCGGTGTTGTAGGCGTTATCACTTTTGGGCGTCAAGCACACCACCACACAACTTTTCTTAGTCAATACTGCAATCGAGATTCCGAAAAATTGCCTTGAAACACGATATTTATCTTTCAGGGAATGCAATAACTTGCAACTTTGTAGCTGAACATTCCCCACACCGATTGAGATATTCCCTCGACAGATAGTTTCTCGGATAGGCCGGTTCGTGCTAGGCGCGCTGACTCAATCGGAATCTCGAGCCAGCCGATCTTTGTTGGTAGTAGAGCACCTTCTCCGGAGTTGCATCCGATGGCTCCATCGTCGCGCTCCCAATCCAGCCATAGCCCCCGGCACAGGCAATGGACTTTGTTGCAGCGGCAGATTGCGTCGCTGCTCCTCGCGCTGACATGTGCCATCAGTTGCGCGTACTTCGCAACAAGAATTGCTCCTGCCGGTCTTGCGGATGCCGCTCCGACGGTCGAGAAAGGGCTGCTACCCGAATGGAGCGGATCGCGCGCGATTCTTCATGGCCACAATCCCTACAGAATTGAGACCACACCGCCCGAGCAATTTCAGGTTCGAAGCGGCGCACACATGAGCCGCGAAGACAATCCGTCTCGCTACGCCTATCCCGTCTATTTTGCCTTCGTATTTTTCCCGCTGGCTGTGCTTCCCTTTCAAGCAGCGCAAAGGATCGCCCTGGCCGCAGGAATAGCAGCTACAACCGTATCGCTTTTTTTCTGGCTGCCCGAAGTTAAGCGCAGTCGCCTTTATCTCTGCATCGCCACCCTGTTCGCCGTGGCCAGCTATCCCGTCATGCTTGCGTTTCAGCTTCGACAACCGACAATCATGATTGCCGCCCTGCTGGCTTGCACCTTCTTTTGTATGCGATCCGGCCACTTGCTGGCGGCGGGAGTCTTGGCTGGGCTCACCCTCGCGAAGCCGCACATTGCGGCGCCGGTGCTGCTTCCCTTAGTGATGTGGTCGCTCGCCGAATGGCGAACGAAGAAGAGCTTTTTGCTGTCACTGGTGGCGACGTTTACCGGGCTTTTGGCGGCAGCCGAGGCCGCCGTGCCCGGCTGGATACCTCACTGGGTGGGCACGCTGGAAGCGTACGCGCGTTACACCGGCGCTAATCCTCCGCTGTTGGATGCTCTCCCGCGCTGCCTTTACCTGCCGGTCTGCGGGCTGCTGGTTGCGGCCATCATCCGCGTAAGCTTGAATTCCCGGCTTCGTGACCCGCTGTTCGCCGTCGCCTTCTCCACAGCTGCCTTCGAGTTGATGTTGCCGTTTCAGATTTACAACGAGTTGTTGCTGCTGCCGGCAACGCTATGGATTCTGGCACATAAGGATGAGATCCAAAACAAAGGGCAGATACGAGGCTTGCTCTGGTGGTCGTCGCTGGCATTGCTGGGAGCAGGATGGACGAGTCAGGTCGCTCTTACCGTCGGGGACCTGGCTTTTCCGGGCTCGGGTGTCAAGCTGTGGCAGGTCCCGTTAACGGCGATCTGGCTCTACCCCTGGCCGCTGTTTCTGACGCTGGGCGCGTGTGCAGCAACTTCGGCAATCGCCTTCGCTGACGATCACGCGCAACCTTTCCTCACTTCAGCAGGCACATGGCTCGGGTTCACGCCAAGCAAAAGCGCCATCCCGCAGGATGGCGCTTAATGTCAACCGATGACCACTCGTCAACTACAGGCGAAACTTCCGGCGCGCAAGACCCACGATTCCGAGCACTCCGCTGCCGAACAGAATCATGGAGCTGGGCTCGGGAACGGTGCCGCCGCCGCTCTGCGTCACACTCACGTCGTCCAGGAACCAATAGGCCGGATCGTTGCGGAAGGTGAACGAAAGCTGGGTTTCGTCGCTGGTGGCAACCGTGCTCAGCGTGAACTGCTGCCAGTTAAAGGCTACGCCAAAGTTCGTGAAGCTGAACGATGCCGTTCCCAGGGAGGCCTGGAAATAGTTAGGCGTGCCGCCCACAGGGTTGGCCAGATAGAACGATAGCGAGTAGGTGTCGCCAGGCGTCGTCGGGATCATCTGCGAGATCGTGGCTGTGTCGCCTACCGGTCCAAAGTAAGCTGAGTAGGTTCCGTCAAAGGGCATATAGCCGCCGGGGCAGGTCTCGACGCTGCAGACCCCGACTAAAGTCGTATCGCCGGATAACGTCCAATCGGTGAAGTCGCCAGTCTCAAAACCCCCGTTCTGGACGAGGTTTTGCGCGAATGCGACGGATGTAAAGGCAAACAGCGCGAACGCAAGCAGCAGACGAAGCACTTTCGTGGTCACGGGCAGGGCCCTCCTTTGACGTTCAGAACAGAGCCAACCTTCTTATCGCAATTCGGCTGCCGTCCTGCTCAAAGTGTAAGTAGCTTAAGTAGCAATTGGTTAGTCTCTATAATCAATGCGAGCTGTGCAGCAGTTTGCATATACCGGGAATGACATTTCCCCTGCTCTCGCAGACGGATAAGCGGAATCGCAACCGCTACGAGGCTGCTTCGCGCAGCACTTGCGTTCGGCTCTGCCGCCAAGCTATTAAAAATTCCCTCAAAGTGGCGGGTTACCGATTCAACTTGGGGCGCAAAGTGCCTCCCTTTGCCAAGAAGAGGGAAAGCAAGACCAAAGTGCCACTCCCCCGCGAACTTTGTACGCGAGGCGCCGAAGCTATCCCAAAGGACTTCCAACTAGTAGTCCAGCTCAGCCGGACGTCCCGTCAGACGCTCAATTCGCTTGGCGATCGGAGGATGCGTGGAAAAGAGATTGGCGAAGCTGATGCCGCCCAGCAGCGGCGCCACGATAAACAGATGGGCCGTCGACGGCGAGGCCTGCATCGGGATCCGTTTCGAGTAAGCGTCGAGCTTGCGTAGCGCGTTCGCCAACGCATAAGGATTTCCCGTGAGCTGCGCGCCGGTTGCATCCGCCTGGTACTCGCGAGAGCGCGAGATCGCCAGCTGAATCAGCGTAGCCGCTATGGGCGCGAGAATAAGCATGAGCAGCGCAACGAATCCGCCGCCTTCGCGGTCCTCGCGGTCACCGCCCATGCCGAACAGCGACGCCCAATATCCCATTCTCGCCAGCAGGGTTATGGCGCCGGCCAGGGTCGCCGCCACCGAGCTGATGAGGATGTCGCGATTGCGCACGTGGCCGAGCTCGTGCGCGAGCACGCCTTCCAACTCTTCATCATTCAGTAAGTCGAGAATACCCTGCGTCACCGCAACCGACGCATGTTGCGGATTCCGTCCGGTAGCAAATGCGTTGGGCGATTCGGTCGGAATGACATACATCTTCGGCATGGGAATGCCAATGCGCTGCGTGAGCCGCTCGACGACGTCGTAGGCCCGCGGCAACTGCTCGCGCGTGACCGGCTGAGCGCGGTACATCGCCAGTGCGATTTTGTCGCTGTAGAAATAGGAGACGAAGTTCATCACCACGGCAAATGCAAAGGCGATGATCAGGCCTCGCTCGCCGCCGAAAATCTGTCCCATGAAAAGTAGAAACAGAGTGAGTGCAGTCAGCAGCAGTGTTGTTTTAAAGGTGTTTCCCATACCTGCTAAGTAGATGATAGCCAGCGGCAGGGGTTGCGGCAAAATTGAAAACCGGTTGTCAGTTGCCAGTTGAGTATTGCGCACTTCGCCACGAAAACGTGTCGCGCCGAGCGAGCGCTTCCGGTGGGCCGCTTCACTCCGGGTGGCACTCTACTGACAACTGACCACCGAGAACTGACAACT
>Ga0335073_10002115_pt1 | contig 27172 bp, 21 predicted proteins | sample Lox_Sample_22_FD_207093 | JGI IMG/M metagenome (GOLD analysis project Ga0335073, IMG submission 207093) | Soil microbial communities from Loxahatchee National Wildlife Refuge, Florida, United States - Lox_Sample_2.2 | ecosystem: Environmental > Terrestrial > Soil > Wetlands | place: USA...
CATATCGAAATCGACCCCGCCGAGATCAACAAGAACGTAAAGGTCGACGTCGCGCTCATCGGCGATCTCAAGCAGGTGCTCGAAATCCTGCTGCCGCATCTCTCACGCCGCACCAACTCATCCTGGCTGCGCGAAATCAATGCGAGCAAGGGCGAGTCCGCCGTGCGTGATATCAAGAACCTGCCCGACAACGGCCACCTCTATGCCGCGCACGTCATCAACGACCTCTGGAACGCGACCGACGGCAAAGCCATCGTCGTCACCGACGTGGGCCAGCACCAGATGTGGGAAGCGCAGTACTACAAGCACGACCAGCCGCGCACGCTCATCACCTCAGGCGGCCTCGGGACCATGGGTTTTGCATTGCCCGCAGCCATCGGCGCAAAAATCGCCTGCCCTGAAAAAGAAGTCTGGGTCATCGCCGGCGACGGCGGCTTCCAGATGACCGCCCCTGAACTCTCGACCATCGCGCAGGAGAAGCTCGACCTCAACATCGCCATCATCAACAACGGCTTCCTCGGCATGGTGCGCCAGTGGCAGGAGTTCATCTACGACAAGAACTACGCCTCGTCGCCCATCCTCAGCCCCGACTTCGTCAAGCTCGCCGACGCGCACGGCATCGCCGGAGCCACCGTCAGCAAGCGCACAGAGGTTGTGCCCGCCGTAAGCGCGGCCCGCTCGGCGAAAGAAGCATTCCTCATCAATTTTCTGGTCGAAAAGGAAGACGCCGTTTACCCCATGGTGGCCGCAGGCTCGGCCTTGCACGAAATGATCCGCCGGCCTGACAATCCTATGTTGGAAACCGCAGAAGACGCATAAGGATCGGATGCTTTTAGTTCAGCCACTGACAACTGGCAAAGGAAATGAAGGGTAGAAGCACCGGGCTTTAGCCCGGTGAAAAAATGAGCAAGAGAAAGGGGCTTTAGCCCCGGCCTCAACGAACAGGAAGAATTTGTAACCATGCTGCACACATTTGTCGCACTCGTAGAAGACAAGCCTGGCGTGCTCACCCGCGTCGCATCGCTTTTTCGCCGCCTCAACGTCAACATCGTATCGTTGACCGTTGGCCGGTCGGAGCGCCCCGGCGTCTCGCGCATGACCATCGTCGCGCACTCCTCCACCTCCGCCGGCCATCGCATCATGGCCAGCCTCTATAAGCTCGAAAACGTCCTCGAAGTAGACGACATGGACCAGGTAGCCAACGTTAGCCGCGAGCTCGCGCTCATCAAGGTAGGAGCAACGCCGCAGACGCGCTCGCACATTTTCGAGCTCGTCGAAGTCTTCCGCGCGCGCATCGTCGACCTCGCGCCCGAATCGCTGATGATCGAAATCACCGGCGTCGAAAGCAAGATCGAAGGGCTCATCCAGGTGCTCATCGAAAGCGGCGACCCGATCCTCGAAGTCTCGCGCACCGGACGCATGGTCATGCGCCGCGGCCACCACACCAGCCGCGTCCTCGAAGCCATGCGCATCGCTGCCGAACCTGAAGGCGAAACCAAAAACACAGCCGTCTTCGACTTAGTGGAAGAAGAATCGAATTTCCAGAAGTAGCGGTGGAATAAAGTCAGCTTAATCACATGCCTGCCCAAGCCGTCATTCTGACGACCAACGGGAGGAAGAATCTGAACGATGCGCGATGAGCCATCGCGACGCACTCAGAATAAAGGCTGAGCCAAACAGAATCGATGCAGCAACTGGGGATTTTAAGGGTAGAAGCACCGGGCTTTAGCCCGGTGAAAAAAGATCAAAAACAGAGGGGCTTCAGCCCCGGTCTATTCACACGAAGGGAAAAAGAATGGCAAAGACGTATCACGACCACGACGCGGATCTCTCCATCATCCAAGGGAAAAAAGTCGCCATCATCGGCTACGGATCGCAGGGACACGCGCACGCCCTCAACCTCAAGGACTCCGGCGTGCAGGTGCGCGTCGGTCTGCCCGCAGGCAGCAAGTCCATCGACAAGGCAAAGAAAGCCGGCCTTGAAGTCACCTCCATCGCCGACGCAGCCAAGTGGGGCGACGTCATCATGATCCTCACGCCCGACGAAACTCAGGCCAAGCTCTACAAAGAAGAGATCGCGCCCTATCTCACGCCGGGCAAGGCTCTCGCCTTCGCGCACGGATTCAACATCCGCTTCGGCACCATCAAGCCGCCCGCTGGCGTCGACGTCTTCCTCGCCGCGCCCAAGGCCCCAGGCCATCGCGTCCGTGAAGTCTTCACCGAAGGCGGCGGCACACCCGGCCTCGTCGCCGTCGAGCAGGACGCAACCGGCAACGCGCTCGCTCTAGGCCTCTCGTACTCCAAGGGCATCGGCTGCACCCGCGCAGGAGTCATCGAAACCACCTTCACCGAGGAAACCGAAACCGATCTCTTCGGCGAACAGGCCGTTCTCTGCGGCGGCACCGCGGCGCTCGTCAAGGCAGGCTTTGAAACCCTCGTCGAAGCAGGCTATCAGCCTGAAGTCGCCTACTTCGAGTGCCTGCACGAGCTCAAGCTCATCGTCGACCTCATGTATCGCGGCGGTCTCGCCTACATGCGCTACTCCATCTCCAACACCGCCGAGTATGGCGACTACACCGCCGGCCCGCGCATCGTCACCGACGAAACCCGCGCCGCGATGAAGAAGCTGCTCGCCGAAATTCAGGACGGCACCTTCGCCAAGAACTTCATCGCCGAAAACGAATCCGGACGCAAGAAGTTCGACGCCATCCGCAAGGAAGAAGCGAAACACCCGATCGAAGAAGTCGGCGCAAAACTCCGCGCAGCCATGCCCTTCCTCGACCCGGTCACCGTCAAGGACAACGCGCCGCAAGCCGCACAACCAGAGACCGTGCAGGCTTAGCCACAGCCGAAACTATGGGTGCCCCATCCTTTGCGAAGCAAAGGGTGGGATCCTTTCTTTTTGGACCAGACATAATATGCAGAAGAGACTGCGCTAGCCAGTAAGATCTGCATCTAAGTAATCACAAATAAGAGTTTCCACGTATGACGACGCGTCTCCTCCCTCTCGCCATACTTCTTCTCGTCTCCCTGTTCACGTACGCACAGGCACGCCCGGATTGCGCGCTACGTCCAACATCGCTTACGCAGATGCGCCGCTGCTATCGCCCCTTTCTTGTCTTCAGCCCCAGCGCGACCGACGCGCGCCTAAAACAGCAGCAATCCACGCTCGACAACAACGCCGACGACATGATGGACCGCTTCGTCCTCTTCATCCCGGTCGTCGCCAAATCGGCAAATTATCAGCCGCCGCTCGATACGCCCTACATCCTGCTCAGTCAGAAAGAACTAGCCGCCATCCGCAATCGTTTTCAGATACAGGAAAATCAATTTACCGTTCTGCTGCTCGGTGAAGACGGCGCCATCAAACTTCGCAGCACAAATCCTGTCACGATCAGTCGTCTCAATCGTCTTATAGATGCCATGCCCGATCGAAAGCTCGAAATGCAACGCCCGCACGCCAATTAGCGCTATTCAACGGTTTCTTGACGTCGATTCAGCGCCTCCTGGGCTAAGATGTACCATCAAATACAGGTAAGGGTCTATGAATACAGCCAGCATCATCACCACCCCCGAGAGTCTTGCCCCGAAGAATCCGACTCCTGTCAGCGAGATCGTCGCCGCGCTCAAGCGCGTCCAGCCCCTGCAGGGCATGGAGGAGTTCGAATACGAATGGCTGGCAACCCACGGCACTGAGCGCTTCGCGGAACCCGGCGAAACCATCTTCCGCGAGGGCGACCCCGCGAACGAAATGACCATCATGCTCAAGGGCGAGGTTCACGTGCGCCGCGAGCACGGCGGCCCCGCTGCCTTCTGGGTCGGTCGCTCCGGCAACATTTCCGGTCTTCTGCCTTATTCGCGCATGAAGACCTACGGCGGCCACGGCTACGCCGTTGTGAAAACGTGGGGACTGCAATATCCGAAATCCATCTTCCCCGAGATGATCGCAGCCGTCCCGTCCATGACGCAGCGCTGTGTCTCCGTCCTGCTCGACCGCGTGCGCGAAATCACCCGCATGGAGCAGCAAACAGAAAAACTGAACGCCCTCGGCAAACTCGCCGGCAATCTCGCGCATGAGCTGAACAATCCAGCCTCCGCCGCGCAACGCGCATCATCCGGCCTGCTCGATGAGCTGCACGTTTACGGCCACGAGAAATTCCGCCTTGGCAGTCTCTGTCTTAAAGACGAGCATCTCGCCATCGTGCGCAAATGGCAGGACAGCGTAAGCGAACACGCGAAGGAATATCGTGGCAAGACGGCCGACATCGCCGCCCGCGAAGACCAGCTCTCTGCATGGATGCGCGAACACAGCGTGGGCGAGCCGTGGAGAATCACTCCCGAGTTCGCAGAAGCAGGCGTCACACCCGCGCAGCTTGACCCGCTCACCGAATTTCTCGACGCCGACGCCATCGCCGTCGTGCTTACGCAATTTGCGTCTTCACTGCGCGCACGGAACATGGCCGAGGCAATGGTCGACTCGACAGCACGCATCTTTGATCTCATCCGCGCCATCAAGGATTACTCCTACATGGACCAGGCGCCCATCCAGGAGATCGACATTCCTCAGGGCCTGGAAAACACCCTGACCATGCTGCAGTCGCGCCTACAGCACGTTGAAATCGAGCGCCGCTACGCGCCCGAGCTTCCGCACATCAGCGCCTATGCCAGCGAACTGAACCAGGTGTGGATGGCCCTGCTCGAAAACGCGCTCGACGCCATTGCGGATCGCGGCAAGATCACCCTCAGCGTGCAGGTCTCCGGCGACATGCTCCTCATCGAGGTGTGGGACAACGGCCCCGGCATCGCGCCAGAGCTGCAGGACCGCATCTTTGAGCCCTTCTTCACCACCAAAGCTCCAGGCCTCGGCCTGGGTCTCGGACTCGACACCGTACAGCGCACCATCCGCAAGCATCGCGGCTACGTGCGCGTCCAATCCGAACCCGGAGCCACCTGCTTCCAGATCCGCCTGCCCATCGAACAACTGCAGGCATACTGAAGCAGGGCTCAGGGCTCAGGGCTCAGGGCTCAGGGCTCAGGGCTCAGATAAAACACTACACCGGGTGCCTGGGGTATTTGCCTATCTCTGCACTCTTTTAACGATGTCATCCTGAGCAAAGCGCGGAATCGAAGGACCTGCAGTTTCTCTCTAGGTCACAGATTTCGGGTGCCCCATCCTTTCGCGTATTTTGCGAAAGGGTGGGAGAGCACGACCTCCTGAGCCCTAAGCCCTAAAATAGGCTATTCAGCCCGCAAAGCCTCCATAGGATCAACGGCCGCCGCTCTTCGCGCAGGCAAATAAGCCGCCAGCAACCCAATCACAAGCAAAATCACAGCCACAAACCCAAGCGTCCAACCGTCGCGCGCACTCACACCATACAGATAACTCCGCACCACACGCCCCGAAGCAATCGCCAAAGCCAACCCAATCACGACCCCCGAAACCAGCATGACCGAAGCCTGCCGCAGCACCAGCCACAGCAGATCGCCGCGCTGCGCTCCCAGCGCCAGCCGCACTCCAAGCTCGCGCGTCCGCTGCGAAACGACGTAAGCCAGCAGCCCATACAATCCAGCAACGCACAACAGCAGCGCCGACCCACCAAAAATCTCCAGCAGATGCGCCGCCAGCCGCTGGCTGCCGAACGAATCCTCCACCACCTGATCCATTGTCGTAAAGTTGCTCCCCGCCAGCGCCGGATCGGCCCGCCGCAGCACTTCGCGAATCTCCGGAACCATCAGCTTCGGATCGCGACCCGTACGCACCGCAAGGTCCATCGCAATCCCCTCCAGCGCCTTATAAACACCGCTCTCGGGCGTGACTTGTGAAATTGACACCTCAATTTCCGGCTGTGATGGCTCAGCAACCGCGCTCTGCCTCATGTCGTCGAGCACGCCCACAATCTCCGCATCTTTCGCCGGAGTAATGTGCCACAACTTCATCCCGATCACCTTGCTCAAGTCCTGTTGGTCCGGCGAATATTCTCGGGCGAAGGCACGATTGACGACGAATACCGGTTGCGACGATGGCGTGTCTTGCTGATTAAAAAAACGCCCCGCCAACATCTTGAAGCCAAATACCTGTTGCAAATCAGGTGTCGCAGCCTTAAGAAGGCTGTCTACTTTCCACGATTTTCTGTTCGGAGACTGCGAAGCGTCCATCTTCAGTTCAAGATGAATGTTGAATGTCCCTCCCAGCGGCACTTCCGTCATTAGCCCTGCCGACTGCACGCCCGGCAGGTGCTTCGCCCGCTCCAGCAACGGCAGATACAAGTTGTTCGTCATGTTCTGCCCGGCGAATTTGTAACCGGGAATCTGCAAATTCGCCACGATGATGTGGTCCGTCCGGAAGCCAAGCGGCACATGCCGCAGCGCGTAGATCGTCCGCAGCAGCAAGCCGCAACCCACCAGCAGCGTAAGCGACAGCGCAATTTCCACCGTGACCAATACGCCCCGCAGCCGATTCTGCCCGCGCGCGCCGCCCGCCTGCAATCCGCCCTGCTTCAGCGCAGGCTCAATCGGAGCATGCGCCGACATCCACGCAGGCCACACCGACGAAATCAACGCCGAAATGACAGTCAGCGCCAGCAACGCAGCAATCATCCGCCAGTCCGGAGCAATCGCCACCGGAAACGGCAAATGATTCTTGATGCCTCCTGCAAATAATTTCACCGCAGCCAGCGCCAGTCCCAGTCCGATCACCGCACCGCAGCCACTCAACAGCAGCCCCTCAGCCATGAACTGCTGCATGATGCGCCACCGTCCCGCGCCCAGAGCACCGCGCACCGCTACCTCGCGCTGCCGCACCATCGCCCGGGCAAGCAGCAGATTCGTCACGTTTACACAAGCGATCAGCCACAGCACACCCGCCGCCGCCAGCAGCATCTCCAGCGCGCGTTTCGTGTCTTTCTCAACCAGAGAACCGGCATAAGGCTCCAGCCATACTCCAGAACGTCCTTGTCGTATCTCGGGATCGACATATCCAACCGCAATCTGCTTCTGCAGAGTCGACAGCTCAGCTTCCGCCTGCGCTGTTTTTACTCCAGGTTTCAGACGCCCAACCACCATGTATGCGGGAGTTCCATCCGTGCGACCTTTATCCGCGTCGCCCAACTGCATCAATGTCCATGCTTCCAGGTTTGTCGGATCAAAAGGAAACGAGAACCCGCGTGGCATCACTCCCACAACGGTGTAGGGCACACCGCTGATTTTTACCTGCTTCCCCACAATGCCCGGATCGCCGCCAAACATCGAGCGCCACGCGGCATCGCTGATCACCACGCTGCTGGCGTCTGCATTCTGCGCAAATCCATCCGCATTGCTGCGAAAGTCCCGCCCCAGCGCGGGAGCCACTCCCAGCATCTCAAACAGGTTCGCGCTCACATGGTAGAAACTCACGCCCTCCGCGCTGCCATTGCCTTCAAGAAAATTACGTCCGTTTGCCTGTAAATAAAACCCGATGCTCTCGAAGCTCCGGCTCCACTTCCTCCACTCCGCCAGGTCAAGATACGGCGCGCCACTCCTCCAGTCATGCTCATTTCTCTTGCTCGCGTCGTTGATGTAAACCAGCCTGCTCGCATCTTTATACGGCAATGGCCGCAGCATCACCCGATCCACAACTGTAAACATAGCCGCCGGAGCAGCAATCCCCAGCGCCAGCGTCCCAATTACCGTCACAGCAAACGCAGGCGACTTCCGCAGCTGCCGCAGCGCATAGCGCAGGTCCTGCAGCAGCCGCTCCAGCCAGACCCATCCCCACGCCTCGCGCGCAATATCCTTCACCAGCGGAATATTTCCCATCTCACGCTCCACCTCGCGCCGCGCAGTATCCGCATCTTCCCCACGCGCCACCCGCTCAGCCACCGCCATCCGGATGTGCGCCTCAATCTCAGTATCCAGTTCGCTCCGCTTTCGCCACCAGCGCGTCACAATTCACCTCCTCCACAGAAAGTTGTCATCCTGAGCGAAGTCGAAGGACCCACCGGGTGCCCCATCCTTTCGCGCAGTTTGAGAAAGGATGGGAAAGCACGAACCAACGTAGTGCCTCATCTCAAGGCCAAGGCGAAGGGTGGGAGAGCCGCAAGCCTCACTCAACCACCGTGCCCAAAACCCCACCGATCGCAGCCACCATCTGCTCCCACCGACTCCGATTCTCCGCTAACTGCTCCTTCCCCGCCGCGGTAATACGGTAATACTTCGCCCGCTGATTGCTCTCTGTCTTCCGCCACTCCGACTCCACCCACCGCTGCCGCTCCAGCCGGTGCAGCGCCGAATACAGCGAGCCCGTCTCCACCTGTAGCACCTCGCCCGAGCTGGCGCGGATAGCCTGGCTGATGCCGTATCCGTGCTGCGGCCCCCACTGCAGCGTTTGTAGAATCAGCATGTCGAGCGTTCCCTGCAGCAGTTCGACACGGTTCCTGTAGCCATCTTTCTGGGTCGTCATAAAGGATGTAGACAAACTACTACCGAGGCCGTAGTTTGTCTACTGCCTTCACAAAAGAGGCTACTCATCCAAGGGAGAGGGAGCATCCACCGGAAAGGCTGCTCGAACCAGGGCAAGCCCCTCGTCGGTGGTGGAGATGTGCCCTTCAAGCTGCGCGTCCTCGGCCGCGGCGAGTATCTCCTTGAACCGTGGCCCAGGACGATATCCGGCAGCGATCAGGTCCTCGCCGGTAACCAGCAGCTTCGGCCTGACTTCCTCTTCGGGCACGGTCTCGTATCGCTCCTTGGCATAGTCATAGAGCGACAGGTCGCGATGACTCGAAAGGCAGTCGATCCGGTGCAACTCCAGGTGCTCGGGAAAGCGCGGAAGCCGGAAGAACCGCTTCAGCGTCGACTCTTTCATGCGCATCACGTCGCCAAAACGCATATGATTCTCAACTAAAGCTACGATTTGTGCCGTATCTTCGCTCGAAAAGCGCAGTCTGCGGCAGATATTCTCAGCAATCCGCACGCCCACTTCGACGTGCCCATTGAAACGTATGCGGTCCGGAGCGCGCTCGAAGGTCGCCGGCTTGCCCACATCGTGCAGCAGAGCGCCCCAGGCCAGCGTTGGCGAAATGCCCTCGGGCAGCTTCTCGAGCAGCAAGAGCGTGTGCACCCAGACATCTCCCTCAGGATGATATTCGGGCGGCTGCTCGACCCCATGCATCAGGCTGACCTCCGGCAAAATCTCCCGCAGCAGCCTGGTTTGGTCGAGTAGCTCAAACGCCCGGCGCGCCCGGCCCTCGGTGAGCATGCGCGTCAACTCGTCCCGAATGCGCTCGCAGCTGACCTGGGAAATAGCCTCAGCGTGGCAGCGAATCGCCGCTTCGGTCTCCGGCTCGATGACAAACTGAAATCGAGCCGCAAATCGCACCGCGCGCAGCATGCGCAACCGGTCTTCCGCAAACCGCTTATCCGGATCGCCGATCGCGCGCACAACGCCAGCGGCAAGATCGGCGCGTCCGCCAACGAAGTCGAGTACCGCTTGACTCATATCGCCAGTCTCAGCCAGCACCTGCGGATCAAGCAGCATCCCGTTGATGGTGAAGTCGCGCCGCACAACATCTTCCTCTGGACTGTCCGAGAACCGAACCTCATCCGGACGACGGCCATCCGAGTAAGCGCCATCCGAACGAAACGTAGCCACCTCGGTGACAACCTCATCGCCCCTCGCATTTCCTACGTGGATCTCATCCGCAACTAGAACGACCCCGAAGTGCGCCCCGACAGCAAACGTCCGCGGAAACAGCTCCAGCACCACATCCGGACGAGCATTCGTCGCCACATCGAAGTCCTGCGGCTCGCGCCCCAGCAGCATGTCGCGTACGCATCCGCCAGCGAAGTACGCATCATAGCCCTCAGCGCGCAACCGCTCGACAATGGCTTCCGCCGCGAGTTGTTCCCTGCTATTTGTCATGCGGACACCATCACCCTTTGTCATCCCGACCGGAGAGGAGAGCCTGCCCTGAGCTTGCCGAAGGGGACCTGCAGTTCTGTCCTCTATCATAGATAGATGGGCACTGGACTGATTCTGGGCATAGAAAGCTCCTGCGACGAAACTGCGGCCGCCGTCGTCCGTCGCGGCACGGAAGCCCTGTCCAACGTAGTCGCCTCACAGATCGCCACGCACTCTCCATATGGCGGAGTGGTTCCGGAACTCGCTTCGCGCGAGCACCTGCGCAATATCGTTCCTGTAGTCCGCGCCGCAGTCGCCGAAGCAGGCATAACCCTCCAGGATCTCGACGCCATCGCCGTAACCGAAGGCCCCGGATTAGCTGGGGCACTGCTCGTTGGCATCACCTACGCCAAATCCCTGGCCTTCGCGCTGGGGAAGCCGCTGATCGCAGTGAACCACCTCGAAGGCCATATCCACGCAGTGCTTCTGGAGCACTCTCAACTGGCGGCAGAACCACTGCCGTTGCCCGCGCTGGCGCTGGTCGTCTCCGGTGGCCACACCCACCTCTACCTCGCCAGCCGCAACGAAGACTCCTGGCACTATCGGAACATAGGCCACACCGTAGACGACGCCGCCGGCGAAGCCTTTGACAAGGTAGCCAAACTCCTCGGCCTCGGCTATCCCGGTGGCCCCTGGATCGACGCGCTCGCTCCTCGCGGCAACCCAGGAGCTATCCCATTTTCGTTCGCACAAATCAAACCAAAAGCCCATCGCAAAGATTCACACAGCGGTGAGCGCCGGTTTCTCTTCTCGTTCAGCGGCATCAAGACGGCTGTGCTGCGCTATGTGCAGACACACGATCTCTTCGCATCGATTGAAGCTCGCCGCAGAGCTTTGACGCATTTCCCACATCCTGATCCTTCGGATGCCTTTGCCCTGTGCGATGAAGAAACCCTGAATCTGATTGCCTCGTTTCAGCGTGCGGTCGTCGATGACCTGCGCCGCAAGACCTTTCAGGCCGCGGAAACGTTTGATGTAGCCAGCATTCTGGTATCAGGGGGCGTCGCTGCGAATCGCGAACTGCGCGTGCGCTTCACTGCGGAAGCCGCAGAACACAATCTGCCGATTGCCTTTCCATCGCTGGCGCTCTCCACGGACAACGCAGCCATGGTTGCTGCCGCAGCATGGCCTAAGCTGATGGCGCGTATGTACGCAGCTGCGGATCTTTCTGCCGAGCCTTCACTGGCGCTTGGCGGATGAACACAACTGATAGAATCGCAAGTGAACCTGAAGCACCTGCTAACTGCACGAATGACCATTCGCCTCTACAACACCCTTACAAACACCATCGAAGAACTTCAGCCCTCGGATGGCGAATCGCTGCGCATTTACGCCTGCGGACCCACTGTGTACGATTACGGCCACATTGGTAATTTCCGGACCTTTCTGCATGTGGACATTCTGCGCCGCACGCTTGAACTGTTTGGCACCAGCGTCCGTCACGTCATGAACATCACCGACGTGGACGACAAGATTATCCGCAATGCCGCAGCCGCCCATGTTCCCATCGGCGAGTACACGCCGCGCTTTGAAAAAGCGTTCTTTGAAGACCTCGATGCGCTTTCCGTCGAGCACCCGGAGATCGTCGCGCGCGCTACTGAGCATATTGAAGAGATGGTCGCGCTCATCCAGCGGCTTGCTGAACAAGACATTGCCTACAAAACAGAAGATGGTTCGTGGTATTTTCGCATCGCGAAATTTCCGGAATACGGCAAGCTTTCAAAGAAAGACTTCTCGGGTATCACCGACGGAGCGCGCGTCGATCTCGACGAGTACGACAAAGATTCCGCGCGGGACTTTGCGCTGTGGAAGGCGCCGAAACCCGGTGAATACCGGTGGGAAACAGCATTGGGACCGGGCCGGCCAGGCTGGCATATCGAATGTTCGGCCATGGCGATGGAGTATCTCGGTGAATCCTTTGACTTGCATGCAGGGGGCGAGGATCTGATGTTCCCGCATCATGAAAACGAGATCGCGCAATCGGAATCAGCGACGCACAAACCCTTCGCCCGTCACTGGTTTCATGTCCGCTTTCTATTAGTTGAAGGCCGCAAGATGTCGAAGTCCGAGGGCAACTTCTATACTCTTCGCGATTTGTTGCTCAAGGGATACAAAGCCTCCGCCATCCGTTTTCTTCTGACGTCGGTTCCATATCGCCAGCAGTTTAACTTTACCTTTGAAGGACTTGCCGCAGAAACAGGCGCTGTTGAACGATTGCGGACTTTTTATCAACGGCTAAAAAATATGCAATGGCCCGAAAGTGCTTCTCATGGTCAAATCGCGGATAATTTAGCCATTCAGGAAGCAGCCAATGCGGCAAAAGAAAAATTTCGATCTGCTCTGGCCAATGATCTCAATACCGCTGAGGCCCGTGCCGCGATTTTTGATCTGGTCCGCACCGTGAATGCCGCTGCCGATACAGGCTCCCTCTTCAAACGGGATGTTGTCGCCGTTCTCAGCACGCTCGCCGAGTTCGACCGGATCTTTGCCGTACTCGAAGACAACGATGCTCAATGGACACGCTTCGCTCTCGAATGGGCTGAGCGCGAAGGGCGTCTGCATGAAGCGTCTCCGGAGGTGCTTGCCCAACTTGCGCTGAGCGATGCACAGATTGAAGCGCTGATTGAAGAACGTAACCAGGCACGCCGTACCCGCAATTTCGCCCGCGCAGACGCTATCCGAAAAGAACTGCTCGAAAAGGGTATTCTCCTCGAAGACTCAAAAGAAGGAGTTCGTTGGAAAAGAAAATAAACTGCCGATAAAAACACCAAAGGCAGCCACATGGGCTGCCTTTGGTGTTTCGTGAAACAGAGTTATGCAGGCGATGGGCTGCCTTCCGGCAATCCTCCACCACGGTTCGGCTCGGGCTTCAGCACTTGCTGCACATCTCCAGTAGCAGGAGTGCCACCGCTGCCGTTCGTCTTCAAGGGAGGTAATTCCTTGCCTTCGATAATCATGCGAATCTCGTTCGCATCGATTGTTTCGCGCTCGAGCAGGGCAGTCGCCATGCGGTGCATGATGTCCTGGTTGTTGTTCAGGACGTCATACGCGGCCTTGTAGGCTTCATCGACAAAGTTGCGAACTTCGGCATCGATCTGCCGAGCCGTCTCCTCAGAGAAGTCGCGATGCTGAGCGATTTCACGGCCGAGGAATATCTGCTCTTCCTTCTTGCCGAAGGTCAGAGGACCAAGCCGGCTCATCCCAAATTCGCAGACCATCTTGCGAGCCAGATCTGAAGCACGTTCAATATCGTTGCCCGCGCCCGTCGTCATCTGCTTGAGGAAAATCTCCTCGGCAATGCGCCCGCCCATCAGGATGGCCAGCTGCGTCTGAAGATAATCTTTCGTGACGGTATGCTTGTCGTCCTCTGGGAGTTGCATTGTCACACCCAGCGCCATGCCGCGCGGAATGATCGTCACCTTGTGCAGAGGATCGGCGTGATCGCGCAGTGCCGCCACAAGAGCATGCCCGGCTTCATGATAGGCCGTGACCCGCTTCTCCTCATCGGTCAGCAGCATGGACTTGCGCTCGGCACCCATCAGGACCTTGTCTTTAGCCTGCTCGAAATCCAGCATCATGACCGACTTGCGGTTCATACGTGCCGCATTCAATGCTGCTTCGTTCACCATATTGGCCAAATCCGCGCCGCTGAATCCCGGTGTGCCCCGGGCCAATACGCGGAGGTCGACATCGTCAGAAAGCGGTACCTTTTTGGCATGCACGCGAAGCACTTCTTCGCGCCCGCGCACATCCGGACGGCCAACCACTACGCGGCGGTCAAAGCGGCCGGGGCGCAGCAGCGCCGGATCGAGCACGTCGGGACGGTTCGTGGCCGCTACGAGAATGACGCCATCGTTCGACTCAAAACCATCCATCTCAACCAGCAACTGATTCAGCGTCTGCTCGCGCTCGTCGTGTCCACCGCCAAGACCGGCGCCGCGATGGCGGCCAACGGCGTCAATTTCGTCGATGAAGATGATGCAGGGAGCATTTTTCTTGCCCTGTTCAAAGAGGTCGCGCACGCGGCTCGCGCCTACACCGACGAACATCTCCACGAAGTCAGATCCGGAGATCGAAAAGAACGGAACATTTGCTTCGCCCGCAACTGCGCGAGCCAGCAAGGTCTTACCAGTTCCCGGAGGCCCAACCAGGAGCACGCCTTTGGGGATGCGCCCGCCAAGCTTCTGAAACTTCTGCGCCTCGCGCAGGAACTCGATGATTTCCTTCAGCTCTTCCTTGGCCTCATCGACACCGGCCACATCCTTAAATGTGACCTTCTTCTGCTGCATGGAGAGCAGCCGCGCGCGTGACTTGCCAAACGAAAGCGCCTTGTTGCCGCCGCTCTGCATCTGGCGCAACATAAAGAACCATAGCGCGCCAATGATGATGACAGGAGAGAAATTAATCAGGATGGGCAGCCATGAGTTGCCGCTCTGGTCTTTCACCGTGACCGATACCTTGTTGTCGGCCAGAATGTCGTAGAGATGCGGATAGTTCGCAGGAACGGTGACGTGAAACTGGCTCTTGTCGTTCTTGAAGTGCCCGTGCACTTCGCCGCCGTTTACGATGGTCACGTCACTGATCTGACCTTGCTGCGCATCCTGCAGAAACTGCGAAAAGGCGATCTCCTGCTCCTTGCCGCCGCTGGTGCTCTTTTCAAATACCTGCCAGAGCAGCACCAGGCACGCAAATACAAACACCCAGAAGATGATCGTCTTGACCGTCGAATTCACGAATGAAAACCTCGTTTCTCTTAAGCGCCCTGCAAAGCAATCAAGATGAAACCCTGCCGGGCGTACCCGCCGCTTTATCAGCTTTGCAGCATTAGACGCACTTCAAGAGCAGAAAGTGCCGAAGAAAACACTCTCGATTTGCGTCGAATCGCGCATCTTTTATTCTACTCCTAGTAACCCTATGTAAAGAAATTTAGCTCAGCCATTTCCAGAGAGGCAAAAACCGGACGCTGTCCCGGATTAAGGCAGTTCATCTGCTTGAATTTCCAGTCCCGCGCTGGCCGCAACGAGGCTCTCAACCACCGCGTCCCGAACCCACACAATTTCCCCTTGCCATTCCAGGACAGGCCAGTTTTTTCTCTCATCTGAAGGCACGTGCAGTCTTTCCAATACTTCCTTCATCCGTTTCAAGCCGCCGCTATGAGGTAAGCGAACCCGATCTCCTGCCTTGTGGACGCGTAATTTAGCGTGGGACGACAGCTTTGCCCAATCTCCGGTAACTCGAATAGTCAGACGCAATCCAAAGGCCTCAGCCCTCACCTCGCCCGGTACGGAAACTTCATATTCTGGAAGGTTTTCCCTGCGCGCACCTGTTTCAGATTCCGCACGGATCAGGCGCAATTCTCGCAGTGTGCGCTCGGCGTGGACTTGAACTGTCAACGTTTCCCGCCGCCCAGCTTTCATACTGCACATACCCACCAGGACCTCGGTCTGATCAAAATTCAATTTGCAGCCCACATGCTCGGCCGCCGCCCGCAGTACGCGCCGCAGCACTGCCGGCGGTAGAGACCGCAATTTTTCGACTTCCATTCCAACTGCGGCTTCGTCCGGATGGGTTGAACTCGCGCGGCCACCTCCCCGCACCGCCTTCCCCGGCAACAGGAGTGAAAGCAAAATGCGCTCCAGTTCCCTCCGCCAATAAGCATCCTCATCCCGGGCAATAGCGGCGATATGACCAAGATGCGAAACGATTTGTGGGTTATATTCAGCCAGAGTCGGAAGCAGGTTGCGGCGAACACGGTTGCGCATGTAGACAACATCGACATTGGTCGAATCTTCCCGCCAGGGCTGGTTGATCTCCCTCAGCCATGCCTCGATTTCAGATCGACGAGTGCGCAGAAAAGGCCTGAGAATCAGCCCCCCTGCGCACTCCACAACGGGAAAAATACCCGCTAACCCCTCCGTCCATGCCCCTCGCAACAGCTTCAGAAGAACTGTCTCCGCCTGATCGTCAAGGGTATGTGCCGTGGCTACAGCATTGATTTCGCACAGCGCCAATAAATTCTCGAACCATGCATAGCGCAGCTTGCGCGCAGCTTCCTCAATAGTTTCCTGCTCCAGCTTTGCACGACTGGGCGTATCCACATCGTGCCGCAGAAAACGAAGTTCCAGCTGCATGGCAAGCTGCTCCACAAATGCAGCGTCGGCGTCCGCTTCAGCGCCGCGAATTCCGTGGTGCACATGCAGGACGACGAGCACAATACCCAGTTGCTGCCGTAAATCCGCTAATTGCCGCAAAAGGGCCACCGAATCTGCGCCACCTGAAACCGCAATTCCAAGGCGCATTCCCGGTGAAATATGATCCGCAACGATGGACAGCGAGTTTTGTTTGGATGGGGACATGCTCCCAGAACCATCCTATCGTCTGAGAGCCTGTTATGGCTCTATACTGGCTCACGTATGCTTCAGACGCGCACCGCTACAGCCGCAGATGCCCCCGCAATTACCCGCCATCGTCATCGCATGTTCGTCGATGCGGGCCGCCGCGATAATCCGGTACTTCGAGAAATGTCGCAGCATTTTGAGCCCTGGGTGGTGCGGATGATAAACGAAGGCAAATATCTCGGCTGGCTGACGGAAGAAGACGGCAAAATTGTCGCCGGAGCCGGGCTGCTGCTGCTCGATTGGCCGCCGCATCCGCTCGATCCCCGCTCAACGCAGCGCGGTTATCTGCTCAATGTTTACGTTGAGCCGGAGTACCGCCGCCGCAAACTGGCCAGTCAGCTCATCGAATACGCTCTGGCCGAAGCGCGTCGCCGCAAAATTCGCGTCGTTTCGCTGCACTCCACCGATGAAGGCCGGCCGCTTTACGAGAGCAATGGCTTCCGTCAGACAAACGAGATGTTCTACGTCGAGCCGGTTGAGGCGTAATTCGTATCCGCTCACGTTGTCTTTGGCCGGAACATTCTTGCCGCTGACCCGGAGACCAGACGGCGGGGCACGAGACGCTGCATAAACACCATAACTTTACCTGCCGTATAAGGAATAACCCAGGGTTTGCCCGCAACCAGTCCTTCCAGGCCCAACCGAGCCACTTCTTCGGCAGACTGACGCCCGCGTCCTATCACGCTGCGGGTTCCGGCAACTTCGTGAAACTCCGACTCCGTCGGTCCCGGACATAAAGCGCTTACCTTCACACCATATCCGTCTACCTCGTGCGCCAGGGCCTCAGCCAGAAATCGATCGAATACCTTCGTCGCGGCATATGTGGCCATGTACCCAACCGGCTGGTAGGACGCCGTAGAGGCGACAATCATCACATAACCGCGCCGCCTTTCGATCATTTTAGGCAAAAAAAGGTTCGTCAGATGCACCACAGCAGCACAGTTCACATCGACCATCTGCCGCTGCCACGCAGCATCGCCCTTCGTGAATTCGCCATAATAGCCGAATCCGGCGTTGTTGACGAGGATGTCGATGGCGAGACCGGATTCCTCCGTCGCAGCGAGCAAATGCCGGGGCATGGCGGGATCGGCGAGATCGGCAGCAATGGTGCGTGCCTCAACGCCATACTCGCTGCGAAGCCTTGCGGCCAGCGCCTCAAGCCTGTCGGCGCGCCGGGCTGTCAAAACCAGATTCGCGCCTGCCGCGGCCAGTTGTTCCGCCAGCGCGACACCGATGCCCGCGCTGGCGCCAGTCACCAGCGCCCACTTGCCCTGCGCAGATTGCCTGAGAACCTTCGATCCTTGAATTGATGTGGACATGGAACTCCTTGATCAAGCCGTTGCCGCAGCTGGTTGCGCGAATTCTTCGCCAATCCAGCGGCTGAAAGCATCTATGCTCTGCTCACGCCCGAGAAACTGCTGCACGATGTTCTTTCCCGGAATTGTCCCGCCCGGTTCCAGAACAGTTTTGCGGTATTTCAGTGCAATCGGGTCTTCGAGCAGGTTTTTGCGGTCGAACTGATTGAAGAAATCAAGTGCTATGACCTTGTCATATAGATAGGTGTAGTAGTTCGACGAATATCCCGTCAGGTGAGTAAAACTGGCATACATGCGGTTGCCGTCAATCCATGTGTACGGCAGGAATTTCGTGTAGTCCGCCTGCAAGAGAACGTCGAGATCCAGCGTCTCCGGGTCTTCAAGGTGTGTATCCAGCGAATAACTGGTGTAGAAAAGCTGGGTCCGCACCCAATCCGCTCGCCCAAAGGCCCCGGCCCGGTTCATCTTCTCAACCAGCTCGGCGGGAATCGGCTCTCCCGTTTGGTAATGTTTAGCGAAGCTAGCCAACAGCCGTGCATCGCGGAAGAACTCCTCCAGCATTTGAGACGGCACCTCGACAAAATCTCCCTCGGTGGCAATCCCGCTCACGCCCGCCCACTTCTGCTGGCCGCCGAGAATGGCGTGCATCAGATGGCCGAATTCGTGAAAGAACGTGACTACGTCGGAGTATTGCATCAGGCCCGGATTGTCATCTTTGGGCTCCGGGAAATTGCAGATCAGCGCGGCTTCCGGGATCTGCTTCCCGGCTATGCCGGGAATGAGAGGATGCGCGCTGAACCACTTGTCCTTGCCCTCGCGAGGATGCATATCCAGGTAAAACCGCCCGATCTTTTCGGCTGAGGCCGTGTTGAGACCGTCATACACATCCCACGCGCTCACCGATTCATGCCATACCGCAACGTCCTTCGCCGGACGGAATTTTACCTGAAACAACTTTTCCGCCGTATCCAGAACACCCTTTTCCACCGGTCTATATGGGAAATACGGCCGAACCGATTGCGAATCAAACTGATAGGCTGCGCGCCGGTATTGCTCATACCAGTAGGCCCTGCTGTCGGCGTCGATCGAGGCTAATTTCGGGTTCTCCTGTTGCGCAAATTCGAGAACCGTCGCGTACTCCCGTTCCGCGCCCGATTTCGTGGCCTTATCCAGATCATTCAGAAATGACTTCATATTCGCGGCTGAACCCATCATCTGGTCCGCTGTCGCCAGATCAGCCCAGGTTTTAAAACCAAGGAGGTTCGCGATCTGACGGCGGGTCTTCAGCAGGTCGAGTAAAACCCCTTCGTTCGCAGGATAGGCCCGCGTGTTATAAGCCAGGAACATTCGCAAGCGCAGTTGAGAATTTTTCGCGAAGGTCATCACCGGCATATAGTCGGGATAATCGGTCGTCAGCGTGATCTGCCCATGCTCGTCGGGCGGGTGGGCGCGGATGAAGTCCTCCGGCAATCCGTCCAGCTCTGATTTATCACCAACCTGGACGTGATTTACGTTCTCCTGAACATTGCGGCCAAAGGTCAGCGAAAGCAGCGTAGTCTTATCGTGCAACTCCTTGATTTTGGTTCGCGTATCCTCGTCTTTGTCGACGCCTGCCAGGCGGTACTGCAAAAGCGTCCGCTCTACGTAATGCCGGGTAGCGTCGTCCGCGCCGGTCATATCCATGGCATTCAAGGCGCTGTAGACCCCCTGGTTTAGAGCCAGAAGCGTACCTGCCTCGGCAATTTTCTGTGTTAAGGCCTGGGCCTTGTCACGAATCTTTTTGTCAGGATGCACGCTGTCGAGCAGCGCCGTCTGCGACCCCGCCGCACCCAGCTCCGCGACGGCATCGTCATAGGCCCGCAGAGTGTTTTCAATGTTCCTCAGGCCTTTCAGCGTCAACAAATCATGGATGGCCTTCTCATGGCGCTCCAGCGCCGCCCCCACCCATTTCCCCAGGCTGGATTCATCCACACTTCCCTGCCCACCCCGGTCCCAGGGATGGCTGACCTGCGCTTCTGCTGTCGTTGTTACCGAATCACTCACAATTTCACCTCGAAATATTAGATTCAGAGTAGCCGATTTTCGCCAAAGTGATAGTCTGTAACCCGTTGTCGGACAATTTCATCTGTCAGCTATTGCATATCTGCCGCGACACTCGGTAATATGCCGCAATTGCGCTCATGAATCACGTTGCTCAAGCACTCTCGCCTCAGTATCTCCGCTCCCGTATCGGGAAGGTCTGCGTGGCCATGATTGGATCCACCCCGACGGAAATGGTTGAAAAAGCTGAGGCTGCGGCCCGCGAGAACCCTTTTCTTGAGTTTCGCCTGGATTACCTGGAAAAACCGCTCGCTGCTTTGCCCAGGTTCAAGATTTTTCTGGGGGAGCGCAGCGAAGTCACCGCTGTGGCTACCTGCCGCCGTGTTGCCACCGGCGGTAAATTCAAAGGCAAAATCGCCGACGAGCTGGAAATTCTGCAGAAAGCAGCCTCATCCGGCTTCCACATGGTCGATGTCGAACTGCAGACGGCTGAAGCCATTAAAGCTGCTGAGCTTGAAAAGCTCCGCGCCCGGGGCGCGGCGCTCATCATCTCGTACCATGACTTTGCCGCTACCAAAGACCTCGACGGCATCTTCGAGCGCATTCGCCCCTATGAGCCTGAATTCATCAAGATTGTCTCGACTGCTAAAAGCCTGGCCGATAACGTCGCCATGATGCACTTCCTTGAACGCACTCGCGACATGGCGAACGTGATCGGTATCTGCATGGGCGACCAGGGGATCATCAGCCGCGTCCTCGGCATACGCGCCGGAAGCGTCTTCACCTTTGCCGCCGCTACCGCCGGCGAAGAAACCGGCCCGGGACAGATTGCCGCGCGCACGCTGCATGAAACCTACCGTATCGACCAGATCGACGTCTCAACCCGCGTTTACGGAGTCACCGGCAATCCGGTTCGTTATTCGCTCTCGCCCCTCATGATGAATACCGCTTTCCGTCGCGAGACAGTCAACGCGGTCTTTCTCGCGCTGCAGACGGCCAAACTGAACGACCTGCTGACTCTTGTCCGCGAAGTTCCCATACATGGGCTGGCGGTCACCATGCCGCTGAAGGAAGACATTCTGCAGCATCTGGAAAAAACCGATGCTATATCCGAGAAAATCGGCGCTTGCAATACCGTCGTCCGCGCACAGGATGGCAAGCTGTACGGCTTCAATACCGATGTCGCAGCCGTGGTCCGTCCGCTGGAGCGGCGCCTGCAGCTGAAAGGCGCGAAAGTCCTCGTGCTGGGCGCCGGCGGAGCCGCGCGCGCCGCCGTCTTCGGACTGAAAGAAAAAGGCGCCGAGGTCTTCATCCTCAACCGCACAGCGGAAGATGCACAGAAACTGGCCCGGCAGGCCAAAGCCAGGACATTCAAACGTGAACAACTCGCCAAAACTCAGTTTGACGTGATCCTGAACGCAACCCCGGTGGGCATGTATGGGATCAAGCCAAACCATATCCTCGAAGCAAAGGAAATCAACGCGCGCCTTGTCTTCGACATGGTCTACAACCCAATCGATACGCCGCTGCTGCGCATGGCGCGCGAGAAGAACATCCCCGTTGTCACCGGCGTCGAGATGTTCGTCCATCAGGGAGCCCGTCAGTTTGAAATCTGGACCGGCAAACCCGCCCCGGAAGAGGAAATGCTCCGAGTAGTAGTGCACGCCTTGCGCCAGCAGGCGGAAGCGACAGCGAAGTGAGTATAGGGGTCGACCCCCCAATGACTGCAAGGGTCGGCGGATTTTGAGCCCTGAATTTTACACTTTTGCAAGGAATTGCCACGATTTGCGCATAAGCTGTTTTGGATCAATGCGCTACCGCCAGCCTGGGTTTTGCAGCGCGTCGCAGCGAAAAGTCGTTGCCTTGTCCCTTTGTCCCTTTGTAACCCTGTACCCTGCACACTGTACCCTTCTTTTGTATATACCTTGACACGTATATGCTCCGTAGAGTATATCAAGAGCGTGGAATCCGTCTTCGAAATCATTGCGGAGCCGAACCGCCGCGCGATATTGAGCCTCCTGGTCTCGTCACAACAGTCGGTTGGAGAGATCGAGCGTCAACTTCGTATGCCGCAGCCGACCGTGTCAAAGCACCTGCGCGTGCTGCGCGAGGCCGGTTTTGTGGAATCCACAGTGGACGCACAGCGCCGTCTCTACCGGCTGAAGTCGGAACCATTTCAAGAGGTGGATGCCTGGCTGGCACAGTTCCGCCGGTTCTGGTCGACTCATGTCGATGCTCTCGAACGCCACCTCGACCGCATGGATCGCATGGATCAACTAACGGATCAGGCAACACCAACAAAAAAGAAAGACAACCCGTAGACAACGCAGCCAAAACCGCGAACGTGACAAGGAGAAACGAAATGAAAATCAAAGTGACCAGCGTATACGTCGACGACCAGGAGAAAGCTCTGCGCTTCTATATCGAAGTGCTGGGCTTCGTGAAGAAGACCGACTTCAGCCAGGGGCCGTATCGCTGGCTGACCGTAGCCTCGCCCGAGGACCCGGACGGCACCGAGCTGCAGCTGGCGCTGAATAACAACCCCGCGGCCAAAGCCTATCAGCAGGCCACGTTCCAGCAGGGCCAGCCTGCGGCCCTGTTCTTTACCGACGACGTGCAGGCCGATTACGAGCGTATGAAAGCGCTCGGCGCCGAGTTCACCATGCCGCCAACGGACGTGACCGCCTCCAAAATTGCTATGCTGAACGACACCTGCGGTAATCTCATTCAGGTCACGCAGCTCATGCGCTGGTAAGACAGGGAGAAGAAGATGACCTATCGCGAGCAGTACACGCCGGGTCCAGCATGCGGGGCGCAGGTACAAAAGGACGGAGACAAGTGGACGCTCATCCTCGTCCGAGAACTCCGTCACCCGCCGGAAAAAGTCTGGCAGGCGCTCACCGACCCGGCGCATCTGCGCGAGTGGGCTCCCTTTGACGCCGATGGAAACCTGGGTACGGTTGGAGCTACGGTGAAGCTCACCACGGTGGGAGCACCCATGCTTCACATTACCGAAACAACCGTGACGCGAGCCGACGCACCCGAGGTGCTTGAGTACAACTGGGGTGGCTTCAATATCCGGTGGAAACTCGAATCCTTTGGTGGCGGCACGCGCCTGACGCTGTGGACCAACATCGCTCGCCACTTCATCTCCATGGGTGCTGCCGGGTGGCACATTTGTATCGATGTGCTGGATCACCTCCTCAACGGAACTCCCATTGGACGCATCGTCGGCCCCGAGGCGGCGAAGTTCGTCGGCTGGCAGCGGCTGAACGCGGAGTACGCCGAGCTGTTCGGTGTCGAAAACAACTGGCCTAAGGTGTCGCAAAAGCTATGAGGAGGTCACATTGAACTGGAACAAATGGATTCGGACGGGTGGCCCATTCAAGCCCGGTTTTGGCTTGAGTGCGGCAGTTCCACTGCAGGACAGAGCCTTCCCATTGATTCCATTATCTTCACTTTGCTCAGTAAGTGAGGACCATCCACAATCCCGGAACATTTACACACATTCCTTATCAGGTGGAGGCCGGGCAGTTCGTCCAAGTTGTGGGCGGTTGGTCGGCAATACGAAAGTTAGGTGATCGGGCCGGTGTGGTTTCCGGTTTGCCGGTCATACGGCCCGGAGTGCCGTTCTGTCGCGCGAAGCCCGTTTGTCGTTTTTTGAATCTGGGACGAAGGTTCGATTATCGGACCAATGGGAGTTCCCGGATTATTCATGTCGCTGAGACCCACGTTGTTCCTTTTTTTTTGCTGGCTTGCCTATACAGCGATGGCTCAGCAGATTTCCGTTCCGAAGCCCAGTAGCGGATCCATTATCGGGACGGTGACGGATGTACAGGAAGAAGTTGTTCCCGGCGCAACGGTGGTTCTGGACGGCGGGGGCGCGAGCGGGCAGCAGAAGGCCACGACCAACCAAAACGGCTTTTTTTCGTTCAGCGCCGTGCAGCCGGGTGTTCCCTATCATGTAACCATTCACGCCAACGGCTTTGTGGACTGGACCTCACCCGCGATTCAGATCACGCCGGGACAGTATATGGACATGGGCTCCATCCGGCTGACGATCTTCGTGGCGACAACGACGGTTGTCGCGGCTCTTCCTCCGGAGCAGATTGCGACCGAGGAGGTTCATGTCGCGGAGAAGCAGCGTGCTCTGGGCTTTATTCCAGCGTTTTATGCGGTCTATGATCCGCATCCGGTGCCGCTGACGCCGAAGCTGAAATTCACTCTCGCCTATCGCACGGCGATTGATCCCGTCACCATGCTGGGCACGGCCTTCATCGCGGGGATCTATCAGGCCTCCGACACGCCCGACTATGTTCAGGGGATGAAGGGCTACGGCCAGCGGTTTGGGGCCAACTATGCCAACGATCTGACGGACGTCTTTATTGGCGGGGCGATTCTGCCCACGATTCTGCACCAGGACCCGCGGTACTATTACCAGGGCACGGGCGGCACGAGATCACGCACGTGGCATGCGATCCGGAACCCATTTGTCTGCAAGGGGGACAACGGCCAGTGGCAGCCGAACTATTCGAGTCTTGGCGGATACCTGGCTTCGGGCGCGATTGCCAATACCTACTATCCGACAAGCAATCGCGGACCTGGGCTGGTATTCAGAACGGCCGGAGTCGATATCGGCGCCGACATGGCCAATTCCATCATTCAGGAGTTCATCGTTCACAGAGGCAAAAAGTGATTCAGTCCTGATGCGGGTGGCGGGTGGCTCATTCAAGCCGAGCTTTGGCTTGAGTGGGGCAGTTCCACTACTCGACCGGGGGAGGGGGTAGGCCGGGATACGGGTGGCCACGTGCCGGGTTTGCCACCATCTTTCCAAACTGGGATTCGAACCAGAAGAGGCTTCCACTTGCGCGGAGTTTGCAGGTTTCGCTCCAGCGCAGCTAAATTAGGTGCGAGAGTGGGATCTGTATATGGAATCTGCCTCTGTATTCATCGACCAGAAGATCAAGGAACTTGGAGACTGGCGCGGGAAGATGCTCGCGAAAGTGCGCACACTCATACACGAGGCAGACCCTGAGATCGTCGAAGAGTGGAAGTGGATGGGGACTCCCGTCTTCTCCCACGGCGGCATCGTCTGCACGGGAGAGACATACAAGAACGTCGTCAAGATGACATTTGCCAAGGGAGCTGCGTTGCAGGACCCTTCAGGTCTATTCAACTCCAGCCTCGATGGGAATGTCAGACGCGCCATCGACATCCGCGAAGGCGACAAGATCGATGAGGCGGCCTTGAAGGATCTCATCCGCGCCGCAGTAGCGCTCAATCTCAAGACTAAGCCGAAGCCCCGGCGAGCCGCCATCAAACGGGCCGACTAGCTTCATCGCACACACCGGTAAATCTCGAGGCAAGTTGCTCTCTTACGACCAATAGAACTACTTATTGCGAATATTAAGGTGAGGTGAGCAGGCATTTGAAAACGGATTGGCTAAGAACGTTCCTGGGAATCCGGAGATAATGACTGTTCCATCGGAATTGAAATGTGCGGTACGGAATTCGCCCTCGGGAAGGTCATTGAGCCTTTTCCAGCTTTGCCCGCGGTCCCAGCTGATATACACACCTGTAATCGCAGTCACAACTTCTCGATTTGGCCTTGCTGGATCGACCTCTATGCCGTAGGCACGAATGTTGGGGCCAGTCTCATCTTTCTCTCTATGCAAAAGAAATCGCGCATTGGTCAATCTCTCCACTACATCTGCACTGACAGGGTTGTACACTCCCCAGCACGCGGCCAGATGAAGGCCTCCTACTGTACTTATTCCATGGATCGCTGAATCCGGCCCCACGCCATCGATGCGAGTCCAATTCATTGTGTGGAAGTCAAGACGGTAGGCTTGATCGCCCGTTCCCACATAAAGCGAGCCGGGACGCGCCTTGCGGGGATTATCAAATTGCATGGAGAGAATATCCATCTGGGTTGGAAGACGGGGGAGCGGACCGTCTTCCAGCCACGAACCATCGTGACCTCTGTGGTAGGTAAAGATCTGGGGGTTCATATCAAAGTAGCCATAACCGACGATCATGATTTTCCCGTCGGCAGTAATTTTCACAGCCGCCGCCCTTACTGGATCACCCTCCCTTTTCGGAATGCTTACCCACGGACGCAGATGAGGGACTCGCGGCCCAACGATAGCCTTGACTAAAGCAACAGAGGTATTTGGCTGAGGAAACACCTGAAAGGCTCCTCTTTGCGTTGTGATCACAAAGTCAGTTCCACCGGGAGACACACCGAGCCCGTTACGCAGGCCCTCATCTATTCCTGCGTCGAAATATTTGGAATCCACTCGTGCCACTGGAGTCCATGTTTTTCCGCCACTGGTTGATTTCGATATGTACATAGCCCGATCCCGGGAGGGAACCTTGCTGCTTACGTCGGCGGTAAGACCCCACACAACATTGCGGCCCCTGGCTCCGGGATCGGGATCGCCGGTGATCGTTTCAATAAAATCGCCTGCGAACTGGTGACTTCCGGGAAGACTTTTCACCTTATAAATTTCACAGCTGTCCAAGGCTTTTCTTGCCTCATCTCCCTCGCTGCGGGCGGGAACTGGCGATTTGATAGCGGGATGATGCGGAGCCGGAGTTTGCGGCGGGGGAATCTGTCCCCATGCCATCATGGGAGCTGCCATGAATATGAATCGGAATTTCCGTTTTAACTCCCAAGAGTGCGGCACAGTGTACCCCGAGTTCTTGAGCATCACCTCAAATTTACTGTAAGCGGCAAAGAATGTTGATGCTCACGACTGCATGTGAAGCACAAGAACCTGACCAGAACGGGTTCACTCGCTGAGCGCATCGACGACGATACGCCAACTGAACAATCGAGGCCCACGGAAAGAATTGTCTGTCGGCATATGCCCGGAACCGATCGGAATCCGGGATCAACCGACAGTGCGGTCAAACGGTCTGGAACTGCTTGAGGCACCAGCGGACGCGCGGCGCGGCTTTGAAGCAGTGATGATTGCGTATCCGAGCTTCCCCGCGCGCGACGCCTCGAGCGCCGCCTGTGCAAACATCTTCGCTGTAGTAAAGTCGACCTCTGGCAGGTCCAGTTTCTTTAGTCCTTTCATCACCTCGGCGAAAAGGAGCCTCCCCTGAATCTGCCGGATCAGCTCGGTGAGCGCGGGAGTGTGATCCTCAACTGTCTGAATTTCGAATCCAGCGTTCTGCAGCATGCCGGAATAGACCTCCGCGGGCTGAGCGTCGCCGATGCAGGCAATCCAGGCCAGTAAACCCTCCAGTTCAGGCAGTGGCTCCGGAGTTCGAGTCAGGTCGCTCAGACCAAGGCGACCGCCGGGCTTCAGCACCCGACTGAATTCACCGACCGCAGCAGGTTTGTCCGGAAACGTGCAGAAGGCGCATTCGCAGACGATGGCATCGAAGGCGTCCTCTTCAGAGGGAATCTTCTCAGCATCGGCCATTGCGAAGACAACTTGGCCAGCGAGTCCGCGCTGCGCCGCCTCGGCTCT
>Ga0335073_10002116_pt1 | contig 27171 bp, 32 predicted proteins | sample Lox_Sample_22_FD_207093 | JGI IMG/M metagenome (GOLD analysis project Ga0335073, IMG submission 207093) | Soil microbial communities from Loxahatchee National Wildlife Refuge, Florida, United States - Lox_Sample_2.2 | ecosystem: Environmental > Terrestrial > Soil > Wetlands | place: USA...
CCGTGAGCGCGAAGACGCCGCTCCTGTCGTGGAAGAAGCGCCCGCCCGAGTCGCCCGCGGAGGCGAAGGCCGCGCGCCTGCTCTCGCAGCTCGGGCCCGCCCCCACGCTGCCGCCCGAGGCGCACGCCCGCATCGCGCAGAAGCTCCGGAGCGGCGCCGCGCCGCGCAAGGAGCGGCTCACCCTGCTGCCGCCCATGCGCATCTCCGTCATCGCGAGCGGCCTCGCCTCCATGGCCATCGTGGGCGTGCTCGTGTTCGTGATGTTCGACCAGAAGGCGGCGCGCGAGAGCCTCCTGGAGCGGGCGCCCGCTCCGGCGGCGACCGCGGCGGCTCCGGCCCAGCCCCCCGCGCCCAAGGACGTCGACAACCTGGAACCGCAAGCGCCCGCGGCGCTCTTCGCCGAGAAGCCCGCGGCCAACCACGGCGCGGCGGCGCACAGCGCGGCGAAGAAGGAGCGCGCCCCCCTGGCCTTCAAGGGCACGGGGAGCCTCGGTTTCGGCAGCCCGGCGGCCGGCCTGGGACGAGGAGCACCGGAGGGAGCGTTCGCACACGCGCAACCGCCCCCCGGCTGGAGGGCGAAGACCGCCGCGCGCGGCGCCGTCCAGGACCTGGCCGCCCCCTTCCCGGAGGAAGAGCTCGCGGGCGGGGGCGGCGCCGCGAGGAAGCTCCGCCTGCAGGAGCAGGGCCCGCCGCCCGCTCCGCCGGCCGGCCCCGCGGCGGTCGCCCAGGCTTCCGCCTCTGCGGAGGCCGCGCCGCGGACCGCCCCCCCGGCCGCAGCGCCCGCCCCGATGGCCGTTACCAAGGGCGAGCTCACCGCCGACGACAAGAACGACGAGGCCGAGCGCCGCGAGCAGGCGCCCGCGTGCGAGCAGTTCGCGCCGGGCCTCGACGCCGACGCCCTCCCCGCGGCCCGCCTCTCCGAGCACGACCTCATCGCCCGGGCGCGCTGCCGCCTCGCGCGCGGCGACCGCAGCGGCGCACGCGACGACCTCGACGCCTACCTCGCGCGCTTCCCGAAGGGGCGCTTCGCCCGCGAAGCCGCCGCCCGACGCGCGACCCTGCCGCCGTGACGCCGCGCCCTTCCGGCGCTGGACAAGGGCGCGCGCAGGTCGTAGAAAGCGCGGTCGCCGTCCGCCGACATAGCTCAGTTGGTAGAGCAGCTGATTCGTAATCAGCAGGTCCCCGGTTCAAGTCCGGGTGTCGGCTCCTGAAATAAGGCGGTTGCGTTCCACGTGGAACCTGCCGGCCCGCCGTAGGCCCGCGGTGAGCCCGGATTCAGCCAGGCCGCGAGCGTCTGTCACCGGGTTGTCCCCCGGCCGGGCTAGGCGCGCTGCGGCCAGTGCAGATGGCCGGGCGTCGGCGCCGGGCAGATCGCGACCGACGTCACCCACAGCATCGCCGCCCGATCGTTGGATTCGCCACCGGCGCAGCCGTCGAGGAAGACCTGGACGTTGTAGCCGTCGCCCGGGAGCGGCTGGACCTTCGTGCCGTCCTCGTTCACGATCTCGCATCCCTCGGCGTACTCGTTGTCCCAGACGCGAACGACGATGGCCGGGCGAATCTCGCCCTTCGAGAGACCCGGGCGCCTCGTTGCCGCGCGCCGTGTAGTGGAGAATCCGACCGACCGTTGCCTTGTCCATGTGCTCCTCCTGGTTGCTCAGCACCCCAGCGCCGCGCGCGCCCGCGAGATCGCCGCGGTGCGGAGCGCCAGGTCCGTCAGGCCGCCGTTGATCCGGCGGGTGATGCCCTCGATGTCGAAGCCGTCGGCGAGCTCGTTGAGGCCGCGCGTCGACCAGAACCACCCGGCCACCCGCCAGCAGACTCCAGGGGTCGCGGCGAGGTCGGGCTGGTTCACCAGGTCGACGCCGAGCGCCTGGGAGGCCTGCTGGTAGTTCGATCGGCCAGTGATCTGAATCGGCCCTCGCCCGCGGAAGAGGTAGCCGTCCCCGGTCTGCGTGTTGCCGAGCTCGGTGGCCACGTGCGACGGCGGCTCGTACCGCGCCTGCGCCTCGGACGGCCCCCAGTCCTCCTCTAGGCCGCGGAGCTGGTTGCACTCGAGGCTACACTCGCCGAGCCAGCAGGCGAGCCGCGCGGGACTGTCGATGCCGAACTCGGCGGCCGCCGCGTTCAGCGGGTCGAGGTGGGCCGCGACGACGTCGGCCGGCGCGCGCGGCATGATGGCCTGCAGCTGCTCGGCGGTGATCACGGCGCGAAGGCCTCCCGCTCGAGCGCGGCCTCGAGCCTGTTGTAGTAGCGCCACCGCTGGGCCCGCGCGACCTCGCGCGCCAGGCTCGAGCTCGCGGAGAAGCGGCCATCCATCCCGCGCAGCCCAGGCCCGGCTGGGCGCAGGAAGACCGGCAGCGTCGGGACCGGCAGTGGCTCGTGGCGCCCGAACAGCGGCGCCTGGAAGGCGAGCGCGTTCACGCCCAGGATGAGGGCGATGACCGCGGGCGCGATGAGGGTCTCTCGCTTCACTTCGCCGGCGACGTGGGCGCGCTGGCGCCCGCTGGAGCTCCGGCGGCTCCCGGCGCAGTGGTGTCCAACGTCGCCGGCGGCGGATTGGGAGGCGCTGTGGCGACCGTCGCGGGAGCCGCCGGCGGCCGCGTGTTCAGCTCCGCGGCGCCGCCGAGCTGGATGCCGATCGTGAGAGCGACGGCCATGTTCTTCAGGCTGAAGCTCCCGACGGCCAGACCCGAGATCGTGCCGCCGTAGTCCTGCACCAGGTCGGGCAACGCCACGATGCAGCCGAGGGCGCCGACGAAGCAGAGCGCCGGACCGGCGCCCACCGAGAAGAGCGTCTGTCCCCCGTCGGTCGCCAGGTTCGCGAGGCCGCCAAAGCCCAGGGTGAGGATCGGCTTGTTCCCGAGGACGGAGCCGAAGTTCTCCTGGAAGAAGTCCCAGCCGAACTCATAGCCGAGGCCACCGCCGAACGCGCTCGAGGCGGGCTTGCCGCTCGCGGGATCCTCCCACCGCAGGAGGTAACCGGACGCGAGGGGGCCGTGGGAGAACTGGCCGTTCGTGAAGGGCACGACACACGTGTTCGTCGTCTGGTCGAGCGTCTGTCCCGCCGGGCACGTGAGGGTCTGAGCCCGCGCCGGCGCCGCGAAGACGAGCCCGAGCAGGAGCACGGCGAGCAGCCGTGGCGGCGGCCGCGGCCAGCCGCGATCGCGCCGCGTGACGTAGACCGCGAGCAGGAGCCAGCCCGTCACCACCGCGGCGAGACAGATCGCGAAGGTCGCGTGCCCGGCGACCCAGAGGCGCCAGCCGAGGATCCCGAGCATGCTGAGGCCGCACAGGACCGCGAGCATCCGCTGGATGGCGAGGCCTCCCGCCGGCGAGGGCATGTTCGCCACGCCGCCGCCCGGCGTCGTGACCGGCGCCGGCGGCGGCAGATTCGCCTTCAGGTGCAACCGCTGGTGGATGATGTCGCCGACGATCGCCTCGGCGTCCTTTTCGGCCTGGCCGTGGTTCGCCGCCCAGAACGAGATCGCGGAGGCCTTCGCCGCGGCGAACGCGGCTGCCGGGTCCTTGCCGCCCTTGATGGCCTCGAGCATCCCCTCGCCGGCCTGCTCCGCGAGCGCAGCTGCGTCGGCCTCCGCGGCGTCGCCCTTCGAGGTGAAGAAGCCCACGACCGTCGCGCCCAGGCCGACCCAGGCGGTGATGAGGTGCGGTCCGAGCACGACCGTCAGGCCGAGCCAGAGGATGGGATTCGAGAGCTCTCCGAGTGCCTTGTCCATGAGTCCTCCTGGTTCACTTCCCGCCGACGAAGGCGGCCTGCGCTGGGGCGGCGAGCCGCCCCTTGAGAAATGCGATCTGCGCGTCCTGCGCGTCGTTCTTCGCCGCGAGCGCCGCGTCCTGGGCGCGCACGTCCCGGTCGAGCTGCGCGACCTGGGTGGCGATCGGCTCGACCGCGGCCTGGATGCGATGGTCGAGCCACGCGGTCGCGGAGCCCAGGAGCGCGGCCCCGAGCAGCGCGGCCTGCACCTGCTTCGGGAGCAGCTTCACGAGGAGCTCGCTCACCGGCGCGCTCCCGGGTGCTCGGCCTGGTACGCCTCGATTGCGGCCACGATGGTCTCCACCGGTGGCGCCGGCGGATGCTGGACGGTCCAGAGCGAGACCAAGGTGGCAATCACCGCGGCGCCGGCGATCGCCCACTGTGGCCAGTTCGTCTGCCGCTTGTCCCTGGTCCGCTCGGCCTGGGACTGGATGCGGATGACCTCCGCGAGCTGCGGCTCGACCTCGGCCATGCGCTCCCTCAGCGCCATGAAATCCTTCTGCAGGTCTTCGATGTCGCGTGCGAGCCAGTCGTGCTCGCGGCGGTTGAGGTCCCGCAGCCCCTTGAAGGCCTCGTCGAGCCGCGCCGGGTTCGGGCTGTCGACGGTGTCGTGGTCGCGCTCGGAGGACACATCGGCGGTCAGAAGCCGTTGCCGGCCGGGTTCACCTGGCAGGCGCCGAGAACTCCGGCATCGCTGTTCGTGACGCTCAGCTGGACCTTCATCATCGGCCACGCGTTCGCGGTCACGGTGATGGCCACGCCGGCGTCGAGGCCGCCGTCGAGCGCCTGGAACGTCGTCGAGGTGCTCGTGATGACCGCCCAGTACTTCCCGTCGATGCTGCCGAGCAGCTGCACCGTGCCGTTGCCGTTCCCTGGCACCGGCGCGTAGACCGGGCAGGTCACGACGAACTGCGTGGGGTTCAACCCGTTCGCGCTCAGCGTGACGACGTCGCTGGTGCGAACGCCGCCGTCGAGCAGGATCGTCTGTGAGCCGCCCCAGGTGAGGGGCAGCGCAAGCGCCCGGATCGAGAAGACCGCAAGGAGCGCCCCAGCCAGAAGCGACAGCCGTCTCATACCCGATCGGCTACGCCCGCGGCGCCGGCGCCGTCCACCGCTGCTCTGGCGCCCGTGCAAACGTTGCGTTCTGCGTCGATGGCCGCCTGAATTTTGCAGCCGTGTGGCCGTCTCAGTCGACAGGGCGTATCATCGCCCCAGCTCTCAGGAGGAGCTCCCATGCGTCACCAGGTGCTTGCACTCGTCGCCGCGGCCGCCGTTGCCGCCTGCGGCGCCCCCCCGGACACCTCGAGCAGCTCCTCGACGGGCGCAGGTTCCCCGAGCAGCTCCTCGAGCGGCGGCAGCTCGAGCGGCGGCCGCGCGGGGACCTCGAGCAGCTCCTCGGGCTCGAGCTCGTCGAGCAGCTCCACCTCGGCCGGCTCCTCGAGCTCCGGCGGCTCGACGGGCGGGAGCTCGAGCGGCGGCGGCTCGAGCGGGGGTTCGACCGGAGCACCGGCGTGCACGAATCCAGGACCGGCCAATGCGCTTCCATCCTGCAGCGCGAATGAAGGGTGCTGCCTCGGGACGGTTTGCACGACCACCGTGCCACAGTCCGGCGGTCTTCCGGCTTGCGTCTACGTGGGCCTGTGGACGTGCACGGCCGGTTACTGCTGGGACGGTACTGCCTGCGCCGCGGGTGGAACACAGTGTCCGCAGGAGCCAACCGGGGCTCCCTGCGACGATCGCAGCGATGGTCAGTGCAGCAGTGGATTCTGCAATCCCGATGCTGGGACCTGCCTCTAGCTCCGCGGTCCGAAGGCCACGAAGAAGATGCCCATCGCGGTCGTGGCGAGGTCGATCTGTGTGAGCGCCGATCTCGACCACATGCTCAGGTCCGCCTGTGTGCCGGAGCTCGCCGAGTAGGAGCCGAACGCCGAGGAGCCGGCGGACGTGGCGATCACCAGGGCGCCGTAGTAGTTCGACGAGAAGCCCTTCGCGAAGTTGACGACGACGGCCAGACCGGAGATCGACACGCTGGCGACGTCGGCGCCCGCCTCGAGGCTGGCGTTGCCGGCGCCATCGGTCTCGATGTAGCCCCAGCTCGCTCCCTGCTTCGCGAGGAAGGCCAGCCAGTCGGCGCCCATCGAGAGCGGCACGTCGATGGCCGCCGCCGTCGGAGCGTCGGAGCCGACGGGTTCCTGGATGGTGGGCGCCACGCCGGCCATCGGGAGATCGCCGGCGCAGGTCCAGGTGACCGTGCCGTCGACGACGGTCCCGCCCGGAACGAGGGGCCAGGGGGAAGGCTCGGACGATCCGGTCGTGCCGCTGCTTCCGGCGTTGTAGTAGTAGAGCCCGTTCGGCGCGGCCTTCGGGTAGACCTGCGCGCCCGTGCCCTTCACGGTGCTCGCCGCCCACTGCGCCGGGCTGCTCGGCGCCGGAGCTCCGGCCACCTGCGCGCTGCCCCCCTGCTGTCCTGCGTATCCGCTCGGCATGGTGCCTCCTCAGTACGTGTAGACCGTCGATCCGGCCTGGGTCGCGAAGGTGCCCGCGCCGTCGCCGGTGAACGTCCGGCCTGGCGGGAAGTCGAACATCGCCCGCGCGGCGCCGCCGGACGTCCCGACGGCGACGGCGATCCCCTCCTTCGCGGCGTGCCCGGCGCCCCAGCTCGTGAGCACGGCGCGCAGCGTGTTGAGCTCGTCGCTCCAGCCGGAGCCCGGAGAGGGGGGCGAGCCGCTCCAGCTCGCCGGCGCCGGCGAGAAGAGCAGGAGACTCCGGTTCCACATGCGCGCGATGTGGTCATTGAGGCCGTCGGCCTGGCCGTCCTCGCTCGACATGGCCCAGACCGGACCCTTCAGGAGCGCCGGCGGGTTCGTGACGGTGACGCCGGAGCTCGGGCCGTACTGGCGGCCGTTCGGGTACACGACGTAGGCGCTCGCGTAGCCCATCGCGGCGAGCTGCAGGAGGATGCCCCAGGCGCTGCCGGCGGTCGCCCAGGCCTGCCAGGCCTGCCGCAGGCGCGTCGCGTACGAGCTCGAGCTCTCGGTCGGCCCCTGGGCGATGCCGCGCTCGAGCCCGATGGCGGCGAGCGCATCGAGCGGCCCGAGGCCCGGGAGCCGCGCCTTGATGGCCTGCTTCGCGCGGTCGACGAGGAAGTCCTTCTGCTGCCCGTGGGCGGCGAGCCAGGCCGCTCCGTAGGCCCCCGAGAGGAAGCGCGGGGCGATCGCCGGTTGGTGGACCTGGTAGAGCGGCCCGGCCATCAGACGCTCACGTAGGCGCCGGAGCCCGGCGGGGTGAAGTCCGCCACCTGGGCGCCGACGAGGACGATGTCCGCCGTCCCGCCGTTGATGGTGAGCCCCTCGACGTTGCGCACGCCGGCGACGGCCTGGATCGTCTCGAGGACGACCGAGTAGTAGACCGTGCCGCCGATGCCGATGGAGATCTCCAGGGCCGCGAGGGCGCTGGCGATCGCGGCCTGCGCGGCCGCGAGCTGCGCGGCGTGCACATAGATGCCGCCGCCGGCGCCGACGCCCACCGCGATCGCGAGGCTCGAGACGTTCTGCACCGAGACGCTCACGCCCTCGGGGGCGCGCGCGTCGATGTAGCTCTGCACCGCGGCGAGGGCCGAGGCGCTCACGGGCTGGTCGTCCGCCTTCGCGACCAGGATGTTCACGAGGCCAGGGGTGTACTGGTCGACCTCGATCTGGGCGGTGGCCACCTCGTTGCTAGCGGACTTCGCCCAGTTCACGTAGATCCCGATGGGCGGCGCCGGCGCGAGCGTGCCCCACTGGTTCACGCAGCGGGTGGCAAGGGAGACGTTGCTCTCGCTATCGGTCCCGTTCTGCTGCAGCCACGCGCTCGAGAAGGTGTAGAGGTCATCGATCTCGAAGGTCCCCGTGAAGGTCGCCGAGAGGCCGGTCCCGGGGATCGCATAGGCTCCGCTGGGGATGGTGACCGGAGCGGAGTAGGAGGCACCGTTGACCGAGTACTCGAAGGTCCCGACGCCGGCGCCGCCGGTGGCGGTGATGGAGATCGAGACCAGCTTCTCGGCGCTCGGGCTCCCCGAGACCGCGATCGTCCCGCTCCCGCTGCCGGAGTGGGACACGGGCGGGTTGGAGAGCAGCGGGTTCGAGACCGAGACGCCGGCGAGCGGCGTGAGCATCGTGACGATGTTGTCGAGGCCCGGGGTCCCCGTGTACGAGGTGACCGCGTTGTACTTCGAGCCCGGTTGCTGCGCCTGGACGAGCAGCTGCAGCGTGCCGCCGGCGAGCAGCGTCCCGCCCTGCAGGTTGTACCAGACGCTCCCGTCGACGGCCTGGAACGAGAGCTGCCCAGCCTGGATGGTGTACGGGCCGGCGCCGGAGACCGCAGTCAGGGTCACATAGCCCTGGGCACTCTGCGCCACGTTCCGGCTGAGGTTGTAGACGGCCTGCGCGACCAGGTCGAGCCAGGCGCTCGGCGGCGGCGTGGGCACGCCGTTCACGAGCGGGGGCGTGAGCCAGGAGGTCACGAGGCCGCCGGCGGCGATCTGGGCGATGGTGCCGGAGAGGTCCGAGAGCTCCTGGGCCTCCATCTTCAGGAGCGTCATCGGGACGCTGCCCTCGCTCCAGTTCGTGATCGGGAACGTCGGCGTCGTCGAGGCGAAGGCGTAGGTCTCCCCCACCTGGAAGGACCCGCCCGAGGGGGCGTAGGAGCCGTTCGCGAAGGTGAGGGTGACGCCGATGGTCGAGAGCGCGTAGGACCCCGAGCTCGGGATCGTCTGCGTCGACGACCAGGTATTCCCGCCGTCGAGGGAGTACTGGAACGTCCCGACGCCCACCTGGCCCGAGGCGATGATCTGCAGCACAACCTGGGCGGCCGCCGTCGCGGGCCCCTGCGCGCTCACCTGGCCGGTGCCCACGATTGCTGCGCCCGGAGCTCCGGACTGGATGACGGGCGAGACGCCCTGCAGCGAGGCGAGGAGCTGCTCCTCCATCTCGTCGGCGGTCAGGCCCGTGATGAGCTCGGCGAGGGTTACCATGTCAGGTCACCTGCAGGATGGTGGTGGAGAGGTCGGTGACGGCGACCACCATGCGGAATGGGCCGGACCCGACGGGGGTGATCTGGCCCACGAGCGTGAGGGTCTCCGTCTCCTCGTCGAACGAGAGGGCGACGTCGGCTTGCTGCACGCGGTCGTCGCGCTCGGCCTGGGCGGCGAGCTGGCCCTGCCAGGCCGCCAGCAGGTCGTCGGTGATGCCCTCGTTGAGGAGCAGCTGGATGTCCTCGCCCCAGCTCGCGTCGTAGAAGAGCGTCCCCTTCTGGGTCGTCCAGCCGTGGTAGAGGTCCTGCGCGAGGACCTGGCGGCCGGTGATGAGCGAGAAGCTCGGGTCGAGGTCGTCGACGCACAGGACGTCCGTGCCGTAGTCCGTCGAGCCGGCCGGCCCGAGCACCTGCGCGTTCGGAGGCGTCGCCGGCGCCGGCGCGGGGGCGGGCAGCGGGGACAGGTTCCAATAGCCGTCCCCGAGCTCGCCGGAGTCGGGCATTCCGGCCTGCGTCCAGCGCAGGATGGTCGAGGCGTAGAACGTCTCCGAGGACCAGGCGAAAACCTCGCTCTGGCCGGCGCCCAGGCGCACGGCGTAGAGCGCGCTGCCCGGGAGCTGGACGTACGGGCCGCCGTTCGAGACGAAGAGCCCAAGGTTCCCGCTGATGCCGTACGAGCCGCTCCCGGTCACCTCGACGATGACCGAGAAGCCGCCGCTCCCGGTCAACGAGATCGGGTCGGAATCGACGGCGGCCGCGGCGCTCACGGAGGAGGCGCCGCTCCATGTGACCTTCGTGCTCACTTCTTCGCAGGGCCTTTCGCGGGGGTCTTCGGCGCCAGCGGCGCTGCCTTGGGGGCCGGCGCGGGCGGCGGCTTCGAGGCCTGGACCATCGCGTCGACCAGCTTGGCCGGCATGCAGAGCGCCAGCTCGCCGTCGGAGGTGAGCAGGAACTTCCCGCCGGGGCAGATCGCCCCCTGGTCGCCGGACAGCACGGCGGTGGCGGGAGGGGTCGGCGAGGCGGCGAGAAACAGCGAGAGAAGCGCGGCGTGCATGAGGCCTCCTAGGAGCCGCTCGGACCGATGCCGAGGGCAACGTAATCGATCGTGTACTGAGACTTCGTGTTCGGCGTGAAAGCCGCGGCGGCGTTGATGTTGATGGAGCTGGACAGCGGGGTCGGCAAGAGCACCGGGAAGACGGGTACGCTTCCGGCGTCGGTGTTGCCGGCGACGTTCACGAACGCGGACGGCGGCGCGCCGTAGTTTGTGTTGAAGGCGATCGAGAGCAGCCGACTGTTTACCGCGCAGGAGGAGGTCGAGGTCGCGGTGGTGACGACGATCGATCCGGCAGCGTCGGTGGACCCGCTCGTCACCGAGCACGTCGCACCGGAGCCCCAGCAGGCCGCGATGTCGCCGCTCGGGCAGGTCGGCGCGCTGCTCTGGATCGCCACCCCAAGGTGGTCGGTGTGCGATCCGAGCAGAAGAGCGCCGGAGGTCGTATAGACCTCGGGGCCGTAGCTCGATTCCCCCGCGATCGCGAGGGCGTAGGTGCTGCCCGCGCCGATCTCCGTGAGGCCCGACCCGGGCTCCAAGAGTATCGGACTCGAGGCCGTGCTCAGGACCGTGTTGCTGACGCCGGCCTGGACCTCCAGGCGCGTCGAGGCGTCGGAGCCCAGGTAGACCTCGCCGCTCGCGTTCGCGTTGAGCTGGATGGCCTGCCCGCTCGCGGCAGCGATCGTCACGGTCCCCGAGCCGTTGTCGGCGATGGAGCTGGTGCAGGTCGGCGAGCTGCTCTCGGTGCAGTTGAGGTTGAGGGCGTTCGTGCCGTAGATGTCCAAGGCCCCGACGTTCTCCGTGAAGGCGAGCGGCGAGAGGAAGAGGTTGGTCCCGTACCCGGCTGGGCTGATGAAGGATCCACCGTAAGCCGACACGTAGCTCCAGGCGGCGGCGGCGACTTTGATGGTCCCGGTCGCGCCACCGATGGTCACGGCGCCGCTATTGGGGTTGAGAAGGAGATCTCCGCTGTTCGTGACGATCTCGCCCCCGTTGTTCATCGCGAGGTTCCCACCGTCGACCGTCAGGCCGCCGTCCGCGAAGAGGTTGCCCCACACGTTGACAGCGCCGATGAAGTTCGAGGCGCCGCCGCTGACGAGCAGGCCGCCCGCGCCCTGGAGGAGCCCGGCCGCGTAGAGGTTCCCGTAGAAGTCGCCGCCGGCCGCCACGTCCAGGCCGCCGTCGACCGTGAGCGTCCCGGGGCTCGTGCCGGTGTTGGCCGTCACCCAGTATGGAAGCCCACTGCCGCCGCCTGTGCTCCCGAGCGCGATCGGCGCCCACTGGCCGCCATCGCAGTAATACGGGATGCCGCCGTCGGAGATCACCTGGCCCGCGTTCGCCCCGGTGCAGGCCCACGCGGTCGCGTTGTTCACCAACTGGATCGGCACCCCGGCCTGGCAGTCCTCTCCGCTCGTGCAGAGGAGCATCGCGACGCCGTCGGTCGTGAAGCCCGCTGCGTACGATCCGCCGGACGGCACGTTGACGAGCATGTTGGCGCCGCCGGAAGTGCAGATGCCGAACTGGTTTCCGCAGGCATTGGCGAAGTTGCCAATCGTGAGGAACCCGTTGGCGCTGTCCGAGGCGACGTAGTTCAAAGCCTGAAGCGTGCCCCGCGTCCCGGCGCCGTTGACCAGCGTCAGGGTGTTCCCGGCATCCGGGTAGAGGCCAGGCTCTCCTCCGTCGGCGATGCCGAAGATCAGGTCTCCGAAGGCATCGAGGGTGAGGACCCGGTCGAGCCACGGGTTCTGCTCGCCGCCGTCGGGGTCGTACTTGTTCGCGTGGATGAGGTCGTGGCCCGGCGAGCCTGGGCTGTTGGTGATGAACAGAGAGGAGGAGTACGTCGACGGCGTGGGAGAGAGATCGCTGGAGATGGCCACCACCGAATTGAGAGGGCCTGGAATGAACTCGGACAGGCCAGAGTAGCCGGCGGTGAAGTCGAGAGAGTTGCTGATCGAGGCGTTCCCGTTGCGGTCCATCAGCATCAGGAACTCCGACGACCCGCCGGCGTCCATGTAGATGGAAAGGGCGTAGCCAAAGCGGTAGCCCTTCCCCGCGGTGTCGTTGTCGACGATCGAGATCGCTGGGTAGTAGGGGCTGACGTTCGTCTGGCCGATCGGGTTGGTGACGAGCAGGCCCGGCTGCTGGCCGGTCCAATCGCTCGTGACGCCGTTCGTGCTCGTGACAGTGCCTCCGTCGGTGGGACCGAGCGTGAGGCCGCCACCGGGGCCTTGGACGAGCTCGGCGCCGTTGCAGAACATGACGCCGAGGCCGTTGATCTCCGTGCAGTCCGCGATTGTCTCCGAGCCCGCGTCGAGGTCCGGCGTCGTGACCGATGCGGCGGTCAGGCCGGAATCTGGGAGCGCGAAGGGGCCCTGTGGACCCGTGGGGCCAGTGGGGCCGGGGATCGCGACCTGGCTGTTCACCACCGAGAGCGTGACCCCCGTCCAGGTGCTCCCGCCGGCGGTGTAGCTCACCCAGGCCGCGCCTGTTCCCCCGTCCGTGTTCAGGTAGCAGACCTGGATCCCCCCGTCCGTCGGCGAGGTGAACGGCCCGGCGTCGACCTGGGGCCCGATGGGGGAGCTCGGGTTCAACGGATCCACGGGCTGCAACGTGACGAAGAAGCCGCCGTCGGAGGCGACCGCGAGCCCACCGAGCGTGAGCTCGACGCAGGTCTGGTTGTAGTAGAGCGGTGAGGCCGGGAACGTGCCCCCGCCGTCGACGGGTACGTAGTTCAGGATCTGGAAGGTCGCCTGCGCGGCCGCCGTGGAGGAGGCGAGGAGCGCCAGGAGCGCGATGAGCGTGGTCTTCATCCGATTTGCACCTTCGAGCTGCCGCTCGTGATCTGCCCGTCGAGGGTCTGCGTGGCGCCGGCGACGACGCACGCACCGCCCCCCGACGGCGCCGTGAAGCTGAAGGCCGAGAGCTTGGCGAGCGTCAGGTCGACCTGCACGCTGTCGCCGTTGCGCGCCGCGCCCTGCCCTCCGCCGGCGAGCAACATCGTGAGTAGCCCGCTCGAGCTCTGGTCGAAGAGGGCCGCGCGGGGCGAGCCTGGGTCACCCCCGTCGAAGCCGAAGCGTACGCGCGTGCCCTGGGCGACGGTGATCGTCACGCCCGGAGCGGTGTGCTTCAGCGGCACCTTCGAGAGCGATGGCCACCGCACGCGGTCATCGGGCTGCAGCTCGAGCGAGCCGTCCGCGTTCTGCGAGACGACGGTCGCCGGGAACTCGCCCCAGTAGTCGATGGCCGGGAAGACGGCCCGGATGATGGCCGCGAAGGAGCGCTTCAGCCTGTCGAAGGTCGGGTCGTTCATGCGGGTGGCAGGCTCAGGTCCTCGAACCAGACCTTCGTGCGGAGCTTGTCGGGGTCGATGCGGTGCTCGACGTAGGAGACCTGCCCGCCCTCCCAGGTCGTCCCCGGCCACAAGCCCGGGTCATCCGAGGACATCTCGGCCCTCGAGTCCGCCGGGTCCCAGCTCAGGACCTCGTAGTGCTTCACCGAGCTGCTCGGCCAGGTCTCCGGGCCCAGCCACAGGGAACCGTCCTGCAGCAAGCGCCAGGGCACCCCTGCCTCGGCCGCGAGCGCGGCGACCGCGCGGTAGGCCGCCGTGCCCTCGCGCGTCCAAGAGCTCAGGAAGAGCGCCAGGGTGTTCGGGTCGGCCGAGCCCGAGAGCTGCTCGCCGATGGCCTGCAGCGTGTCCTGCAGCACCGCCTGCAGCGAGACCTGAGCGAAGGCCTTCGCCGGCACCGGCTGCGGCAGGCCGCCCGCGCCACCCACGAGCCGCGCGAGCGTCGTCCCGTAGGCCACCGAGGCCCGCCGCACCGCCCCCTGCAGCGTGAGCCGGCCGTTGTCGAGGATGAGCTCCACCGCCTGGTCGTCCTGGATGGCGGACGGGTCATCGGTGTCGAGGGCGACGTCGGCGTGCCAGACGCCCACGCGCGGGATGCCGATGCGGGCGCGGAGCCCGTCGACGCCGGCGACGGTCAGGTAGCTCACGGCGCGGCCGCCCCGGCCTGGCTCGGCGGCGTCTGGATGGTCGTCGCCGGCTGCAGCTGCGGGGCGAGCCGGATGCCGGCCACCGCGCTGACGCCCCGCGCCGTCTTCACCTTGCCGCTCTTGGGCTTGCGCCACTCGCGCGCCATGAGCGTCAGGTACTGGATGTCGTTGCGCCCCTTCCAGGTCCTGGGCGGGATGATGGTGGGGACGACGATCGCGTAGACCTTCAGCGAGGCCAGCGCGGGGTGCGAGACCTGGACGGGCAGCTCCTGCGTGGAGGACGAGCTCGTGATGATGGGCGCCGGCGCGTTCCCGACGAGCGGCACGGCCTCGACGTCGAGCGGCGGCAGCTTGCCCGGCTGGAAGAGCGGCAGCATCTGCTGCACCGCGGTCCACTGGTCCGCGCGCCACATGATGACGTCGATCTCGAAGGTCGCGCAGTCGTACCCGTGCTGCGTGTCGCTTGCGCCGTCGCGGCCCGGGGCCTTCTTGTGGTCGAGGCGCATCGGCCGCCCGCGCGAGCGCACGTCGACGAGCGCCGGCAGGAGGTCGAGGTTCGGGCCAACGTAGAGCAGGTCCCAGGCCGTCGGCGCGGTCTCACAGAAGTAGGGGATCTTCCCGACCGCGTCGCCCCAGAATGGAAGCCCGGAGCCCATCAGCCGCCGCCCATCTCGGTCGCGATGAGGTCGGCCAGACGCTCGACGGCCCCGGGCAGGAGCTCCTCGAGCTGTTCGGCCTGCGTCTGCTCGCCGTGCCCGTGGCTGCAGCTCTGCACCACGACGGCGCCGGGGGCAATGTGGACGGTGACGCCATCGCCGCCGCCCGCGGAGCCCAGCGGCCGAACGCGCTCCGGGCCCTCTTCGCCGATGAGGGCGACGGTGGGGCCCATGACGTCGCCGCCGGCGGCGAGGTGGGGAAGCGGCGGGAGCGGCGCGTTCGCCTGGTTCTCGTTGACGATCTCGGAGCTCGGGACAGCGCCACCGGCGCGCTGCAGCGCCGCGTCGCGGTCCACGTCGCGCTCCGCCTCGAGGGCCTCGCGGAAGGAGCCACCGCCGGCGAGCGTGCCCGCGAAGGCCCCGAGCTTCTCCATCGAGTGCACCGTGCCCTCGATGGCATCGACCGCCCAGCCCGCCGCGGTGACGGCCCCGTCGAAGAGCTTGACGAACGTATCCTTGTTCTCGGCGAGCTCGTGGAAGAGGCGGCCGCCGGTGGCGAGGACGCCGGCGAGCTCGCGCTCGAACTCCTTGCCGCCCGCGGTGGCGGGATTGAAGAGGTCGGCGATCTCGGACAGGTCGGTGCGGAACTCTCCGAACTCCGGCGCCGTGCCCACGCTCTCGAGCATCTCCTCCCAGCCGGTCTTGATCTTCTGGATGGAGCCCGAGACGGTGTCCGCGTCCTTCACCGTGAGCGCCCCGAGGACCCCGTGCTCCTTCTCCTGCAGCGTGGACAGGATCGCGTTGATGCCCTCGGCCGCGGAGACCGGGGCCGTCATCAGCTTCGTCTGCAGCTCGCGGAAGTCGTGAGCCCCGAGCTTGTGCGCCATGCTCTCGACGTCGAGCCCGGAGGCCGCGAGCGTCCGCAGCTGCAGGCCCGAGAGCTCGCCGCGGTTGCCGATCTCCGTGAACATCTCCGCGATCTGGTCGAAGCTCTGGCTGCCCATCTTCGACAGGTCCGAGGCGCCGGCGAGGATGGTGGGGATCTCCACCGGCTTGAACTTCGCGTTCACGAGCTCGCGGTACGCGTCGACCGTCTGCTCGACCGGGAGCGCGGCCGCGAAGCTGAAGTGCTCGGCCGCCTCGATGGCCTCCCGCGCCTTGTCCGAGGAGCCCATCACCACCTCGAGGGCGTTCTCGGTCCGGTCGGCGAAGTCGGAGGCCTCCACCGCGGATTTGAAGAACTCCTCGCCGAGCTCGAGCGCGGTCCGGCCGAGCTCCTCGAGGGCGTCCTTCGCGAGCTCGGCCGAGAAGACCTGGCTGAAGATGCTCGAGCCGGCGGCCTCGGAGGCCTTGCCGGCCGTGCCCTGGTGCTGCTCGAGCTGCAGCAGGGCCTCGTTCGTCTGCTTCAGGGTGGCATCGAGCTGCAGCAGGGCCTTGTCGGCGGCCGAGGTCGGGCCCGACATGCTCTCCTCGAACTTCAGCTGCCACTGCAACCCGTCCATGCCGCCTCACCGCCTCGTGAGAAAGGCCGCGAGGAGCAGTGCGCCCGCCTCGGCCTCTTCGGTGTCCTCGCCTCGAAAGAGCGCCCGGACCGCATCGGCGGCCGCCACCAGGTCGCCGCGCAGCTCCCCGAGCGCCGCTAGAGCTTTTTTGCCCGGACCTCCTTGAAGCCGCCGGCGAGCCGCCGGCACTCCATGCCAAGGTCCTCGCCCAGGGCCGGGTAGCGCTCGAGGATGGGCGCGAGCTCGGCCGCCTCCGGCAGCAGGCAGCAGTCGCGGAAGAGCTGCTCGAGCGCACCCGTGCGCTTCAGCGGATCGGAGTCGACCGCCATGACCCGGAAGCGCTTGTACTCGCCGGACGTGGGCGGCCGGAGGATGAAGTCCAGCCCGAGCTCCACCACCTCGAACGGGTGCGCCTCGCCCGTCTTCGACTTCGCCTTTGCCTCTTCGACTTGGTCCTTCGTGAACGGCATGGCCTCCTCCTGAAGAAGCCCGCGCGGTCACGCCGCGCGACGTTTACGGCAGGAAGACCCCGCCGGTGCCAGCGAAGAACGGGTACTGGCCGTTCTTCACGAGATAGAGAGGATCGAGGTCCTGCTTGACCGTCAGGACGCCCTCCTCGTTCTTGTACGAGTGGCCGCCCTTCGTGAGCCGGCAGCCGCGAATCAGGTCCGTGAGGACGGGCTGCAGCGCGTCGGCGTATTGCAGCTGGATGTCGAAGGCGACCTCCTTGTAGCCGAGGCCCTGGGCCGCCCCGAGCTGGCCGAGCGCAGCCACCAGGTTCGCGTGCTCGACGAACGGCAGCGTGATGGAGGCTGTCGCCTCGTACTTGCCGCGGGTGCGGCCGATCGTCTGCGGCGACTTGCCCTTCAGCTTCCCGGGCGTGAGGGTGTCGTCGTAGTCCACGGACTGCAGCGCGATCTGGATGCCCAGCGGGAGCTTGAGGAAGCTCAGCTCGATGGAGCTGAAGGAATACCGGTGCCCGTTGATGTCCGGGTAGCTGGGCTGGACGATCGACATCGGTGCCTCCGCTTACGCCGCCTGGGGCAGCGCGAGAGCCGGGTTGATGAAGCCGATCGTGGCGTCGATCTGCTTCGCGTAGCCCAGCGGGGTGATGCCGATGGTGACGGCGAGCGTCGAGGTCGACAGGATGTTCTGGGTCCGGCTCACCTGCACCGAGACCGCGCTCGCCTGCCCGACCTGGGTGGTGACCGCGGCGATGGCCGCCTGCACCGTGTTCTCGATCGTCCGCGCGTCCTGCTCGTAGATCGTCCCGTCGGCGTTCACCCGGACACTCGAGTTGAGGAACTGCAGGAGCGCCGTCAGGCCCGCGTTGCAGGCCGCGTCCATCACCCGTCCGTACTGCCAGTACTGGAAGTCGGACGTGGACGAGGCCATCAGCCGGCCGTTCGTGAGGTAGTAGCCGGCCTTGCCGCGGACGCTGCGCATCGTGGTGAAGCCGTACGCATCGAGGTTCGGCGTCGCCGCCTCGTCGCGCAGGATGTCCGCCACGCCGGCGCAGGAGCCGCTGGCGATGCGCCCGAGGTCCTCGCCGATGGGGACCACTGCCGAGCGCGCGGTCGCCGCCCAGGCGACGCTGCGCTGGACCTCGTTGCCCGAGAGCGGCGACACGATGTTCGCGTCGCCGGCGGCGACCATCACGCGGTCGGAGGTGAAGCTCGCGAAGGCCGTCTGCAGCGCGGTGTCGATGCTCGCGGCCGCGGTGTCGGGCGGGCACTCGATGATGGCCCGCGCGTAGCGCCCGGCGGACGCCCAGGAGGTCATCGCCGTGTCGACCGTGGAGGCCAGCGTGGCCGCGGCCGAGGGCGTCGAGGGCCGGCCGATGAAGTGGATCCAGCCCCAGACGAGGTTGCTCCCCACGATCCCGTTGCAGACGTTCGTCACGTCGGTCGTCGTGTATGCCGGCGCCGTGGTCGTGAACGAGTAGCGGTCGCCCGGCTGGAAGGCCGTGCCGCTGCCCGCGCCGCCGGTCGCGGCGAAGGTCACCTGGACGCCGCCCCCGAGCACCACCGGGCCGCCACCCGAGGGGATGAGCTGCGTCGACGAGAAGGTGAGCCCCCCGTCCATCGAGAACTGGTAGGTGCCGACCCCGAGCGTGCCCTGGGCCTGGATGACGATGACGACCGAGAAGGAATCGACGGGGACCGACCCCGTGGTCGCGATCGCGCCGGCGCCCTGGGCGGCGCCGGTGGCCCCGACCTGGGAGACCGAGGAGACCGAGCCGGTGGCCGTGGTGATGGGGACCACGTAGCTCCACCCGGCCGTCGAGCTGACGGAGGCGAAGTTGATGGTGAGCCCGGTCCCGGGGATGGCGAAGGTCGCCCCCGTGACCTGGGGGGCCGAGAACGTCTTGCCGCCATCGAGCGAGTAGGTGAACGTCGACGTGCCGCGCGCGCCGCTGCCGGCGATGTTGACGATGGGGCCCGAGCTGCCGCCGCTGGTCGGGTTGCCGTAGGGCGACATGGGCGCCCCGGTGATGGTCAGGTCGCTGTTGGCGCCGCCGCCGCTCGCGGTCGTCGAGCCCATCGAGCCGTCGTAGATGCGCGTGCAGAGCACCTCGGTCGCGCCCGTGGCGAGCACCAGCGCGGCCGCCTCGACCAGGGGGCCGCTCACGTACTCGGCGACCAGGCTGACGGTGTCGCCGATGGCCTGGACGACGCCGCCGGGCCCCGAGCTGGCCCAGCCGGCCTCGTTGGCGATGTTGCCGCCGCCCGGCTGGACGATGCCGAGACCGCCGTCCTCGATGGTGATTGCAACGCTGGGGATCGACACGGCGGCCTCCTACCCGATGCGAACGTTGCCCGCGGCCTCGATGGCCTCGATGAACTCGTCGTGCTCGACCTCGGCGTGGTCCGGCCACGCCTTTGCCGCCTTGGCCGCCCAGTACTTCCAGGGCTCGACCCCGAGCTCGTTGGCGAGGTGCTCGATGGTGTGCTTGCCGCCGTTCGCGGCCGCGTTGGCCTCCTCGAGCTTCTCGTCGGGCTTCGGCGGGAGCTGCCGCGGCCCGAGGGGCTTGTTCGCCTTGTCGAGGAGCGTCAGGCGGGGGCGGCGACGCGGCTGGTTCGGGGTGGCCATCGGCGTCTCCTACGCGGGCGGGACTGGGAACTGGGGGTCCAGCTCGAGGGTGATCTGCTCGGTCTCGATGACCGCGGTCTGGGGCAGCGCGCGCACCACGGGCGTCGCGAGCTCGACCGCGAGCACGTAGTACCGGCCGTACGCGGTAAGCTCGCCGCCCTCCCCGGTATCCGGGGGCACCCAGGAGCCTGCCAGGATGCGGTAGTTCCCGCCGAGGACGGTGTCCTGCAGCGACTGCACCAGGGTCGCGATGATGGCCTCGACGTCGTCCGTGTTGTCGATGCCGCTGGCCTCTTCGCCGGGCTTGCCCCAGATGTGGAACTCGACGCCGGTCCAGCGCTGCCGCAGCGTCCGCTGCGTCGTCGACGGCTGCGCCTGGGCGATGGTCGGGCCCTCGTAGCGGTCCTTCCCCGGGACCACGACGATCTGGTGGCCGCCGGTCTCGTTGCTGATGTTCTCCTCGCCGAAGAGCATCGTGAGCTCGCCGTCGAGCTCCGTGACGTTCTGCTGCAGGTCCGAGAGGATCGCCGAGAGCATCAGAGCGCCCCCGTCCCCGCGAAGGTCTCGCGCAGGGCCTTCTCGCTCTCGCGCCGGAAGGCCGTCGCCCAGAGCTGCCCGAGCTCGCCCTGGGGCACCATGCGGCGCGGCACCAGGCCGCGGCGCGTGCCGTCGTTGAAGAAGAGGCTATACCCGCGGCCGTTCCCCAGGCGGAACCCGGACGCATCGGCGCGGGTGTAGAAGCCGTTGCGCATGGCGCCGGTGTTGACGCCGATGCGGTCGCCGCGCTTCTTCGGTCCCTGGCGGCGGCGCTGGGCCTTCAGCGGCGCCCAGGCGTGACCGTAGGGGTCCTCCTGCTTGCGGAAGCCATCGGCCACGAGCTTCAGCGCCTCGCGGCCCAGGCGCGCGGCGAGCTGCGCCCGGAAGCTCGGGCTGCCGGCGTGCCGGAGCGAGGAGCGGAGCTGCTCGAGCTTCTGGAAGTCGCCGACGATGGCCATCACCAGCCCCGCGTCTGGCCGTCGCTGGCCGTCTGCCGGCGGTTCTGCGGCGACCTCGAGGAGAAGGAGAAGCCGGACGCGCCCTCGTTGGCGGTCTTCTGGTTGACCGAGCTGTCGACGATGCCCGCGGGGTGCACCTCGTTGCGGCCGATGGCCTTCAGCCATTCCATCCAGCGGTCGTAGTCTTCCTTGATCTGCGGGTTCGCCTTGGGGTTCCACCCGCGCTGGCGCAGGCATTTGTAGACGGCAAGGGCGCAGTTGCACTCGGTGACGTCCGTCTGCCAGGAGACGAGCGGCACCGTGAACTGCGTCTTGAGGTAGCCCTCCATCTCGTCGGCGGCGCGCTGCAGCGCGACCTGCTGGACGGTCGTCGACACCGCGGCCAACGCCGCAGCGTTGACCGAGTTGCCGAGGTCCGTCAGTGTCGCGTAGGGCGTCGCCGGCATGGGTTACTCGGCGGGCTTGCCCTTCCCCGCGGCCGCCGCCTTGTCGTCGCCGGCGGGCTTGCCCTTCCCCGCGGCCGCCTTGCGCAGCTCGCGCGCCTCGGCCTCGAGGTCCTCGGGGCTCTTGAGCATCTCGACGACCAGGTGCGGGTCGGCCTGCAGGATGGACAGCTGCGAGCGCAGCTTGTGCACCTGGTTGCCGAACTCGTCTTCCTTCATCAGGTGCTCGGCCGTCACCTCGAGCTCGACCGGCTGCCCGTGAGGGAAGAAGACACCGGGCTTCTTGTGGGTGCCGAGCGCGTGCTTCCCCGCGCGCCCCGGGGTCCGCGCCGTCACCTTGACCTTCACCGTCTTCATCGCCGCTTCCTCCTGTAAGTGGGCTCCGTCGCCGGTGGGCACGGGCCAGGAGGAGAATCCCGCGCCTCCCGGTCCCGGAGCCCGTGGGCTAGTGGTTCGCCGCCTTCGCCGCGAGGAACCACAGCGAGTAGCCGGCGGAGCCGATGAGATCGACGCCGTAGCGGAACTTCTTCCGCTCCCAGACGTTCGGGTCGGTGGGCTTGTCGAGGGGGACGAACTCCGGCGCCTTGACGGTCGTGACCGCGAACGGCTTCACGGGCTTGGACGTGCAGAGCACGTACCAGGTGTCGTCGGCGCCGGCGAGCTGTGGGATCATCAGGGGCTTCACGGCCCCCTTCAGCATCGGGATGACGTTCTCCGACGCGCCGGTCGCCGCGTTGGCGCCGACGGCCTGCGCCACCAGCGTCGCGTTGGCGATGGTGTAGGCCGTCACCTCGAGCGCGGGCGGAACGGCCAGCGTATCGGGGATGATCCCCATCGGGCGGTTGTCCTCGCCCTTGTACGCTGCCATCGCCGGCCGGACGGTCGAACCGTAGTTCGCGCCGTTCAGCGGCAGGTCGCCCGACGTCGTCGAGTTGAAGAGGTTCGACTGCGTCGCGAGGGCCGTGTTGTTGATGTCGATGGGGTGCGACCCGTAGAAGAACGGGTTCCCGTCGAAGCCCTCGGGGTTGATGACAGCGCCGGTGTCGAGCGTCTGCGGCGTGGAGCTGTCGCCGTAGGTCATCAGGCCGTAGACCAGGTCGTCGGCCCACACCTTCGCCTGCTCGCCCAGGAGGTCCACGCCCTGGATGTAGAGCCCGAGCTGGTCGAAGATGATATCGTTGCGGTCGATCTCGATGGTGAGCTCGAAGTCCTGGTTCGTGATGGCGTACTCACGAGCCGCGAGGTTGTTGAGGGTGCGCTCCCCCGTCCAGAGCCGCATGCGGGGGATCTTCCCGATCCAGCCCATCTTCGTGATCTTGGTCTTGCTCGGGACCGAGGTGGCCACCTTGGCCGACCAGGGCTCGGCGTTCTGGTACGCCGCCTGGTATCGGAGCTCGAGCCCGACCCAGATCTCGTTGAGCGTGGCAAGCGTCAGGTCCATGTGCTTCGGCTCCTTGCGTGCCGGGTAGCCCCGGCGGGGAAGAGTTGCGCCTCCTGGCTGCTACGCCTGGGTTCCGGCGGGGATGCCCCGGGGGAAGATGAACGCGGCGAAGGATCCGGACGCGGCGCCCGCGGTGAGCGCCACGCCGATGCGCTCGCCGGCGGTGACGTTGCCCGAGGAGAGCGTCGACGCGCACGCGACGGCGAGGCCGCTGGCGTCGGCCTCGAAGAAGGCGCCGACCCCGATGGTCCCGTCCGCCAGCACCGCCGGGTGGAACCCGAAGATGCGGACGATGCCCGCGGCGTTGGCCGCGCCGGGTGAGTTGACGAGCACGCCCAGGGCCGGGTCGCCGGCGACGCACAGGACGAGCTTGCCGGAGCTGTTCAGCTTGACGAGCTTGCCCGCGGCGAGGGCGCCGTTCGCGGGGAAGACCACGTCGACCGGGCCGCCGCCCTGGGGCGCGAGCGCACCGCTCTCGACCCAGACGCCGTCCGAATCGACCTGGATGATGCGGCCCGCCGCGACGCGGTTGGCCGTGACCGAGCCGCCGACCGTGCCAGCGGTGAGGCCCACGGTCTGGTCGTCGATCGCGTAGGCGGTCTGCCCGATGTTCGCGGCGGAGATCGCGTCGACGCCGCTGCCGTTCGCCCACTTGAAGACGCCGCGCTGGATCTGGCAGGCGATGCTGCCGGCCACGCCGGAGCCGGAGAAGGCCGAGGTGCCGGTCCCGGAGTTGTCGGCCTCGCGCTCGGCGCGGCCCAGGATGGCGATGGGCGGGTTGCTGCCGCCGGGCGTCGCGGGCACGGCGTAGCCGTTCGCGTCGACGCCGGTGAGGCCGCCCTGGTAGATGTGCGTGGAGGCCTCGACGCCGGGCTCGACGAGGCTGATGACCGCGTCGGTTCCCATCTTCTTCGTGTTGCGACCCGCCGTGAGCGCCATCGTCGTCTCCTTGAAAAGCAAAAACCCCGGCGACCGCGTCTAGCGGTTCACCGGGGCCGGTTGTTCCGTACCTCGTGAGGCTATGGAGCAGGGTTCAGTTCGAGAGCTTCTCCTCGTTCGTCGCCTTCACCTTCACCGGACGGCCCGCCTGCAACGTGACCGTGAGCTCGCCCCAGGCCTTGCTCTTCTTCATCTGGCGGAGCTGGTTGAGCACGTGGGCCTCGTCTGGCGTCAGGTCCTGCATCAGCTCCGGACGGCGCCCGCGGCGCGCTTCTTGTCGAGGCCTTCCTTCAGCTTGCCGGCGTCGACGCCCAGCGAGCTCGCGACGGACCGCTGGCTCGCGGTGGGCTCGCCGCCCGCCTGCTTCTCGAGCTCGGCCTCCTCCTCGGCCGTGAGCCGGCGGGAGCTCTTGCCGAAGCGGACCGGCGCGGCCGACAGGAACCCGCGCAGCTCCTCGGGGTCCTTCTCGCCCATCTTGCGGGCCCACTTCTCGAGCTCCTTGTTCAGCTTGCCGTCGGCGAAGCCCTGGGTGATGAGCTCCTCCACCTCGGACTTGCGCGACTTCGTCTCGAGCGCGGCGAGCCGCGCGGCCATGTCCTTGGTGCCCTCGGCCGAGGACTTCAGCCCGGCGATGATGCCCTTCGCCTCGGAGAGGCTCTTGGCGCCGAGCAGCGAGAGCAGCTCGCGGCTGCCGCGAACGAGGGCCGAGGCCTTCTCCTTGCCATCGCCTCCCTCGTCGTCGTCGCCACCCTCGTCCTCGTCCTCGTCGCCGTCGTCTCCGTCCGCGGCGTCGCACATCGCCTTCAGGTCCTCGTGCTTCTCCCCGAGGCCCTTGGCGAGCGCGGCGAGCTCGTCGTCGGTCGGCTTCTCGCCGTCCATGAACGCCTTGAGCTTGTCCTTCGAGAGGCCGCTCTTCTTGGCCATCTCGTCGAGTGGCATCTCGTGCTCCGACAGGTGCGAGGCCAGCGTCTTCATGGTCGCCTTCTCCGTCTCCCAGGGCGCCTTCGCGCCCCACTGGTGGTAGTGCCGCTCGAGGTGCCGCCGCACTGCCGGAACGTCTGCACTCGCAATCGATACACCACCGCGCCCGCCTTGCAAGGCGGCCGCGGCAGCGATGACTCCCTGCTTCACGGTGACGAACTTCCCGCCGCGAATGTCGTGATGCGGGAGCTTCAACTGCGCCAGCGTTTTTCCGTCGCCCTCGACGTAGGCGAATCCGCGCGCGAGCTTCTTCCAGTCGATCGTCTCGCGTTTTCCGCTGCCGTCCGACGAGGCCCATTTTTGCAGCCGCTTCACCGCGGCGGCTCCGTCCCACGCTCCGTCGACGATCGGCGCGGCCTGGTACGCCACGGCGGACGCGGCCATCAGCGGCTTCTGGTCGAGCGCCGGAATGTTCACGAGCGCGCCGTTGACGTAGTCGAGGACCTCGAGCTCGTCGGTGTGGTCGAACGCCGGCGAGAAGTACCTCACCTTGTCCGTCTTCAGTCGCTCGACGGCCTCGGGCTCCCACTTCACGTTGACGGCCCACAGCCCGTCCTCGCGCAGCTCGACGTCGTACCAGGCCGCCGCTTCGATCGCGTCAGCGTCGGCGCCGGGCTCGAGGCTGTTGTGGTTGTAGTCCAGCATGAACTGGACGCCGGCGGCCTGGCGCTCGGCCGCCCAGTCGGCGATCTCCTTCGCCTTCTCGGGCGTGAGCTCGTACTCGAGCTCGACGATCCCTTCCCCGCCGATGAGCTTCGTAGCCTTGAACTTGCCCATCGGCAGGAGCTTGAACTCGCTCGGCGGTCCCTTGTCGGTGACCTCGACGCGCGCGAGCACCGTCCGCTTCGCGGTCTTCATCGCAGCCGCTCCTCCGCCACCTGGCGCAGCTCGGGCGGGTAGTGGGACAGGTCGGGCTTCCAGCCGAAGCCGGGCGTGCCGCCGAAGCCGTCGTCCGCGGCGACGTCGGGCGGGCTCGCCTCGAGGCCGAGCTCCTGGGCCTCCTCCTCGGTGAGGTCGACCTCCTGGGTGCGACACGAGAAATGCAGCGGCGGGTGGTGGCTCGCGATGAACGCGCCGTCCTTCGGGAACGCGCCGAGGCCGTTGAGCGCCTCGCAGATGTCGCTCTCGCGCGAGTCCGGGACGGTGTCGAGCCGGACGTACGGACGCTGCCGCCGCGCCGCCGGCGAGTACTGCTCGCGGTAGCGGCCGGCGCTGTACGACGTCTGCAGGTTCGTCCGGAAGATGGTCTCGAGGCGGCCGGGGATCTCGCCGCCCCATGCGTCCTCGAGCACGTCGGCGACGGCCTCCTGGAAGTCGGCGAAGGGCGTGCCCTGATCGATGGAGCTCTCGAGCGCGTTCCAGACCGCGGTGACGACGTCGAGCTGCGTGGCGCCGGTGACGTAGAAGGCGAGCTCGGCTGCCTCCTGCTCGAGCGCCGCGAGCTCCTCGTCGGTGAGCGGGACGCGCGCCTTGAACCAGCCGATCGCGGCCTCGAACTTCATCGGGTCAATGGGAGCCTCGAACGCCATCAGCCGTCCTTGCGCTTCGCCGAGAGCCGACCCGCGGCCGCGGCCATGATGAGCGCCCGCTGCATGAGCACCTGGAAGCGCTCGCCGTCCATCGAGCTGAAGGCCCGCTTCAGCCGCCGACGCAGGTCCTCGCCGTCCCGTGCGTTCAGGACGGCGCGCTTGACGAGCTGCACGTCGGTCGAGAGCGCGCGGCCGCCGGCGCGCTGCGCCTCGTCGCCCAGGGCGTCCGCGTAGAGCTGGCCCTCGACGTGGCGGCTGCCCGTCGCTCGCGGCTTCGGCCGCGCGCTGAGCTGCTCGCTGCCGTCGCCTTCGATGCCGGGGTCCTCCGGTCCCGCCGGGTCGTCGGTCGGCTGGCCCTCGTCTGGGTTCTCGCCGCCGCCGGCGCCGCCCGGCTCACCGGCGGGCAGCATCCCGTCGCCGCGCAGCGGCAGCCCGAAGAGATCGGAGATCTCCTGCCAGTCGAGTGCGACGCCGGCGGTGCTGAAGTTCACCGCGGCGTTCGAGAGGTCGAGGAAGACCCCGGCCTTCTTCTCGAGGTCCTCGGGCTCCTCGACCTGCCACGTCGGCCAGGGCGCGTGGTCCTCGCCGCCCGGGTAGTACCAACCGGCCCACCAGGCCACGGGGCCGTTGCGCAGGAACGTCGAGAGGCACTGGCCATCGAACTTCGTGACGCCGGCCTCGGTGTGCTGGTGCTGCTTCGCCGCGCCGAAGCTGCCCTTCGCGCCGATGTCGGTCGTGAGGTTCTGCCCGAGCACGGCGATGTCGATGCACTTGTCCGTGTCCTCCTTCAGCTTCTGGATGCCCTCCCAGCTCTCGCTGCGCGCCTCGAGCAGCTCGAGGTTGTAGAGCGGCTTGCCGTCCGGCCCCATCGGCAGCTTGATGAGCCCCTCGCTCGAGAGCGACTTCAACGAGGTGAAGAAGTCGTTCTTCTCGTCGGGCTCCGCATTGGCGGGGATCGTCGCCTTCTTGATGGGCAGCCCGTGCACTTCCGAGAAGCGGGCCCAGTCGCGCTGCGCCCACTTGCGCAGGAGCCAGAGTACCGCGGTCGAGCGGATGAGTGCCTCGCGCCAGAACTTGTTGTCGGCCCCGTACGGCGTGTAGATGAGCCACTCCGGGTCCTCGGGGTCGAGCTCGATCATGCCCTCGTTCTGGGTGATGAGCACGAACCGACGGGTCAGGAAGTTGTAGTAGCTGTTCGACGGGTGCCAGACCCGCGCGCGCTGGATCCACTCGCCGCCGCTGCGCTCCCACACGAGCTGACCGAAGCCGACCCCGATGCCGTTGCCCCAGTCGAGCAGCTGGGACAGGCTGTTCTCGGGGAACATCTGCCACCAGCGGAGCTTGAGCTCCTCGGCCATCCGCTTCGCCAGCGGAGTCGGGTCGGCCGGCTGGAAGTCCATCGGCAGGCCGAGCAGGTTGGTCTGCCGCTTGCGGAGCGCGGAGTGGAAGCGGTCGTCGGTCCGCATCTCGTCCCAGAGCAGCGCGGCCGGCTTGATGCGCCCGAGCTGCAGGCCGTAGAGCGCCTCGCGCACCGAGCCGACCGTCTCCCAGGTCGGCCACGGGTAGATGGGGATCTCGACGAGGCGATCGCCCTTCGTGGGCGGCGGCTCCTTGAAGCGGCGCGAGTTGCCGGACAGCCACGCGCCCAGCCTGCGAAGGCTCGCGAACTGCATCAGCGCATCTCGAGCTTCGGCACGCCCCGGGTGAGCCGAAGGCGCAGCCTGGCTCCGATCGCGGGCGCCTGCTTCTCGGCCGGGACCGGC
>Ga0335073_10002117_pt1 | contig 27166 bp, 26 predicted proteins | sample Lox_Sample_22_FD_207093 | JGI IMG/M metagenome (GOLD analysis project Ga0335073, IMG submission 207093) | Soil microbial communities from Loxahatchee National Wildlife Refuge, Florida, United States - Lox_Sample_2.2 | ecosystem: Environmental > Terrestrial > Soil > Wetlands | place: USA...
CCCGGATGTCTTTGAGAAAAAGAAATGCAACAGCGGCGATGAAAAGATTGGTGCCGGCAAACGACCCCACCGAGCGGAGGTCGCCCTGAGGCGCGCTACAAGCGCTGCTTCAACTCCCCGTTTTGGCCGGCTCGGGCCGCCAGTCGATCGCCGGGCGCCGGCGGTGCACCGCACAGTCGCGCAGAAACAGGTTGATCAGATTCTGGTACGGCATTCCGAGTTCAGCCGCCAATTCCTTAAAATAATCGATCGAGCCGGTATCGATCCGGATTGTAATCTGCCGCCTCAGTTGCTTCGCAAACGGGTTTTTTCTGGACCGGGAAAAATCGTATTCCTTCCTCATTGAAAGCTCCAGTACTCCGTTTCTTCACGGGCAGTGGCGCGTCTGGCCGAAATCAGGCGGATGACCGCGCCAGCCTCCGGGCAGCAGTGGACCACCACCAGACACCGAGCCGATAAACTGTACCCGAGAAGCACAAATCGCTCCTCATCCAGCGAGTGATCCGGGTCATCGATCCACCGTGCGCCGTCATCCAGGAACACGTTTTCCGCCTCTTGGAACGAGATGCCGTGTTGGACTGGGCTTTGCGGCGGTCCCAGGGCAAATTGCATATTGCCCACAGCATTATAGTAGCATTATGGCAACCCGGAAGCCGAAAACGGCTGAAGTCGGGTACTCTCCCGCTTCTCTGCTGATTTGACAAGCCTTCCTCCCGCTCCGTATGATGAAATTTCAATCGGGATGAATCTGTTGGGCGCCCTCTCCGAAGGCACCCTCATACGTCCAAAATGACCTCTGTCATCTGCTCCTATCTGGGACACAACATATGATCAAAGTCGAGGGACTCACCAAGCGATACGCTCGAACTGTCGCTGTCGACAATATTTCCTTCGAAGTAGAAAAGGGCCAAATCGTCGGTTTTCTCGGTCCGAACGGCGCCGGCAAAACCACTACGATGCGCGTCCTCACCTGCTTCCTCCCGCCAACCTCGGGCACCGCGAATGTCGCCGGGTTCGATGTGCTGGAACACCCCATGGAGGTGAAGAAGCGCATTGGATATCTGCCGGAAACGCCGCCCGTTTATCCCGAAATGGAGGTGGTCGAATACCTCCGCTTCACCGGACGCCTCAAAGGCATCTCCTCCGCCGACATCAATCGTCGCGTCAACGAAGTCGTCGACAAGTGCTCGCTAGGCGATGTCAGCAAGAAACTCATCGGCAAACTCTCCAAAGGCTACCGGCAGCGCGTCGGACTGGGCCAGGCCATTATTCACAACCCCGACGTCCTGATTCTCGATGAGCCCACCTCCGGGCTCGACCCCAAGCAGATCATCGAAATCCGCGAACTCCTCAAGCACCTTTCCGGAGAGCACACCATCATCCTGAGCACGCACATCTTGAGCGAAGTCGAGCAGTCGTGCGAGCGCGTGATCATCATCAGCCAAGGCAAGCTGGTGGCCATCGATTCCGTCGCCAACCTGACCAATCGCCTGCGCGGGTCCGAATCCGTCGCGCTGGAAGTGGAAGCCGTGAATGGGGCTCCCAACCCGGGCGACGTCCAGGGGCGGCTGGAACAGGTTTCCGGTGTCAGCCGCGTGGTGCTCAAGGAATCTAAAAACGGCAAGCTGAATTTTGAAGTCGAGAGCTTGCAGGGGCGCACGATTCGCGCCGATCTCGCCCGCACCGTGGTGAATTCCGGCTGGAATCTGAGCGAACTCCGCGCCGTGGGTCTCAGCCTGGAAGACATCTTCCTCGAACTCACCAGCACCGAAAAGAAGAAGGCGGAGCCGGCGGAAGCGGTTGCCGTGGAAGGAGACAAGAAATGAAGAACGTGCTCCTGATCTGTTTCAAAGAATTCAAAGGCTACTTCGTTTCACCGATCGCATACGCGGTCATGGCGCTGTTCGCGCTGATTTTCGGCTTCGGCTTTTACACCGCCACGCGCGACATGGTGCAGATGAGCTTTCGCGCCATGGCAATGGGCCAGCAGCAGCCGATGAGCGTGAACGACATGGTGATCCGGCCGCTTTTGGGCTTCGCCGGCACCATCGCGCTGTTCCTCATCCCCATGATCACGATGCGGCTGGTGGCCGAGGAGAAAAAAACCGGCACCATCGAATTGCTCATGACCTCGCCCGTAAAGGACAGCGAAATCATAATGGGCAAGTGGCTGGGCGCGGTTTTGCTGTATGTGTGTGTGCTCGGCATGTCGGTGCTGAACATTGCCATGCTGTTCATGTGGAGCAAGCCCGATTGGAAGCCGCTCCTGGTCGCGTACCTCGGATTGCTGCTTCAGGGCGGCGCATTGCTCGCCTTGGGCACGCTCATCTCGACTTGGACCAAGAATCAGATCGTCGCCGGAGGCGTGACGTTTTTCGTCAGCCTCCTGCTCTGGCTGCTGAGCTGGTTCACGGCTTTCGATTCAGGCGCGTTTGCGTCGGTGATCAATTATCTCTCGATCGTCACCCATATGGACAACTTCAGTAAGGGCGTGATCGATACGAAGGACTTGGTTTTCTACCTGTCGATGATTTTCTTCTTCCTCTTTGTGACCAAGCGATCCATGGAATCGCTGCGGTGGAGGGCATAACATGGCCGCCAACTGGCTAAAAGCAAGACAAACTAAGTACTGGACCTACGCGGGAACGTATATCGTGGTGATTCTGGCGGTGCTGTTCGGCGTGAACTTTCTGGCCAACCGCTACGATAAATCGTGGGACTCGACGGCGAACAAGCAATTCAGCCTGTCCGACCAAACCATCAAGGTAGTCCACGACCTAAAGCACGGAGTGACGGCTTACTACTTCGGGACCAAGGACAGCTTCCCCCAGGCGCGCGACCTTCTGGATCGCTACTCCGCGCTTTCCCCGAAGTTCTCCGTTCAATATATCGACCCCGATCGCGAGCCTACCAAGGCCAAGGCGATCGGCTTCCGCCCCGATGCGCCGGTGCTGATCGACAGCGGCGGCCGCAAAGAAGGCGCCAAGAGTTTGTCCGAGGAGGAGATCACCGGCGCTCTCATCCGCTCCCTGAAGTCCGGGGTACGCAACGTGTGCGTGCTTAGCGCTGCCCGCGAGCATAGCATCGACGACGACGGCAACGGCGGCTATTCCTATTTGAAGAAAGTTCTCGAAAACGACAACTACACCGTCAAGACCACCGATCTCAAGCCTGCCACGGCGGCGCCGGACACCAGCAAGTCGGTGACAGTCGGCCAGGCTCCAGCCGCGCCGGCATCGGTGGAGATTCCCAAGGATTGCACGGTTCTCGTCGTCGGCGGACCACAGCTCGATTACCCGGCGCCCGACGTGGCGGCGATCAAATCCTATGTAGAAGGCGGCGGACGGGCGCTGATCATGCTGGACAGCCCGGTGAAGATCGGCAAGCAGGAGCCCCCCGCGGAGAACGCCGAACTTGTGAAGGTGTTGGAGGGTTGGGGCGTGACCGCCAATAAGGACCTGGTTCTCGACTTGAGCGGGATCGGGCAGATTTTCGGCCTGGACATCGACGTTCCGGTAGTGGCATCGTACGATTCGCATCCCATCACGCAGCCGCTTACGCGAGCGCTCACGGCATTTCCCATAGCCCGGTCCCTCACGATTAAGTCGGGCGATAAGACGACGGTCAGCAAGCTGTTCGGAACTTCCGAAGAGAGCGTTGCGGTTACCAGCATTCCGGCGGATGGCAAGATCGATCCTTCGAAAGGCACTAAGGGACCGCTTACCCTGGCGGCTGCCGGTACTTACAGCGGGGCTACGCCGGGGCGGTTCGTAGTGGTGGGAACTTCTCTTTGGGCGCAGAACAGCCTGGTCGGCTCGCGGCAGTTGGCCAACCGGGACCTGCTGGCGAACATGGTGAACTGGCTTTCGTCAGACGAAGATCTGATCTCGATACGCCCGAAAGCGCCCGAAGACCGCCCCATCAACATCAGCGCTCACAGTTTGACGTCGGTGTTCTGGCTGAGTTTTGTGATCTTCCCGCTCGGGGTGGTGGCCTTTGGAATGGCCACATGGTGGAAGAGGAGATAGCCAATGAAGCCGACGGGTCTCCTCATCGCCGTCGCTCTTCTGGTTCTGATCGGCGGCGGCATCTGGTTTTCGAACAAGAAACAGGCCAAGGCAACAGCCGAGAAATCGCCGACGGACACCACGACCAAGCTGCTTACGATACCGTCAGACCAGTTCCAGGAAATCCGCATCAAGAAACCCACGGAAACCCAGGATCTGAAGCTCGTGGACGGCAAGTGGCGGATGCTGCAACCGAAGCCGCTGGCAGCCGATCAGGATGCCGTGACATCGATGGTGACCAGCCTTTCGGCCCTGACCGCGGATAAAACCATCGACGACAATGCCACCGATCTCTCGGGCTACGGGCTCACGAACCCGACGCTCGATATCACCATCACCGAGAAGGACGGAAAGACAGCCAGCGTACTGGTGGGCGATGCCACGCCGACGAATTCCGGTAACTATGCCAAGCTGCCCGGCAGTCCCAAGGTCTACACCATCGCCAGCTATGTGAAGACCGGGCTCGACAAATCCGTGAGCGATCTCCGCGACAAGCGGCTGATGACGTTCGATCCGGATAAGATCACGCGCGTGGTCCTCACCGCCAAGGGCGGCCCGATCGAATTCGGCAAAAACGCCCAAAACGAGTGGCAGATTCTCAAGCCGAGCCCGCTTCGCGCCGATGCCACGCAGGTGGATGCGCTGGTGAACAAGCTCAAAGACGCCAAGATGGATACCACCATCTCGGATGCCGACGCCAAAAAGGCCGCCGATGGATTCGCTTCCGGCACGCGGGTCGCCGTGGTCACGGTAAGCGATTCGAGCGGCGATCAGACCCTCGAAGTCCGCAAGGACAAAGACAAGAACTACTACGCCAAGAGCTCCGCCGTAGAGGGAATCTACAAGATCACGTCCGACGTAGGCGACGGCCTCGACAAGAGCCTCGACGATTTCCGCAATAAGAAACTGTTCGATTTCGGCTTCAGCGATCCGACCAAAATCGAGTTAAAGAACGTCACCTATACCAAGAGCGGCGATAAGTGGATGAACGGGGCGAAGACCATGGACAGCGCTTCGGTGCAGTCGCTCATCGATAAGCTGCGCGACCTCACCGCCACCAAATTCGCCGACAAAGCCGCCGGGGACGTGGTTTTCGAGGCCACCGTCACCTCCAATCAGGGCAAAAAGGTCGAGAAGGTGACTATCCGCAAGTCGGGAAACGACTATTTTGCGCAACGTGAAGGCGAGCCGAGCATCTACCAATTAGATGGCAAGGCTGTCGACGACCTCCAGAGTGCCGCATCCGCCGTCAAAGAGGCCGCTCCCGAGCCCGTCAAAAAGAAATAGCGTCGGGCAGGCAATCTTGGTTGCAGCTGCCTTTCGGGGTGGCCCGGCCTGTTGGAAAGCGGGCCGCCTCACAGTGAACAGACCGGCATGAACGCGCTGCTGACCGATCTTTACGAGCTCACCATGGCCGCCGGCTATTTCGAAGCCGGCAAAACCGCCGAGCGCGCGGTATTTGAGCTGGCGGTGCGGCGCCTGCCTCCGCAACGGAATTTTGTGTTGGCCGCGGGCCTCCCGCAGGTGGTCGATTACCTCCTCAATCTGTCGTTCACCCCCGAAGACATTGCCTATCTTCGCGGCCTGCCGCAGTTCGAGCGCGTCAGCCCGGCATTTTTCGATTACCTGCGCGATTTCCGTTTCACGGGCGACCTGTTCGCCGTCCCCGAAGGCACGCCGCTGTTTGCCGGCGAGCCCATGCTCACCCTCCGCGCTCCCATCGTGGAAGCGCAGATCCCCGAAACTTACCTGCTCTCGGCGTTGTCGTTTCAAACGCTCGTGGCCACCAAAGCTGCGCGCTGCGCGGAATCCGCCGCAGGCCGCGCGATCGTCGAATTCGGCACGCGCCGCGCCCACACGCCCGAAGCCGGGGTTCTGGGGGCGCGCGCGGCGTACCTGGGCGGCTGCGCCGGCACTAGCAACACGCTTGCCGGATTCCGCTATGGCATCCCGGTGATGGGCACGGTGGCGCATTCGTGGGTGATGTCTTTCTGCGGCGAGGCCGAAGCTTTCCGCCAGGCGCAGCGGCTGCTGGGGGCGTCCGCGGTACAAATTATCGATACTTACGACACCCTCCAGGGCGCGCAGCGCGCCGCCCGCACAGAAGGGCCGTTCTGGGGCGTGCGCATCGATAGCGGCGATTTCCTGGCGCTTTCCCGCGAGGTTCGCGCCATTCTGGACAGCGCCGGTCATGCCGAGGCAAAGATCATGGTCAGCGGCGATCTGGATGAGTTCCGAATTCGCGAACTGGTGGCCGCCGGCGCTCCCATCGACGGCTTCGGGGTAGGCACGCAGCTCTCGGTTTCCGCCGACGCGCCGTCGCTGAGCACGGTTTACAAGCTGGTCGAAATGGAAATCTGCGGCATCCAGCGCTTTACCGCGAAATTCAGCGACGGCAAGCCGTCTTATCCCGGTTCGAAGCAGATTTTTCGCGATGTCCACCGCGACGTGGTCGCGCGTTCGGGAGAATGCGGCCGCGGAGAAGCGTTGTTGCGGCCGATTATCCTGGGCGGGAGGCTGATCGAACCGCTCCCTACGCTCGAGCAGGCCCGGCAGCGGGCCGCCGCATCCATCGCGAATCTGGCTCCGGCTTTGCGAGAATTGGAGGAGACGGAGCCGTGGCCGGTGATCCACAGCCGTGAATTACGCGAGCTGATCGAACGCACCCGCCGCAACCTTCTGGGATGCACGTAGTTTTCATCGATATCGATACGCAGCTCGATTTTCTTTACCCGGCCGGAGCGCTGTACGTTCCTGGCGCCGAGCGCCTGGTTCCCGCGCTGGCGAATCTCACCCGGTATGCTGCCGCGCGGCGGATTCCGCTGGTTTCCACGGTAGACGCCCACACCGAGAACGATTCCGAATTCCGCACCTGGCCCCGCCATTGCGTGGCCGGGACCATCGGCCAGCACAAAGCCGAACCGACTCTTCTGTCCGGATGCGCTACGGTGCCGAATCGAGAGGGCGGCGCAGCTCTTGCCGGAGCGCCGCAGATCATCGTCGAAAAGCAGACCGTGGACGCCTTTCAGACGCACACTTTCGCCGGTATCGTGCAGGCGCTCGAACCGGAGCGGTTGGTGGTCTATGGCGTGGTCACCGAAATCTGCGTGCGGTACGCGGTGCGCGGGCTCCTGCGGTTCGGCAGGCCGGTAACTGTCGTCCGGGACGCCATCCGCGAACTCACCGGCAGCGCGTGCCGCGACGCCATCGACGAGATGCGTGCCGGCGGAGCTCAGTTCGTAAGCGCAGCGGAGATCACCGCCTAATACGTTCGCACTATCCCCTCCGCCATGCCGCTCGGGGTAAAATCCTCCCTATGCCAGACGACGAAATCCGGCGCGGCCCGGGCATGAAGCCCATGTTCCTGCCCGACGTGGAACGCAACGAATCCTCTTCGCCGTACAGCGTCATGATCCGCACCATGCGCGAGAGCGGGCAGGAGTATCCACAAATCTGGCACATGTTTGCCTACCTGCCGAAGGCCACCGAGCACCTCGCGCGCTTCACCCAGGAGATCCTTCGCGGGCCGGCGCCGCTCAGTCCCGGAATGCGCGAGTTGATCGCCGCCCGCACGTCTTATCGCAACGATTGTCCGTTTTGACTGGAATCCCACGCCGCAGTTGCGGCGGAATTGTTGGGCGATAAAGAGCTGGTCCGGGCCGTGCTGCGCGATCCGGAAAGCTCCCCACTCGACGAAAAGCACAAGGCGCTTTTCCGTTTTGTCGATCAGGTGAATCACGATTCGCCGCGCATCACCGCGGCCGACACAGCTCTGGTGCGCGATGCCGGGTGGACGGACGAAGCGATTTACTTCGCCATCACGGTTTGTGCGCTCTTCAACTTCTACAATCGCTGGATCGATGCGAGCGGGGTGCACCGGCTCTCCGATGCGGCGCACGAAGAAGGAGGACGGCGCACCGCCAGGCACGGATACGTACGCAGCTAAACTGGGCGTATGCCCTCGCATTCCGACCGAATTCGCGATCAATTCACCCGCCAGGCCGTACCGTTCAGCCAGGCCGCGCCCATCCGCAATGAAGAGGCGCTCGCACGCCTGGTTCAGATGGCCGGTGCCGGTCCGGACGATACCGTTCTCGACGTAGCTTGCGGCCCCGGGCTTCTGGGCTGTGCCTTTGCGCCCGCCGTCCGCCACGTCACCGGGATCGACGCCACGCCGGCCATGATCGAGCAGGCGCGGGCTTTGCAGAAATCGAGAGGCATCGCCAACCTCACATGGGATCTGGGGGAAGTGCCGCCGCTCCCATACGCCGATGGGGCGTTCTCAATCGTCACCTGCCGTTTCAGCTTTCATCACATGCTCGATCCGTTGGCCGTGCTGAAAGAGATGGGGCGGGTTTGCGCGCCCGCGGGACGCGTGGTAGTGGCCGATATGACGCCCGGTGCCGTCAATGACCGTGCTTTCAACGCCGCCGAGAAGCTGCGCGATCCGTCGCACGTGCGCGCGCTGCCGCTGGAAGAGTTGCTCGATCTATTCTCCGGAGCCGGCCTGCGGGTTGCGCGCGCGGAATCCTACCGGCTCGATAACGAACTGGAAGATTTGCTGAGCCGGTCGTTCCCCGAACCCGGAGACGCCGATCGCCTCCGCCAGGTTTACGCCGGTTCCGTGCCCGGCGACGCGCTTGGAATCGGCATTCGCCGGGATGGAGATAAGCTCCGTTTCAGCCTGCCGGTCAGCACGATCGGCGCTTCACGGCCTCAACCGGTAAGACTCCCCGAGCCGTCCCGCCGCCTGCCAGTGCTTCCGCGCTCGCACTAACTCGGCGACTTGGCGGATATGCCCCAGATCGTGCATGGCCCATTCGTGCAGCATCTGCTGAAGCGTGATTTCCCCGGCCTCTTTGTGCCTTGCCTTGCGCTCCCCGGCACTGCGCGGCAGACCGCGCAGAAACTCGATGTTCGTCTCGCGCTGTTCCTCGAAGTGATCGAAGGAATCCTCGGCATCGGCCTGTTTGTAGAGATCGAGGAACATCTGCGCATCGTCCGGTTCGAACTCCGGCAAATCTTCGTTCAGAAACCGGTCCACGCGCATGCGGTAACAGTGGCCTTCGGAATGCGAGAGATGCGCCAGCACTTCGCCAACCGAAAAGCGTTCGGGCGCGGGCTTCCAATGGGCATCCTCGTGCGAAAGTTCGCGCATCAGCCCGCGCAGGATCGCGGGCGTTTCTTCCAGCAGGTCGAGACCGTCGAGTCCGTCGTCTTCCGTCATGCGATTCATCCTACGATATTCTCGCCGCCGTCCACATGGAGGACATTCCCCGTCAACCAGTAGGTGGCGGGGTGGCACAACGCCGCGATGGTGCGCGCCACATCTTCGGGCTGCGTCAGCCGGCGGCTGGGATTCTTTTTGCGGGCCGTCTCCAGAATCTTCTCGAACCCGGGAATTTGCCGCAGCGCGGGCGTATCCGTCACGCCGGCCAGAATGGCGTTGGCGGTGATGCCCGCCGGGGCAAGCTCCACGGCAAGCTGCCGGATATGCGATTCCAGCACGGCCTTGGCCGCGCTGACCGGCCCGTATTGCGGCCACGCGCGCGATCCGCCCAGGCTGGTCATGGCGAAGACGCGCGCGCCGCGGTCGAGCACGCCGGCCCAGAGGCACTCCTGAACCCAATAAACCAGCGAGCTGCCCATCACATCGATGGCCAGCTCCAACTGGTGGCGATTGGCCACGTCCTCGGCGCCCACCAGCGGTTTGAACGCGGCGAATGCCAGCGAGTGCAGAATGACGCGCAGGGTGCCGGCAGAGCCGGCGATGCGCCGCCCCAGCTCAGCCACGCATTCCTTGCGGGTGTCTTCGAGCGTGGCGTTGTCGTTCACGAAGTGGCATTCGCGCCCGAGAAGACGGATCTTGTCCTGGAGCGGGTCCATGCGGCCGGGCTGATCGCGCCGGTCGAGGTGGACGCCGAAAATGTTCATGCCGGCTCGCGCCAGCTCGAGCGCCGTAGCCTCGCCGAATCCGCTGCTAGCGCCGAGAATCAGTGCCCAGGGCTGTTTATTGTTCATGTTTCGCGACCTCGATTTCGCGCTCGTCACCGTCCAGGGTTCTGATTCGTATTTCCGTGCGATCGCGCGGCATCAGATGCGGAAAGCGCTCGCCCCACTCAATGAGCACCACCGCGTCGCGGTCGAAAATCTCCTCGAGTCCGAGCGTCGCCGCTTGGCGCGGTTCGTCCAGCCGGTACAGATCGACATGGTAAGCGCGTCCCGCGCCGTATTCGTGAATCAGGGTAAAGGTGGGGCTCGAGACTTCGTCCACGGGAGCGGCGCCCAATCCGCTCACGATGCCTTTGGCGAGCGTCGTCTTGCCGGCGCCGAGATTTCCGATCAATAGCACGACGGCGTGCCGCGGCATCTCGCGCGCGAGACGTTCGCCGAGCGCGATGGTCTCCGCCTCAGAGGCGGTGCGATACGTCGCCACGCGCCTCCGAAATGGCCTCCGGCAGATATTTCAGGATGTCCGAAGCGATGAGCGACTTCTCACCCAGGGCGCGCGCGCCGATCTCTCCGGCCAGTCCGTGGAGATACACGGCGGCCGCCACGGCTTGATCCGCCTGCTTCGGGAATTGCGCCAGAAAGCCGGAAATCAGGCCGGTGAGGATATCGCCGCTGCCGCCGGTTCCCATCGCCGGGGTGCCGGTGGGATTGATCCAGACGCGGCCGTCGGGGAACGCGATCACCGTGCGCTCGCCTTTGAGCACGAGCGTCACCGCGTGCGACTGCGCGAACGCGCGGGCAGTGCCGACGCGATCCGCCTGCACTTCCGCCGCCGTATTGCCCGCGAGCCGGGCCATTTCGCCGGGGTGCGGAGTCAGCACGCGAACTCTGCCCGCGGCGCCCGCGATCCGGGGCGAGAGGGCATCGGCATCCAGCACCATGTGCTGCGGAAAACTCTCCACTGCGCTCGATACCAGCATGGCGATGTCGGGATGCCGGCCCAATCCCGGGCCCATGGCGACCACGGTTTTCCCTTCGGCAATCGCGTCCAGTGCGGCATTCAGCGCGACCGACCCCATGGGTGTTTCCGCCAGTGGCTCGGTCATCAATTCCGGTGCGTGCGAGGCGATTTCCGCGATGGCGCTCGCGGCGGAGGCTACCGTCACCAGTCCCGCTCCGGCGCGCAATGCGCCGAGCCCGCTCATCGCCGCCGCCCCGGTCTTCCCGCGCGATCCCGCCACTATCAGCACATGCCCGAAAGTTCCCTTGTGGCCCGAGCGCGGGCGCGGCCCCAGCAGTTCGTGGAACATTGCCGGTTCGAGGAGCGAGAGCCACACATGTTCGAATAGCGCCGCCGGGCTGCCGATGGCGCCAACCGCCAGTTTGCCTACGTGATCGCAATTGGGCGGCAGCGCGTGCGCCCATTTAGGAGCGGTGAAGGTGACGGTGTAATCGGCGCGCGCAAATTCGCCCGGCGATTCGCCCGAATCGGCTGCCATGCCGGAAGGAATATCCACGGCCAGGACTTTTGCCAGCGGAAATCCGCGGTTCACTTCGCGAATCGCCTCCAGCATACGGCCGGTCGCCGCGCCGGCGACCCCCGTGCCGACCAGGGCGTCGATCACCAACGTGGCACTGCGGGCGCCGGCGGGAATCTCGCGCGCTACCGGGCAGCCGCAGACTTCGAGCATCTTGTAATTGGCCGCGGCATCGCCCTTGAGAGCCTCGGGCGACGCGAACAGCACCACGTGGAGCGCGCGCGGGTGGAATCGCGTGAAAAGCTGGCGCGCGATGGCCATGCCATCGCCCCCATTGTTCCCCTTGCCGCAGAGCACCAGGATGCGCTCGGCTGAAAGCGGCGCGCAATGCCCGGCCAGGAACTCCACCACGCGATGCGCGGCATTCTCCATGAGGACGATGCCCGGAATACCCATCTCGATGGTGCGCGAATCCACCTCGCGCATTTCGGCTGTGGTGAGGACTTTCATACGCGCCGGGCTACCACCATGGTCATGTCGTCCTGCAATTCGCCCCCGCCGGTCCATTGCTCCACGGCTTCCATAGCGCGGGCGATGATTTCGGAGGAATCGGCGCGATGGTACTTGAGCAGGATTTCGGTGAAGCGATCTTCGCCGAACATCTCGCCGTAAGCGTTTTCCGGCTCCACGAGGCCGTCGGTGTATGCCACCACCATGTCGCCGTGTTCCATATCCACCGTTTTCTCCTGGTAAACCGCGAACGGGAATGCGCCCACGACCGTTCCGGTGGGTTCGAGCAGGCTCACTTTGCCATCGCGCACCAGCAGGGGCGAAAGATGGCCGGCGTTGGTGTAGGTGAGGGCATGGTGCGATTCGTCGTACATCGCGAAATAGAAGGTCGCGTATTTCTCCGGCGTGGTGTTGGCGTAGAGCTGGCGATTCAGGTTGGCCACCAGGAACGCCGTGGAGGGCGGTTTATAGCTGCCATTCGCGACCGACGCCGTGCTGATTTGCGTCCGCATCGTGGACTGGATGGTCGCCATCAGCAGGGCCGCCGAGATTCCCTTGCCGGCCACGTCGCCGATGGCGAAGGCCAGCGAATCGTGGGGCATCGCCATGAAATCGTAGTAATCGCCGGAAACCATGCGGGCGGGATGACACACACCCTTCAGCTCGAGTGTCTTGGTGAACGGCACATCCTTGGGGAAAAGCTGATTCTGCACTTCGCGCGCGATTGCCAACTCCGATTCCAAACGCTCCTTTTCCTTGGCCACGATCATCAGGCGGCCGAGGTTGGCGGTCATGCTGTTGAACGAATTGGTGAGCTCGGCGAGCTGATCGGTGCCTTTCACCGGGATGCGGTACGAGAAGTCGTATTTCTTGACGTGCTGCGTGCCCTCATACAGTTCGTGGACCGCGCCGGTGATGGAACGGCTGAGCTGAATGCCGGCGATGAGCGAAATCACCTCCAGCACGAGGAACAGAATTGAGACCAGCAGAAACATCGCTAACACCGCCTCGCCCCACGAGAACGTGCGATTGAGGATGAACCCTTTCTGTCCGAAAAGAATTCCGAGCACGGCGGAGAGGCGCGTGTCCACCGTCAGCAGGAGCCCGCGCGTGGTGTCGGTAGTTTCCCATTTGGGCACGGTCACGGGGACGACGCCGCTCAGGGCGAAATCGAAAAGGTTGGCCGGAGCCGGAACCCGGGATTTCCCGATGTGCCCCAGGATCGGCGTGTAATTGACGTCGCCGAGGCGCGGCACCAGGCCGGCCAGCAGTTCGTGCGTAACCGGCGCCGCGGCGACCGCCGTGTTGCCGTCGTGTTCCGCGAAGGCCCAAACGAACAGCCGGGCGCCTTTGGGCTCGGTCTTTACCACCAGTCCCGAGAACTGGCGCTGATCGCCCGTCATCCACGCCCTTGGCATCTCCAGCGTGGAATCCGGCGGCAAACGAAAATCCTTTTGGCCGTGCAGCACCATTTCCGTGCCCGGCAGCCCCGGACCGCGCAGAACGAAACGGCGAATGTACCCTTCGGGATTGTCGGGGGGCATCCGCACCAGGGCCGAAACCTCGTTCTGCAGAAAACGTTCGCGGCGCGAGAGTTCGGTATCCACCAGGTAAACCGCAACCTGCCCGATAATCTCCTTGCCCGCAAAGATCACCAGCGCCAGAATCAGGCATATGGGCACGACCGCGATGAAAAGGTATGCCACGATGAGGCGATTGCGCAGCCGCCATATCGCCCGGCGCGCCACCCGGCGCGCAATCTGGTATACCGTGGCGAGGCCCCAAAAAATCGTCAGCAATCCACTGACGAACTGAATGCCGAAGCCTGCGCCGGTGAAATGCAACACAATAAATACGGCGGTAATGAGGACAAAAATCTGCCCCGTGCGGCCTAGTTGCCGCCAGAATTGGGCAATGTTTTTCCTCATAGTTCCAGACTAGCGTACCCGAATGACGGACGGTACAATCATTCCATGCAAAGACGCAGATTTGCGATTCTTACGGTTCTTTTGGGCCTGTTTACCGTGGCTGCCTGGGCGTCCGATATCACCGGCACCTGGGTGGGCACCGTCTCCGGCGGCGGCGGCGATTTCACCCTCACCTATAGCTTCAAACAGGATGGAGATCAGTTCACCGGCACCGTCCAGGGCCCGCAGGGCGACCCGCTGCCTCTTACCGATTGTAAGCTCGACGGCGATAAGATTGCGTTCGCGGTCAAAGTCGACATGGGCGGCAATGCCACGACTTTTTCGAGTAAAGGGGTCGTCAAAGGCGACGAAATTGCGCTCACGACCACCAATGACGCGGGCATAGACATGGGCGGGGAGATGACGATCAAAAGGCAGAAATAAAGTGCCACTGAAGATCAGCGGAATCGAAGCTTTTCAAATCGACTTGCCGCTCCACGAGGGCAGCTACAAGTGGTCGGGCGGCAATTCGGTGGAAGTCTTCGATTCGACCGTGGTCGCGGTCCACACCGATGCCGGCGTTACTGGATACGGCGAGGTGTGCCCGCTCGGACCAGCGTACCTGCCGGCATATGCCGAAGGGGCGCGTGCGGGAATCGCCAAGCTGGCGCCGCAACTCCTCGGGCTCGATCCTACCGAATTGGGCATCCTGAATGGCCGCATGGATGCCGCCCTGCGCGGCCATCCATATGTCAAATCCGCCATTGACATGGCGTGCTGGGATATTCTCGGCAAAGCGGCGGGAATTCCGGTGGTGGCGCTTCTCGGCGGGCGGTACGGCGAGAGTTTTCCGCTTTACCGCGCGATCTCGCAGGAGAGCCCGAAGGCCATGGCCGAAAACGTGGCGCACTACCGCGCCGAAGGATACACCAAGTTTCAGTTGAAGGTCGGCGGCGATCCCGAAATCGACATGCAGCGAATTCACCAGGTGGCGGGGAAGCTCAAACCTGGCGATGTGCTGATCGCCGACGCCAATACCGGCTGGACGCAGCACCAGGCGCTGCGCGTGGTGGATGCCGTTCGGGAAGTCGACGTGTACATCGAGCAGCCCTGCCCGACCTACCGGGAATGCCTGGTAGTGCGCCGCCACACCGACCGGCCGTTCGTGCTGGACGAAGTGGTGGATAGCCTCGAAATGGTGGTGCAGGGCGTTCACGATCAAGCCATGGACGTGATCAATCTGAAGATTTCGAAGGTTGGCGGATTGACCAAGGCGCGGCAAATTCGCGATTTGTGCGTGTCGCTGGGGATCGCGCTGACCATCGAAGATACCTGGGGCGGCGACATCATCACCGCGGCCATCGCCCATTTGGCGCACAGCACGCCTCCCAACTATCTGTTTACGGCCACCGATTTCAATAGCTACGTGACGGTCAGCAACGCTGCTGGCGCGCCGCGGCGCAAGGAGGGCCGAATGGCGGCCGGGGAAGCGCCGGGCCTGGGGGTCGAGCCTCGATGGGAACTACTGGGAAAGCCGGTGATCTCATGCTCCGCCTGATCGCCGGGGTGCTGATCATGGCTGCGGCGGTATTGGCCCAGGATTTTGACATCGTGATCGCCAACGGCCGCGTCATGGACCCGGCGAGCGGCTTGGACGCTGTTCGCAACATCGGCATCCGTGGAGATAAGATCGCGGCCATCTCCGCGCAACCGCTCCGCGGGCGGACGGTGCTCGATGCCAGGGGCTTGATTGTCGCACCAGGCTTCATCGACCTCCATTCGCACGGCCAGACGCCCGAGAATTACCGCTACAAGGCGATGGATGGCGTCACCACCGCGCTCGAAATGGAGGTCGGAGTGTCGCCCGTTCCGGCCTGGTACGCCGCGAGGGAAGGAAAGGCGCTGATCAATTTCGGCGCCACTTCCGGCCATCTGCCGGCTCGCATGGCAGTGATGCACGATTCGGGCACGCTGCTGCCGCGCGATAAAGCCGTGGAGCGCGCCGCCACCCCGGAAGAGCAGCGAGAGACGCTGGCGCTGGTGCGCCGGGGGTTGGACGAAGGCGCGCTGGGAATCGGCGTCGGCATTGCGTACATTCCATTGGTCTCGCGCCAGGAGATTCTCGATCTGTTCCGCCTGGCGGCGGAAAAGAAGACGGCGCTCTATATCCACATGCGCAACGGCGGGCCGGTGGAACCGGGCGTCATCGATGCGCTCCAGGAAGTGATCGCCGATGCGGCCGCGACGGGCGCCTCGCTGCATGTCGTCCACATCACCAGCATGGGGCTCCGCGAAACGCCCGAGTGCCTCCAGATGATCGCGGGCGCGCGGCGGCGGGGGCTTGACATCACCACCGAGGCATACCCTTATACCGCCGGGATGACCGATCTTTCTTCCGCCATCTTTAGCGACGGGTGGCAGGCGCGGCAAGGCGGCATCTCATTTGGCGATCTGCAATGGGCGGCCACCGGCGAACGGCTGACGGCCGAGAGCTTCGCCCGCTATCGCAAACAGGGCGGTATGGTGGCGATTCATTCGATTCCCGAGGAGGTGGTGAAGCTGGCGATGGCGAATCCGCTGGTGATGATTGCGTCCGATGGCATTCTGGAAAACGGCAAGGGCCATCCCCGCGCGGCGGGCACGTTTAGCCGCGTCCTCGGCCGCTATGTGCGCGAAGAGCGGGCGCTGACGCTGATGGAGGCGCTGCGCAAGATGACCGCCGCACCGGCGGACCGGCTCGGGGTGAAATCCAAGGGGCGCATCGCGCCGGGCGCGGATGCCGACATCTCGGTTTTCGATGCGGCCCGCGTCACCGATCGCGCCACGTTCGAGAATCCCGCGCAGTATTCGGAAGGCATGGTCCACGTGCTGGTGAACGGCGTCCCGGTGGTGCGCGATGGCAAGCTGATCGAAGGCGTGGCGCCGGGCAGGGGATTACGGAGGTAGCGGCTCCGGCTAAGGTTGGCGCACCAGCCGCTTCCACAACTGCCATCCCAGAATCGATGCCAGCATCAGGGCGCCGATTGCCCAGGTCGTATCGCCGAGCACGCTATCGAGCGCCAGAACGCGGTCGCTGAAGATGCGGCCGAGCGAAATGTAAACCAACGCGCCGGTACACTCTCCCAAAACGTCCCAGAACAGGAAGCGATGCCAGGGATAGCCCGCGGTGCCGCTGGCGAGATTGATCCAGGGTCCCAGGGGGCTCAACAGCCACCGCGTCAGGAAAATGCCAGGACCGCCCCAGGCTCGCACCTTGGCCTGGGTTTCCTCGAGGCCGGCCTTCTTTCCGAAAACACGCGACAGTTTCTCTACCGCGGCCGTTCCGCCGAACCGGCCGATGGCGTAGCCGGCTTGATCGCCGAGGATGGACCCAACGCTGGCCATAGCCAGCGCCAGCCAGATGTCCATCGCGCCTTGCGACACCATCGAACCGACCACGATCAGCAACAGCGTGACAGGCAGCGGCACACCGATGGCGGCAATCCCCACGATGGCGAAAAGCGCCGGCGGACCGTACTGCGTCACCATGGAAAGAAGCTGCTCGGTCATTTCGGTGGACCGCCGGGCGGCCGCTTTGCCTGATCGATGGCTTTCTGCAATTCGGCGATTACTTCGGGAACCGGCCGGTTCAACTCGCGGGCAATGCGCCGGACTGAACGGTGGTCGCGCGGCTGGCGGGGCTGAACTCCGACTGCCTGAAACAGCACGGATGGGGGCACATGGTGCGTGTGCGCGACGAACGGGATCGACATCCAGCCGTGGATGGGCTGGTCCATGGTCCGGAAATGGCGCGCTTGCGTGGTGGCGCGCGACGCGAACACCAGCGCGCCGGTGACCGCCAGCAGAAATGCCAGCGCGATGGCCAGGGTTGGACGCGAATTGTCCGCCACGATTCAAATATAACTTCTCTGAGCGCACGGGCGAGGCCACTGGCCAGCGCGGTTCGCCCGTCCCGTTGGATAGCTGTAAACTGGAAGGTATCGAAAATGACCTTCCGCGCAGTTGGCTGGGTAGGCGCCGGGTTTGTATTTCTGGGCACCCTCTTTGGTTTTCAGCATCCCTTTCATGAGTTTCCGGGGGTGGAATACCGCCTTGGCAGCATCCCGTTACCGGCCGACTGGCGGGAACGCACGGAGTGGACTTTCGCACGGCTCATGTACCCGCAAGCGCCCGGGGGCCGGTATCGCTTCTATGCCCGCGGCGACTGGAGGGAAGGCGGCACCATATGGACGCAGGACTACCCACGCGCCGACCGTCATTTCTCGCAGGCCGTACGGCGGCTTACGCGTTTGAGCGCGCGATCGGTGGAACAGCCGATCAATCTTGACGATGGCGACGTGTACGACTGGCCATGGCTGTACGCCGTGCAGCCTGGCCACTGGCAACTCACTGAATCCCAGATCCAAAACCTCCGCGAGTACCTGCTGCGCGGGGGATTTTTCATGTGCGACGATTTCTGGGGCGCGGACGAGTGGGATAACTTTATGAAAGTCATGCGCAAGGTGCTGCCCGGGCACGATGTGGTGGAGTTCGAGAATAGCGCCAGCATCTTCCACTCGGTGTACGATCTCGACGATCGCTACCAGGTGGCCAGTATGGGCTCCGTCAATGCAGGCCGCAGTTGGAAGTGCGAGAACTGCCCGGCGCATTGGCGGGGGATCTCGGACGGTCAAGGGCGGGTGATGGTGGCGATCACGTTTCAATCCGACGTCGGGGATTCGTGGGAGTGGGCCGACACACCGGAATATCCGCAGGAGTATGCCGCGTTGGGGATCCGGATCGGCGTGAACTACATAGTTTACGCCATGACCCATTAGGCGGCTGACCCGCGAAAATCTTCGCAATGGCCATCCCGAGGCAGGGCGTCGCAAGGGTAAGGCTTCGAGGCGCGAGGAAATTGATCATGCGGTCGCGGCTTTGGCCCAAAAAGAAAAGACCGCGGAGGGCTGCCGCGCGGCTTTTTCTAATCCCGAAACGGAATTAGTTAGGCGCGAACGCGTTTGCGCGCTTTCCACCCGAGGGCGGCTAATCCGCCGGCCGCCAGCAGGATCGTACCGGGCTCCGGCACGCTGCTGACGGTCTCGTTGCCTTGGTTAAACTGGGCCGCGCCAATTACGAAATAACCAGGAGTGCCGTTGTTCGCGGCCTGCGTAGTGGTGAGCTCGATGTCGGAAATATCCGCATCTCCATTCACGTCGTAGAGTCCGATGAAAAAGGCGCTGCCATCCGATCCTGAGGACTGCGTGAAGCTGGCGCCGCCGTCGCTGGTCGTGCCGATGGTAGCGGAAAAGGAGTCGGCTGTGTCAAAGTCCTGAATGAAAATCCCGAAGGCACTGACAGGTTGGGAGAGCGTGAGCGTCATCGTGTCCTGCTGCGCGCTATCGGGTTCGAGCGAGCTGTTCAGGTTCGTGCCCAGGAGGAAGGATCCGGAGGTGAAAACGCTTCCGACCGGCCAGTTGAACGTCCCGCCACTACCCGCTTCGAAGATTGCGCCCTCGCCGTCCGTAATTGTGAGGGGATCGGGAAGATCCGTGCTGGAGAAACTGACCGTTGCGGAATTGGTGCTGCCTAGGGACTCGAAGGTATACCCGAGATTATCCGGCAAGGGAGCAGGCGTGCCCAAATAGCCAACGCTGGTGCCCCAAGCAAAGCTGTCGGTGCCGGGGAACGGGTTCAATGTCACGTTGAGCGTTCCGGCCTGGGCTATCGCCGGCAACAATAAAATGAACCAACTACAGCCGAGAAACCGGCGAGTTTTGCCGCCTTTTGTCATACCATAGCCTCCGAATAGGCCTCAAACCTGTGAGCTTCAGGATCAATATGGTATAGCGGCTAAGAAAATACAAGACCGCGCTATGGAGTACTCTTTGGGAAATAGTACCATGCACTTGGTAAAGGTGGCGGGGACGTTCCGGTAGGTTCGTTACGGCTGTTCCGGCAGCCAATTCTATGTACTATTTTGGATAAACCCGGAAATCGTCGAAATACACGGTGCAATCCGCCATCGCCCACAAACCGACACGTCCCGGGGAAGAAAAGGTGTGATCACGACCTTCCAGAACGCGGCGATGGTCGATGAAAACCTGAAAACGCGGTCCGCGCACCGAAACTTTTAGAATGCTCCAGGAATTCACCGGAACAGGATGTTTGACATCCGTAAATAACGGGACTTTGTGCCCATTTTCCACCTTAAAGACGGCTACCGTGTTCAAGGTGGCATCGGCCCTGGCTACATAGTAGTTATTTTCATCGCGATACCGCCAAACTACCCCGCCCGCCAAGCCCTCATGCCCGGAAATGGGCTTGAGTCGTACGCTGACATCGGCATCGCGGGTGGTGATATCGTTCAAGATCGCCAACGGGGGGTGCGAATCGCCTCGTCCGGCGGGGATTTCCGCCAAAACATAAGGCTGGGTGGGGGCCGTTTTGTCCTTACGGATCTCCCAACTGGGAGCAGCACCGGGACTTTCCATAGTCCATCCGGGAGGCGCCTGACCGATCCGGTAGCTGTCGAAGTTGAAGACTTTGCCGGCCGATGGGAACAAGCTCAAAGCGTAAAGCCACGTCAGCGCCTTCATCTGAGGTCACCTGCGGAGCATGGCGCTGAAACTGTCATCACCCTTCTTTCTTTCTTTGTAGCATACGGCGTGCCTTTCCGGTGCGGCCCCCCTAGGCGACCGCGGGACGCAGCGTCACCGAAGCCGAGGTCAGCGTCACCGCAGCCGTCTCAAGCCCTGGCGAACTTGCCTCTACCCGTATCTCATCGGCAGATTTGGAGGTTTGAATGATAGCCATGCACAATCCGTTGAAGGCACGCCGGCTATCGGCCTTGTCCATCTCGTGACTACTCGGGTCTCCATTGCCCAAGCCGATCAACTTGCCCCCGCCGGAAACCTTGAAATTCAATGGACTATCCGCAGTGGCCACTTCCCGGCCTTGAGAATCCCGGATCGCGGCGGTGACCATGGCGACATCTTCGCCATTGGCCAGAAGGCGGTTGCGGTCGGTGCGCAGTACGATTTTGGCGGCTGGCCCGCTGGTTTCCCGCTTTGCCGTCAGGACCTGTTTCCCGCCTTTGAATCCCCGCGCCTCGATGGCGCCGGGCGCATATTTCACCTTCCACATCAGGTGGGTGTTGCGGGCGACATCCTGCGCGCCCTGGCTGGCGCCGTTCAGAAACAGTTCCACGCGGTCGAGATTACTATGCACCCAGACCTCGATTTCCTGCCCTTCTTTGCCCTCCCAGTTCCAGTGCGGGAATAGATGTAGAACCGGTTTTGCTCCCCACCAGGCCTGGTAATAAAAGAAATTGTCCTTGGGGAAGCCGCACATGTCCATGATGCCGAAGTGGGAATTGATGCATGGCCATCCATAAGGGGTTGGTTCGCCGCGATAATCGAAGCCGGTCCAGGCAAATCCGCCAGACAAAAAGGGCCGCGCGTCGTAGAATTTCCACCAGAATTCGGCCAATTGCGCCCACGGCGGATGTTCCAGATCGTATGCACGGACATATCCTTTTTCCTTGTCATTAAAGTAAATCCCGCGGGTCGAGACGGTGCTGGCGGTTTCGGTTCCTACCGTGGGCAGTGCCGGATATTCCTTGTGGAAAGCATCGATGCGATTTTCGTTGTAATTGAAACCTTGCACGTCCTGGACCTTGGTGGCGCCCTTGCCACCCCAGCCGTAATTCATCGCCTGCGTGATCAGCCGCGAATCGTCGTTGGCCTTCACGATGCGCTTCATGGTGGCTTCGATGCGCGCGCCCCGCTCGGTTCCCTGTTCCGGTTCCTCGTTGCCCACCGACCAGATGACAATCGAGGGATGATTGCGATGGCAGCGGACCATGCGCTCGAGCTGGCTCAACCCTTCGGGCGTGGAATCCATCATGCGCGTCTCGCACATCACCATCATGCCGAGTTCGTCGCAGGCGTTCATGAGTTCCGGGGTGGGTGGATTGTGGGAAGTGCGCAGGGCATTCGAACCCATATCTTGGAGGCGTTCGATGCGGTAATACTGAATGCGGTCGGGCAGCGCCGCGCCCACGCCGGCATGGTCCTGATGGCAGCAGGTGCCTTTCAGCTTGAGGGGCTTTTCGTTGAGGTAGAACCCGGTATTGGCATCGAAGCGGACCGACCGGATGCCAAAAGGAGTGGCATACGTGTCGACCGGGGCGCCGGCCGATTCCACGGTGGTTTCCAGGCGGTAGAGCTTGGGATCTTCCACCGACCAAAGAACCGGCGCGGGGATCTCGACGTTCTGATCGAAATCGTGCTGTGTCCACGCCGGGACTGAAACCGGCGTAGCGGTTAGAGTTGCCACGATTTTGCCGGCCGGGTCGAGAACTTTCGATACCACGCGGCAGTTCTTTGCCGCCTCGGTCTCGTTGGCGACTTCGGTGGTGATACGCACGGCCGCCGCCCCGCCGGGACGCACGTTGGCGCGCACGAAAGTCCCCCACTGCGGCACGTGAACGGGGTTGGTTTTCGTGAGCCACACATGGCGATAGATGCCGGCGCCCTCGTAGAACCAGCCATCGCCGAGGGTGGCGTCGACTCGCACCAGCAGGACGTTCTTCGAACCGTAATTGGCTTGATCGCTGATGTCGTAGCGGAAGGGTGCGTAGCCGCTGAAATTGCGGCCGATGTAGTGGCCGTTGAAGATGACGACGGAATCGCGGTAGACGCCGTCGAATTCAAGCGCGATGCGGCGGCCGAGGTCGGATGCCGGTAAGTCGAAGACACGGCGATACCAGCCGATGCTGCTGGCCGGGAACTGGCGTCCGAGGGGATGCGAGCCGTGGTCGGTGATGGCCTTGTTGTTCTCGAAGGGTAGTTCGATGGCCCAGTCGTGCGGGAGATCGACCTTGCGCCAGACGCTGTCGTCGAAATTTTCCTTGGCTGCCGGCACGGTGCCGCTGCCGGATTTGGCGAAGGTGCCGCCGCCGGCTCCCCAGCCGAAGTCCTGCGCCGGATCGTCGGCATTTCCCAGGTGGAAGCGCCATCCGAAATCGAGCAGCAGGCGCTCACGCGGTGCGCTGCTGGACTGTGGCGACGGCGGGGGTGTCTGCTGCGGGGATTGCGCCGAACTGGTCTCGGTTGCGGCCACGGCGGTGGCGGCGATCCCGGTCTTAAAAAGGTCTCTGCGGGTAAAATTGCTCATTTTCAGGCCTGTGTGTCCACAATATCATGCGTCGGAACGAGGTGGGGCGGCTGGCATTATTGGGCCATCGCAGCACGCCGGCCAGCGGCTGACGGAGGGTCCGAAGGCCTGGGCCGGTCCCCGAACGCCGCCAGCGAGTTTTATAAACCGTCTTCCCGTTACAATACCCGTATGCATTCCCCGTTCCGGTTGGACGGCCTCCGCGCCCTTGTCACGGGAGGCGCGAGCGGGATCGGCGAACAGATCTGCCGCGTGTTTACCGCAGCCGGCGCTTCCGTGATCATCGCGGATGTCGACCGCAACCGTGCCAATTCGCTTGCGCGCGAACTGCCCGGGAGTTCCACGCATGTGTTCGATGTCACCGATGAGCCGGTGATCGGGGCGGTGGTGAAAGCCACCGACAGTCTCGACATCCTGGTAAACTGCGCGGGAGTCGGCCACGTGGGGAACATCGAAGAGACCGAAGCCGACGATTTCCGCCGCCTGATGCGCATCAACGTCGAAGGGGTGTTCCTGGTGACGCGCGCGTTCCTGCCGAAGCTGCTGGCATCCAAAGGTTCGATCGTGAACATCGCCTCCGTGGCCGGGTTGGTGGCGGTAAAACGGCGATTCGCGTATTGCGCCAGCAAGGGCGCGGTGGTGGCGCTCACCCGGCAACTGGCGATCGATTACGCCGGCCGGGTGCGCGTGAACTGCATCTGTCCGGGAACGGTGGAAACGCCCTTCGTCGACGGCTACCTGGAAAAATTCCATAAGCACGAAAAAGACAAAATTCGTCAGGAACTGCACGCGCGCCAACCTGTTGGCCGGATGGGGCGGCCCGGCGAAGTGGCATACCTGGCGCTCTACCTGAGTTCGGCCGAAGCCGAGTTTGTGACTGGGGCAGCCATGACCATAGATGGCGGATGGACCGCCGCCTGAGCTATCATGCAACCAATAGAGGGTTAGTCCGCCGGGAACTTTTGAGCCGCCTGCGGCGTCTGCTGTAGGTAGATCTCGGGTGGGAGGCTGAAGTTATGCGATGGCTGCTGGTCGTGGCGTTCGTCGTCCGCGGCACGGTGTGGGCCGGGACGTCCGCCGATTTCTCGCGCACCCTGCAGGCGATCAGCTTCGACCAGAGCGAGTGCTATCGCGTTCGGGATATCACGATCTTCAAAGAAGATCTCAAGATTTACCTCACCGACGGCCACTTGATTTTCAGCAAGCCGGTAGCCGGGCATCGCATCGCGGCGGCATTTTCGGCCGACGTGGATGGCGGCGATGGCGAAGTGATTCTGCTGCCGCCGAGCCGCGCGGAACGGGCGTCGCTCGCGTCGTATACCGGCTCGCCTAATCTCGACGAGCACTTCCGCGCGGCCCTATTTATCTTTACCGGCCCCGATTACGACGTCATTCTCTCGCAGCTTCCGAAGAGCCCCGCCAACCGCAAAGTCACCGATGTTGCCGCCAGAATGGACGAGGCCTGGACGCCGACGCTGCGGAATCTCGCCGACAGCATGCAAACACGGGTGGCTCTCGATCTGTTGGGCGGCTCAGCCGGCCATCCGGGGATTTTCGCGGCGGTTTTCCAGAATTCCAAATTCGGGAATTTCGACGCCATCTTCGACCCCTCCGCGCCCGAACAGATTGTCGCCGGGCGGGTGGTGGAGCGCGATAACCAGAGCTTCTTCGACACCTGGACCAGCTTTGCGGACCGCTCGGCGCGCCGCAAACCGCCGGTACGCCAGGACGACGTGGTGCTGAGCGATTACCGCATCGAATCCACTCTCAATCCGGACCTTTCGCTGGATTGCACCACGCGCGTCAAAGTACGGCCCCTCGTGGACGGTGCCAATGCGGTAAGCTTCCAGATCGCCAGCGAAATGACCATCGATTCGGCCACGGTCGACGGCCAACCCGCGGAGGTTCTGCAACGCAATTCTCTCCGCTCCAATATTAGCCGCAGCGACGAGCTTTTCCTGGTGTTTCCGCCCCAGCAGTTGCGCGCCGGCCGGGAGTACGAATTCGAATTCAAGCATTCGGGAAAAGTGATCCGCGATGCCGGCGACCATGTGTATTACGTGATGGCGCGCGGCAACTGGTATCCCACGCACAATCTGCAATTCGCCCAGTACGATCTGCTTTTTCGGTATCCCTCCGATCTGGATCTGGTTGCCGCCGGAGATGTGGTTTTCGATAAAACCGAGGGCGACCAGCGCGTCACCCGGCGCCGCACGGCATCGGCCATTCGCTTTGCGGCTTTCAACCTTGGCCACTACGAGCACGTGCAAGTGGAACGCGCGGGATGCGTGATCGATGTGTGCGCCAACCGCGCGCTCGAAACGGCTCTCCTGCCCAAACCGCAACTGACCATCACCGCGCCCATCGTGAGCACGGCACAGCGGGCCGCGCAGATCATGTCGGTGGGCGGGCCTCCGGCGCCCATCGCCAGCCCGGTGGCGGAACTGCAGCGCGTGGCGGGAGATGTGGCTTCTTCGGTGGAGTTTATGGTGTCGCAGTTCGGACCGCCGGCCCTGCCGCACATCACCGTCTCGCCGATTCCCGGCACGTTCGGCCAGGGATTTCCGGGCCTGATTTACATCTCCACCATGGCATATCTCCAGCCTTCGACAAGTTCCAAGGACGAATCGCAGCGGCTCTATTTCGATGAGCTGCTACAGGCGCACGAAGTAGCGCACCAGTGGTGGGGCAATCGCGTCACGACCATGTACTATCGCGATGGATGGCTGATGGAGGCGCTGGCCAACATTTCGGCGATGTTGTATATCGAGAAGCGCAAGGGAATCCCATCGGCCGAGTTGATGCTCGACAGCTACCGGGCGCAGTTGCTGGAAAAAGGCGCCAACGGCCAGATTGCCGATTCGGCGGGCCCGGTGACCTTCGGCCCGCGCCTCAACAGTTCGCTGTCGCCCGGCGCGTACAAGACCGTCACGTACGGAAAAGGGGTGTGGGTGATGCAGATGCTCCGCCGCCGCATGGGCGACGAGCGATTTCTGGCGCTGCTTTCCGATCTGGTGAAACAGTACGATCATCGCGAACTCACCACGGACGAGTTCCGCCAGGCGGCGGCCGCGCATCTGCCGCCGCGCAGCGACGATCCCAAGCTGGAAAATTTCTTCGAGCAGTGGGTCAACGGCACGGGCATACCGTCCTTGAAGCTGTCGTACTCGGTGAAGGGCCGGGCGCCAAACCTGCGGCTGGTGGGGGTCATTTCGCAATCGGGTGTAGAGTCCGACTTCACCACGCTGGCGCCGGTGGAAATCGAGGTCGCGCGCGGGCAGACGATCACGCAGTGGGTGCGCACGGGCGGCGATCCGGTAACCTTCAACGTTGCGTTGAAGCAGGCCCCGCTGAAGGTGGCGCTCGACCCTCACTATGCCGTCCTTCGCAAAATGTAGCGCTTCTATGAGTAGAACGACACTGCTGGTTTGGCTGGCCGCCGCGCCGCTGTTCGGCGATGTTGTTGCCCTAAAGGACGGCCGGCAGATCTCAGGAGTGGTGGAGTCCGGTAACGTGGTGGAGATTCACGTTAAGGCCGCCGACCAGTCCCAGACAATCGATATTCACGACGTCCAGGCCATCCAGTTCGGCGCTTCGCAATCGACCGCGGCGAATTCCGCGCCGGCATCCGCGGAGGCCGCGACGGCCCAGCCGAATACTTTGATACTCAAAGACGGCACGCATGTCGCCGGTAAGTGGTGGTCCATCGATGCCGACAACATCCACTTTCTGGTCAACAACCAGCTCCAACAGTATTCCCGGCGCGACCTGATCGGGGTAACCTTCGGCAACGCCACGCTACCCCGCCCGCCTGAACGTTCGACAGCGCCGGCGACCGCGCCCTCCGCGCAAACTGCGGCCGGCGCGGCACCGCCCGCCCCGCAATCGCGCGCTCCGACGTTGGCGCGGCCCTCCCGGAACACCCAGCCCCCGGCGCCGCGCACGCTTTCGCAACCGGAAAACATCGGGGCGGTCTATTATTGGAACGGCAAGGGGCTGATTCCGCTGGAAGTCACACAGGCCGTCGAGCACAAAGATCGCGCCGCGGAATACTGGGAGTTGCCGGGCCCGCAAGCGCACATTCGCATGACGG
>Ga0335073_10002118_pt1 | contig 27165 bp, 23 predicted proteins | sample Lox_Sample_22_FD_207093 | JGI IMG/M metagenome (GOLD analysis project Ga0335073, IMG submission 207093) | Soil microbial communities from Loxahatchee National Wildlife Refuge, Florida, United States - Lox_Sample_2.2 | ecosystem: Environmental > Terrestrial > Soil > Wetlands | place: USA...
GCGAGGTCGGCCCGCTGCAGAGCGGCTGGCGGCTGGCCGCCCGCGAGTTCGCCCGCAGCAAGCTGGCCGTGGCCGGCCTGGCTGCGCTGGTCTTCTTTGTGGTCTTCTGCTACCTCGGGCCGCTGGTCTACCACGGCCCGCTGAGCTCGAACCTGGCCGTCACGAACCTGCCGCCCGGCGCCGGGCATCCGCTGGGCACCGACAACCAGGGCTTCGACGTGCTCGAGGAGCTGATGGTGGGCGGCCGGGCCGCGCTCGAGATCGGTTTTCTTTCCGCGGTCATCGGCATGGTCTGGGGCGCGATCTGGGGTGCGGTGTCCGGGCTGGCCGGGGGCCTGCTCGACGGGTTCCTGATGCGGATCGTCGACGTGCTGCTCTCGATCCCGTTCCTGTTCGTCGTGCTGATCGTCGCGGTCCGGTACGGCGCGTCCGTGCTCGGGCTCAGCATCATCATCGGCATCTTCACCTGGCAGGTGCCGGCCCGGCTGGTGCGCGGCGAGGTGCTGACGCTGCGGGTCAGGGACTTCGTGTCCGCGGCCAGGGCGGCCGGGTCCGGGTGGATCCGGCTGATGAACCGGCACCTGCTGCCCAACTCGCTCGGGGTGATCATCGTCACCGCGACGTTCAGCGTGGCCGACGCGATCCTGGCCGTGGCCACCCTCGGCTTCCTCGGGTTCGGCCTGCAGTACCCGACCTTCGACTGGGGGGACATGCTCAACAACGGGATCTCGTACCTGCAGGACGGCTACTGGTGGCAGGTCTACCCGGTCGGGTTCTGCATCATCGCCGTGGTCATGGCCTGCAACCTGCTCGGCGATGCGCTGCGCGACGCGCTCGACGTCCGGCTGCGCCGGCGCTGAGACGAAGGCAGCCGACGCATGTCCCCCACCCTGGACATCAGCAACCTGTCCACGCACATCCAGCTCACCAAGTCGGTCGTGCAGGCCGTCGGGAACGTGGACCTGTCGATCGAGCCCGGCGAAACCCTGGGGCTGGTCGGCGAGTCGGGCTGTGGCAAGTCGATGACCGGCCTGTCCATCATGGGCCTGCTGCCCCAGGGTGGCACGATCGTCGGCGGCTCGATCAAGCTGGACGGCCGCGAGCTCGTCGGGCTGCCCGACGCCGAGCTGCGCAAGATCCGCGGCAACGACATCGCGATGATCTTCCAGGACCCGCTGACCTCTCTGGACCCCACGAAGACGATCGGCTACCAGGTGGCCGAGCCGGTGCGGCTGCACAAGGGGGCGAGCAAGGCGGCCGCCACGGAGCGGGCTACCGAGGTGCTCAGCCTGGTCGGCCTGCCCAAGCCGGCCGAGCGCCTCGGCGACTTCCCGCACCAGCTCTCCGGCGGGCTGCGCCAGCGTGTCATGATCGCGATGGCGCTGAGCTGCGAGCCGAAGCTGCTGATCGCCGACGAGCCGACCACCGCGCTCGACGTGACCATCCAGGCGCAGATCCTCAGCCTGCTGGACGACCTGAAGGACCGCCTCGGCATGGCGATGCTGCTGATCACCCACGACATGGGCGTGATCGCCGGGCACGCGGACCGGGTCCAGGTGATGTATGCGGGCCGGATGGTCGAGGCGACCGACACCACCACCTTGTTCCGGCACATGCGCCACCCGTACACGCACGCGCTGCTCGCCTCCATCCCCCGGCTCAGCCAGGACAGCCGGCAGCGGCTGCTGAGCATCGGCGGCCTGCCACCCGACCTGGCCAGCCCCCCGCCCGGCTGCCGGTTCGCGCCGCGCTGCGGGCGGGCCACCGACCGCTGCCGGACCGAGGAGCCGCCGCTGACCGGCCCGACCAGTCAGCACCTGTTCTCATGCTGGCACCCGGTCGACGGTCCGGCCGGAGCCGGCCCGGCCGACGGCACGCCGGACGGCACGGCCGCACGCGGTCAGGTGGGCGCCGCCGACCGTGCGCCCGGGCCCGACGGCCGGCAGCCGGCCGTGGACGGCAGCGCGGCGCCCGGCAGCCTCCTGCTCGAGGTGCGCAACCTGGTCAAGGAGTTCCCGGTCACCGCCGGGGCGATCCTGCAGCGCCGGGTGGCCAGCGTGCACGCGGTGTCCGACGTCTCGTTCACGGTGGCCGCCGGGGAGACGTTCGGGCTGGTGGGCGAGTCCGGGTGCGGCAAAACCACGATCGGCAAGGTGGTGGTGGCGCTCGAGCGCCCGGACTCGGGCTCGGTGCTGCTGGCCGGCCGGGACATCTCCGTGCTGGGCCGCGGCGAGCTGCGCAGGCAGCGGCGCGACCTGCAGCTCATGTTCCAGGACCCGTACTCATCGCTCGACCCCAGGATGCGGGTCGGCTCGATCATCCGCGAGCCGCTCACCATCCAGCACGTCGGGACCCACCGGGAGCAGCAGCAGCGGGCCTACGACCTGCTCGACGAGGTCGGCCTGCCGCGTAACGCCGTCGAGCGCTACCCGCACGAGTTCTCCGGCGGCCAGCGGCAGCGGATCGGCCTGGCCCGGGCGCTCACCCTCAACCCGAAGCTCATCGTCGCCGACGAGCCGGTCAGCGCGCTCGACGTGTCGATCAGGGCGCAGGTGCTCAACCTGATGAAGCGGCTGCAGGCCGACCACGGCCTCACCTACATCGTGATCTCCCACGACCTCGCGGTGGTCAAGTACATGGCCGACCGGATCGGCGTCATGTACCTCGGCAAGCTGGTCGAGATGGGCGCGGCCAGCGACATCTACCAGCGCGCGGCGCACCCCTACACGGCCGGGCTGATCGCGACCATCCCGGTCCCCGACCCGGACCAGGCGCGGGCGGTCAAGGGCGCGGGAATCAAGGGAGAGCTGCCCAGCCCGGTGACCCCGCCGTCCGGCTGCCGGTTCCGCACCCGCTGCCCGCACGCGCAGGACGTGTGCGCCGCGCAGGAGCCGCCCCTGCGGGTGTTCGGGCCCGGCCACGTGGCCGCGTGCCACTTCCCGCTGCAGCCCGCCGAACCGGAACTCTCCCCGGCGAGTGCCTGACTGGGCCGTTCGGCCAGCCGCGGTTACGGTTCCGGTGTTCCTGACGCTTCCGCTTCCGCTAGTGCTCGTTCTATCAGCGGTCCGTACATCTCCGCGTAGTTCTCGTAGTTGAAGGGAGCCTCAGGGTTCGCGCGGACCTGCTCGTCGAGCATCTTGGCCTCGTCGCCGACGAGAATCCGCCAGGATCCTGATCGCACCCCGTCCAGGATGATGGTCGCCGCCTGCATCGCGGTGAACCCCTGGCCCTGCAATTCGGGCTTCATTCGCCGGATCACCTCGCGCAGGTCATCGGCGGAGAAGTCTTCGGCCAGCAGGCCCATCGTGATGAGAGTGGCCCGCGTGCCATCGGGGAGCAGCTCCAGCAGCTCGACGTCGCTCAGTTCATCCCACCCGGGCAGGCCAAGGGCGCGGCGGGAGTTCTCGGCGATGTCGGTGTTGACGACACCCGGCATGGCCACGACGACCCGGACCTGCGGTGCATTGCAGCGGAGGTCCTCGATGAGCGCCTCGGAGAAGCCCTTGATGGCGAACTCCGACGTGCTGGTGGCGCTGATCGGGATGCCAGAGCCGGCCGTGGGCCAGAAACCGGCGACGCTGCTGATGTTGACCAGGACGCCATCCCCGCTGGCGATGAGCAGCGGCAGGAATGTGCGGGCGCAGAAGTACACGCCCCACCAGTTGATGGCGAAGGTGCGCTCCCACTCCTGGCGGGAGTCCTTGACGAAGCTGAGGCCCCCGGAGACGCCCGCGTTGCTGAAGACCACGTCGACGTGATCGCTGGCGTGCTGCTCGAGCAGCTCATCGCGGAACCGCAGGACCTGTGCCTCGTCGGAGACGTCGCAGACATGCCCGGTGACCTGGACCCCGGCCGGGGCGGCCGCCCATGCCGTGGCGGCGGTCACCGCGACGGTGTCGGCGTTCAGGTCGCACGCCGCGACCGAGCATCCCTGCGCCGCGAGCTGGCGGACAAGCTCGCGGCCGATGCCGGATCCGCCACCCGTCACCACCGCGAGCTTGCCCGTGAAAAAGTCCACAGCCATGATCCTTACTTCGTGTGCCACTGCTGGTCAACGCTCCAGGGGGCCTGCACCTCGACGATCCGCCGGGCCGCGTAGTTCATCTCCCGGACGTTCTGGCGGATCCGGTGCCACAGTCCGCGGCCAGCCGGGGCGGCCGGCTGTGGCGTCCTGGCCTGAGTTGCCTCGTGGGTAAGCAGTGCTGACATTGCCCTGTCCTATCTGCTGGGACCTGGCCGGTTCTCCGGCCCTCAGCCATAGGTTCGCCCGTGCCGCCCGGTCCGTGGCAGGGGTCGTTCCGCCCCTCTTGCCGTCGGCCACGGCGGGAGGTGGAATTACCCACACCGCCGCGTGCCGGGCTGCTCAGTCGTCGGGTACGTAGTGGCGGCTCTCGTCCGACGGGTCGATCCAGACCCGCATGATCACGCCGCTGGACGGATCGCGGAACCGCTCAGCCGTCGGCACCCAGCCCGGCCCAGGCTGGCGCGTCTGGCCGTGCCGCCCGCGGGAATCCCGGCCGTGCCCGGCGCCCGGCGTGCCGGGGACGCCGGCGGGCGGGAGGCCGGCCAGGGCCACCGCGGCCTCGTCGGCATAGGCGGCGGCCAGCACGACACCGACCCGGTGCCGCAGGTCGTCCAGGTCCAGCCGGCCCGCGGCGTAGTGCTCGCGCAACAGCACGATCAGGCGCTCGCGGTCGGCGTCCCCGAGCAGGGAGCGCCGCCCGGCCGGCGCACCGCCCCCGGGCTCGCTCATGCCGACGGCGTGACGACCACCGCAGTGCCGTAGGCGACAACCTCGGCGCGCGCCTTGCCGATCTCGGAAGAGTCGAAGCGCATCGCGATCACTGCGTTGGCGCCGAGCAGCTTCGCGTTCTCGATCATCCGGTCGATCGCGTGCCTGCGGGCGTCTTCGAGAACCGCCGTGAACTGCGGAACCTCGCCTTGGCGCAGCGACGTAATCCCGCCGGCGACCGCGTTGCTGAGGCCCATCGCCCGCACCACCAGACCAAACGCGATGCCGAGATTCTGCTCCACCACCTGGCCCGGCAGCGCGGGCGCCGTGGTGACCGGAAATGCAGCAGCCGTGCCTGCCGCGCTCGTCGTATCCGTCATGCAGGGCAGTACACCGTCGCCGCGCACGCCGTGTCAAAGAGCCACACGCCCCGGACGCCCGCCGCCGGCTCAGGCGCGCGCGGAGCGCGCGGCTGAGGCCAGGGTGGCCACGACCAGTTGGCCGAGCGAGGGCAGGTCGTAGCCTCCTTCCTGGATGAACACCACCGGGGCGAGCGCGCCGATCCGCCGTCCGGCTTCCCGGTAGCCGTCCTCGGTGACCCGCAGCGGGCTCTCCGGGTCGCCGACCGCCGCGTCGACGCCGAGCGAGACGACCAGCGCGTCGGCGTCCCGTTCAAGAATGTCATCACAGAGCAGGTCCAGGGCGGCCAGCCAGCCGTCGTCACCGGTACCGGGGGGCAGCGGCAGGTTGCGGTTCCAGCCCTCGCCGGGCCCGTCCCCGCGCTCGTCGGCGTACCCGGCGTAGTGCGGGAACCAGCCCGCGCCCGGGTCGACGTGCAGCGAGCCGTACCAGACGTCGGGCCGCCGGTAGAAGATCATCTGCGTGCCGTTGCCGTGGTGCGCGTCGATGTCCAGCACGGCGACCCGCGCCGCACCGGCCGCCCGCAGCGCCTCGGCCGCTACCGCGGCGTTGTTCAGGTAGCAGGACCCGCCGTAGGCGGCCGGAGTGGCGTGGTGTCCGGGCGGCCGGCAGAGCGCGTACGCCAGCCGCTCGCCGGAGCTGACCAGGTCCGCCGCTGTCTGCGCGGCGTTGGCCGCGCCGCGGATCGCCGCCCAGCTGCCCGGGCCGACCAGGGTCATCGTGTCGTAGCAGTACAGCCCGGCCCGCGCGTGCACCGCGGCGGGCGTACGCGGGGGCAGGCCGTGCAGCAGCCCCGGGGTGGGGAACATGTACGGCACCACCCGGTCGCGCCCGTACTCGGCGGGCAGCCCGGCGTCGGACCACTCGCTCCAGATCCCGGCCAGGTGATCGGCCAGCGCCGGGTCGTGCACGGTGCGCAGGATCGCGTCGTCGTGGGCGCGGGCGGCGAGGATGGGCGCGCCCGCCGCCGACAGCGCGTCGCGCAGCACCAGGGCCCGGGCCGGCACCTCCGTGCCCGGGTCCCGCACCCCCAGCCAGACCTCGCCCGCTGGCTCGTGACGCAGGCAGTCCTCGCTCCAGACCACCGGGACCGGCAGGCTCATCTGGGCCTCCCTCCCCCGCCGCCGCGGGCGTTACGATCGCCTGGTGCCCCGCGTCACCGATCTTGGCATCACCATTGGCCTGCTGCCATCGGGCCCGGCCGGGTCGGTGCTCGACGTCCCCGGCGTGGGCCTGGGGCACGCGACGGTGTGGCGCGACGAGCCGCCACCGCCGGCCGGCCGGGGCGTCGCCCGGACCGGGGTCACGGTGATCGACCCAGGCGGCGACTTGTTCCGCTCGCCGGTGCCCGCCGGCGGGGCCGTACTCAACGGGGCCGGCGAGTGCACCGGCCTGCTCGCCGTGCAGGAATGGGGGCTGGCCGAGACGCCGCTGTTCCTCACCTCGACCATGCAGGTCGGGCGGGTCTACGACGCCGCCTGCGAGCTGCTCATCGCCGAGCAGCCGGCGATCGGCGTGGACGACGTGATCATTCCCATCTGCGCCGAGTGCGACGACAGCTTCCTCAGCGACACCCGCTCCATGCAGGTCAGCCGCGAAGACGTGGCCGAGGCGCTGGCCGCCGCGCGCGCGTCCGCGGGCACGGTAGCCTCCGTCGAGGGCGCGGTCGGCGCCGGGACCGGGATGAGCTGCCTCGGCTACAAGGGCGGCGTCGGCACGGCGTCCCGGGTGCTGCCCGGCGGTGCCACCGTGGGCGTGGTCACCCTGACCAACTTTGGCGAGCGGCGCCGGCTCACCGTGGCCGGGGTGCCCGCGGGTGAACTGCTGCCCGACCCGGGGCCGGAGCGGCGCCAGCCAGCCGGCTCGTGCATCGTCGTGGTGATCACCGACGGCCCGCTGGACGCGTCCGCGTGCCAGCGGGCGGCCCGCCGGGCCGGGCTGGGGCTGGCCCGCACCGGCAGTACCGGGCACCACGGCAGCGGCGAGATCTTCCTGGCCCTGGCCACAGGGCTGCGCGCGCCGCGCGGGGCACCGCCGCCGCGGGCCCCGGTCACCGGCCGGGCGCTCGATGACTACTTCGCCGCCGTGACCGAGGCAACCGAGGAGGCCGTCATCAACAGCCTGCTGCAGTCCGTGACCGTCACCGGCCGGGACGGCAACACCTCGCACCAGCTGCCGGCGGGCGCGCTGCGCGACCTGCTGGCCGCGCATCCCGCGGGGAGCCGGCCGTTATGACCGGGACCGGGGAGCACCGGCCGCCGATAGCACCGGTCGCAGCCGACCTCGGGATGCCCGACGTCCCCACGGGCTGGGTCGACGGGGACCCGCCGGACCCTTACGCCTGGATGCGCGACCATGACCTGCCCGCGTTGCGCGACTACCTGGCCGCCGAGCGCGCGTACTACGACCGGGCCACCGCGCCCACGCGCGGGCTGCAGGACCGCCTGCTGGGCGAGATGACCGGCCGCGTGGCCGCCGCCGAGGACTCGGTGAGCTGGCACCGCGGCGGCTTCGACTACTTCACCCGGGTGGTCGCCGGGCAGGAACTGGAGCTGCTGTGCCGGGTGGCCACGCCCGGGTCGCCCGCCCAGGTACTGCTGGACCAGAACCAGCTGCTCAGTGACCCGTCGTGCGCCGGGGGCTACGTCGACCTGGGAGTCCGCGAGGTCAGCCCGGACGGCCGGCTGCTCGCCTACTCGGCCGACTTCACCGGCGACGAGCTGTTCCAGCTCCGCGTCCGTGACCTGGGCACCGGCCAGGACCTGCCAGACCGGATCGACGGCACCTACTACGGGCTCGGCTGGGCCGCCGACTCACGGTCGCTGTTCTACGTGCGCACCGACCAGGCTTACCGGCCGCATGAGGTGTGGCACCACGAGATCGGGACCAGCCTGGACCGCGACTGGATGGTGTTCCGCGAGGACGACGAGCGCTTCGCGCTGACCGTCCGAGCCACCCGGAGCGGCCGGTACCTGCTGATCGAGACCGAGTCGCGGGAGAGCACGGAGACCCTGGTTGTCCCGTCCGCGGCGCCCGGGACGCCGCCGGCTGTCCTGGAACCGAGGAGGCCAGGAACCGAGTACCGCGCCGACCACGCGGACGGGCCGGACGGCGGCCAGTTCTACCTGGTCACCAACGACGGTGCCGAGGAGTTCCGCCTGGTCCGGGCGCCCGCGCGAGCACCGGGCCGGGCCGCCTGGGCCGAGGTCATCGCCGGCTCGCCGGACACCCGGCTGGTGTCATGCCACGTGTTCGGCCCCTACCTGGTCGTTGAGCAGCGCCACGCGGCCGCGGCGCAGCTGCGGGTGCTGCACCGGGACACCGGCGAGCAGCGGGTGGTCACGGCGGACGGGCCGCAGGTTTCGCTGGCCCTGGCGGTCAACGAGGACTACGCGGCGACCGCGGTCACCGTGCGCACCGAATCGCTCGTCGACCCGCCCTCGTGGCACGAGGTCGACCTGGCCACCGGCCGCTGGCGGCTGCGCAAGCGCAAAGACGTGCCCGGGTACGACCCGGCCGGCTACGCCACGCAGCGGGTCACGGCGACGGCCGCCGACGGCACGGTCATCCCGGTGACCGTCGCCTACCGCCGCGGGCTGGGCCGGGACGGTTCCGCGCCGTGCCTGCTGGACGGGTACGGGGCCTACGAGGACTGCTACTGGCCGGAGTTCAGCGTGGCCACGCCGAGCTTGCTCGACCGCGGCGCGGTCTACGCGGTGGCGCACATCCGCGGCGGTGGCGAAGGCGGCCGGCGCTGGTGGCTGCAGGGCCGGCTGGACCGCAAGCGCAACACGTTCACCGACTTCATCGCCGCCGCCGACATGCTGGCTGCCGAGGGCTGGGCCGCCGGGAACCGGATCGTCTCCCGCGGGCGATCAGCGGGTGGCCTGCTGCAGGGCGCGGTGTTCTCGATGGCGCCACAGCGCTGGCGCGCCGTTGTCGCCGAGGTCCCGTTCGTCGACTGCGTGGCGACCATGTCGGACCCGACGATCCCGCTCACGATCAACGAGTGGGACGAGTGGGGCGACCCCCGGGACGATCCGGCCATGCGCGCCTACCTGCGTTCCTACAGCCCGTACGACAATGTCCCGCCGTTCCCCTGGCCGGACCTGCTGGTCACTGGAAGCGTGCACGACTCGCGGGTGCTGATCAAGGAGCCGGCGAAGTGGGTGGCCAGACTGCGCGCCGCCGCCGCGGAGCAGGCCGCCGCCGGCCGGGCCGCCGCCGGCCGGGCAGGCGGGGACAGCCCAATCCTTTTCCGCGCCGAGCTGGGCGCGGGCGCCCACATGGGGCCGACCGGCCGGTACGAGAAGCTGCACTACGAGGCCGAGGTCCTGGCGTTCATCGTCACCGCGGCCGGGATGCCGGAGGTGCCCGCTGGCCCCTGACCGGCGCGGCCAGGGCTTATCCTCACCTCTGAAATCACCCGGTTTGCGCCGATGAGTAACCGTGACTTCCACGGTCTACCTGTCATACGTCAGTGTGCGCTGATGACTACGGCCGGCTCAGCGCAGTGCCGAAGGAGGCAACGTGGCCGAATCGTGTTACCTGCGCTACCCGCACCTGGCCCGCGATCTCATCACGTTCACGGCGCAGGACGATGTCTGGCTCGCCTCGCTGAGCGAGGCGGCCGGCGGCCGTGGCACCCGGGCCTGGCGGCTGACTGCTGACCGGGCCCCGCTGCTGCATCCGCGGCTGAACCCGTCAGCCACCCACGTCGCCTGGACCTCGACGCGCGACGGCACCCGGTCGCTCCACCGGGGCGCCCCTCGGGAGGCGTATGCGGTGCCCGCTGGCGGCGGCCCGGTCACCCGGCTCACCTACTGGGGTGAGCAGTTCGCGACGGTCCGCGGCTGGGTCAGCGACAACGAGGTGCTCGTGCTCAGCCGGGCCGGCCAGCCCGCCAGCATGAAGACCTGGGCGTTCGCCGTGCCGCTGAGCGGGCCGGCTCGCCGGCTCGGCTACGGGCCGGCGGGCGACGTCACCGTGCGCGACGGCGCCGTGCTGGTTGGCAGCGCCCTGGAAACCCACCTTTACGATCCGGCTCAGTGGAAGCGTTACCGTGGCGGCACCGGTGGCAAGATCTGGTACTCACCGGACGGCTCGCACTACACGCGGATCCTTGCCGGCGTGGGTAACCACCTCGTGAACCCCATGTTCGTCGGACCACGGGTGGTGTTCCTGTCGGACCACGAGGGCACCGGCGCGCTGTACTCCGCGCTCCCGGACGGCTCGGACCTGCGCCGCCACACCGGCGTGGGCCAGTACTACGCCCGGCACGCGACGACCGACGGCCAGCGGGTGGTCTACGAGCGGGCCGGGGAGATCTGGCTGCTGGAGTCGCTCGACGCCGAGCCGGTACGCCTGGACATACAGCTCACCGCAGAGCGCTCCGGGCGGGCCCCCTACCCGGTGTCAGCCAAGTCGCAACTGGGCGCGTTCACACTGGACGCCACCGGCCAGGTGCTGGGCGCCGAGGTCCGCGGGACCGTGCACTGGCTGCCTGCCCTGGACGGGCCGGCCCGGGCCCTGCTCGCCGAGCCAGGCGTGCGCGGCCGGCTTCCGGTGGTGATCCCCGGTGCGGACGCAGTGGCCTGCGCGTCCGACCGCGGCGGCGAAGACGGCCTGGATGTGATCCCCGCGGACGGCTCGGCGGCCAGGCGGATCGGGCACGGCGAATTCGGCCGGATCCTGGAGCTGGCGGCGGCACCGGACGGGCGCACGGCCGCGGTCGCCTGCGCTGACGGCCGGCTGCTGACCGTCGCGCTGGGCGGCGAGCCAGTCATCACCGAGATCGCCCACAACGCCAACGAGGCGGTCGCGGGCCTGGCCTTCTCTCCCGACTCCGCGCTGCTCGCCTGGTCGCAGCCGTGGCGGACCGAGCGCGGCGCCTCGCACATACGGCTGGCCCGGCTGGCCGACGGCACGGTCACCGACGTGACCCCGCCCCGGTTCGACGACACCTGGCCAGCGTTCACCCTGGACGGCAAGTACCTGGCGTTCCTGTCCAACCGCGCCTTCGATCCGGTCTACGACCCGCATCAGCATGATCTCGGGTTCCTGCCCGGGGTTCGGCCGTACCTCGTGACGCTGCTGGCCACGACGCCATCGCCATTCGGCCCGGAGCCGAATGGCGGCCCGGCGGAACCGGAAGGTCCCGGACGGGCCCGCGCGGCCGGGAGCACGGGCACCGAACCTGCGCCGGCCGGTCTCGACGTCGACGGGCTGGCCCAGCGGATCGTGCCGTTCCCCGTGGCGGCCGGACGCTACGACAACCTCCGCGCGGCCACCGGCGGCGTGATCTGGCTGGAACGCCCGCTCACCGGGGAACTGGGCGAGACGATGATCGGCGCGGACGAGGAGCACCCGACCCGGCTGATCCGGTATGACCTCGCTCAGCGCAGGCGCTCGGTCGAGGTCGGGGCCCTGGGCGACTACGTGGTCTCCGGCGACGGAGCCCGGCTGGCCTACCGGGCCGGGGGGTCGCTGCAGATCAAGCCGATCGGCGAACCCGGCGGGGGGGCTGTCAGCGTCGATCTGGACCGGATCGAGGTGACGGTGGAACCGCCGGCCGAGTGGCGGCAGATGTACCACGAGACCTGGCGGCTGATGCGGGACAACTTCTGGCGTGCCGACATGGGCGGGGTGGACTGGGCCGCGGCCCGCGACCGCTACCGGCCGCTGCTCGACCGCATCGGCTCCGCGGATGACCTGCGCGATCTGCTGTGGGAGCTGCAAGGCGAGATGGCCACCTCGCACACCGGGATCCGGGCACCGGGCTCGGGCGGTGACCCGGCGCTCCGGCCGGGCCTGCTCGGCGCCGACATCGAGCCCATCGAGGACGGCACCTGGCGGATCACGCGTATTCTGCCCGGCGAGTCGTCGGTGATCGGCGCGCGCTCCCCGCTGGCCGCCCCGGGCGTGGCCGCGGCGGCGGGCGATCTCATCGTCGCGGTGGACAGGCGGCCGGTGGACCCCGCCCTCGGCCCGAACCCGCTGCTGGTCGGCAAGGCCGACCAGCCGGTCGAGCTGACTCTCCGGCGCGACGGAGCGGACCGGCGGGCGGTCGTGGTTCCGCTGGCGAGCGAGCACGCAACCCGGTATTACGATCTGGTCGCCCGTGAGCGGGCCACGGTCCTCGAGGCCTCCGGCGGGCGGCTCGGCTACCTGCGCATCCCCGGCGTGAATCCGGCGGGCTGGGCGGACTTCCACCGGGACCTGCACACCGAGTTCGAGCGGGACGGCCTGATCGTAGATTTGCGCGACGCGCAAGGCGGCGACGCTTCGGGGCTGGTGGCCGAGCGGCTCGGCCGGCGGATCATCGGCTGGTACCTGTCCCGGAACGAGGGGCCGTCGAGCTACCCATTCGAGACCCCGCGCGGGCCGATCGTCGCGATGACGGACGAGTTCGCGATGTCCGGCGGTGACATCGTGATCCAGGCGCTGAAGTCCTACGGCATCACCGTGGTCGGCACCCGTACCTGGGGCGGCGTGATCGGCTGTTATTTCAACGCTCTGGTCGACGGGACCCTGGTGACGGAGCCGGCGTCCGCCCTGTGGTTTCCCGGCCTCGGCTGGGGCGTGGACAACTACGGTGTGGATCCCGACGTTGAGGTGACAATCGCGCCGCACGACTGGGCCGCGGGCCGCGATCCCCAGCTTGACACCGCCGTCCGGCTGGCGTTGCAGGCCCTGGAGGAGCGCCCGCCCGCCACTCCGCCCACCCTCTCTGACCAGGCGATCTCGTGATCACTCCCTGAGCACACGTTCTCCGAGCGCGCAGCCGGTCCTTGCCCGCCCGGGTGACCGTGCACTTGGCCCTGGCCTGTCGTGACGGCGTGTGACGGGCGGCGCTGGCCACGACGCCTCGCCCGCCCTCGCCGGCCCCGCCCGGCCTCGCCCGGGCCGGAGTGGGATCGGGGTTGGGTTAGCCTAGGAGCGGTGAAGGCGCTGCTACTGGAAAACGTCCATCCCGACGCCCACCGGCTGCTCGAAGAGGCCGGGCTGGAGGTCACCGAGCGACCGTCTGCCCTGGATGAGCAGGAGCTTTCCGCGGCCTTGCCGGGTGTCGCGGTGCTGGGGATCCGGTCCAAGACCCGGCTCACCGAGGCGGTGCTGGCCGCAGCCCCGGACCTGGTTGCGGTGGGGGCGTTCTGCATCGGCACCGACCAGATCGACCTGGCCGCCGCCTCGGGGCTCGGCATTGCCGTGTTTAACGCTCCGTATTCCAACACACGGAGCGTGGTCGAGCTGACCCTCGCCGAGATCATCGCCCTGACCCGCCGGCTCACCGAGAAGGACCACGCCATGCACGCCGGCGTGTGGAACAAGTCGGCCAGCGGCGCGCACGAGGTACGCGGCCGCACGCTGGGGATCGTCGGCTACGGGAACATCGGCGCGCAGCTGTCCGTGGTCGCCGAGGCGCTCGGGATGCGGGTCGTCTTCTACGACACCGCCGACAAGCTGGCGCTCGGCAACGCCCGGCGCTGCGTGAGCCTGGACGAGCTCCTCGAGATCTCCGACATCGTCTCCTTGCACGTGGATGGCCGCCCGTCCAACAGCTCCCTGTTCGGCGAGAAGGAATTCAGCCGGATGCGGCCGGGGGCGCTGTTCCTGAACCTGTGCCGCGGCTTTGTGATCGACCACGAGGCGCTGCGCGCGCACCTGCTGTCCGGCCACCTGGCCGGTGCGGCCGTCGACGTCTTCCTCAACGAGCCGCAGTCGTCTGGTGAGGAGTTCACGTCGATCCTGCGCGGCCTGCCGAACGTGATCCTCACCCCGCACATCGGCGGGTCAACCGAGGAGGCCCAGGCCGACATCGGCGCGTTCGTCGGCGGCAAGCTCGCCGATTTCATCACTGAGGGCACCACGTCGGTGTCGGTGAACCTGCCGCAGGTGGCGCTGCCGCCCGCCGCCGGCACTCACCGGCTGGCGTACCTGCACCGCAATGTGCCGGGCGTGATGGCGGAGATCAACTCGGTGCTGGCCGATCACCGGGTGAACGTCGAAGCCCAGCTGCTGGGCACCCGCGGCGACCTCGGATACGCGCTGACCGATATCGGGATCGACTATGCCGATGCCGTGCTGGCCCGGCTCAGGGAGATGGACGCGACGGTAAGGCTGCGGGTTCTTTCCTGACCCAGGAGGCCGGGCTCGCTCGTATACGGGCCTGCGAGAGGAACCAACACATGGAGATCTCCGGCAAAGCTCCCACCGCCAAGGGACCAGCCGACACCTTCACCGGCGACGTCTGGATCGACCCCATCACCCGGGGCCTTCCGCCGTCGCACCTCAACGTCGCCGCCGTGCACTTCACGCCGGGCGCGCGCAGCGCCTGGCACAGCCATGACGGCGGCCAGACCCTCTACGTGACCGAGGGCCGTGGGCTCGTGCAGGTACGGGGCCAGGAGATCGTCGAGATCAGTCCCGGCGATGTCGTCTTCGCTCCCGACGGGGAGGAGCACTGGCACGGCGCCAGCCCGGATCAATTCATGACGCATCTATCCATCACCGAGGGCGCTCCGCACTGGGGAGCGCACGTGACTGATGCCGAATATCGCGGCGACAGCCCCGCTGCACGATGACCGCCATGACGCACCCGAGCCGCCAGTGCCGTGGCCCGAGGTGTTCCGCCGCATCGTCTTGAGCGGACTGCCATCGACTTAGGCGCACCGAACGGCCCTCGGCCAGTGCGCCTGGCCCCGCCCGGCAGCGCGTTTCATCGAGGCGAAGTTGCAGTTACCGTCTGAATGTGACAACCGTCCAGCCCGTGCCGACCCGGACCTACCGCGCGACCTTCGCGATGTTTGCCGCGCTGGGCCTGGCCGTTTTCCTGATCATATTCATCGTCCTTCTTCTGGTGATACACCCCAAGCACGGCGCGCCTGAGACCCTCCCGGACCAGGTGGTGGGCGCAGCCGGGGTAGCCGCCTTCTTCAGCCTCTTCGTCCAGCTCGCACACTGCCGGGTCACGGCCACGTCGTCGGCCTTGATCGTGGTGCATCCCATCCGGCGGTACGTGTTTCCCTGGAGCCAGATAACTGACGTCGTAGTGGGACGAGACGGCGGGTTGCGGATCGGGCTCAGCGATCGCCGTAGCTTCGCGGTGTTTTGCTTCGGCGGCTCGATCCTCGGAATGATCACCGGCGGGGTCCGCGCCAAGAAGGCGCGCGACGGCATCAAAGCCGTCATGGCGGCCAGCATGGCGAGCCAGGGAATTGACGGCGCACCCGTCGCCTCCTCCCTCGACCTGCAGTGGAAAATCGTGCTCGTGATCTGGGGGGCCCTGACAGCCGCGTCCGTGAGCGGGTGGCTACTCGCACCGCACCACGTACTCGCGTGACCCGTGCAACATCAAGTGCAGCAGCCATTCCGCACCCTGGCGGCCGCACGCGACCGTTACACACCCGCCTTCTCCCCGGTATGGGCCGAGTCTTCACACTGCTGGCAACGGCCCAGTTGTGCCCGAAGTGCTGAGCCGGATGAAGTCTTGCCACGACCGCTCGTCATCGGGATGGGTGTAGGCGTGCTGGCCTGACCTGGCGAGCAAACGCTTATCCGCGGAGGCCAGCGCGTCAAAGAGTTCGAACTGCCCGTCGCGGGGGAAGATCGCGTCATCCCACTGCACGTGATAGAGCACCGGCACAGAGATGGCACGCGCGGCTGTCGTCATAAGGCCTGGGGCGCGAAGCGGCCCTGCCTCGCGGATCCCGAACTTGCCGAGGACGGCGCACTGAAGGCACGGCCCGAGCGCCGCCGCGGTCGGCAGCCCGAACCGGGCACCCATCGACATCCCGAAGACGCTGACGTGCGCATCGTCCGCGAGCCCCAGACCCCCGAGCGCGGAGACGGCTTCCAGCCAGTCCGCGGTCATCCTGGCCGTGACGCGCTCGATCCCCTCGTCGGCAATCAGCTGCTGATAGACGGGTGGCGTCATCGGTGCTGGCACCCGGTCACCGTGGTATGGCCCGTCGAGCGCGATGACGGCGAAGCCGGCCGTCGAGGCGAGCCAGTGCCCCATCCGCAGGTGGCGCTCGCTGCGCTTGTGGCCGCTCCCGCCGTGGAACAGCAGCACCGTCGCGCGCGGCGCCGTGGTCTCCGGTGACCACAGCGCGCCCGGCACCGGCCCCGGACGGCGGTGCAGCACGAAGGACCGCTCGGTGCAGCCGGCACTGGTCTCCCGGCTCAGCCACTCAACGTGGCTCATCGCATCTGGCATTCGGCTCCCTCGGCAACGTGACGTAGCTTTGTTCGGATTATCGCTATCCATTCTGATCATCAACGAATATGTTGGCGACTCCTGAAGTTGCCCCGGCCCCTGTTACTGGCGAGAGGTGAGCCGCAATAGTAGCCAGGCGACGGGTCCGCGATCCCAGGACCACGGTGTTTCCATGATCTGGGTGCCTGGAGTGTTCTATTTGCGCCTCAGGAACCCAGATCATGACTCGCCGACGTGAACGAACTGTCCTGGTCACACACGGGGTCCTTGGCCTTCGGCTGGGCCGGCTGGGCCGGCTCGATCCCGGGAAGCACGGCCGGCGTCTACGTGCTCAACACCAACCGCGCGGGCGGCAGCCTGCTGTCCGACAGCCTGAAGGTGTTCTGCCCCGTGCACCCGCAACAGACGAACCCTCTCACCTACATCGGCACAAACACCGCCTTCCTGACGCCGGACGGCACCACGATCATCTCCCCCGTTCCGCAGCCGATACCGGTCGGGCAGCGCCCGCCCGCCTGCGCGAACACGCGCGGTTTGCGGGCGACCATGCCGGAACTTGAGGAGTTCTCGGCAAGTACGGGCCAGGCGACCAGCGTTCTCTACGCGAGCCACTGGCACGGCGCGGAGGAGAGCGAGGTGTACTGGAGTAATCCCTCGGGCAGCGTGCTCGTCGTGCAAGCTGCAGCCCGGCCTGAAGTCAACGGGGTCTACGGGCTCTACCCCTCGACAGGGGGCTTCGGGATCCTCATTGGCAGCACGTTCACCCCCATTAAGGGAGCTTCGAGCCCGCCGGTCGCCCAGATCGCGTTCTAGCCCAGCCCGCCGATCGGGTGCTGGCGGGATCAGGCGGTCCGGTGCTTCGCGGATTCGGCGGCGTCCCACTCGCGCATGGCCTGGCCCAGGGTCAGTTCCCGGTGGCGCAGCGCCCAGCGGGCCGGCCTCAGGCCCATCTGCCGGGCGGTGGCGGGCTGCGGGACGGCCACAACCGGGCAGCGGGCATGCGAGAGGCAGTAGCGGCTCACCTTTCCGTGCCACATCCGGCTCAGCCTGCCCGGCCGCCCCGCGCCCACGACCAGCAGGTCATCGCCGCTGTCCGCGAGATGGACGAGCGCCGGGCCCGTCTCGCCGCGGATGACGACGATCTGGAGGTCCAGGTCCGGCGGGACACTGCCCCAGGCGGCGTCCAGCGCGGCCTTGAGCCGGTCCGCTGCGGCGTCCGCCCAGACGCGCCGGAGGGCGGGAGAGGGACACCGCCGCTCGGCCAGATCTCCGCCGGGCGGAATCCACGCGATCGCGGCCAGCAGCGGAATGTCGTTGCTGCGCGCCAAGTCGCGCGCATACCGCAGGGCGGGAAGGCTGCCCGGCGAGCCGCTAGTGCCGACGACCAGACGGCCAGCGCCCGAGACGGGGTTGATCATGTCGGTGCTCCGGTACGCGAGAAGATGTATGGACTTCGCGCCGACCAGAAGCTTCCCGGCTCACCTGCATAGAAGCTTAGCGCCCTGAGGCGTTTTGTGGCGTATGCGGCAGATGAGATTTCCGTATGATCGGTGGCTGCTCGCCCCCGGACTCTCCAGGGCGCTGCACTAGGTCCAGGCCGAGCAGCAGGGCCTCGATGACCGTGATGGCCCGGCCGATGTCAGCCGAGCGCTCGGCGATCACGTCGGCGTAGAGGAACCCCTCGCATATCCGCACGATCGCGTAGGCGAGCGTCCGGGTATCCAGGTCAGCCGCGAACGCGCCGCGGCGGCGCTCGAGGTCGATGAGGTTCTCCAGCGCCCCGGTCATGCCCTTCTGCACCGTGCTGCGGATCCCGGTCAGGATGCGCAGCGCGGCCTCGGGATCGGACTCGAGAAACACGCGCAGCGGCTTGTCCCTCTCGATGGCGCCAAGCACCCCGCCGACCACCGCGGTGATCCTGGGCACTCCCGCCAGTGCCGCCGTGGCCTGCACCTGATCGACCAGCAGACGCCGGGCCCGCCACCAGACCACCTCGTCGATCAGCTGCTCCCGGTTCCCGACTCGCCGGTAGAGGGTGGCGCGCCCGACGCCGGCCCGGCGGGCCAGTGACTGCATGTCCAGCCGCTGCCCCGACACGTAGGCGTCCACCGCGGCCGTGAAGATCTCCGCCGGCACGGTCGCGGGCGCCGTGATGCCCTCGGGAACGACCGCCCGCACGTCATCACGGCCGCTCCCCTGGCCTTCTGGCTGCTGCGGCTGCTGTCTCATTTCGGCACTCGGCCCGATCCTTGCTTGCGGCGGCCCCAGCTGGCTAACCAGCCGCGTGCTGCTCGGCAGCTCGCTGCTCAGCCGTGCGCTGGCCAGGCACCTGCTGCTCGGGCGCACCCTGCTCGGCCGTGCCCTGCTCAGCTGTGCGCTGGCCAGCCGCCTTGAGCAGCAGCTCCAGCTCGTCGACCAGGTAACCGGCCAGGTTCTCGATGTCGGGGACCAGCTCGCGGCAGGACACCAGCCCGAAGTGCAGCTGGCCCAGGTAGCCGACCACCGTGATGTTCAGGCCCTGGCCGTCGGTGACCACCGACATCGGGTAGTGAGCCAGCAGCCTAGCCCCGCACAGGTAGACCGGCACGTTGGGGCCGGGGACATTGGAGATGCAGATGTTGAACGGCGGCAGCCGGTGCAGCAGCCCGGTGGCGAACACCACGCGGGCGGCGCGCGCCGTCAGCGCCGGCAGCGCGAAGTCGCTGATCTGGTCGACCAGGCCCTGCGGAATCGCGGCCTGCTGCGCCTTGGCGACCTTCGTCGCGGCGTGCACGATCTCCAGCCGCCGACTGGGGTCGGTCATGTGGGTGGGCAGCTTGGCCAGCATCGCCGACACCTTGTTGCCCAGTGCGCCCTTGCTGCCCGGATCCCGCACCGAGACCGGGATCATCGCGATCAGCGGCGGCCCTGGCAGCGCGTCGCGGTCGGCCAGCCAGCGCCGCAGCGCGCCTGCACACATCGCCATGACCACGTCGTTGACCGAGACGCCGAACGCCTTCTTCACCGTCTTGACGCTGTCCAGGTCCACGCTGCGGAACGCGAACCGCCGGTGCGGCGTGATCGGCTTGTTGAACGGCGTGGCCGGCGCGCGCCCCGGCATTGTGGAGATCACCCCGCCGTCGCCCCGGCCCAGGCCCAGCATGCCGCCCACGATCGCGCTCACCGCCGGGGCCACGGACGGCAGCACGCGGACAAGCTCGGCCGCGACCTGCGCCGTCTCTACCGGCCGCCACGCGAGCCGGGCCGCGGCCAGCGCGGCCAGCGTCGCCGCGCCTGGCGGCTTGACCGGCCGGAACGGCTTCGCCGCGGGGACTTCCCGCCCGCCCGGGGTGAGGTCGAGCAGCACGGTGAGCAGCTCCGTGCCGGACACGCCGTCGATCGCGGCGTGGTGAATCTTGGTGTAGACCGCGGCGCGCCGCCTGGCCAGCCCGGTGATCAGGTAGATCTCCCACAGCGGCCGACTCCGGTCCAGCGGCCGGGCGTGCAGCCGGGCCACCTGCTCGTTGAGCTGGGCGTCCGATCCGGGCCGCGGCAGCGCGATCTCGCGGATGTGGTACTCGATGTCGAAGTCCGCGTCATCGACCCAGTACGGCTGGTCCAGGCCGAGCGGCACGTTCAGCAGCTTGCAGCGCAGCACCGGCACCAGCGAGAGCCGCTCGCCCAGCACCTCGGTCAGCCGGGCCAGGGTCAGCGGTTTCGGTGCCCCGCTGGGATCAAGAATGCACAGCCCACCCACGTGGCCGGTGCTGTTGGCGGTCTCGAAGGCGAGGAATGAGGCGTCCAGTCCGGTGAGTTGCCGCATCTCGTTGCTCCTCCGGGGGCGCGGGCGGTAATGCTCGGCGTGGGTAGAGCGGGCCCAGCAGCGACGGCGGCCGGAAGGGCCGCCGCTGGCCGGCCGGTACCGCCAGCCGGTCAGCGATCAGCCACAGCGTCGCCGGGTCGGTGCCGAACCCGAGATGACCGCAGCGAACCTCGACGTTGTCATGCTCCGCCGTTTCCGGCTCGATGCAGGTCTGCCAGGCCACGATGCCGTCCAGCCGGGAGTAGACAGCCGTGGACGGGACGGTGATGGGCCGGGCGACTTGCTTACGCGTGGGCAGCCGCTGGCCGTCCGCGTGCAGGTAATCGTGGCGAAGGTAGATACCCTCGGCCCGGCTCTGCCGGGGGTCGGTCAGCGCGAACGGGCTGCCCAGGGTGATCACCTGGCGGACCTGCTCCGGACGCTGGCGGGCCAGTTCCCTGGCGTAGATCCCGCCCAGGCTCCAGCCCACCACCGAAACCGGCCCGCCGGCACGCTCCGCGAGCGTGTCCAGGGCCCGCGGCAGCCCATCCAGGACGGCGTCGGTCGGGCCCACGTTTCGCCCGAGGTCCCAGCCGCGCACGTCATAGCTCAGCCAGCGCAGGAACTGCCGGAGCAGAGCCGTGCTCCGGTCCGAGGCCAGCAGCCCCGGCACGACCAGCACCCCGTGACCGTCGCCGCGCGGCGCGGTCGCCAGCCATGGGGCAGCCAGGGGCAGCGCCGCCAGGCCAGCCAGTCCTCGAGCGGGCTCAGTCAGGTAGAGCCCAGCCGACGGTCCCGCCACCTTCGCGGCGGCATCTGTCGCTCCCCGGATGAGGTACATCGCTGCACGCTCCTGCCGCATCGTCGCGACATCAGCCAGGAGGCTGATACATCTCTACTATATGTCTCATTCAAGGTCCCCGAGAAGTCCTCTTTCCGGCACAAATGCCATTGCCGCAGAGACGTTACCGATCAGCGTCAACCTCGTGACGATCCTGAACGGGACGCCCGCGGCCGCCCCCGGTGCCCCGGTTTGCCCGGTTGGCGGGGTAAAACCCCCGGCCAGCCAAGGCCGGGCGGAAACTCGGTTGGCCTGGGCGCACCAGCTGAGTAGAGTCGCGCGGTGCCCGAACTCCAGCGGCTGTCCGCTGACCATGCCCCGGCGGTCTTGGACTTCGAGCTGGCCAACCGGGCCTACTTCGCGGCCTCGATCAACGACCGCGGCGACGAGTTCTACGACCAGTTCGCCGAGCGGCACAACGCCATGCTGGCCGAGCAGGAGGCCGGCACCTGCGCTTTCTACGTGCTGGTCGATGAGCATGGCTCTGTCCTGGGCCGGTTCAACTTGTACGACATACAGGACGGCACCGCGAATCTCGGCTACCGGGTCGCCGAGCACGTGGCCGGCCGCGGCGTGGCCACCGCGGCCGTCCGGGAGCTGAGCCGACTGGCGGCGGCGCGCCACGGGCTGCGCACGCTCAAGGCGGCCACCTCCCACGAGAACGTCGCGTCCCAGAAGGTTCTGGCCAAGGCCGGGTTCGCCCCGGTGGGCCCGGCCGACCCGGCTCACATCGGCGGCAAGCAGGGCACCTGGTATCAGCTCGACCTGACGGCCGGCTGACCCCGATCCGCCGCCGACGGCCACGGCCCCCGCAGCGCGACCTGGCCGCCGACTGCCCCCGATCACCCGCTCAGCGACGACGCCCTACGCTGAGCCGTCCGCCGGGTGCCAGTCCCCCTGGTGCGCCGGCCGCCGGAGCCCGGCCCAGTGAGGTGGTGGTGCCCACGCTGTTGCTGGAGGAACAGCAAGGTGCCCACCACCCCGCTGAGGGCCGGCGCGCTGGCCGGTGCCGCGCGCTGCGGGGCGCCAAGAGGGCTGTCCGAACGGGCCGGAAAGCATATGTTTGCGGTAATCAGCCGCGGGGCGGTCGGCCGGGCGGCTCGTCACGAGGGGCGACGCATGTTTGCACGGCAGCATGCCCTGGACCACCCTGACCAGCCCGCCATCGTCATGGGGACCTCGGGCGAGACGGTCAGCTACGGCGAGTACGAGGCGCGCTGCAATCAGGTGGCGCATTTCCTGAGGTCCGCGGGACTGCAGCGGGGCGATCACATCGCGGTCTTCATGGAGAACAATCCCCGGATGCTCGAGATCGAGGGCGGCGCCGAACGGATCGGCCTGTACTACACCTTGATCAACAGCTATCTGGCGCCGGACGAGGTGGCGTACATCGTGACCAACTCGTGTTCCCGCCTGCTGTTCAGTTCGCCCGCCAAGCGGGAGGTGGCCGAGGCGGCCGCGGCCAAGTGCCCGCAGCTCGAACGCATGCTGATGACCGGCCCGGGCCCGCAGCCCGCCGGCTGGCAGTCCTATGCCGACGCGGTGGCCGGCTGGCCGACCGACCCGGTCCCCGACGAATCGCTTGGGGCGGCGATGCTCTACTCGTCGGGCACGACCGGCCAGCCCAAGGGCGTCCTGCGGGAGCTGCCGGCGGTCACGCCGAGCGAGCCACTCCCGGTGATGCTGTTCGTGCGGGCCATGTTCGGGTTCCGGGACGGCATGACTTATCTCAACCCGGCGCCGCTTTACCATTCGGCGCCGCAGGCGAGCGTGTCGGCCTCGCTGCGGCTGGGCTCCACGACGGTGGTGATGGAGCACTTCGAGGCCGAGCAGTGGCTGGCCCTGGTCGAGCGGTACCGGGTGACCCATTGCCAGATGGTGCCGGTGATGTTCAGCCGCCTGCTGCGCCTGCCGGAACAGGTCCGGGCCCGCTACGACACGTCCTCACTGGAGTGCATCGTCCACGCCGCCGCGCCCTGCCCCATCCAGGTCAAGCAGGCGATGATCGAGTGGCTCGGCCCCATCATCACCGAGTACTACGGCGCCACGGAGGCCAACGGCTTCACGTTCTGCGACTCGGCGCAATGGCTGGCTCACCCGGGCACCGTCGGCAAGCCCATTCTCGGGGAGCTCCTCGTTCTCGATGATGACGGGAGGGAGTGCCCGGCGGGCACAGACGGGACGGTCTGGTTCCGGGGAGCGACCGCGTTCGAGTACTTCCGGGACCCGGTCAAGACGGCCGAGGGCCGCGGCAGCGACGGAACCATGAGCACGGTCGGGGATGTCGGTCACGTCGACGCGGAAGGGTACCTGTACCTGACCGACCGCAAGAGTTACATGATCATTTCTGGTGGGGTCAACATCTATCCCCAGGAGACCGAGAACCTCCTGTCCGCTCATCCAGCCGTCCTGGACGTGGCCGTCATCGGCGTCCCCAACGACGACCTGGGCGAGGAGGTCAAGGCGGTCGTGCAGCTCGTCGACCCGTCCCAGGCCGGGCCCGGGCTGGCCGAGGAGCTGATCGAGTACTGCCGGGTGCGGCTGACCCATTTCAAGTGCCCGCGAACCGTTGACTTCGTGGCTGAGCTGCCGCGCTACCCCACCGGCAAGCTGTACAAGCGCCTGCTCAGGGAAGCGTACTGGGCTGGCCATCAGACATCGATCGTCTAGCCCGCTGCTGAGGTCCGTCCGTGACCGGCGGCGCTTGAACGGGCCGGATTGCCGGGTGGTTCATGTGTCATTACTCACGCCGCGGCAGCGGCTGGCCGCCGAACTGCAACCCCTAGCCGCGCCGTCTTAAATGCGGGGCCACTGAAAGCACGCCAGCACAACAAGGGGAGCAAGAATGGCGCAGCAGACAGCGGCAGTACGCAAGACCCAGGCCAAGGTGACGGCGCGAGACAGCGCTCCAGAGATGGGAGTGCGGGCAGTCGGCGCGCTGCTCGCGCTGGCCGTTACGGCGGTCCATATCGCCGATCAAGGCGGCATCACCGCTCTCAACTCACCGGACTGGATCGGGTGGGGTTACCGGGTGATCGAGGTCGGTGGCGCACTGACCGCGCTGACTCTGGTAATACCGAGGCCGCGATGGCTAGGGCCGGCCTGGCTTGGCTGGGCCGCGGGCGTGCTGCTCGGCACGGGGCCATTCGTCGCCTATATCCTGTCCCGCAGTGTCGGCGTGCCCGGCGATCCGGGCGACGTGGGGAACTGGGGCTACTGGCTAGGCACGGTGTCGCTGTTTATCGAGGCAGCCCTCGTCATGCTGAGCGTCAGCATGCTATGGGGAGTGCGTCAGAGCCGCTCCGCTGATCTGGCCACAGAGAGCTGACCGGGCCGGCCCAGGTACTGCTCAGGCCTTAACGCCCGGGCCGCCAGCCGGACGATGACCCGCCGGCTGGCGGCCCATCCGGCTCGCGCGAGGTTCCCGACCACACCACTGTGGGCACATCAGCTCATAGGGCAACACAAGGCGTGGGCCCAGGGAACGTTGCCGGGGTGTTTCCAGCACGCCGGGACGGAGGGACGGTGCGAGCACATGAATGCTGACTACGACGTCATCGTCCTGGGCGGCGGCTCGCCGGGCGAGCACTGCGCCGGTGAGCTGGCCGACGGCGGGCTGCGGGTCGCGCTCGTCGAACGCGACCTGGTCGGCGGCGAGTGCTCCTACTGGGCGTGCGTCCCGTCCAAGACGCTGTTGCGCCCGGGTGAGGCAGCGCATCAGGCGCGTGAGGCGACCGACAGCGCGGAGGTCGACGCCGCGGCGGCGCTGGCCTGGCGTGACTTCATGGTCTCGGACTACTCCGATGCCGGGCAGGAGCGCTGGCTCGCCGGCAAGGGCATCGACCTGCTGCGCGGCACCGGCCGGCTGGCCGGGCCGGGCGTGGTCGAGGTCGACGGCGTCCGCCACACCGCCAGGCATGTTGTCCTGGCGACCGGCTCGGATGCGGTCATTCCGCCGGTCCCGGGGCTGCGCGAGCTTGACGAGGTGTGGACCAACCGCGGGGTGACCGGCATGAAAGCCGTCCCGCGCCGCCTGCTGATCCTCGGCGGCGGGCCGGTCGGCTCCGAGATGGCCCAGGCCGTGCGGCGCCTGGGCGGTGAGGTGGCCCTGGTCGAGGGCTCCAGCCACGTGCTCGGCCGCGAGCCCGCGCCGCTGGGCGAGGCGCTCGGCGAGGTTCTCCGCCGCGACGGCATCGAGCTCATCCTCGGCGTGCACGCGACCGCCGCACGGCGTGACGGCGAGGACTATGTCCTGGTCCTGGACAACGGCAGCGAACTGCGTGGCGATCGTCTGCTGCTGGCCACCGGCCGGCGCCCGCGCACCCACGGGCTCGGCCTGGAGACGGCGTCGGCCACGTTCGACGACCACGGCGTCAAGGTCGACGCGCACCTGCGCGCCGGTGACCGGCTATGGGCCGTCGGCGACGTCACCGGCGTCCGGCTGCTGACCCACGTCGGCAAGTACCAGGGCGAGGTCGTCGCCGCCAACATCCTGGGCGAGCCGCGCGAGGCTAGCTACACCGCCATCCCGGACGTGGTCTACACCGACCCGCAGGCAGCCGCGGTGGGCGCCATCCAGGCCCAGTTCAGCGCTACCACGGCGCTGTCCGACGTGACCAAGACGGCTACCTACAACCGCGCCTACGCCCAGTCCAACGGCTTTATGACCCTGCTGTCCGACGGCGACCGCCTGACCGGCGCCTACGCGCTCGGCCCGGAAGCCGGCGAATGGCTGCAGCAGGCCACCCTGGCCATCCGGGCCGGCGTCCCGCTGCCGGTGCTGCGCGATGTCATCCAGCCCTTCCCCACCTTCTCGGAGATCTACGTCGCCACCCTGAAGGCGCTCCACAGCCAGATCACCGCCGCCCGCCAGCCGGCCTGAGGGAACAGCGGCTGAGGTGACCACCCCGCCGAGGCTGCTGACGCGGCTGGGCCGCGCCGTCCGGGTCGCGCACACTACCCGCGCGGCCCAGCCCCGCCACCGGGAAGCGCATCGGCAGGCCAACTGGCTGCGTGACGTGATCTTGGGCGGCCAGGACGGCCTGGTCAACATCCTCGGAATCATCCTCGGGGTCATCGCCGGTGGTGGCTCGAAGACCGTTCTGCTGGCCGCCGGATTCGCCGCCGCGATCACCGAGTCGATCTCCATGGGCGCGGTCGGGTACACCTCCGCGATCGCCGAGCGCGACTACTACCAGGCTGAACAGCAGCGGGAACGAGACGAGATCGAGGCCACCCCCGAAGCCGAGCGCCAGGAGATCCGCGGCATCTACGCGGCCAAGGGCTTCACCGGGGAACTGCTCGACCAGGTCGTCGAGACCATCACCGCCAACCGCGACAGCTGGCTGGAGACGATGATGGACGAGGAACTTCACCTGCAGCCGGTGCAGACGCCCGACATCCTCCGCAGCGCGGTCGTGATCACGATCGCCACGCTCATCGGCCACCTGATCCCGCTGCTCCCGTTCGTGTGGCTGTCCCGGACCACCGCCTTGATCACGGCCATCGCGCTCAGCGCCATGGTGCTGTTCGGAGTCGGCGTCTACTCGTCGGTGACCTTGGTCGGGGACTGGCGCAAGAACGGGCTGAAGATGGTTGTCATCGGGCTGGGTGCCGCCGCGGTCGGCTTCCTGATCGGCCGCCTGTTCCACACCGCCGGGGCGTGAGCGGCGGCTTGCGGCAGCCGCCGTTCGGGACGCCGCCACGAACCCAGGGGCACAGGGCGGGATAACCGCAGTCCCGCCTGATGACGGTATCGGCCCGCCGTACGGCCTGATCGCCACCCTCGCCGGTGAGACCGGGCAGGTCGATGCCATCGCCTACAGCCCATCAGGGACGACACTGGCCACATCCGGTGACAGTGGCCTGACGATTCTGTGGCAGGTGCTCGACTTCGTGACCCGGCGCCCGAGCGTGCAGGGCGGGGTGTGACGGCAGCGGTGCGGAGGGGAGCGCAGTGATGACGAAGGTGTTCAGCGCGCTGGCGGTGTCGGTCGACGGGTACATCACCGGGCCGCATCCCAGCCCGGAGCAGCCACTGGGCGCGGGCGGCGGACGGCTGTTCGACTGGTACGGCGACGGGGACACGCCCAGCCAGGTGTTCCCGGGCTTCCGGCTCTGGCCGGCCAGCGCCCGGGTCTTCGACGAGGTCGCCGGTCGGGTCGGGGCGGTCA
>Ga0335073_10002120_pt1 | contig 27153 bp, 15 predicted proteins | sample Lox_Sample_22_FD_207093 | JGI IMG/M metagenome (GOLD analysis project Ga0335073, IMG submission 207093) | Soil microbial communities from Loxahatchee National Wildlife Refuge, Florida, United States - Lox_Sample_2.2 | ecosystem: Environmental > Terrestrial > Soil > Wetlands | place: USA...
AGCGCGACGGTCGAGGCGCACTGCGCCGATGCTCGTGGGCGGCCAACTGCTCGCAGAGTTCGAGGTCTCGCCAGAATTCTTCGGCGTCCCCTTCGGTCCAGTCGAGCGATCGCCCCAGGGCGACGAAGAACTCCTCGCGAAAGAGATCGAGGAAAGGGATGGCGAGTTCCATGGCCGGCTTCCTCGTGAGTTTGGTTTTTCGCGCCGTTCTTCTCCTGCCTGGTTTTTGCGGCCGTCTCGTGCCGCGCATCGTGACGCTCACTTTTAGGCGCGCCGGAAGCGCTGCCTCGATGCGCATCACCATCGCCAGGACACACTCGCGACGGATCGTGGCGAGCTGATCGCGATAGAAGGCGGGGTGATCGGCGCGGCCGGGGCGGCGATTCTCAGCGGCATAGATATCGAGGAAGCGCGCGACCATTTCGTCGCGGTCGAGCGCAGAGAGCAGCAGTGCCGCCGCCTCACGGGCACGCACAACGAGTTCTCGGGGACGGTAAGGCATCGAGAGTTTCTAGCTCTACGCGAAGCAGGGCGACCGCGCAACAGGAAAAGCGGCGAAGGGCACACAAACGAAAAGGCCCGGGGAACTCCTTCCCGGGCCTGTATGGTTCGAGTCCGTTTTCGCCGCCGGTTAGTGCAAGGGGCCCGCAATCGGGCGGTCACCTTGCGGCCCGCCGGTGATCGGATGCACGCGCTTTTCGAACTTGCCGAGTGCGATCTCGAGAGCTTCTTCCACCGTCCGCACGTAGTGAATCTGCACTCCTTCGAGCATTTCGGGCTGCAGATCCTCGAGCACGTTCGGCTCGTTCTCAGAAGGCAGAATCACCTCGCGGATTCCGGCGCGCTTCGCTCCCAACACCTTTTCCTTTACGCCGCCGATCGGCAGCACGATGCCGGAGAGCGAGATTTCCCCCGTCATCGCGACGCGCGGGCGAACCGGACGTCCGGTGAGCAAGCTCACCAGCGCGGTGACCATGGCAATGCCGGCCGATGGCCCGTCTTTCGGGATCGCTCCCGAAGGCACGTGAATGTGCAGGTCGAGCTTGCGGAAGAAGTCCGCATCGATGCCGTAGCGATCGGAGTTCGCGCGGACCCAGCTCAAAGCGGCCCGCATCGACTCCTGCATCACCTCACCGAGATGCCCCGTCATCGTGAACTGCTTTCCGCCGCGCATCTTGCTGGCCTCGATGAAGACGATGTCTCCACCGACGGGCGTCCAGACGAGGCCGATCGAAACGCCGGGCTTCTTGACGCGCTCTTCGACCTCTTTCTCGAGGCGGAACTTCGGGATGCCAAGCACCTCGCGCACCACCTCAGGCGAGACGACCAGTTTGTCGGTCTGGCCCTCGGCAAGACGACGCGCCTGCTTCCGAACGAGCGTGGCAATCTCACGTTCGAGATTCCGCACGCCCGCTTCCCGCGTGTAGTGGTGAATCAGATCGTGCAACGCCTCATCGGTGAACTCGATCTGCTCGGTCAGCGTGATCCCGTGTTCCTTCGTTTGCCGCGGGATTAGGAAGCGCTTGGCGATGTTGACCTTCTCCTCCTCGGTGTAGCCGGGGAGTTCGAGGATCTCCATGCGGTCGCGCAACGGTTCCGGAATCGGATCGAGCCAGTTGGCCGTCATGACGAAAAGGACCTTCGACAGATCGAACGGCACGTCCAGATAATGATCGCGGAAGGTCGAGTTCTGCTCCGGATCGAGCACTTCCATCAAGGCCGCGGCCGGATCGCCCCGGAAATCGCGGCCCAGCTTGTCGACCTCGTCCAGCATCAGGACGGGGTCCATCGTCTCGGCGCGGCGAATTCCCTGGATGATCTGGCCGGGCAACGCTCCGATGTAGGTGCGCCGATGGCCGCGCAGCTCCGCTTCGTCGTGCATGCCGCCGAGCGAGATGCGGACGAACTTGCGTCCCATCGCTCGCGCGATCGATTTCCCGAGCGAAGTCTTGCCCACGCCGGGAGGTCCGACGAAGCACAGAATCGGTCCCTTCATCCCGGGCTGCAGTTTCTTCACGGCGAGATAATCGAGAATCCGCTGCTTCACTTTAACGAGGTCGTAGTGATCTTCATCGAGGATTTCCTGCGCCTTCGCGATGTTGATCTGCTCTTCGCCGGTGCCGGAAGTTTTATTCCACGGCAGCGACGTCATCCACTCGAGATAGGTTCGCGAAACCATGTACTCGGCCGAAGCCGGAGTCATCTTCGCGAGCCGCTTGAGCTCGCGTTCGGACTCTTTTTTCGCCTCGGCGGACATCCCGGACTCCTCGACCTTCTTGCGAAGCTCTTCCACTTCGCTCTGGGAATCGTCGGATTCACCTAGCTCTTTTTGAATCGCTTTCATTTGCTCGCGCAGCAGGAATTCACGTTGGCTCTGATTGACCTGCTCCTGAACCTGCTCGTGAATCTTGTTGCGGAGCTCGAGGACTTCCTTCTCCTTCGAAAGCTCGTTGACGAGCGTTTCGAGGCGCTTACGAACGTTGAACGTCTCAAGCAGCTCTTGCCGCACCAAGGTATTCAGCGCCGGCAGCGTCGAAGCGACGAAATCGGCCAGAAGCGCGGCCGAATCCTTGTTCATGGCTTCCGTTTGCAGGTCATCGGAGAGCTGCGGCGAACGCGCGACGACTTCCCGGAACAGCTCCTGGACGTTGCGCTTAAGCGCCGTCAGCTCCGCGTCGGCGTCTCCTTCAATATCCGGTTGGACCTCGACGCGGGCACGCAGGAACGGCTTCAATCCGATCACCTCGAGCACGCGGATGCGATCCAAACCCTCGAGAAAGGCCACCACATTACCATTCGGCATGCGGACCATCTTGTGGACCTTCGCGAGCGTCCCCACACTGTGGAGGTCCGCCCCGGTCGGCGTCTCGACGCGCGGATCGAGCTGCGCGACGACGCCCAGCAGCTTCTCCGGCCCCTCCAGTGAATCGAGCAGCGCCAGCGAGCTTTCGCGACCAACCGGAAGGGGCATAACCGCCCCGGGGAACAGGACCGTGTCCCGCACCGGAAGGATCGCCAGCTCAACTGGAACGCTTCTTGTCGCTTTACTCATTTGGCCCCCTCAAGAACCCCTATCTCCCAACAGCCACGCCTGCTTCTATCGGCTCTACGAGGCGTTAGATGCAGCCGAGCAGAGAAAGTATTCCGCATTTGTCGCGACAGGCCATCAGAAGATATTAGTATAGGGCACTAAGATATGTATTGCAAATCACCATCCCTTGCATCAATTCCTGTAAGGGGCTACAAAAACAATATGTTATGAACGCCCTTCGCCGTCGGAGAAGTTAGATCGAACAAGCTCCAAAGCCTCCTCATGTGTCTGTATGACCCCGTTCAACTGAGCCTCCTCGACGGCGTCGAGCATAGCCTTAAAGGCCGACCCCGGCCGATAGCCCATCCGGACCAAGTCATCGCCCGTAATCAGCCTGGGAGGCCGGACGTGTTCGAGGGGGGTTTCGGCAAGGAAGCGGCGCATGAACTCGTAGTTGCCCAGATTACGGTGGCTCGATAGGCAGTCCAAGCGGTGCAACTCCATGTGCTCGTCGAAGCGACTGAGCCGGACGAAACGTTTGAGGGTGGCGGGCTTCATTTGAGGTACGTCCTTGAAACGCAGATGGTTCGCGACGAGGGCCACGATCTGGGCGGTGTCGTCATTGGAAAACCGGAACCGCCGACAGATCTCCTCGGCCATACGCGCGCCTACCTCGACGTGCTCATCAAATCGAATGCGGCCTCCGGGGCCCGATGGCGGAGTGAACGTGGGAGGTTTGCCGACGTCATGCAGCAGCACCCCCCAGGCGAGGGTGGGTGAACACCTGGGAGCGAGGCCCTCAAGCATCATCAGCGTGTGGGTCCAGACGTCTCCCTCGGGGTGGAACTGCGGCGGCTGCTCCACACCCTTCATTCGCGCGATTTCCGGGAGTAACTGCGGCAGGAGGCGCGTTTCGTCGAGAAGCTCGAAGCCGCGGCGCGCCCGACCTTCGGTGAGAAGCTTCGTGAGCTCGTCGCGAATTCGCTCCGAGGAGACCTGGTGAACCTCCGGTGCGAGCGCGACGATCGCCTCAAGCGTGGAGCGTTCGATCGCGTAGCCAAAGCGAGCGGCGAAGCGAACGGCGCGCACCATGCGCAGCTTGTCTTCGCGGAGGCGATCCAGGGCGTCGCCGATGGCGCGGACGATGCCGGCGCGAAGATCATCGCGTCCGCCGACGAAATCCAAAATCTCGTTCGTCTCGGGATCGAGCAGCAGAGCGTTGATCGTGAAATCGCGGCGTTTCACGTCTTCTTCCGGCGATTTTGCGTAGACGACCTGGTCGGGGTGCCTGCCGTCGGAGTAGCCGACGTCCGAGCGGAACGTAGCCACTTCGGTCTCTACCAAGTCACCGGAAGCGCCTTCGGTGACAACGATGATCACGCCGAACTTCGCGCCCACGGACACGCTGTGCGGAAACAGTTCCTGCACGCGTTCGGGCGTTGCGTCGGTCGCGACGTCGTAGTCCGCCGGTTCGCGCTCGAGCAGGAGGTCGCGCACGCATCCGCCGACGAAATAGGCCTGGTGGCCCGCTTGGCGCAGCGTCCCGCAAACGCCTTCGGCAATCCTGCGTGCTTCGCTCATTCGGGGCTTCCACGCTCGCTCTTCCCGAGCGAGCCTCCCAGCTGCAATTTTGAAAAGCCGAATTTGTCGCGCAGTCGATCGGTGGCGCGCGCGAGGCGCTCGAGTTTTTCAACACGCCCCGGGTCGAGGAGGTCCAGCTGTCCGGGGCCCGCCGAGAACGAAGAAAACGCGACGCCGACCAGGCGCAACATCGCTTTGCCGTTCCAGGAACCCGCGAACAGCTCGGCGATTGTTTTCAAGAACACCGAGTCGAGGTCGGAAGGTTCGGCCAGGGTCTGACTGCGCGTGATCGTCTTAAAATTCGCAAAGCGCACCGTGAGTGTCACCGTGCGCGCGTGCAACCCCGCGTCGCGCAACCGTTTGGAGGCTTTCTGGCAGAGGTGGCTGAGCGTCGCGCGCAGCGTTTCGGCGTCGTTCGTGTCCTGGCCGAAAGTTTGGTTGTGCGAAAGCGATTTGGCTTCGGCGTCGACGAAGAACTCGTATGAGTCGATTCCGCGGGCCTTGCGGTACAGCGCCGTGCCCCAGCGGCCGAAGACCTCTTCCAGCCGCTCGAGAGAAATCGATTGCAGCTGCGCCAGCGTCTCGATGCCCATATTCTTCAGCGCCACTTCGGTGACTTTGCCGATCCCCGGGATTCGCCTCACGGCAAGCGGGGCGAGGAACGCCTCCTCGCTGCCCGCCGGGACCCAGACGAGCCCGCGCGGCTTGGCTTGTTCGCTTGCGACTTTCGCCACGAGCCGCGTCGGGCCGAGGCCACCGGAACAGGGCAGGCCCGTGGTTGAGGTGATCTCGCGAAGCAGCGCATGGGCGGCGCCGAAGGCGGGTCCGTGCAACCGCTCCGTTCCGGTGAGGTTGATGTAGGCCTCGTCGATCGACGCCATTTCCACGATCGGGGAATATCTCGCCAGAATCGAAGCTACACGGTCGCTCCATCGACCGTAGAGATCGTGGTGGCGGTCGAGGAAGACCGCCTGAGGGCATAGCTTGGCCGCCGTCCGCAGCGGCATAGCCGAGTGCACGCCAAACGCTCGCGCCTCGTAGCTCGCCGAGGTCACCACGCCACGTTCGTCGCGTTGGCCGCCTACGACGACCGGCAATCCTTTGAGATCGGGCCGCGTCAGGAGCTCGACCGAGACGAAAAACGCGTCCATATCCACATGCAGGATCGCGGCGGCGGCGTCCGGCGCAGACGCTGCGGCGGGAGGCGCATCGTGCTTGGCGCGAAAGTGGGCGAGATTGGGGATAACGCCCTCCGAGCTTACGCTAACAGAAGAGCCTGGGATTGCAAGGATCGGTTCAGATCCGAGAAGCAGCGAGCACGCGCGGAATTCCGGCGAGGTCGTTCGTGATGCATAGGTTGGCCCAATGGCCACCGGCGGTGAACATCGAGCGCACCGAATCCGCCGCGCCGTAGGCGAGCTCGACCACGAGATTGCCGTGGGGCCGCAGAAGCGCGCCTGCCTGCTCGATTAACTGCGCATAGATCTCAACGCCCGTCTGCCCACCGAAAAGCGCTGTTTCTGGCTCATGTTCGCACACCTGGCGCTCGAGCGTCGCCGCTTCCTTCCGGGCCAGGTACGGTGGATTGCTGACGATGAGATCGAAAGGGAGCGGTGAGTGAAAGAGTCCTTCGAGCAGGTTCGTTTGGAGGAAGCGGATGCGATCGGCGACACGATGCCGATCGGCATTTCGACGGGCTATTCCAAGAGCAGTGGCCGAAATGTCCGTGGCGAAAATTTCCGCATGCGGTAATTCCCACGCGAGAGCCACGGCAAGACAGCCCGAACCCGTGCCGATATCGGCGATTCGCAGCCGCGGGCTCGGCTCGCCGGTTTTCATGTCGATCTTAATGCCGGCCGCTCCCAGCCGCTCAAGAGCGACTTCCACGACGTGCTCGGTTTCGGGCCGCGGGATCAGTACGGCGGGGGTCACTTCGAATTCGAGGCCCCAGAACTCCTGCTTGCCGGTGAGATATTGAGTGGGTTCGCCGGCGACGCGGCGGGCGATGAGAGTGAAATAGCTCGCAACAAGGTAAGGATCGAGTTGCTCGTCGGCGTGCGAGTAAAGCCAAGCACGGTCCCGTTCGAGCACGTACAGGAGCAAAACCTCCGCGGCGAGGGTGTTGGAAGGCACCTGGGCCGCTCGCAGGCGGGCGAGGCCTTCCCGCAAGATCGACCGGACGCTCAGGGGCAAAGCCTTTTGTTGAGACTGGCTCACGACGATCACGCCTCGACGAGTTCCTGCTTGAGTCGCTCGGATTCGAAGTGCGTGACGAGGGCATCGACGAGCGGCCCCAGCTTGCCGTCCATCACATCGGTCAGCTGGTGGAGGGTGAAATTGATGCGATGGTCGGTCACTCGGTTCTGCGGGAAGTTGTAGGTGCGAATCTTCTCCGAGCGGTCGCCGGTCTTGATCTGACCGCGGCGCTCGGCAGCAATCGCCTCGTGCTGCTTGGCCTGTTCCATCTCGTACAGCCGGGCGCGCAGAACGCGCATTGCTTTCGCGCGGTTCTTGATCTGCGATTTCTCGTCTTGCTGCGAGACGACGAGGCCGCTCGGGATGTGCGTGATCCGCACGGCTGAATAGGTTGTGTTCACGGATTGTCCACCGGGACCCGAGGAGCAGAACGTATCGATCCGGAGGTCCTTGGGCTCGATCTTGATATCGATTTCGTCCGCTTCGGGCAAGACCGCGACCGTGGCGGCCGAGGTGTGGATGCGGCCCTGCTGCTCGGTGGCCGGCACGCGCTGCACGCGATGCACGCCGCTCTCGTACTTCAGCTTTGAGTAGACCTTGCGACCTTGAATTGCGGCGACGACCTCCTTGAGCCCTCCAACCGACGAGGGAGAGCTTTCGAGCACCTCGACCCGCCAGCCTTGCGATTCCGCGTAGCGCGAATACATCCGGAAAAGTTCGCCGGCGAAAAGCGATGCTTCGTCGCCGCCTGTGCCGGCGCGAATTTCGACGATCACGTTCTTCTCGTCGTTGGGATCCTTGGGGACGAGCAGCAGCCGCAGCTCGCGCTCTACGTTCTCGCGCCGCGCTTCGAGATCGCGCAGTTCGTCGTGGGCCATCTGGCGCATCTCGGCGTCGTCGGACTCTTCCGCGAGCTGCTTCGCACCTTGCAAACCCTTCGCGATGTCCTTCCACTCCCGATACTTCGTCACGATCTCGCCGAGCTCGGAATGCGTCTTCGCGAGCTTCTGGTAGCGCGCCGAGTCATCGTGAACCTCAGCCGAAGAGAGTTCGCGCGTCATTTCGTCGTAGCGCGATTCGATCTGATCGAGCTTCTCAAATAACGTCAAATTTGGCATGGTCATGCACCCCAAATCGCGAATCTAAATAACGGTGAAATGCGGGATGGAAAGATACCGTTGTGCGGCGCTCCAGAGGGGAGCGGAGAAGCCAGCGCTAATGCACTGAAGCAAACATCGCAGTCAACAGTAACTATAGACCTCGGGCGGCTTCTGGTCAATCAGCGGGGGCTACCGGATGCACACGGAAAAAAGGGAGCCATCCGCCCTGTGATTGGGGCAAGGAAAGGGCGCTGGCACGAAGCTGACAGCGCCCTTATTGCGCCGAGCTCAGGCGACGTCGAAGCGATCGAGGTTCATCACTTTGGTCCACGCCGCCACGAAGTCTCGCACAAACTTCTCCTTCGAGTCCGCGCACGCGTATGCTTCCGCGAGCGCACGCAGCTGAGAGTGTGAACCGAAGACCAGATCGACACGGGTACCGGTCCACTTGAGCTCCTTCGTCTTCCGGTCACGCCCCTCGTACACGCCCTCGGAACCGGCAGACAGCTGCCATTGCGTGCCCATGTCGAGCAGGTTCACGAAGAAGTCGTTCGTCAGCGTCTCGGGCCACTTGGTGAAGACGCCGTGTAAGGACTTCCCGCAATTTGCGCCGAGGACGCGCAGGCCCCCGATGAGAACCGTCATCTCAGGCGCGGTCAGCTTTAGCAATTGCGCCCGATCAACCAATCGTTCCTCGGGAGCGATACGCCTGTCGCCGCTGAGATAGTTGCGGAATCCATCGGCGGTGGGCTCGAGCGGAGCGAAGGATTCGACGTCGGTGTGCTCTTGCGACGCGTCCATGCGCCCCGGCGTGAAGGGGACTTTGACGTCGACCCCAGAGGCCTTCACGGCCTTTTCGACCGCCGCGCAGCCGCCGAGAACGATCAGGTCGGCCAGCGAAACCCTCCTCCCGCCGGACTGCGAAGCATTGAACTCCGTTTGGATGGCTTCGAGTTTTTGAAGCACCTTTGCCAGCTCGGCCGGCTGGTTGACCGCCCAGTCCTTCTGCGGCGCGAGGCGAATGCGCGCGCCGTTCGCTCCGCCGCGCTTGTCAGAGCCGCGGAAAGTCGACGCGGAAGCCCAAGCCGTCGACACGAGCTGAGAGACGGACAGCCCCGATGCCAGGATTTTCGCTTTGAGGGCTGCGACGTCCTGCTCCCCAATGAGCGGATGATTCACGACAGGGATCGGGTCTTGCCACGGGAGAGGCTCCTTTGGGACGAGCGGGCCCAGATAACGCACGACCGGGCCCATGTCGCGGTGCGTCAGCTTGAACCACGCGCGAGCGAATGCGTCTGCGAATTGATCCGGATGTTCGTAGAAGCGGCGTGAGATTTTTTCATACGCAGGATCGAATCTTAAGGAAAGGTCTGTGGTGAGCATGGATGGCGAGTGACGCTTTGATGGGTTGTGCGCATCCGGCACGGTACCAGCCCCTGCGCCATTCTTCGGTGTCCACTGATGGGCGCCGGCGGGGCTCTTGGTGAGTTCCCATTCGTAGCCGAAGAGGTTCGCGAAGAAATTGTTGCTCCACTTCGTGGGTGTTGCAGTCCAAATGACCTCCAGCCCGCTGCCGATCGCGTCGCCACCTTTGCCCGTGCCGAATTTGCTCTTCCAGCCGAGGCCCTGCTCCTCAATGTCGGCAGATTCGGGCTCCGCGCCCAGGAGCGCCGCATCGCCGGCGCCGTGGGTTTTGCCGAACGTGTGGCCGCCCGCGATCAGCGCGACCGTTTCTTCATCGTTCATTGCCATACGGCGGAATGTTTCGCGAATATCCTTGGCGGCCGCGAGGGGATCCGGCTTGCCGTTGGGTCCTTCCGGGTTGACGTAGATGAGACCCATTTGCACAGCAGCGAGCGGATTCTGAAGATCGCGGTCACCGCTGTAGCGCTCGTCCGCGAGCCACTTGCCTTCAGGGCCCCAGAAGACGTCCTCTTGGGGCTCCCACACATCCGCGCGCCCGCCGCCAAAACCGAAGGTCTTAAAGCCCATCGACTCGAGGGCGACGTTGCCGGCAAGGATCATCAGATCGGCCCAGGAGATCTTCCGGCCGTATTTCTGCTTGATCGGCCAGAGCAGCCGGCGGGCCTTATCGAGGTTCACGTTGTCCGGCCAGCTATTGAGGGGGGCGAAGCGCTGCTGGCCGGCCCCGGCGCCGCCGCGGCCGTCGCCGATACGGTATGTGCCCGCGCTGTGCCATGCCATGCGAATGAACAACCCGCCGTAGTGGCCGAAGTCGGCCGGCCACCAGTCCTGCGAGTCGGTCATCAACGCATGAAGATCCTTGATCACGGCGTTCAGGTCTAGAGTCTTAAATTCTTTGGCGTAGTCGAACTCCTGGCCCATCGGATTGGACAGGTTGGAATGCTGGTGAAGAATCTGAAGGTCCAGCTGGTTGGGCCACCAGTCGCGGTTCGTATGTGCGGGTGCTGCGCCCGCAAACGGGCACTTGCTTTCGGTCGACAAAGTTGTTCTCCTCAGTATCGATTTATTCAACAAAACCGCGACGAACTAAGAACTCATCAGCGGGTAGTCCGTCGCGACGCGCACTTCGTGCAGAGCCCCCGGAAGATGACTTCGCATTCGCGAAGAACCCGCTTGCCGAGGGAGCCCGAGGCAGGTCTGGGCACGGTATGCCACTTCACGTCCTCCACATTACCGCAGCGATCGCAGATGAAGTGGTGATGCCTCATGCCTTTCGCATCGAATCGTGCCGCGCGGCCCTCGATCGCCACTTCACGTACCAAACCTGCACGGACCAAGTCGCGAAGATTGTTATAGGTCGTGGCCCTTGAAGATCGCGGATCAACGCGGTTGACGGCTTTGAATATCTCCGCAGCCGTAGGATGACTGTTGTGTTCCATCAAGAACGCCATTACAGCGTAGCGCTGTGGGGTGCACCTCAGTCCGCTCGTCTCCAGGGCTTTTTGAATCGCCTCAGCGTCCATCGTCAACTAGAATATATCTAATATGACATTTTGTCGAGACTTGTCTCCTCGCCACTGTCTGCTCGGCCGCTGCCTCGGGTCGCCAGTCTTCGATGCTCGCTCTCGCCGAACGACGAGCCGAGGAATCCGTGGTCACGAGGGACCCGACGGGCCGTGCCGACTAAGGAGCAGGAGTGCCCGTTGAGATGGCCCCAGCCGACGGCAGTTGGGCCCGGGTCCAGCCGCCGCCGAGCGCCTCAACCAGCTGAACGCTCGAAGTGATCTGCTGCATTTTCAGGTTAACCAGGGTTTGCTGGGTGCTCAGAAGGGTCGTCTGCGCCGTGATCACGTTCAGATAGGGGTCAATCCCCAGCCGGTAGCGATCGGTCGCCAAGCTCAGGTAGCGCTGCGAAGACTGGATGGCCGCTACCTGCTGATCGATCTCTTGCGAAAGAATGCGAAGAGACGACAGATTGTCTTCAACCTGCTGGAACGAGGTGAGGACTGCCTGACGGTAGTTGGCGACGGTTTCGTCGTACTGCGCGCGATACTGCTGAACGGTCGCGCGGCGCAGACCGGCATCGAAGATCGTCTGCGCCAGGCTCGGACCGACCGACCAGAAGCGGCTCGGCCAGGCAAACCAGTCGGTGATGGACGAAGCCTGAAATCCGCCCGAGGCGCTCAAGGTGAGCGTCGGGTAATAGGCCGACTCGGCAATCCCGATCTGGGCGTTGGCTTGGGCGACGAGGCGTTCCGCAGCGGCGATGTCCGGCCGACGTTCGAGCAGCTCTGAGGGTACGCCGAAGGGGATCGGGAGAGGCGGGGTGTCCAGGGCTTTGACGGGAATCGAGAAAATGGGCGCGGGCTGCCCGACGAGCATGGCAATGGCGTGCTCGTATTGAGACCTGAGAATCCCGACGTTGGTGTCCAGCGCCTGCGTCGTTTCGAGCTGGGTCTCGGCCTGAGCCACGGCTTCGTCGTTCTGAATGCCGGTTTCAAACAGCGCTTTGTTCAAACCGAGCGATTGCTGATATGCGCTCACCGTCGCGTCGAGCAGTTGCTTCAAGGAATCTTGCGATCGCAGCTGAAAGTAATCTTCAGCGACCTCGGCCTGAATGCTGAGGCGAGTGCCGGCAAGATCGGCGGCGCTCGCCTGGGCGGCGTACTCGTTCGACCGAACCGTGTTGCGAACTTTTCCCCAGAGGTCGGGCACCCACGTGGCGTCAAAAGGCAGAGTGTAGTCCGTGAACACGGTGCTGCTGCTCTTGGAGCCGGTGCCTGACCCGGAACCGGAATAGGAGAATTCCTTGAGATTGCCCGATTGCCGTTGGTTGGTGATCGAGGGGCTCATCGTGACAGTCGGGAACAATTGAGAGCGCGCCTCTTTCACAGCCGCTCGCGCAGCGAGAAAACTTGCCGCGGCAGAGGCAATCGACTGGTTCGAAATGTTGACTTGCTCTTCGAGCGAGTTGAGTTCCGGATCGTTGAAGATCTCCCACCATTTCCCGCGAATGACGGCATCGCTCGGCTGGGCGGCTTTCCAGTTCGCGATGTCCTTGGCGTTTTCGGGCGTCACTTCCTTGTAGGCGGCGGGCGCTTGCGTCGAGGGAGTGTGATACTTCGGGCCTATGGTGCAACCGCCCAGGGATACGAGAGCGATCGGGATCGCAAGCAACATTGACTTGACTGCACAGCGCAACGGGTTTCGGTTGAAAAGGTCTCTCATGAAAACTAGTCCGTCGCTCCCGGCGCGATAACCATATGCGCCTGGCGCGACTTCCTCCAAAGACTCAGCCGATCCATATATAGGTAGACGACCGGCGTGGTATACAAAGTCAGCATCTGGCTGAAAATGAGGCCGCCCACGATCGTGATTCCAAGAGGGCGGCGCAACTCGGAGCCGACGCCGGTTCCGAGCGCAAGCGGCAGGGCGCCGAACAGAGCCGCCATCGTCGTCATCAGAATCGGCCGGAAGCGAAGGAGGCAAGCCTGATAAATGGCGTCCTTCGAACTCCTGCCTTCGGTGCGCTCGGCCAAAAGCGCGAAATCGATCATCAAGATGGCGTTCTTCTTGACGATGCCAATCAGCAGCACGATACCGATGAGTGCAATCACGCTTAGATCCGTCCGAAAAGCCATGAGGGCGAGTACGGCGCCGACGCCAGCCGAGGGTAGAGTCGACAGAATCGTGATCGGGTGGATCCAGCTTTCATACAGGATGCCGAGAACGATGTAGACCGCCAGAATTGCCGTAACGATCAGCATCGGCTCAGTCGCAAGCGACGCTTGGTAGGCCTGAAGAGTTCCGGAAAACATCGGGTGGATCGAATCCGGCATCTCCAACTGCTCTTCCATCTGATCGATCGCGTTCGACGCCTGACTCAGCGCCACGCCGGGCGCGAGATTGAAGGAGATTGTGACGGAAGGGAACTGGCCCTGGTGGTTCACGGCCAGGGGTGCGGTGGTCGGCGCGAAGCGGGTGACCGCGCTCAGGGGAACTTCCCCGCCGCCCTCCGGATGGATGTAAATGTCGTCCAAGCTCTTTGGGTCTTGCCAGTATTGCGGCGCCACTTCCATAACGACGTAGTACTGGTTGAGCGGTGTGTACATGGTTGAGACGAGAGATTGCCCGAAGGCCTCGTAGAGCGTCCGATCAATCAGCTGTGGCGTGATGCCCATGCGCGCCGCTGTGTCCCGGTCGTAGGTCAAATAGGCTTCGAGCCCGCTGTTTTCCTGGTCTGTATCGACGTCCTGGAGAATCGGCATTTTCTTCATCGCGCTGAACAGAATCGGTCCCCACTTCACGAGATCGGTGACGTTATCGCTCTGAATTGTGTACTGATACTGTGCGTTGCTTTGCCGCCCTCCGATCCGCAGATCCTGGCCGGCTTGGAGAACAACCTTCGCTCCGACTAGTCCGCTAAATCTGGGTCGCAAGCGATCGATCACTTCGCTTGAAGAGAGTTTCCGCTGGTTGAGCGGCTTGAGGCCAATGTAGATATTGGCCGTATTGGTCGAGCCACCGCCCGTAAAGGCCATCACATTGGCGATCGCCGGATCGGTTTTCACAACGTCCACGACCTGCCGCGTCAAGCGGTCCATGGCTTGATAGGAGATGTCCTGCTCGGCGCGAATACCGCCGGCGACGATTCCGTTGTCCTGCAGCGGGAAAAACCCCTTGGGCACGATGATCAGGAGATAGACGTTCACGGCGATGGTGATGAGCAGCACCGTCAGCGTGAGCGCCGCATGGTCGAGAACCCACGCCAACGTTTGCTCGTAAAGTCCCAGAACCCTTTCGAAGAATCGCTCGCTTGCTCGAAACAGGCGATTGTGTGATTCCGGGGGCTGATGCTTGAGCAGCCGCGAACACATCATCGGCGTCGCGGTAAGCGAAACGAGCAGGGAGACCAGAATTGCCACCGAAAGCGTGACCGCAAATTCGCGGAACAACCGTCCGACGATTCCTCCCATAAGAAGAATCGGAATGAACACAGCAATCAAAGAGAGGCTGATCGAGAGCACCGTGAATCCGATTTCCTGCGCTCCCTTGAACGCCGCTTGCATTGGGTTCAAGCCCCGCTCGAGGTAACGCGTCACGTTTTCGATGACCACGATTGCGTCATCTACAACGAATCCCGTGGAAATCGTGAGAGCCATCAGTGACAGGTTGTCGATGCTGTAGTTGAACAGATACATGATGGCAAAGGTTCCGACCAGCGAGACGGGAACGGCGACGCTCGGAATCATGGTGGCGCGAGGACTGCGGAGGAAAAGGAACACGACCAAAATCACCAGCGAAATCGAGATCGCAAGAGTTGCTTCCACGTCGGAGACCGAGGCTCGGATCGTTGTCGTACGGTCGATCACGATCGTCATGTCGATTCCCGCCGGAATCGAGGCTTTGAGCGACGGCATCGCCTCCTGAATCCGATCCACCGTGCCAATGATGTTCGCGCCCGGCTGACGGAAGATGATCAGGTTGACGCACGCTTTCCCATTCACGTATCCGGAGTTGCGAATGTTTTGATTCGAGTCCTCGACATCGGCTATGTCGGAAAGCCTGATGGCGGCCCCGTCGTGGTAGCCAACGATCAAGGGCCTGTAAAACTCCGCGGTAAGCAGCTGGTCGTTGGCGAGAATGTCGCGGCTGGTCGAGCCGTTCGAAATTTGCCCTTTGGCAAGATTGGAATTTTGGGACGCGAGCATGCTCGCGACATCCTGTAGACCGAGGCCGTAGCTGTTCAACTGCGTGGGATTGAGTTCAACGCGCACAGCTGGAAGCGAGCTGCCGCCGACCGTTACCTGGCCGACGCCTGGGACCTGCGAGATCCGCTGCATCATGATGGAAGAGGCCACGTCGTAAAGTTTCGCGCGGCTGTAAATGTTCGACGTCAATCCAATGATCATAATCGGCGAGTCGGCGGGGTTGACCTTGCGATAGCTCGGGTTCGAGGGAAGGTTGATCGGCAGATAGCTTCGCGCCGCGTTGATGGCCGCCTGCACATCACGCGCCGCTCCATCGATATCGCGGGAGAGATCGAACTGAATCGTGATGTTCGTGCTGCCGAGCGAGCTCGTGGAGGTCATCTCGGTGATTCCGGCAATACGCCCGAACTGTCGCTCGAGCGGCGTGGCGACCGAAGAGGCCATGATCTCTGGACTCGCGCCCGGCAGGCCGGCCCCAACTGAGATTGTTGGGAAATCGATCTGCGGAAGCGGTGAGACGGGGAGGAACTTAAACGCCACCGCTCCAGCAAGCGCGATGCCGATGGTGAGCAGCGTGGTGGCCACGGGTCGACGAATGAATGGAGCGGAGATGTTCATGGCGTGTCGGGCGAAAGCGCTTCGGAGCTTGCCTCGGGGGCGCGAGAACGTGAAAAGCGATGGGCCAGTTGGTCAAAGAAGATGTAAATCACGGGCGTGGTATAGAGCGTCAGAACCTGGCTTACGAGAAGCCCCCCGACCATCGCAATTCCGAGCGGACGTCGCAGTTCCGACCCGATTCCGGTGCCGAGCGCGAGAGGGAGACCACCCAGCAGCGCGGCCATCGTAGTCATCATGATGGGGCGGAAGCGAAGCAGGCAGGCCTGATAGATCGCATCCGTCGAGTTCTTGCCTTCTTTGCGCTCGGCTTCGAGCGCGAAGTCGATCATCATGATGCCGTTCTTCTTCACAATGCCGATCAGCAGGATGATACCGATCAGCGCCACGATGCTGAGCTCAGTGCGGCAGATCAAGAGCGCCAAGATCGCGCCCACTCCCGCCGAAGGCAGTGTGGAAAGAATCGTGATCGGATGGATGTAGCTCTCGTAGAGGACTCCCAGCACGATGTACACCGTGACGAGCGCCGCGAGAATCAACAGAGGCTCGCTCGAGAGCGAGGCCTGAAACGACGCGGCCGTGCCCTGAAAGGCGCCCTGAACGCTCAGTGGCATCCCGATTTCGTTCTTCACCTTGTTGATGGCGTCGGTGGCCTCGCCGAGAGACGCATTGGAGGCAAGGTTGAACGAAATCGTGACCACGGGAAACTGGCCCTGATGGTTGATCGCGAGCGGAGCGCTGGTCGATTCGAAATGAGCAAACGTGCCCAGCGGAACGGCAGCGCCGTTGACGCCCGTGACGACAGGCAGGGTCGAGGACGTCACCGTCGCATTGGCGGCTGGCCCGGAAGTACCTGACGTCGCAGCAGACGAAGGGCCACCCGAGGAGGATGTGGGCGCGGTCGCCGACCGAACGTAGATGTCATTGAGCTTGTCGGGATTCTGCTGGAACGAAGGCATCGTCTCGAGAATCACGTGGTATTGATTCAGCTGCGTGTAGAGTGTCGACACTTCGCGCTGACCGAAAGCGTCGTAGAGTGTTTCGTCGATCACCTCGGGCGTGATTCCCATCCGGGAAGCCGTCTGGCGATCGATCACCAGAGACGATGCGAGTCCCGAGGTCTGCTGGTCGGTTGCGACGTCGGTCAGCGCGGGCAAAGATTGGAGCTTCTTCACGAATCTCGCGGTCCAAGCGTTCAGCTCGTTCTGATCAGGATCTTCTAGCGTGTACTGATACTCCGTCCGACTGACTCGATCTTCCACGGTCAGATCCTGCACCGGCTGCATGTACAGAGTGATGCCCTCGACCTTATCGAGACTCGGTTGTAGCCGGCGAATCACATCCGAGGCGCTGATCTTGCGGTCTTCCAGCGGTTTAAGCGTGATCAGAATACGGCCGCTGTTGAGTGTCGTGTTCGTCCCATCAACTCCGATAAAGGAAGAGATATTTTCGACCGCCGGATCCTCAAGAATGAGCTGCGAAAGTTCCTGCTGCCTTTGGGCCATTGCCTCAAACGAGATCGTCTGAGGCGCCTGCGAGAAGCCTTGAATGATCCCGGTATCCTGAATGGGAAAGAAGCCCTTAGGAACGATGATGTACAAGATGATCGTCAGAACGAGCGTTCCAACCGCCACGAGCAGCGTGGTCTTCTGGTATTGAAGGACCCACTGAAGGCTTCGCCCATACGCCTCGATCACGCGGTCGAACATTTTTTCGGAGGCCCGGAAGAAACGTCCTTGTTGATCCCGCGGCGTGTGCTTCAGCAGGCGCGCGCTCATCATGGGCGTGAGCGTGAGCGAGACAGCGGCCGAGACCAAAATCGTCACCGCGAGCGTGACGGCGAACTCACGAAATAGCCGCCCGACGATGTCGCCCATGAACAAAAGCGGAATCAGCACGGCGATCAGCGAGATCGTGAGCGAAATGATGGTGAATCCGATTTGCTCGGAGCCCTTGAGCGCCGCCTCCAGCGGCCGATCGCCCTCTTCGATGAAGCGGGCAATGTTCTCGATCATGACGATGGCGTCGTCGACGACGAAGCCGGTCGAGATCGTCAGCGCCATCAAGGTCAAGTTGTTGAGGCTGTAGCCCGCCAGATACATGACCGCGAACGTGCCGATGATCGACAAAGGCACGGCGACGCTCGGGATAATCGTTGCCGACACGCTGCGCAGGAAAAGAAAAATCACCATTACAACGAGTGCGACCGTTAGCATCAGCTCGAATTCGACGTCCTTCACCGAGGCCCGGATCGTGATGGTGCGGTCGGAGAGAACCGTGACGTTCACGGAGGCCGGCAAGTTCGAACGCAGATAGGGCAAGAGATTCTGGATGCGATCGACCACCTGAATGATGTTGGCGCCCGGTTGCCGCTGGATATTGACGATCACCGCGGGAGTTGTATTCATCCACGCGGCCTGCTTCACGTTCTCGGCGCCGTCGACCACATTCGCTACGTCGGACAGCAGCACCGGAGCTCCATTGCGGTAGGCAACGACGACCGAGCGGAACTGGGCGCTGGTCGTCAGCTGGTCGTTTGCGTCGATCTGATAGTCCTGGCGAACGCCGTCAAAGTTTCCCTTGGCCTGGTCGATACTCGTCTGCTGGATAGCGGCGCGAACATCTTCGAGGTTAATCCCGTAGGAAGAAAGCGCCGTGGGATTCACTTCGACGCGGACGGCGGGTTTCTGGCCGCCGCTGATACTCACGAGGCCCACACCTTGCAGTTGCGAGATCTTTTGGGCAAATCGCGTATCCGCCAGATCCTCGACCTGCGACAACGGCATCGTGTTCGAAGTGAGTGCCAGCGTCAGCACGGGCGTATCGGCCGGATTCGTCTTGCTGTAGATGGGGGGCGTCGGGAGATCCGGAGGCAAGTATGTCTGCGCCGAATTGATCGCTTCCTGAACTTCTTGTTCAGCGACGTCGATGTTCAGGCTGAGATCGAACTGCAGGACAATGACCGAGCTTCCGTCCGAGCTCGTTGACGTCATCTGACTGAGTCCCGGAACCTCGCCGAACTGGCGCTCTAGCGGCGCGGTCACGGCCGAGGCCATCACGTCCGGGCTCGCTCCGGGGTAGAAAGTGACGATTTGGATCGTGGGGTAGTCGACTTCAGGCAGCGCCGAAATCGGGAGCTGCGTGTAGGCGACAAACCCGACCAGGAGGATTGCCGCCATCAGCAACGAAGTCGCAATAGGCCGCAGAATGAACGGCCGGGACGGACTCATGGGGCCTGGTCTCCGATTTCAGCGTTCGAGTTCCCCGCTCGGTTCTTTCCGGTGCGCACGGCCACCTTGATTCCGTCCTGGAGCTTGTCGAAGCCGTTCACGGCCACCACCTGGCCCGGCTCAATCCCTTCGACAGCCGTCAGGTTGCCGTCACTTGCGCCAACCTTCACGTTTTTCACCGAGGCTGTTTGGTCGGTTCCGATCACGTACACAAAGGCCTGCTGCGAGTTGCGCTGAATCGCAGGAGTCGGAACCAGAGTCGCGTTCTGCTGCGTCGTTACGAGCAGTTTGGCGTTCACAAACTGATTAGGGAAAAGAGAACTATCCTTGTTATCGAAGATCGCCTTCAGCTTCACGGTGCCGGTCGTCGTATCAATCTGGTTGTCGAGTGTGAGCAGCGAGCCGGTCGCGATGGTCTTCTCGTCCGAGCGATCGAGCGCAAAGACCTTCATCTTCTGGCCGTTGGTCAGCTGCTTTTGGATTTCAGAGAGGTAGTCCTCGGCGATGCTGAAGACGACGGTAATGGGCTGCAGCTGGGTGACGACGAGGAGCGCCGTGGTGCTGTTTGCCTGAACGATGTTGCCCGGATCGACCAGCCGCAGACCCACGCGCCCATCGATCGGCGACGTGATGTGGCAGTAGACGAGATTTACTTTGGCATTGTCCACCGCGCCCTGGTCGTTCTGGACCGTGCCCTCGTACTGCTGGACCGTTTGTTCCTGATCGTAGACCTGCTGCTGCGCGACCGCGTTTCTCGCAAGCGCGGCTCGGTAGCGGTCGAGATCGATGCGGGCTTCGTTCAGCAACGCCGTATCGTGCGCGAGCTGTCCTTCGGCCTGCGTCAGCGCGGCCTGATACGGGCGCGGATCAATTTCAAGGAGTGGGTCGCCCTTGTGCACCATCTGTCCCTCGCGGTAGTGCACCTCCATGATTTGGCCCTGGACGCGGCTCGTCACGGCTACGGTATATACAGGTGTGACGGTGCCGAGGGCCTCCACGTAGATTCCCATCGCGCCCGAGGCGACTTTGGCGGCGGTTACAGGCACCGGCTTGGACTCGTTATTCGATTTCGCTTTCTGCTCCTGCTCCATCGCCTGACGCTGGTAATAGAGAAACGCCGCTGCGGCTGCCAACACCAGAACGGCAATGACCCACAACCATACACGGCGCTTCCCGCCAGGCGCGACGCTGGGAGCAGGAGGCTTTGTTTGCGTGGATAGGGTCGTCGTGTCGTCAGGGCCGGGCTTTACTGTCCATTCGGGCATTTTCCATCCTCATCAGGAGTACGGGGTTCGTTCGGCTCATTTATTGGGAAGGGGCGGAACAATCTCCCACCCACGATGACCGCCAGAGCGCTTCGCCCACTGTAGCAGCGTTGCCGCTGCTCGGACTGCCTCCGGCGATCGGCCGGGTCCCTAGACTAGCACTGAACACATGCTCCTCCGAGCGTCGGGCATCCCCGTCAGACGTATGCCGGATCGAGCCGATTTCGACAATATCCTCCGCTAGAAGGATAAAGGGCGGGCGCGAGGGAAAAGGTCAAGTTCGGTTTGCCGGGCGTAAAGTTTCGTCAAGCCCTGCGCTTCGGTCTTGACAATTCTTGACCGCTCTTCTGTTGCGCGTCATCGAATGTATATATTCATATGAGAGCAGTTGGAGAACGGAATAGCACCCCGATGAGAACCGAATTAGGTGCCGGTACAAAGAAACCTGGCGCGGTTGTCAGGCAACGTGTACTCGTCATTGATGATGACGTTGAATTGTGTCAGCTGCTCTCGCAATATCTTGCCGGAGAAGGGTTCGTAGTCGAGTCGGTCCACACCGGACTGAAAGGAGTTGAGCGCGCGCTTTCGGGTGAACACGCGATCGTGGTGCTGGACGTGATGCTTCCGGAGATGAAGGGTTTTGAAGTCCTGCGCCGCGTTCGCGCCCAGTCCCGCACGCCCGTTTTGATGCTGACGGCGCGCGGCGACGATCAGGATCGGATCCTCGGCCTTGAAATGGGAGCCGATGACTATCTGCCAAAGCCGTTCAATCCCCGCGAGCTTTCTGCCCGAATCGAAGCGGTTCTCCGCCGGGCTCGCCCCGAGGCCGCGAACGCGAAGCCGGTATTGAACGAGCGGGTGGTGCTCGATGATGTCGAACTCGACAAAGGCGCTCGCACCGTGCGCCGCCACGGCGCCGAGCTCGACCTCACCGCCGTCGAGTTCGATCTCCTCGAAGTTCTCCTGGAGTCGGCAGGCTTGGTTCTCTCCCGAGAGGAGATGGTTCCGGCCGTGCTCGGGCGGGAATTTTCTCCCTTTGACCGTAGCATCGATACTCATGTAAGTAACTTGCGGAAGAAGCTCGGGCCGTTGCCGGATGGCAGCGAGCGGATCAAGGGCGTCCGCGGAATCGGATATCTCTATGTTTCGCCGCATGGGGCTCGGACCGGCGAGAAGCAATAGATGAACAGCCTGTTTTTCAAAATCTTCCTTTGGTTCTGGCTGAGCATCGTCGTGGTGACTGCGACGCTCGTCACGTCGGCTGCTTTAATCCGCTCGCGTTCGGCCGAGGACGAGCGCTGGCGGCAGCGCTACGGACTGACTCTCGAACTGCGTTCACATCACGAGGCTGAGCTGGTCGACCAGCAAGGGGCCGATGCGGCCGCAAAGTACATCGAAGCCCTGGAGCAGAGGGACCCGATGCTCGACTATATGTTCGATGAGAGCGGCCGCGAGGTGCTTGGTCGCGCGGTTCCGAGTGAAGTTGTGAGAATGCTTTCGAGCCTCAGCGATGCTCCACCCGCGAAGCCGTATTTCTTCAACCACGAACGCGTCATGGCGGAACGGGTGGTGGGCCCGGGCGGCAGACCCTATCTGTTCATCCTTACGTTCCCGCCGCGACCGCTCGTGCCTCACTCGATGATCGACTTCCTATTTCAGGATCTGACGCAGAGCATCCTGCGGTTGATCGCGGTGCTCGTGACGGCTGCCATTTTCTGTCTCTGGCTTGCACGGCACTTCACCAAGCCGATCAGCAAGCTGCGTCTTGCCGCTCGCGAAATCGCCGGCGGGCATCTCGAGGCGCGCGTCGATCCCTCGGTCGTCACGCGACGTGACGAACTGGCTGAGCTGGGCCGCGACTTCGATCGAATGGCGGAGCGCCTGAACGCACTGGTCTCGGCCCATCGCCAGCTGCTCGCCGATGTTTCACACGAGCTCCGCTCGCCTCTCACACGACTGAACCTCGCGCTCGGCTTGGCTCGGCAAAGGACAAGCCCCGAGGCGCTTGAGCATCTGAATCGCATCGAACTTGAAACCGATCGCCTGAATAAGCTGATCGGGCAGCTTCTGAACCTCGCCAGAATCGAGAGCGGCGTCGACCTGCAGGGGAAGAAGGCTTTTGATCTGGGAGTACTCGTCCAGGAGGTGGCTTCGGACGGAGATTACGAGGCGCGAAACCGCAACTGCTCGGTGAAATTTGAACAGGGTTTCCCGTGCATAATCGAAGGGGCTCCGGAGATTCTGCGCGGCGCTATCGAAAACGTTGTGCGAAACGCTGTGCGGCACACAAACGACGGGACCTCCGTCGATATATCCCTAGATTGCGAGACCGAACGTGGTTTTCCGTTTGCGAACATTCGGGTGCGGGACCATGGAACGGGCATCGCGGACGAAGATCTAGTGCATTTGTTCACTCCTTTCCATCGCGTTGCGGAAGGCGTGCGCAGAGACCCCGCCGGCGCCGGCCTTGGACTCGCCATCGCGGAGCGCGCCTTCCGCCTCCATGGAGGCAATGTAACGGCTGCAAACGCGCCCGACGGCGGTTTGGTCGTGACTCTTGAGCTTCCCGTTCTCACTCGGAACGGATCCTCCGAGTAAACGAAGTTGGTTCCCAGTCATAGATGCACACGTGTGAAAGATAGAAGCTACGCGGCGGCGTGCACTCAATTGCTTGTGGGCGAACTCGATAGCAGCTTGTGAATCTCGTCGGCGTGGGCGTAATTGGGGCTGATCTGCAGCGTATTTTCCAGTTCTTTTCTCGCTTCTGCGTATTCGTTCGACTTCTCATAGGCCATGCCGAGGTGATAATGGTAGGTAGGATTTGAAGGTTCTGCCTTCTCCGCTTGCCGTAGCATGTCGACAGCCGAGCTGTAAGCGCCCTGGTGATAGTAGGCCCACCCCAACGTGTCCGCCGTGCTTGGCGCATTCGGAAGGCCGCGGCGTCCGGTTTGGGCAAGCGTGAGAGCGACGTTGACGTTGCCGCCGTGGTCGAGCATCAGATAGGCGAGGTTGTTTGCCGCGAGGGGATAATCAGGCTGCACCTGGAGCGCGCTCTGGTACAAATCCTGCGCCTTTTGCCATTGGCCGCGACCCTCGTAAAGCATTGCCTCAGCCACATAGAATTGGACGACGCGAGGATTCGCGTTGAGCGCGTTTTGGTAGTTCGCAATGGCTTGGTCGACCGAACCGCGCGAGGCCTCGACCTGAGCGAGCAGGGCGAACGCTCCGACGTTGTTCTTATCGAGTTCCACGGCCTTTTGGAAAGCCTCCTCGGCCTTAGCGGAGTCTTGGTTGTGGAGCTCAGCTTGTCCGAGAAGGAAATAGAAGCCGCTGTTTCCAGGAACGCGAGCGATTTGGTCCTGCACGATGCGGAGGGCCTGCGCCGGCTGTTTTTGAGCCAAGCTGACATTCGCAAGACCCGCGAGACCGTCGTTCGAAGACGGATTTAGGCTCAAAGCGCGCGCGTAGAACTTTGTGGCCTCGGCGAACTGTTTTTGAGATGCGCGCAACTCGCCCATGCGCTCGTATGGAACCGGATCGTTCGGGGCGATCTCCATTGCCTTCTTCAAGTCCTGCTCGACGCCCGCTTTATCGCCCTTGAACAGAAGAGCTGTCGCGTGAAACAGGTAGCCCTCCGGCGAGTGCGGTTCGATCTTGATCAACTGCTGGCTGCTATCGAGGAGCAAGGCGGCGTTCCCGGAACGGGCCGCATAGGTTGCAATCGCGCGCTCCGGTTCCGGCATCTCGGGGCGCAGTCGCGCGGCCTCAAGCCAATGGTATTGAGCTTGCCCGAAATTGGACGTCCCCGCATAAGCGAGTCCAAGATAGTAGTGGCCTGCGGCGCTGTCCGGAGATGATTTGACAGCCGATTCGAGGATGGGAATCGCGTCGTTCGCTTTACCCTGACGAGTCAGTATTTCGCCCTGAAGAATCTGGGCTTCGTAATCGTTCGGCGCGATTTTCAGAAGCGCATTGTCGACCTTCGAGGCGTCGTCGACGCGATTCTGGAGCAACAAGATGCCTACGTATGCGCGCGCGACGACCACATCCTTCGGGTGGGCCGTGTAGAGCGACCCGAATTCGTCTGACGCCTTGTCGAGCTGGCCTTGCGCAAGATAGAAATCCCCGAGAAGACGATAGCCGGCCGGGTCGTCCTTCAGCCCCGGAAGATTCCTTGCATCCTTGAGAGACTGTTCGGCGAGGTCTTTCTTCCCCTCAGTCACATAAAGGCCGGCGAGGGCTGCACGTAGCGCAGGATTATCAGGTTGCAGTGCAATGGCCGATTGGAATTGCTGCTCGGCATCCGGCCAGCGCTTCTGGGATTCGTAGAACTCGCCAGCGGCAAGAGCGATCGGTTCTGATTTCGGATCGAGCGAAAGCGCCTTTCCGAAGTTTTGTTCGGCGTCAGCAGCGTCATCGTTGTGTGCCTGAAGCTCGGCCAGATTTACGTAAGACGCGGCACGATTCGCGTCCATCTGAATGGCCTTTTCAGCTTCATCGATCGCTTTTGCGAAGTCACCCTGTAACGCATCGGCTTGGGAGACGATCACTTGGGCCTGGGCGTTTCGTGGATCGGACTTCAAAACGGTTTCCGCATGATCGCGAGCGTCGGCAAATTTGCGGCCCGCGAGAAGAAGATCGGCTAGCTCGATCTGTGCTTTGACATCAGTGGGAGCAATGGCGACGGCCCGGGTGAGTTCATTGTAGGCCAGCGATAAAGCGCCCTGTCTGAGGTAGCAAATAGCGAGCTCGTAATGCGCAGGCTCGAAATTCGAGTCGATCTGAATGGCGTTCTGAAATTCGATTGCGGCCTCTGGATATTTCCCTTTGGCAACGTAGGCCTTGCCCTTATCCAGATACTTCTGTTTTACAACCTGCGGATCGCGCGAGCAGCCTGTAAAAATGCCGGCAACCAACAAAGCGATCGCACAGGCAAAGAACCTCCGGAGCACGGCATTTTGATTGGCGCCCGTCCTAAGCATTGGCAGCATTTCCCCGGTTATTATGAAGCATGGTTGGCGAAGCAATCTAGGGGCAGAGACGAGAGTGTGTTCCATGAGGATGGACGAGGCCATTTGCGATTGCGAAGCTTAGGCCTTATTCCCAAGTCGAGGATCAAAGCAAAGTAGCCATAGGTGTCCCTGAATCGGGGGCTCACCGGCATTCGCGAAAGGCTGTCGATTCAGGAGATCCTCTCCAAGGCCAGCTTCCTCCACGGAAGCGCCTTCGGCGGGCAGCACCGGCAAGCGGAATCCGCCGCACTTCCCGGCCAACCGGCAGCGCGATACTTATACCACTAATGTGAATGACTTTACTGCACGAGGCCGCCGGAAGCTCGGAGGCGGGCTCAAGCTCTCAGGGTCGTTGGTAACACCCACAGATTTAGTGGCTTACACGTTCCAAAGGGTGCCTCCGACACAGTGGCTAGAGGCTTGATTGGTACTTGATTTGCTGGCCGTGCCCTATACGTACGGAGTACCGAGTTACTTCGCTGGAGTCGTCGGGCAATCACGCCCCGAGACTGGATCGAAGGACGGAACTGGCCTAGGCGTTTAGTGCTCCAACCCGGCTACCATGGTAGCGGCCGGAACCAGGTGGGGGTTCTGTCTCGAGGGAATCAAGACGAGATGAGCACACTTCTGCGCAAAGTGTTGAATCGGGCTGGTCCCAAATATATCCAGTTCGCGGACCGCGTGATCTCATCGCACGTCGGTGGCGACAGCAGTCCTGCCTTTTATGACGTGCAGAAGACGTATCCGCAGTTGCTGACAATCGATCGAGAATACGAAACGGTCTGGAAGGAGCTCAGAGTACTTCTTCCAAAGAAAGAATCGATCCGTTTGGTGCATGAAACCATAACCGCCCATCCCGTTGTGCCGGGCTGGCGGGTCTTATGGGTTTATTTTCGCAATTTGAATCAGTACCTGCCCAATCGCGAGCTGTTCCCTGAAACCTTTGCCGTACTCAACCAGATTCCCCATATGGTCGACGCGTGGTTTTCCATTATTGAGCCGCGCAAATCAATACCTGCCCACAGAGGCATGTATCGCGGGCTTCTTAGGTACCACATCGCGTTTAAAGTTCCTGACAACAACCCTCCGAAGCTGCGAGTGAAGAACGAGTATTACACGTGGAAGCAGGGCGAAAGCGTAATGTTCGACGATCGCCACGAACACGAGGTCTATAACGAGAGCGATGATTATCGCGTCGTCCTGATCGTTGATGTGCTGAGACCTCTACCGTGGCCACTCCACATGATGAACGTCGTGGCGATCTGGTGCATCGCCAAGCTTCATATGGAACCAGCGATTGCAAACAAGACTTTGACTTTGCAAGGAGACGCATTTCAAGAAAGATGAGCATCGCCTCCTGACTGTGAGCATTGACGTCGGGTTTTCGCACGCATTTAACTTCGGAGCTTGTTGATGGCCACCAAGTCAGTACCTGTCAGAGGGACTAGCGAGAATTGCAGGAATTACAAACTGTTCTGTCCGGTCTGTAATGCGGGCTTTGACGACGATGGGATCACGCTTGACTGTCCACAGCCCCACGAACCCGCTCTGCTCCAATCCTCTTATGACAGCAATCGATTCCGGGTCCAATCAAACGCGCCCGGATTGTTTCGATACTCGAATTGGCTGCCGGCACTTCGCCACTATCCCGACGCTACGGGCACCGTTACCTATCGCAGCAAGCATTTAGCCGAAAGAATCGGAGCTTCCAACCTCTGGATCGCCTTTAACGGTTATTGGCCGGAAAGAGGAGCTCACTTACACACAGCCACCTTCAAGGAATTGGAAGCCTACGCTGTGCTCGCGAGGCGTTCCGACAGGGATGACCGGGTGTTGGTTGTTTCTTCGGCAGGCAACACAGGTGCTGCATTCGCTCAGGTGTGCTCCGCCCACGGAGTCCCATGCCTTATCATCGTTCCCGATTCAGCTCTCGGTACGATGTATTTCGATCATTCGCTGACTGATTTGGTGAAGCTCGTGATCATAA
>Ga0335073_10002121_pt1 | contig 27153 bp, 27 predicted proteins | sample Lox_Sample_22_FD_207093 | JGI IMG/M metagenome (GOLD analysis project Ga0335073, IMG submission 207093) | Soil microbial communities from Loxahatchee National Wildlife Refuge, Florida, United States - Lox_Sample_2.2 | ecosystem: Environmental > Terrestrial > Soil > Wetlands | place: USA...
CAGCAGCGTTCCAAGCAGATCGCGCAGCGGCCCTTCGCTTTGCAGAACCGGGTCACCGCTCTGCACGGGCGTCTGCGCGCGAATGTTGCCCTTTTTGTCGATCACCACCACCTGCGGCACGCCCCAGCGGACCATTTCGCTCAGGCCCAGATAACTCATCACCGGCCCGCGATCGGACGCTCCCACCGGGAAATTTACGCCGAACTGCTGCACGAAACCGGGAACCAGAATCGCGGCGTTATCGTTGAAGGCGACGCCGAGCACCTGCAATCCACGCGGCTCCATGTCCTTGTAGATTTTCGATAGCATCTGTGCCTCGGCCTGGCAATGCGTGCACGTGGTGAACATGAACGCCAGCACCACCACTTTGCCGCGTTGACTTGAAAGCGTGATCTTTTTGCCGGACGGTTCCATCACAGTGAAGTCCGGCGATGGCTTGATGACCGGCGGCGCGGATCCAGCCAGCGCATAGGCGCTGAGTGCAAGCAAAGCGGCAACAGTTCGCATAATCACAGTCTACCTCATGCCTTCGATCGATTGAACCGTGGTCCCGGTCACCCACACCTGGAACCGGCCATCGTCGCCGGAGCCGGTGATTTTATCCGGATCGCGATGTTCCACCTCCATTTTTTTCCAGCGGCCTTTCATCACGCGCTGGTACAGATCGAAAAAGCGGTGCGCGGCTTCCGGGGAATCCCATTCGGAAATATCGGTGAGTACGTACGATTTGGCGCGCTTGTTCTGATACAGCCGGCAGCTTCCGCCGCGCCAGTGGCTGGCCGCATCGGCGCCGTCTTTGGCATCGATGTACTGGCGCAGCAGCACCGAAAAATCGAATTCGCCCAGGCTGCCTTCCATCTCCACGCGGAACTGTTTCGCGGCTTTCTTGCCAATGAATTCGCGCAAAGCCGGCGGCTCCGGATCGACCGGCTTTTCGCCCGCCAGATACGCCGCAGGGTGCAGAATCTGCTGCGTGCTTTCCGGCGCGTGATTGAACACCTGGTCGAATGCGGCGCGGCCCATTTTGTGATAGATCGCGTCCTGAAACTTCAAGCCTTCGTCATAAGGAAATACCAGCGATTCCTTCATATATAAAGGAGCGTTGGTAAACACCGGATAATCCGCGCCATCCGCGCCTACCGATTTGGTCAATTCGTCGATCAATTCCGGCGAAACCTCGGCCTTCCCGCCGTTGTGTTCGGACATGTAAGCCCAGGTGAGCCAGGTCGCCTGGCCCTCCATCACCGCTTGCCGCGCGGTGGATGCGTCATCGTCGGGCGATCCTTTTCTTAAGAATTTTCCCAGCGGATGATGCTGATCGGCCAGCGCGTGCGCCAGCTCATGCACCAGCGCGACGCGCTGCTCCGCGCCTTCCTGCGTCGAATCGAGAATAAATAAACGCTTTTTCGTGTAATCGTAATAGGCCGCCGCCTGTTCGCTCACCAGGTCGACCGTTTCCTTGGCCAGGTCGAAATTCTGCGGCACGAAGCCGAGCATTTTGAGAATCGCTTCTTCGGCGTGAATTTCTTCTTCGCTGGCGCTGTCCTTCATCCGCGAATCGACGTATTTGCGGAAGTTTTCCTTGCTGAGCATCTGCGAAGGAACGCGGCGCTCCACCTTCCAGCCGGTGATCCCGGAAAGGTCCGACACCATTTCGTTTACCTGACTGAACAGCGGGGCCGGGGACTGGGCGAGAGCGGCGGCGGCCAGCATCACCGCCACCAAGAAACGAACGATCATCGGCGCCCTCAGCGTAACACGCCGGCTGGAGTCTTTTCCCGGATCTTTTCCGAAGACGTGTGCGTAATCAGCCGCGCGCCGCGATCGAAGGAGATGTATTCAAATCCCCAGCGGATCAGAACAATTACGCGGTTGCGGAACTGCACCAGGTACATCAAATGAATGAACAGCCACAGCACCCAGGCGATCCAGCCGTGCAAACGCACCCGGCCGATCTCCATCACCGCGGAGCCGCGTCCGATCACCGCCAGGCTGCCTTTGTCGCGATAGTGAAAAGGCGGTGTCGCGCGCCCGCGTAACCGGTTCTGGATCGTTTGGGCGGCGTAGGTTCCCATCTGCATGGCCGCGGGCGCGACGCCGGGAACTTCGTGGCCCAGATGATCGACATTGGCCAGGTCGCCGATCACGAAAATTTCCGGATGACCGGGAACCGTCAAATCGGCATCGACCAGCACCCGCCCGTGCTTATCGAGCGATGCTCCCACGCGGTTTTCCAGCACTTTTCCGAAATCGGTGGCGGTCACGCCGGCGGCCCACAGCACCGTTTTCGCGGCAATGCGCTCGCCCGATTGGAGGGTGACGCCGTCGCAATCGATATCGATGACCCTGGCGTTGCGCGGACGCACGCCGAGGCGGATCAATTCGTGTTCGGCGGCGAGAGAAGTCTGCGGCGAATAAGTCGGCAGCACGTGCTGCGCGCCGCCTTCGAGCAGCAGAATGCGGGAGTCCTGCGGATGGATCGAACGAAAATCGTGGCGCAGAGTATCGTTGGCGATCTCGGCCAGAGCCCCGGCCAGTTCGACGCCGGTGGGCCCTCCGCCGACGATGACGAAGGTCAGCCACGCGGCGCGCGCGGCCGGATCGGGTTCGCACTCGGCCGCTTCGAAGGCGTAGAGAATTTTGTGGCGCATCGCGGTCGCGTCTTCCACCGATTTGAGGCCGGGCGCCATCGCCGGCCAATTCTTATGGCCGAAATAAGAATTCTGCGCGCCGGTGGCGACGATCAGGGAGTCGTAGTCGATGTCGCATTCACGCCCGGAAATGCATACCGCGCCGTCCACATCGCCGCACTTGATTTTCAGCGTTTGCGCGTGCGCCTCCAGGCCGATCGCTTCGCCCAGCAGCACGCGAGCATTTTTCTGCCGCCGCAGCACGGATCGGAGCGGCGAAGCCACTTCGCCCGGCGACAGCGCTCCGGTGGCGACCTGATACAGCAGCGGCTGGAACAGATGAAAATTGCGCTGGTCGAGCAGCGTGACCTCAACGCGCTCATGGCGCAGCTTCTGCGCGGCGGTCAATCCGCCGAATCCGCCTCCGATGATGACCACCCGCGGCACACCGTTTTAGATGTAGCCGCCCAGCAATCTGATCCGCTTATTTTTCTTCGTCTTCGCCTTTATGAAGCTGCTGAGAGAGGTAATTATCGAAGCCGATTTCCTCAATCGCATGAAGCTGTCCTTCCAGATAATCGATGTGCTCCTCTTCGTCCTTGAGGATCTCCTCGAACAGCGCGCGCGAGGCGTTGTCGGCGACGCTTACGGCGGCTTTGATCGCGCCATTCAGCTGCTTCGAAGCGTGCATTTCAAGCGCGAGGTCGCTTTCCAACATGGCCTTCACGTTACGGCCGACGTTGATCGGTCCGATCTCGGTCATGTTGGGAGCGCCGTCCAGAAACAGCATCCGGTTCATCAGTTTTTCCGCATGAACCATCTCTTCGATCGACTCTTTCCGGTAATATCCGGCCAGGCGAAAATATCCCCAGTTTTCGCACATTTTGGAGTGCAGGAAATACTGGTTGATGGCCGTAAGTTCGGCTTTCAACGCATCTTGCAGGTTCTTTAAAACCTCTTTGTCGCCTTGCATTGTTTTAATTTAGCAAAACCGAGCGATGAAAATGAGAAGGCCGGCGCGCGCGGTCCAGCACAGGGTCCGCAGCCAGTTCCATTTTTCAAGCGACCGTAAAATCTCGCGATTGTAACCGTGAAGCAGCCGCCGATGTAGCGGAAAGTGGCGCGAAAAGGTGATCAGCCAGATCACGATGAGCAGCAGGAATGCGCGGAAAACATCGCGATGCGGAAGTTCGGGGCGAACCAGCATCCACGCCGCGGTGATCATTTCGACGGTCATGGGACCGGCCATCAAAAGCGTGTTTCGCCGGCGGTGCAACGCCGCGAATTTCGGAAAATCGGGCGTATCCAGGTGCGCCAGCAGCGGATATTCGACGATTTGCAGAAACCAGCTCAATCCGGTGAGGAACAGAGCCGCGGAAAGATTCGCCAGCAGGATTGCGTGCGCGGTCACTTGATCGGAAGTTTTTCAGCTTGCGGCGGATGTCGACTTGCCATAAAGCCTAATCCTCATCGTGCTGCGAGGCGAGCTTGGTCACCACGCTCAGATCTTCGAGCGTGGTGACGTCGCCCGTCACCGATTTCGACGTCACGATTTCGCGCAGCAAACGGCGCATGATTTTTCCGCTGCGCGTCTTCGGCAGGGCCTCGGAAAAACGAATCTCTTCGGGACGCGCGAAGGCTCCGATTTCGTGCGCCACCCATTGGCGCAGCTCCTTGCCCAACTCGTCATGATTCCAGTTGCCGCGCTTCAGCGTGACGAAACAACACACGGCCTGCCCGGTGATTTCGTGCGGCTTTCCCACCACCGCGGCTTCGGCCACGGCGGGATGCCGCACCAGCGCCGATTCCACTTCCATGGTGCTCAAGCGATGGCCGCTGACGTTCATCACGTCGTCGACGCGGCCCAGCACCCAGAAATAGCCGTCGGAATCGCAGCGCGCGGCGTCGCCGGTGAAATAGGCGCCGGGGATGCGGCTCCAGTATTGTTCTCGATAGCGGTCGGGGTCGCCCCAGATGGTGCGAACCATGCTCGGCCAGGGACGGCGCAGGATCAGAAATCCTTCGCGATTGTCGCCCATCGGCTCGCCTTTGAAATCGACGATTTCGGGAACCACGCCGGGCAGCGGCAGCGTGCCCGATCCCGGTTTCAAGGCGACCGCGCCGGGCATCGGCGCAATCATGATCGCGCCGGTTTCGGTCTGCCACCAGGTATCGACGATGGGGCAGCGTTCCTTGCCGATCACGCGGTGATACCACTCCCACGCGGCGGGATTGATCGGCTCGCCCACCGATCCGAGCAAGCGCAGGCTCGAAAGATCGTGGGCGTTGGGCCAATGGTCGCCCTGGCGGATCAGCGCGCGAATGGCGGTCGGCGAGGTGTAGAAAATATTCACGCGATATTTTTCGACGATGCGCCACCAGCGGTCGAACTGCGGAAAATCGGGCACGCCTTCGTACATGAGCGTGGTCGCGCCGGCCGAAAGCGGGCCGTACACGATGTAGCTGTGCCCGGTGACCCAGCCGATGTCGGCCGAGCACCAGTAGGTATCGTCGTCGCGCAGATCGAAGACCCATTTCATCGACGCGGTGACCTGCGTGAGGTAACCTCCGGTGGTGTGCAGGATGCCTTTCGGTCTCCCGGTGGTGCCGGAGGTGTACAGAACGTACAGCGGATGTTCGCTATCGAGCGGCACCGCGGGACAATCCTCGCCGGCCGTTTCATCGAGGTCGTGCCACCAATGATCACGGCCTTCTTTCATCGCGGTTTCCGATCCGGTGCGGCGATAGACCACCACTTCACGAACGCTGGGACAATCGGTAAGCGCTTCGTCGACGGCGGGCTTGAGTTTCACTTCCTTGCCGCGGCGAAAACCGCCGTCGGCGGTGATCACCAGCGACGCGCCCAGATCCTGAATGCGAGCCTTCAGCGCTTCCGCCGAAAATCCGCCGAACACGACGCTGTGAATGATGCCGAGCCGGGCGCAGGCGAGCATGGCGATGGGCAATTCCGGCACCATCGGCATATAAAGGATGGCGCGGTCGCCGGTGTGATAACCGCGCGATTTGAGCAGGGACGCGAAACGGACAACCAGGCGATGCAATTCCTGATAGGTAATCGTGCGAGTATCGCCGGGCTCGCCTTCCCACAGGATCGCGGCTTTATTTTTGCGATGCGTGGCGAGGTGGCGATCCAGGCAGTTGTAAGAAACGTTGGTTTTGGCGCCTACGAACCATTTGGCGAACGGCGGATTCCATTCGAGCACGCGCGACCATTTCTCGAACCAGTGAATTTCGCGTTCGGCGATTTCGCCCCAGAACGTTTCCGGGTCCTGCTGGGCGCGAGCGTACAACTCGCGATAGCCTTCCATTCCCTGAACGTGGGCCTTGCGGACAAACTCCTTCGGCGGAGGATAAAGGGAGTTGCTCATCGACTCGGATTTTAGCAGTTACGCGTCCCGGCGGGCCAACGCGCTCCGTCAGTGCTACTTCGGGTGCGCGGTGTACTGCGGCTGCGGCGGATTCAGCTTGATGCCGATGGTTTGCTGGTCCTGTTCGACGTCGAAGGTTTTGCCGAAGGTCTGGTAGTTGTGGGCGATCACCTGGATGAGAATTTTGCCCTGCGGAATCGGCGGCACTTTGACTTTCCCGTTGGGGTCCGTCTTCAGATCCCATTCGTCGCGAATTCTGGCGCCGAACTTGATTTTCGACCGGCCTTCGACGAACTTGACGATGACGCTGACGCTTTCGAGCGGTTTGCCGCTATCGTCGGTGACCAGAACCACCAGGTTGGTCATTTTTGGCGTCGGCGCCGGCCCCGCCACCAGCAGCGACGAAACCAAAAGAGTCGCAAGCAGAAGAGTTGCGTTCCGCATTTGGACGTATTATCCCATGATCGCGATGCTGCCGGAAGAAGCGCCCTGCCCGGCCCTGACGGGCGCGAGCTTTAAAGACGCCGGCCCATCACTCCGAAATAGCCGGCCGCGGCGAGCATGTGGCGATCGTTGGTCCAGATTTCGGTTTCGCCGGCTTCCTGCGCGCTGGTCAGGTGGATGGCGTCCGCGGTGCGCAGGAACAGATCGCGTGGGGCGGACAGCAGCAGCGCGCCGGTCCTTTGCACCAGGGATTCGGTTACGGGAATCAACGTCCATAGCCCCTGTTGGAGGTGCGCGGAAAAGCGCGATGCGACCTCTCGCGTGGCGCGCCGCGAAAGGTGACCTTCACGAAACTGGCGATGAAGCACCCCGTGCAACTCCGCGACCATCCACAGCGAGGATTGGATGCCTTCCGCCTTCCGGACCAGTTCGCGAACGGCGGAGGATTCCGGCTCATTGAAATAGAATTTTGCGACGTAGGTGGTGTCGAAGTACACGGCTACCGGTTTCGATCGTCCTCCAGGATCCTGGTGCTATCGCCGAGTTGCGGCATTCGCTTCCAGAACTTCTCCATGGATCGGAAAATTTGCGCTTTTTGGCGCGCGGGCAAACGCGGCTCGCTCACGGGGCGCAGTTCGGCGACCGGCTCACCGCGGCGTTTAATGACGATCACGTCGCCTTCCGCGGCATCGCGCACCAGTTTCGAGGTATGGATGTGGAGCTCGCGCACCGAAGTGGACTTCATGTGCTACATTGTAGCCCCTTCAGGCAATGTCCGGACGCACAAATTTCTCCGGCGATCCCGCCGCTTCGGTCACGGCTTCGGCCGCCAGATAGCCGCTGCGCACGGCGCCTTCCATGATGGCCGGCCAGCCGGTGCGGGTCCAGTCGCCGGCGAGAAATAAATTGGAAAAATGCGTGCGCGCCGGCGGACGCTTCGCCTCCAGCCCCGGCTGCGGCGACAGCACCGCGCGAACTTCCTTCACCACGTGCGCTTTTTCGAGTTGGGCGCCGCGCACCACCGGGAAAAATTCGGCCAGCTCTCGCAGCGCCAGCGCGATCACCTCGGCGCGCGGCATCTCCAGGAGTGAATGCGACGCGCTGACGACCAGTTGCACGTAGCGGCCGTCTTTCTTGTTGAAAATCCACTGAATGGTGCGGTCGAGCAGAGTGGCCTGCGGAAAATCGATCACCGGACGGTCGAACCATAAATGAATTCCGGTGATGGGCGCGTGGGTGAACGCGCTCACGTCGATTCCCAGATCGAACGGCGCCAGTTTTTCGAAGGGCAGCGCGGAAATATAAAAATCGGCGCGATGCTCGGCGCCGGCGGCGTCGATGGAGCGCACCGCGCCATTTTCGAACCAGATGCGCTCGACCGGCGAGCGCAGATACATCTCGACGCTGCCGATTCTTTTCCAGGCGCCGGCGCGATACAGCTCGCCCAGCGGCACCGCGGGAACGCCCATTTGATAGGCGTCGCGCGTGGCCAGAAACGCCAGGCGAAAAACCTGAAAGGCGTGGATGGCGGCGATGCGGTCCAGCTCCTCGCTGATCGCGCTGACCAGCACCTGGCGCCAGAATCGCTCGATGGCGCGCGCGGGCTGGCGCTGTTGTTTGAGCCAGGCGGCGATGGTGATTTGATCCAGATCGCGGCGCGACGCTTCGCGCCGGATCGCGCGCAGGCCGCGCATCACCGCGATTTTTTCGGAGAAATTCAGAAATTTGAGATGGAGAAACGATTCGGTGAAATGCAGCGGCGCGGGCAGACGGCCGGCGCGCAGCACGCTCCTGCGTCCGCCGGGCTCGATGAACACGTACTCGTCGTAGAAGCGAATCTCGTCATAGACGCCGAGCCGCCGATAAAAATCGATCAGATTGACGCAGCAGCGCAGCAGGATGTGCTGGCAGTTGTCAATGGTGTCCGATCCGGACTCATAACTGGTGGCGCGTCCGCCCAAAAACGGCCGCGCTTCGAACAGCTTCACGCGATGACCGGCGCCGCCCAGCGCCGCGGCCGCGGCCAATCCGGCCAGGCCGCCGCCCAGTACGATCACTTCGGCCATCGCGGCGGAGAATCAGCGGGTGGGAACGCGCGCGCGATGGCCGCCGCCCCAATCTCCGTTGATGATCTCCAGAATGAGCCACAAGATGATGGCGATAAATAAAATGTCCGTGGGGTCGATTCCCATAATAATTTACGTTCTACAAGTATGCCGTAAGTACGCGCATGGAGCAAGTTCTAAAGCGCCTACCTTAGTACCTTTGCCCGTCCGGAGTTAACTCTGCCATTACTGACGGGCTGGAAAGCCCCGGAAGTAGTGCCGGCTTTAGCAGGGTGCTGAAAAAGAGCGGTCAGGCGACGACTTCGGGTTCGGTCAGGCGCGCATCGAGGCCCACTTCAACGTTTTCGCCATTGGCCAGCAGGTACCGTCCGGCGACCCACGGGACAATCTGTTCGGCGCGCATCTGCGCGATCTCCGGCGGACCCTGGAACAGCACCAGAAATTCGGTGGTGGTCCAGCGGCAGATAAAATCCTTGTGCCGGAAATGCGAGCCAAGCCGCGCCGCCACCTGCTGCATCACTTCATCGTTCACCGTCCCGGTGAGCTCGAACAGCAGCAGCACCGGCACGTGGCCGGCGGCCTTGTGCGCTTCGATCTGGCGTTCCATCTCGCGCCGGTTCATCAGGCCGGTCAGCGGATCGGTCACCTCGGCGTCCTTGACGCGCACCTCCACGGCATCCAGTTCGCCGTTCATGCGCGCGACCAGCGATTGGGTTTCGTGGGCCATGCTTTCGACGCAGCTCAGCAGGCCGATCACCTGCAACGCAACGACTTCCTGCAAAGGCTCGGGTTCGGTGGGATATTGGGTCGCTTCCATCTGCGCGGCGAACTGGCGGAGGCGGGCGGCGTAGAAATCCTGGCGCTGGGCGAAGGACTTCAGCAGATCCTGCAAGGCGGCCAGCGCGCCGCGCAACTCCGTGCGATGGCGCGCGATGTAGCCGGAAGCGCGCTCGGCGTATTCGACCAGCGCCGCCTCGATGGCGGTGCAGCTTTCTTCCATGGCTTCCGTCGAGGAATCGAAGGCCAGGCGCGCGCGCAGGCGGCTGAGACGGTGCTTATAGATTCCGCCGATTTCGGGGCAGGCCGCGGCGGCGCAATCGCCCATGGCGCCCAGAGTGGAAAGATAGCAATTGACTGCGGCGTGGAGGGCGTGAAGATGCGAGTCGTCTGCCATGAGATTCGATAGAATGCCCCAATGAACCTATCGGCGGGATGATTAAGGCGAGTATCGAGGAAACCCCTTAGGACGCGGGGAAGGCCTCGATCTTTCCGCGCACCCGCGCAGGGTGACGTTTCGATCCCTTATAATGCGATTTTGACCACTGCTTCCACGGTCGTCCCGGTCGATTTCCGCGAAAATCGCTTCCTCCAGTTGTTGTGTTGCGGGATGGCGGCGGCGTTTCTGCTGGCGGCTTATCACCCCGACGCGGTGTTCGATTGGGGGCTCGAAAACGGCCTGGTGTTCTGCTTCGTGCCGGTGCTGATTTTCAGCTACCGGCGTTTCCAGTTCTCCGACCTCTCCTACCTGCTGATTTTCATGTACCTGTGCATCCACGAATTCGGCGCGCACTACAAATATTCCGACGTGCCGCTGGGCGAATGGATCAAACCGCTGCTGCACACGCAGCGCAATCATTACGACCGCATCGCGCATTTCTCCTTCGGGCTGCTGCTGGCCTATCCGATGCGCGAAATCGCCATGCGCGCGCTGCGCGTCAAGGGGCGCTGGCTGTATTATCTGCCGGTGGAATGCACGCTGGCGCTCAGCGCGATTTACGAGATCCTGGAAGCGCTGATGGCCACGATTCTTACGCCGGAGCGCGGCGAAGAGTTCGTCGGCATGCAGGGCGACATCTGGGATTCGCAGGAAGATATGTTCATGGCGTGGATGGGCGCGGTGGTGGGCGTTCTGATCATCGCCTGGGTGGTGCGCCGCCGCCGCGCGCGTATGGCGCAAAGCAAGACTTCCGTGTACGCGGTCACGTCAAAGTAGAATGAATTGAATGCCCGCTACGATTTCTTCCTCGGCGCTTGCCGTTCCTTCTTCCCGAATCCGCCAGATCGCGGAGCTGGCTATGTCCATGGAGGGCGTTTCGAAGCTGTACTTCGGCGAATCGAACGTCCCGACGCCCGATTTCATCAAGCGCGCCGCGCAAAAGGCGATGGCCGACGGCTTCACGTATTACACCGAAAACGCGGGCCTGCCGTCGCTGCGCCGCGCTCTCGCCCGCTACTATTCGGAGCTGCACGGCGTGGAGCTGGACCCGCTGTCGGAAATTGCGGTGACCACCTCGGGCGTGCAGGCGCTGAACGTGGCGATTCGTTCGGTGCTCGATCCGGGCGACGAAGGGATTGTGCTGACGCCGTCGTGGCCCAACGGGTCGGCGATCATTCAGATGTGCAACGCGACGGTGCGGGAGGTCCCCTGCGTGCTCGACGGGCGGCGCTATGCCATCGATTTCGACGCCCTCGAACGCGCGGTGAGTCCGCGCACGCGCTTGCTGGTGTATACCTCGCCGTCGAATCCGCTGGGCACCACCGCGACGGAAGAAGAGCAGGAAAAGCTGCTCGAATTCGCGCGACGCAATAATCTGTGGCTGATGGCCGACGAAGTTTATGAGCGCCTGTATTATCCGGGCCTGACTGCTCCGGCCGAGAAAGGCAAGCCGTCGGGCGCGGCGCCCTCGCTTTTACGCAAATGCACGCGAGAGGATGCGGTGATCGTGATTCAGTCCTTTTCGAAGGCCTATTGCATGACCGGCTGGCGACTGGGCTGGCTGGTTTCGCGCAAGGACCTGGTGACGAAGGCGTCGCAGTTGACCGAGTACGTGGTTTCCAATGCGCCCAGCTTCACGCAGCGGGCCGGCGAAACGGCGCTGCTGTGGGGCGAGGAGACGATTCGCCAGATGGTCTGCAAGCTGCGCGAGAATCGCGATTTTTGCGTGGCCGCGCTGAGCAGATTTCCGGGCGTGACGATGCCGAATCCCGATGGCGCCTTTTATCTGTTTCTGCGCGTCGAGGGCGTCACCGATTCCTTCGAATTCTGCAAGCGGCTGCTGCTCGAAACGAAAGTCGGCCTCGCGCCGGGCGTCGCGTTCGGAGCGGGCGGGGAAGGCAACGTGCGGGTCTGCTACGCGTCGGACCGGCCGATTCTCGAAGAGGCGATGGCGCGGCTGAAACCGTTCTTCGAAGCGCGCTGAGGCGTACCGCACGCACTCGCGACCTGCCGCGCCCACGCCGGGGGCTTTAGCGCAAACACTGCAATGCGTCCACGGCTCGGGCCGCGGCCAGATGGTCGCCTTCCTTGAAATAAATCACGTAAGCGTAGCGGCCCACACCGTCGGTGATGCCGGTGGAGGCATAAATGCTCACGCCCGCTGCCAGCAGCTCCTTTTGAATTTCGCCGATGGCGCCCAGATAATCGTCGCCTTGAATCATGCAGGCGTGCTGGGGCGGCGTCAGCGGCCATCCCGATTTTTTCGCCAGGCGCAGGAAGGCTTCGCTGCGATCGGGGAACAGGGTAAGCTCCATTCCATGATCCCCGTAAGGTACGGCGCTGAAGGCCAACAGATTGATTTCTTCTTTCGCCAATTGGGCCAGAAGCTCGTAGGCTTTGCCCGGCTCATCGCGAATGCGCAGGTAATAATAATCCAGAATGCGAACGGCGAGCGCCATCGGTTTGTCTCCCGACTATCGATAATCACACATCGGGCGCACCGCCGCGCGACGGCGCCTAACCGGGGCCCAGCCATACCTTCGGCTCGCACGACATTCCGATGCGTAATTGTTCCTGGGCGTTCTGCCCCGGTTTGAACTGAATCCGCACCGGCAGCCGCTGCACCACTTTGACGAAATTCCCGGTCGCGTTTTCCGGCGGCAGCAAACTGGTGGCTTCGCCCGAAGCGCCGGGCATGTCGCTGACGTATCCCTGATAATCCTTATCGAAGGCGTCCACGTGAATGGAAACCGCTTGCCCCGGACGCATGCGGCGGAGTTGGGTCTCCTTGAAATTCGCCGTCACCCAGACGTTGGCCACTTCGCTGATCGATAACAGATTCTGTCCCGGCTCGACGTGCTCGCCGACCTCCGCCGTCTTGCTGGTGACCACGCCATCCACCGGGGCAAGGATCTTGGTGTAGGAAAGATTCAGCTCCGCGCGATCGAGCGCCGCTTTGGCCGCCTGTGCGCTGGCGATCCGCGTGGTCAGGTCGGCGCGGCGCACCGCGATCTGCCGCGGAGCGTTGGTCTGCGCCTCGGCCAGCCGTGTTTGCGCCTGCGCCAGCTGCGCGCCGCGCTGATCGAGCGTTTGCTGCGCGGCGGCCATCGCGTCGCGCGCGGCGTCGACTTCCGCCGAATTTGATTTCGCGGTGGCCAATGCCGCGTCGTATCGCTGCCGCGAAACTTCGTCCTTGGCGACCAGCTCACGGTAACGCTCCAGATTTGCCTGCGCGTTGGCGTTTTGCGCCTGGGCCTGATCGAGATCGGCGCGGCGGGCGTCATAATCCTGCTGTGCTGCGTCCACCCCGGCTTGCGCCGAAATCACCTCCGACTGTGAAGTGGAAACCATGGTTTGCGAGGTGGTGACGGTGATGGGCACGTTGGGATTTTCCGCGTGGATCTGCGCGATCGCCTGATTGTAAGCCGCGCGAGCCTGTTCCACGGCGACCTGATAATCGCGCGGATCGAGTTGCACCAGAACTTCGCCGGCCTTGACGAACTGATCATTCTGGACGTAAACCGCGTTCACCGTGGCGGAGATACGCGCGCCGATCGGGTCCAGATTCCCGTCGATGAAGGCGTCGTCGGTGGATTCGTAGGATTGGAAATAGCGAAGCAGAAAATAACCGGCGACCAGCAGGACAATCAGAATCACTCCACCGATGATCAGCCCGCGCTTGTGCCGGTGAACGAAACTGCCGGCCGGCTTGTTCGCCTCTTCTTTTCCTTCCGTCTCTTCCGCTGCCCTCGGTGCGGCAGCCGGCTCGGGAGCAGCCGCGGTCTTCACCTGCTCCCGCAGCTTCTGCTGTTCTTCCTGCAAACGCTGGACTTCCTTTTGGAGCTCCGGAACGGTTTCTAAGGCCATCTACTGGATTCGATGCCGGCGCGCAGCCATCGTGTCACATTGCTGGGGCGCGAAACGTTAGACTTGTCGCTGGCTTTCGGATGGCCCCTACACCACTCGCGTGGCGATGCGATTGCACTCCGATTGGGCATGAGACAAACACTCACTATTCCGGAATTGTTGTTAATTGTGAGCACCCGCGTGGCGTTGGGCGCTGGAGTAGCGCTGCTGGTCGCCGGGCATTTGAACAAGGATCAGCGCCAGGGCGCGGGATGGGCGCTGGTCGGGGTGGGCGCTTTGACCACGGTGCCGCTGGCGATGCAGATGCACAAGCGCTACGAGGAACAGAAACGCCTGGCGGCTTGAAATTTACTCGACTGCGATGGTTACCTGGCTGGAGGTGATGACTCCGCCGGCGTTGATCTGTAACGGCACCACGCCATGGATGCCGGCCGGGATCACTACGTTGATCTGATCCATGCCCACCAGGGCCGGCTGGGCACGCGCGATTGCCGCGAGCAGAAGGCCGAAGACACACATACGCTTCCGGCGCATGAACTGTCGGGAAAAGCAACTCTGCGGCCAATTCCCGGCATTGAAGCCGGGCGGCGCTTAGATACCTGCCTGGCCGGGCCACCATTTGAGCAGCGCGCTGCGGGTTAGCTCTGCGACGAGATCCGCGGCCGGCGGCGCCAGGCGGGGAGTCTCAGCCCGAACGTTTGCCCGATCCGGGGAGTATGGTTGATAAGCGCGAATGGTCTTCGGGTTGGTGCGGAACTGCGAACTGATCAGCGTCACCGTAAGGTCTTCGTAATCGATCCGATGAATTTCGGGCGCGGTGATTTCATAGGTGTCGCCTGGCTCATAAACTTCGGCCGGTTCTTCGCGCAGATGCACCAAAACGGGCGCTCCGGCAAGCTCGTTTTGCAGGTTGACCTCCTGGCGGATGAATGGAGACGCCTGCGGATCGGCGGTCTCATACATGCGGTATTGATAAAGACGGCCGCCGATGATCTCCGACTTGAAGTCGGCTCCGTGGCTATGGACTGCACTGTGGCCGGGCACCGCTAATGAATGCTCAAACAGGTTGATCACGACGTTGCCGGGAACGATGGGACAACTGATTCTGCCGTTCGATCCCATCGTCCAGGGGAAATGCCGCGCGTTCCGCAGGATGGCGAGAACGAGTTCTTTTTTAAGGTCAGGCCCTGGCTTCATGCGTTGTTGTACTCCCTTCGAAGTGAGGAATTCGCTGCTTGACGGACCGTTGCCCACAGCATCACATGAGAGATCGCCCACGTGAGGTGGGCACCGTTTTGTAAATTGCTGTAGTTGGGAGAGATATTTACTGCGGCGCCGCTGGTGACTGAAGTGGAGTCTGTTGAACTTGACAGCTTCGAGCCACCACCCCACCACTGACAGCGAAGTTTTGTCATAATGTAGCCGGTGTCCCGCGTCAAAGAACTGGAAACAAGGCTCGAAAATACCGAGCAGCAGCTCCGTCTTTTGCAGAAAATCAGCCGCTTCATCTCGCGCGAGATGAATCTCGGCCAGGCCCTGGAAGATGTGGTTTCCCTGGTGGTCGAATTCATGGGCTGCGACGCCTGCCTGCTGTACGTTTTGCAGGATCGCGAGCTGGTGCTGTGCGCCGCCAATAATCCGCGGCCGGACAGCATCGGCAAGGTGAAGCTGGCGCTCGGCGAAGGCCTCACCGGATGGGTCGCGCAGGAGCGGCGTCTGGTTTCGATTTCGCGCGAAGCCTATCTCGATCCGCGATTCAAACATTTCACCACGCTGCCGGAGGACACGTTTGAGGCGTTTCTTTCCGCTCCGGTGATTGTTCGCAATCGCGTGGCCGGCGTCATCAACGTGCAGCATCGCGAGCCGCATTTTCACACCGGCGGCGAGATGGAGTTGCTGACCACCGTCGGCGAGCAGATCGGCTGCCTGATCGCGTTGGCGCGGACCAGCGAAAAATCTTCCGTGCTGGACCTGCTGATGGCGTCCGCGCGCGGCGAGTAATCCATGCCATGAAGTACCTGATTTTTTCTTTCGCTCTGATCGCCGGATGGGCGCAAGCCGCCGATCCCGAATGGAAGATCCAATATTTTTACGACAAGCTGCACGAAACGATGGATATCGAGGATCTGGCGTTTCCTTCGGCGCAGCACGGCGTCGCGGTCGGCGGAATTTTCGAGGAAAATTCGCGCAAGCCGCATTATACGGCGGTGGTGACCGGCGACGGCGGCCAGACCTGGTCGCTCGAGCCGCTGCACGACCAGCCGCGGACGCTGTTTTTCTTGAACGATGCGGCGGGATGGATGGTCGGCGACGAGGCCATCTGGTTTTCCGAAGATGCCGGCCACACCTGGAAGAAAATCAGCGAGCAGAAAAAACCGGAAAAAAAACTCGGGCCGGCGCCGCCCGGCGGATTGATCACGCGCGTGTGGTTCCTGGATGCGCGGCACGGTTTCGCGGCGGGGAATCAGAAAAGCGCGTTTGAAACCAAAGACGGCGGCAAAACCTGGACGCCGATCGCCGCGGCGGCCAAGCCGGAGGCCAATCCGGCGCACGCGATTTATTCGCAGATCGCGTTTTCCGATCCCCAGGACGGCATCATCATGGGCGACGCGGTCGAAGCGCCCAAGAATGATCAGCACCTGCCATCGTGGATGGAACCGGAGCGCGCCATGCACCGCCGGCCCTCGGAAAATCAGACGCTGCTGATCGAAACGCACGACGGCGGCAAGACCTGGCAGTCGACCGCCAGCGAATTTTACGGCAGCGTCATCAGCGTGCGCCTTTCGGAGGCGATCGGCCTGGCGCTGTTCTCCTTCAGCGAGGCCTTCGAATATCCGGCGGAACTGTACAAGCTCGATTTCAAGACCGGTAAAAGCGATCGCGCTTTCCGCGAAAAGGACCGGCGCCTGACCGATGTGAGTTTGTATCCGGGGCCGCGGGCGTTTCTGGCCGCGGTCGAGCCGCCGGGCCGGTTGAACGTCGCGCCGATTCCGGGCAAGGTGCGGATGCTGACCAGCACCAACCTGACTGACTGGACCGAGATGAAGGTCGACTACAAGGCCGAAGCGCGCGCCGTGGTTTTGGCCGGTCCCGACGCCGCGCATCAATGGGCGGCGACCGACACGGGAATGATTTTGCATCTGGTCGAATAGACAGCGCGCGCGTCAGGAAACCCCGCCATGAGTGGCGGGGCTTGCTGCCGGCTGGTCATTAGCGGCGTCCACGAACGAAATAATGCGGCGCGTAGTGCGGCCCGTAATAGCGCGGCCCCACGATCACCGGAGCCACGGGACGGGCCCAGTATCCGGCATGCCACACTCGGCCCACCCAGAAGCCGGCGACCCAGTTGTATCCGGGTCCGGGGCACGGGGGAACGCCAACCACCACCGCCGCCGGAGCCACCGGCACTCCGATGCCAACTCCAATCGCGACGCTCGGGCCGGCGAAAAGAGCGCTTCCGGCCAGTAACAATGTTCCAATCAGCTTTTTCATTTCCTTCATCCTCCTGCGCTTTTGAATTGCAACGCGCGTGCCATTCGCAAATCGCTCAAAATGCGCGAGAACGCGATGTGCGCGATGGCCGCGCTGCACCGCGGCGGTGGATTTCGGCCATCGGCTATGATGAACCCATGGCGGACCATAAAATCACGCGGCGGCAAGCGGGACAACTGCTGGGAGCGGCGGCGGCAATGGCGGCGCAGACGCCGGATGTTTGTTTCCTGAGCGCGATCGAAATGGCCGCGCTGATCCGCCGCAGGAAAATCAGCGCGCGCGAATTGCTCGACGCGCATCTCAAGCAGATCGAGCGCGTGAACCCCAAAGTCAACGCCATCGTGACGCTGGTGGCCGAGCAGGCCAGGGAAAACGCGCGCAAAGCCGACGAAGCTCAGGCGCGCGGAAAGACGCTCGGCGCGCTGCACGGGCTGCCCGTCGCGCACAAGGACCTGATCGAAACCGCGGGCATCCGCACCACCTTCGGATCGCCGATTTTCAAAGATAACGTTCCCACGACCGACGCGATTCTGGTGGAGCGCGTCAAGCGCGCCGGGGCCATCACGCTGGGCAAAACGAATACGCCCGAATTCGGCGCCGGATCGCAGACCTTCAACAAAGTTTTCGGCGCGACCAAAAATCCTTACGATTTGACCAAGACCTGCGGCGGATCGAGCGGCGGCGCCGCGGTCGCGCTGGCCTGCGGCATGACGCCGCTCGCCAGTGGCAGCGATATGGGCGGATCGCTGCGCAATCCCGCGGCGTTTTGCAGCGTGACCGGGTTTCGCACCGCGCCGGGACGCGTGCCGTTCGCCGCGGAGGGAGATGCGTGGTCGACATTGGGCGTGGAAGGTCCCATGGCGCGCACGGTTCCCGACCTCGCGCTGTTGTTGAGCGTCATGGCCGGTCCCGACGCGCGCTGTCCCATTTCGATCAGCGAGCCGGGTTCGCGCTTCGCCAGTCCACTGGATCGGAATTTCAAAGGCGTTCGCGTGGCCTGGTTCAAGGATCTGGGCGGCATTCCCTTCGATCCGCGCGTCACGGCCGCGGTGAACGCGCATCGCAAGACGTTCGAGTCGCTCGGCTGCGTGGTCGAAGAAGCCGAGCCGGATTTTTCGGGCGCGGACGAATCGTTCAACCTGTTGCGCGCGTGGTCTTATGTTGCGGGTTACGCGGAGCTGGCGCGCACTCATCCGGGGCAGGTGAAAGACACGATCCTGTGGGAAATCGAACGCGGATCGAAGCTCAGCGCCGCGGACTTAGGGCGCGCCGAGGCGCTGCACAGCGAGGTCTGGAATCGCATGCGCGTGTTTCTGGAAAAATACGAATTTTTCGTTTTGCCGACCACCCAAGTCCCGCCGTTCGATCTCAGCGAGGAATACGTCACTCAAATTTCCGGCGTGAAAATGAATACGTACATCGACTGGATGAAGTCGTGTTACTACATTTCGATTCTCGAAAATCCGTCGCTTTCGATGCCCTGCGGCTACACGCCGGAAGGCTTGCCGGTCGGGCTACAGATCGTCGGCCGGCATCGCGACGAGTTCGCGGCGCTGCAAATGGCCCACGCGTTTGAGCAGGCGACCAAATCGGAAAGACGAAAACCCGCGGCCGCTTCGCTTTCCTGACGCGTCGGAACCGGATCGGTTGAAAAAAATCGCGGTCAACGGGTCACCCCTTCCCCGGTCTGACTCGCCGCGGTTTTCGATAAAGCCGGAACCTTCGCGTCCGGCTTGAGCGGCGGTTTGCGCAAGTGCCAATCCGTCGATTTCTGATACGCCGAAGCCAGCGCGAGTACATTGACCTCGGCCAGATGCGGCCCGCTAATTTGCAACCCGATCGGCAGACCGTCTTTAGAAAATCCGCACGGCACGGTAATGGTCGGCAGGCCGTAATCGTCCAGCGAACGCGTGTTGCCGGGTTTGGGATTCCGCGGATGCGCGTCCGCCAGCCGATCCAATTCTTCTTCAATCGTCCAGGGCAGCTCGCGGATGGTGGGCGTAATCAACAAATCGACATTTTGTTTCTTAAAAACTTCCTCATTGACCAAGCGCCGCACCAGCCGCAGATTGCGCCACTGCCGGATATAATCGACCGCCCGCCCGGTGCCCCCCGCGCCCGCCGGATTCACCGCCGCGTTCAACGTCGGTTCGGCGACCCGGAATTCGCTGCCCAGAATCTCCCGGTACGCCGCGCCTTCACTTCCCGCGCCGGTATCGAGAATGGACGGCAGCTCGACCTCGCGCGCGTCTTTGGTCATCTTTTTCAAAACGGCGACGGCCTGGTCCATGGCGCGAGCGACTTCCTCCTGAAGACCGTCGTAAAATTGCGGAGGAATGCCCAGCCGAAACGGCGCGACCGGCGCTCCGATGCCTTTCGAAAAATCCGGCACCGGTGCGTCGATACTCTGGAGGTCCAGCGGATCGTAGCCTGCCAGCACTTGCAGCACCAGCGCGGTATCTTCCACCGTTCGCGCAATCGGACCGCAATGATCCAGCGACCAGGTCAGCGGCACGATTCCCCGAATGCTGACGCGTCCGTAGGTGGCCTTGAATCCGGTGACGCCGCACATCGCCGAGGGCGTACGAATCGACCCTCCGGTATCGGTGCCTAACGCGGCGCAACAATTATCCATGGCCACTGCCGCGGCCGACCCTCCCGAGGATCCGCCGGCGATCCGTTCCAGGTTCCACGGATTCCGCACCGGACCGAAATAACTGACGGCCGAAGTCGCTCCAGCGGCGAAAATGTGCATGTTGCATTTGCCGACGATCACCGCGCCGGCCGCCTTCAGCCGCCGCGTCACTTCGGCGTCGTCAGAGGCGACGTTCCCGGACAGGGTCCGGCTGCCCGCGGTGGTGCGTACGCCGGCGTAATCGATATTGTCCTTCAGCCCGATCGGTATTCCGTGCAGAGGACCACGGAATCGACCCGCGGCCTGCTCGGCTTCGAGCATTCGCGCCCGCTCCATCGCCTGTTCCCGCATCACCGTGATCCAGGCGTCGATTTTGGAGTTGTAAGCGTCGATGCGCGCGAGACACGCGGCGGTCAGTTCGACCGGTGAAATTTTTCGCGCATGAATCGCGTCGGAGGCTTGCTTCAGCGTCAACGCGGTAAGCTCATCCCGCGTATCGCCGCGCAGCGCGGCCGCCGCAGCCGCGATGGTCATAGCCAGAAATTCGCGACGGGTGTTCGCCATATCAGCTTCCGGTCTGTTCCGCGGCCGTCTTCGATAAAACCGGAACTTTGGCATCGGGCGTGAGCGGGGGACGGCGCAGATGCCAATCGGTCGCTTGCTGGTACGCGTGTGCCAGCGCCAGAACCTGCTCTTCGGCGAAGTGCGGCCCGGCGATCTGCATCCCGATGGGCAAGCCGTCTTTCGAGAATCCGCAGGGAACGGTAATCACCGGCAATCCGTAGCCGTTGAAGGCGCGCGTATTCGATTCCAAATCGATCGGCCGCGAAGGTGCGTTTCCGCGTCCGCCTCCGCCGCGTCCTCCCCCGGCGGGAGCAGGCGGAATCAATTCCTGTTCGACCGGCGGCGGCAGGTGACGCGCGGCCGGCGCGATCAGCAGATCGACGCTCTGCTTCCGGAAAACGTCTTCATCCACGGTGCGGCGCACCAGTTCCAGATCGCGCCAGCCGCGCACATAATCGACGGCGCGCGCCGAATCCGCGGACGCCGCAAAGGCGCGCGTGGTGCTCGGCTCAAAAACGCCGCCGTTGACGCCACGAACGTTCTCGTGCGCCGCGATGATTTCCGCTCCCACGCCGGCGTGCAGCAGGGAGGGCAGGCCGACCTCGCGCGATCCTTTGGTCAATTTGTTCAAAACCGCCTGCGCCTCCTCCATCGCTTTGGCGATCTCGTCATCCAGGTGATCGAAAAATTCCGCGGCAATCCCCAAACGAAACTGCGCGACCGGAGCGCCGAAGGCACGCGTGTAATCGGGAACGGAGCGATCCACGCTGTCGATGTCCTGATAATCGTAACCGGCGATCGCCTGAAGGATCATCGCCGCATCCTCGACCGTCCGCGCCAGCGTCCCGCAATGATCGAGAGACCACGCCATCGGCACGATTCCGCGCATGCTGACCCGCCCGAACGTCGGCTTCAAACCGACCACGCCGCAGTACGCCGCGGGAAGGCGAACGCCGCCGCCGGTATCGGTGCCGAGCGCGGCGAAACAATTCTGCATCGCCACCGCGGCCGCCGATCCACCCGAGGGCCCGCCGGAGATTCGCTCCAGGTTCCAGGGATTTCGCACCGGACCCCAGTAACTCACCGCCGAGCTCGCGCCCGCATCGAATTCGTGCATGTTGCACTTTCCCAGCAGCACCGCGCCCGCGGCACGAAGCCGCCGCACGACCTCCGCGTCCTGGTTGGCGAAGCGATATTCATAAACCGCGCTCGCTGCGGTGGTGCGGACGCCGGCAACGTCGATCGAATCCTTGATCCCGATGGGAATCCCGTGCAGCGGACCGCGCAGATGTCCCGCCTTCTGTTCGGCCGTCAACGCCTGAGCCTGCTCCATGGCTTTTTCCTGCATCACCGTGATCCAGGCGTTGATTTTCGGATTATAAGTTTTCACGCGATCCAGGCACTGCGCGGTCAGCTCGACGGGCGAGACTTGTCTGCTGCGGATGCGCTCCGCGGCTTGCTTCAGCGTGAGGGACGGCAGATCGGTGGAATCTTCGGCCATGGCGAGTTGCGCCGCCGCCGCTGCCGCAGCCAGGAACTCGCGCCGGCTCGGTGGAGAAGACGGTTGCATGAATCCTTTTACCGCGTAGAGTTGCGCTCTGTCAAACCAGTCTCTTCACACCCGCCGCGGCGCGAGATGCGGGAATCAAGCTCGCGGCCGTTTTTGCGGAGGTCGCGTGATTCCCGGCGGCGATTGAAATCGCGAATCATCGTGCCTCCTTGCGGATCTCACGCTTTGGCCAAGCTCTCCAGGTATTCCATGGGACAGCCAACCCCCTCAACCTTCACTCCCAGGTTCCGCAACACATCGATGGCAACCATCCGCCGGTAGGCATTGAAGGTAATCACGTGCGCGAACATGCCGCCAAAGGTGAAGGTTTCCGGCGGTTCGCAGAGCGCATCGACGAAAGTGTCTTCCCAGGCGTTCCGGTTGCAGACATCCGTGAGTACGCCGTGAAACGCCCGATCCGCCTGCTCCAGCCGCGCCAGCATGGCTGAAGGGGTCCGGTCCTCCGGCGAGGCATTATCGAACAGGGGCGCGCTGCCGCCCGTCAGCGCCGCGGCCCAGGCTTCCTTGGTCTGCACCATCCGGTCCAGAAGCTGACGCAGGCTCTGATCCGGGCCATCCCAGGGAAATATGTGTATCTGGTTGTGCAGGGGACGGTCCAACTGTTCGTCATTCAGCGTCTTCGCCCAGTCAAGAAGACGTCGCGTATGCCAGGACTCCTGGCCAGTGAAGATATCAAAAAGGTCCATGAATCGACCTGCTCCTTTCGTGTCACGCTGCCCCGAGTGGTGGTGAATTCCGTTGGCGGCGTGGAGGTGAGTGTGCGTGGCGCCCATGCGGCGATAGAGGCTCGGTGAAACGCCGAAGGCTTTTCGGAACGCCCGGGTGAACGCTTCGAGCGATCCGTAATCGGCGTCGAGACCGATGTCTGTCACCGAATGCTGCGTGCGAGACAACTGCCACGCAGCCCTCTCCAGCAGCAATCGCCGGCGCATGGCAACCGGCGTCTCCTCGATCATTGTCCGGAACACACGATAGAGCTGTGTCCGGCTTCGATAAGCGTGGCGGGCGAGACCCTGGGCATCCTGCTTCTGATCGAGCGAGTCAAGAACGATTTCGCTCAGCCGCTTTGCGTCGTCCACATGAGGAAAATACCACTTTGGGCGCACGGTCCGCCTGATCTGGAATCCCAAAATCGAGGTGGGATGCGCAGGTCTGGCGGTCAGGTCATTCCTTTCGCGAGCGCGCTGGCCGCGACCAGACCGTCCCCGGGTTTTCTATAAACCGCCAGAGGAGTGGCGTATGCCGCCAGGCTTGCGCCGGATGCCTGTCGATTCGTCGGCCGCGAACAGCACAAGCCTGGCGGCTTATGCCACTGCTGCGAAAAGAGCAAAAGGCGCTTCGACGATCCCGCGGAATTCAGTGTTACGGACGCGGTTGCGCGTCCGGAAAATCGACATCTTCGTAGAACTTGTAATTTTCAAGATTCGTCGATGGAGCGAAAAAGCACACCACCTTCATCTCTTCACTTCCCGTATTGTGCAGCATGTGCACCGCGCCTTGCGGAAACAGGACTACGCTTCCCGCGCGCACCTCGGCGACCTCCCCGGCCACCAGCACGCGGCCCGATCCGCGGATGATGTAGATCACCTCTTCACCATGCGGATGGCTGTGCGCCGGGCGAACCTTGTTTCCCGGAGCGACGCGAATGACGCAGGCCGAACAGTGGTTCGCGTTCAGGCCATTGTCCGCGACCACCCAGCGCAGATGGCGGCCGGGCAGGTCCAGCTCTTCTACGTCCGATTCGTGTAAGACAGGAACACTCATGTTGACCTCGTCGGCTGGGCGGGAAGAGGCGGCCGGAGCTCCCGCCGCAGGCCGGGGGCCTGCTCCGCTTGATGAAGCATGGCTTCGGTTGCCGTGCGCGCCAGTTGCGCCGGCGATAATCCGAAGGCCTCGATCAGTTCTTCATACGTTCCGGAATGAATGAAGCGCGGACGGCCTTCGGAGTTGAGCGCGTTCACGGTGACGACGCGCTCCAGCCGTCCGTTGCCCAGATCGGCGCGGCGGCGATACAGCACCTTCAGAAAATTCTGCCACAGGTAGCCGTTATTTTGCTCCGCGAAAATCAGCAGTTTTCCCGAAGCGAATAATCCGGCGAGCATTGCTTCGTCAACGGACGGCATATCGACTACGCCGACGTTGAACCCTTGTTTCGCGCACAGATCCGACGCGGCCAGCGCTTCATGAACGCCGCGGCCGCTGGAGATGATCACGGCGCGCTCGTTCTCAGGGTCGCGTAGACGGGAGCCTTTCGCGAATTCAAACTGGTAATCCGCGTGATAGAGAACCGCGGACGCCGTCCGCATCACCCGCAGATAAATCAGGCCGCGATTGCCTTCCATGATCCATTGCATGATGGCCAGCAGCTGCCGCGGGCAGGAAACGTCGATGATTTTCAGGTGCGCGAGGCCGTCGAAAATGGTGATATCGTCGTTGCCCATGTGGGTGGCGCCGTTGGTGCGCGTTTCGAAATTCGCGGCGGTCGCGAGAAACGTCAGATCCAGGCCGTGGCCTTCGCTTAGCCAGCCGTCCGGAGCGGCCATCGCTTCCAGGCGCTCCTGATAGCCGACGGCGATGCGGCGCAGAACCTTCCAGTCGAAAAATGGACAAAACGTGCTGACCCAGGCATTGAACCCGAGCGCCGCGTAGGCTTCGCCGAGGCCCATCATGTTGGCTTCGGCCACGCCGACGTTGAAGGCCCGGTTCTGGTCGACGGCGCCGACGCCGGCTTCGAGGCCGCTGGTGGTGGCGAGATCGGAATCGACCGAAATGACGCGCGGGTCGCCGGCGAAAATTTTCATCGCGGCGGTGACGATTTCGCCCGCGCTGTATTCTTTTTGGGAATCGATGCGCGGCAGGAGCATCGCATCATAATTAATGCTTTTGGGGCGCGGTGGAACTCGCCGGGTGAGGACCGGTCCGATGATCTGGCGCAACTCCGAATCGAGATGCATCGTGTGAGCCAGATCGGCGAGGTTTCTGAGCACCGTCTGATGCTGCGAGTAGTCTTCGCGGAAGCGCGCGAACTCGGCGGCGCGCCGGGATCTCTGCTGCGATTGCAGGGCGATTTCCTGATCGAGAAGCGCGGCGCCGGCGCTGACTTTGTGGCGATTGAAAAAATCGGAAAATGCCCCGCGGCCCTTGCTGGTGTGACAGATAATCGCGGTGGGACTGCCGTTGCGCTCGCCGTAGCGGAACTCTTCGAGCGCGGCGTAAACGCCTTCGTAGTGTGTCGCATCCACTTTATGCACGCGCCAGCCGAAGGAGCGGAAGACCGGCTCCAGTTCCGGCATGGGAAAAACCATGCGGCTGGCGATATCGAGCTGGCCGTGATTGTGATCGACCAGGATGCACAGATTGTCGAGGCGTTTGGCGCCGCAGTACATCACCGCTTCCCAGATGGGACCCTCCTGCAATTCGCCGTCGCCCAGAATGGCGTAGGAATCGAAGCGCGGGCTGGATCGGCCGGCGAGCGCGAAGCCTTGCGCGACGGCGAGTCCCTGGCCCATGGGGCCGGTAGCGAGATGGATGCCGGGCAGAACGGGTCCGGGATGGCCGTTCAGGATGCTCGAGTAGGCTCGGGAATTTTTGAGGAGGGTCGCATCGAAATAGCCGAGTTCGGCGTAGATGGAGGCCAGTGCGGCGACGGCGTGGCCTTTGCTGAGGACGAACAGATCCTGGCCGATGCTTGTGGGATTTTCGACGTCGATGCGGAGGAATCCGCCGTAAAAAAGAGCGACGAGGGGAATGATTGCGGAAAAAGCTCCGCCGGCGTGGAGACCTTGATCGACGGCGTCGCGGCACTGCTCCAGCGTGAGAATGCGGATGTCGGAGTCTTTGATCGCCAGGAGTTTTAAGATGCCCTGGCGGAGGACGTAGTCGTCGGGTTCGAAGCGGCGCATGGTTACTTATCCGGGGGAAACCGAAGAGGCCGGTATCCGCCATTCACAGAGCGGGGCCGGGAGCCCGGCGCAGGCCACGGGCCTGCCCCACAACAACGGGCTGCCGGTGTAAATATTTTTACGGGACGGCACACTAGGACAACGACGCGCTTTCGCGGACTTGCTGGAGATGGCGGACGTAATGGGCGATGCCGACGTCGGGGCGATTGGCCCAGATCGGCGTGCAATTGGGATATTCTTCGCAGCTTCCCCAATATTGCGCGTCCGGAAATTTGTCCTTCATGCCTTTGGCGCAATCGCCGACGATGATCACGTCGCCATCGACGTGAGTGATTTTTTCTTCGAACTGCAATCCGGTGAAAACGTACAGCGGACGCTTCAGTTTCGCCAAAGTGCCGTCGGCTTTGAGTTGATCGAGCTGAATGCGCACGATGGCTCGGCAGCCGGCTTCGCACGTCGATCCCATGATCAGGTTGACGTTCGGATATTGGCCTTGCAGGATGGTGTTCTGGCGCTTGAAGCGGCGCTTTACTTTTGCGACCGGCGCGCCGAACAATTCGATTTCTTCCATATTGTTGGTGCCCAAACCTTCGGCGGCGCCGAGCACCGTCGAGGGAACATTGGTGCCGGGGTCGTCCCAATCCATCAGCGCTTCGCAGATGGTATCGACGGCCACCGGGTCGGGTCCGCCGCAAATCGTATTGAAATCCTTGATCAGATCTTCGTGATACGGGCTGAAGGGGCCGTTGCCCTGGCAGGCGTAGAGCGAATCCATCACGAACCACTTGGGATTGGCGGCGCGCGTCAGATTCACGATTTTCTGATAAATATCATCGCGATGGCAGCGGACCATCCAGTCGTAATCGGGCAGATTGCCGAATTGCAGCTTCATCGCGCCGGTAAAGGTCGTGTGCACGTGCACCTTCATTTTTGGCAGACCAATATACACGTCGGCGTCGCGCACCGGGCGGGGGACGGGAAATTCGTTGAAGCTCACCGGGCGGTCGATCTTGTACATGTCGAAGGGGACGTGCTCGAAGGGGCACAGCTCGACACCGGTCCGTTTGGCGACTTCGGTGATGCCGCAGACGTCCATTGCCTGCTGCGTGTCGGCGCCCATGGCGCAACGCTCACCGATCTGCACGCGCGTCGGGTTTTGTTCGAGCACCAGCTCGATCAACGCTTCGAGCATGCGCGGGTCGGTGGTGAATCCGGCGTTGGGGTCGATGGGGATGACGGTGTTGATTTTGATCAGCACCTTGTCGCCGCGATGGACGATGTTGGCCATGCCGCCCATGGTGTGGTCGGCGATCTGGCGGATCATCTGCTTGACAGCGTCGAGCTGGGCGCGGGAATATTCGGCCGGCTTGCCGAGGTC
>Ga0335073_10002122_pt1 | contig 27152 bp, 19 predicted proteins | sample Lox_Sample_22_FD_207093 | JGI IMG/M metagenome (GOLD analysis project Ga0335073, IMG submission 207093) | Soil microbial communities from Loxahatchee National Wildlife Refuge, Florida, United States - Lox_Sample_2.2 | ecosystem: Environmental > Terrestrial > Soil > Wetlands | place: USA...
TACTCCTCGGGTTCCAGATCGTTTTGCTAACTTTAGCAAGCATTGCTTACTAAAGCAAGCGAAGGGATCCCGGAAAGGCGTGGCTACCCGCGCGTGGCCGGATCACACATGCGTGAGCGGGGTCCGACCCGCCGGGCCGCAATGGGCCTGGCTACCAGATACGGACCCGGGCCGCGGGGTCCAGCCACATCTCGTCGGTGTCGCCGACATCAAATGCGGCGTAGAACTCGTCGAGATTGCGCACGATCTGGTTGCAGCGGAACTCGGCGGGGGAATGCGGGTCGATGGCGAGCAGCCGGATGACTTCCTCATCCCGGGCCTTTCCCTGCCAGGCACGTGCCCACGACAGGAAGAAGCGCTGCGCGCCCGTCAGGCCGTCGATGACCGGTGCCTCCTGGCCGCGCAGCGAAACCACATAGGCCTTCCACGCGATGCCGAGGCCTCCGAGGTCGCCGATGTTCTCCCCGATCGTCAGCGCTCCGTTCACATGCTGGTCAGGAGTCTGCGCCGGCGCCAGCGCGTTGTACTGCTCGATCAGCGACCGGGTCCGCGCCTCGAACGCCCGCCGGTCCGCCGCGTTCCACCAGTCGGTAAGCCTGCCGTCACCGTCGCTCTTGGAACCCTGGTCATCGAAGCCGTGGCCGATCTCGTGGCCGATGATCGCGCCGATCGCGCCGTAGTTGGCTGCGTCGTCCCGGCCGGGATTGAAGAACGGATCCCGCAAGATCGCAGCCGGGAACACGATCTCGTTCATGCTCGCGTTGTAGTACGCGTTCACCGTCTGAGGGGTCATGAACCACTCGTCGCGATCGATCGGCTTGCCGATCTTGTTCAGCTCGCGGTGGAACTCGAAAGCGTGGGCGGCCCGCACGTTGGCCATGAGATCCGTCGGGTCGATCTCCAGGCTGGAGTAGTCTCGCCATCTGGCCGGGTAGCCGATCTTCGGCGTGAACTTCCGCAGCTTTTCCAGCGCCCGCGTGCGCGTGTCTGGCCCCATCCATTCGAGCGTCTCGATGCTCTGGCGGTAGGCCTCGAGGAGGTTGGCTACCAGGACATCCATCCGCTCCCGTGCTCCCGGTGGGAAGTGCCGGGCGACGTAGGCCCGGCCGACCGCTTCCCCCATGGCCCGCTCGACCAGCGAGACACCACGCTTCCAGCGCTCACGCAGCTGAGGGGTGCCGCTCAGGGTGCGGCCGTAAAAGTCGAAATCTTCCTGGACGAACGCCTCGGACAGGTACCCGGAAGCGCTGTGGATCACCTGCCAGCACAGCCAGTCCCGCCACGCGGGAAGGTGCTCATCGGTGAGCAGCGAGGCCAGCCCGGCGCTGAAGCTGGGCTGGCGGAGCACGATCTCGTGGAAGGCGCCAGCGGGCGGGTCCATGGCCGCAAGCCACCCGCGCAGATCCGGGCCCTCCGACAGCGCGCCGGTCCAGGTGAGCAGGTTGTACGTCTTCTCGCGGTCGCGGCTCTCGACGCGATCCCAGTGGTATCCGGCCACCGCCGTCTCCAGCGCGAACACCCGCCTGGCTGCCAGGTCGGCGTCCGGCAGCCCGGCCAGCTCGAGCATGCGCTGCACATGGCCAACGAACGCGTCACGGACGCCGGCGAACCGCTCCTCGCGGTAGTAGCTCTCGTCCGGGAGCGAGATCGCGCCCTGCCCGAAAAACACCAGGTAACGCTCCGGGTCGCCGGGGTCAGCGTTGACGAAGAGCCGGTACAGGCCCCCGACGCCCCGTCGCTCCAGCCGCCCGAGCGTCTCCAGAAGCTCCGGAATGGAGCTGACTGCCCGGGCGCCCGCGAGCGTCTGGCTGATGGGCTGCGAGCCGAGCATTTCCACCCGGTCCGCATCCATGAAACTGGCGTAGAGGTCGCCGAGCTTCCGCTCCTCGCTGCCTTCAGGCGCCGACGCGGCCTCTTCCACGATCTCGCGGACCGCGTTCTCGGCCTCTTCAGCCAGGACCCGGAACGCGCCGTCGCGCGCCCGGTCGGCGGGAATCGCGGTCCGCGCAATCCACAGCCCGTTGACGTGCCGGAACAGGTCGTCCTGCGGGCGGATGCCAGGATCGAGCTCGTCGATGGCGACACCGGAGGGAAGCGTCATGCGCTCCAGGGTAGGGCCAGCGCCGCACCACGCCGCACCGCGTTATCAGTGCAGGTGGGCAGCGGCCCAGCAGGTGACGCCGTCGTGGCAGTTCTCCAGGGCCACGAGCGCCTTCACCAGGTCGGGGGGCACACCGTCCGGGGCAATGTTGTCCAGCTCGAGCGGGTCCGTGGCCGTGTCGTAGTACTCCTGGTCGCCGTTGGCGTAGAGGACGTACAGCGCGTTCTCGGTCCGCACCGCCTCGTAGGAGGGCGGATCGGCCTGTGCCTTGGTCTGGGCGTCCGGATCACTCGGCAGATCGTCGGGACCGTGATGCTCGATCAGGATGGCCTGCCGCCAGTCCTTCGGCCGCTGGCCGTGCCACAACGCGGCGAGGCTGTGCCCGTCGATGGTCTTGCGGATCTCGAGTCCGGCCAGTGCCTCGAACGTGGGCGCGAGGTCGATGTTCGACGCGAGCTGGGTGACCGTCCGCCCCGCCGGGACGTGCGGGCCACTGACGATCAGCGGCACCCTAATATCGGTGTCGAACGCGGTCTGCTTCCCCGGCTCCAGCCGGTACTCGCCCATGTGCAGGCCGTTGTCGGAGCTGAAAACGATGTAGGTGTTCCTGGCGACGCCCTTGGCCCGCAGTTCGTGCTCGATCTGGCCGATCATGTCGTCGACGGAGAGGTCGGCCTCGACGCGGTCGCGGTACTCGCCGGTGATGGCCGCCTGCTGCGCCGGGGTCAGCGGTGCTCGCCGTGCCAGCCACGGCGGCGGGTTGACGGGCAGCCGGTTGTAGGCGGCGTCCTTCGGGTACTGCAGGCTCGCCGCGGCATCTGTATAGCTCGGCGCCGGGGTATACGGCGCGTGCGGCGCGAACGTCGCGACCTCCAGCATGAACGGCCTGTGCGAGCGCGCGGACGAGCCGATGAACGAGGTGGCCTTGGCCGAGAGCACGTCGGTCAGGTAGTCGCCGGGCGCGTCCCCGTACTCATGCTGCGTGCCGTTCTGGTTGAGGCTGTAGTTGAACTCGCCGTAGCCGTTGCCCGCCACGTCCCACGCATTCCAGCCCGGCGCGACCGGATCGGATGGATCGTAGCCGTTGAGGTACTTGCCCATCAGCGCGGTGCGGTAGCCGGACTTCTGCAGCGCCACCGCGAACGACTTCTGCTGGTCGCCGTGCGCGTTGTAAGAGCCGTACCCGCCGTCGGCACCGACGTTGGTGAAGACCCCGTCGTCGTGGGGGTACTCGCCGGTGAAGATCGCGGACCGCGACGGGCAGCACAGGGAGTCGACGACGTAGTAGTGCGAGAACGTGATTCCGGCCCTCTGCAGCGCGACAACGTGCGGCATGTGACTGACCAGGTTCCAGGACAGGTCGTCGGTGAGGACAAAAACAAAGTTCGGCCGCGGAGCGGGCGGCGCGTCCGCCCTTCCCGAGGAGTCACAGCCAGCTCCGACAAGAAGAGCGCACAAGGCACTGGCCATCACCAAAGCGATTTTTCTTTTCACTGCCGAAGGAGGATAGAGCAGCGGACCGCCTCCAGGCGGCGCTGGCCTCCGAGTTGACCTCGGCAACGCCCGGAACGACGGTGCTCAGCGGTCGCTGGAGCCGCGAATTACCAGGTCGCAGGTGTGCCGCCGGACACCGCCCTGGCGAGGGGCGCCGTCGATGATCGTGAAAAGATCCTGGGCCGCGGCCGCGCCGAGCGCCTCGAGGTTCATGTCAATGGTGGTCAGCTGAGGCTCAGTTTCCAGGGCGAAGACACTCCAGTTGTCATAGCCGGTGACGGCAATGTCGTCTGGCACCCGCCGGCCCAGCTCGTCCAGCGCAACCAGAACCCCCGAGGCGATCTGGTCGGATCCGCACAGCACGGCGTCGACATCCGGCACCTGCTCCAGCAGGGCGGTGACGGCAGCGCGGGCCCACCGCTGCGACCATTCGCCATACCCCACGGGGGCCGCCAGCCGCAGGTCGTGGCTGCGCAAGCGGGAAAGGAGGCCATGAACGCGGTTGGTGACCGCGGTCGCGTGGCGCGGCCCGGTGAGGTGGACGATGCGCCGCCGTCCGGTGGCGGCCAGATGGTCCACCATGAGGCCGATGCCCCCCTGGTCGTCGGGCATGTGAACGAGGTCGCTCGCGTCGTCGGATTCACCGTAGACGTAGACCACCGGGACGTCGATGTAGCGCGTTACCGAGGCGGTGACCACGTTGTTGTCGCCGACGAGCAGCACACCGTCCACCTTGCGGGCCGCCAGCATCCGGGCCAGCTCCAGGCTGCGCGCCCGGTCCCCCCGGGCATCACAGGTGATCATGGAGAGGTCGATCTCGCCGAGCGCGGCCTCGGCCCCGAGCATGACCGGCACGGCGAAGCGGTGGGTCATGCTGTCGGCGATGATGACCCCGACGGTGCTGCTCCGCCCGGTGATCAGGCCGCGCGCGATCGGGTTGGGCGTAAACGAGAGTTCTTCCGCGGCGGCCATGACGCGCGCCCGCGTCTCCTCGGATACCCGGTTCTTGCCATTGATCGCCTTCGAGGCGGTCGTCAGTGACACGCCGGCGCGCTTGGCCACCTCGACGAGCGTGGCCGGCCGTCGTCTGGTCATGCCGTGAGTGTGCCATCGGCACGCGCGCGTTGCGGAATCCGGGATCGCTCCGGCTCACGGGTGCCTGCCGAACCATCGATGTACCAAAGGGCTGCATCTATCGAGCCCTTTGGTTCATCCACGCGGCCCCCAGCGGCACGGCAGCAGGTGCAGCCGCGCAATTGGTAACGGTTAGATAACGGCCGCGTCTGCTGCTTGACGCGCCCTGGGCGGCGGAACATTCTCGGCATATTGGGTGAGGAAACGTTTCCCCACCGGCCCGAGAAGCCTGGGAGTTCCTGCAGAAGCCGTTACGCCAGTCCGGGAGCAGCCATGAAACCCGTGCGTGTCAGCGCTTGCCTCACTGCTCTCGTCCTGGCCGCGGCCGGACTGACCCTCGGGATGGCGTCACCCGGAAGCGCCGCCACAGCGGCTGCCCCCGCCACCACTACCGCCCGCGCTACCACGACCGCCCGCGCCACCACCACCGCCCGCGCCACCACCACCGCCCGCGCCACCACGACGGCGGCCGCCACCGCCGCCGCCGCGCCGAATGACGTTGTCGTGGATCTCGGGTCGCCCACCGGGCCATTCGACGGCGGCGCGTCGGGGAGCCTGTACGGCATCTACGACCAGGGCGTGCCGAGCAGCAACCTCATCGAGGGCATGGGCCTGACGACCACGGACACGAAGGCGCAGGACGGCCAGCAGCACCCGGGGTCGGACGCGCTCGAGATCGCCAAGCCGTTCCTCGACAGCGGCGGCCAGGACATCTACATCTACATGACCGACGTGTACCGCGACTTCCCGTATGAGCGCACGACCTATGCGCAGTACCAGGGCTACATGAAGACCGAGATCGAGCAGGTCCTGTCGTCGCCCTACAGGAACCGGATCGTCCTGGTGCCCTACAACGAGCCGGATGGCAACTGGTTCGCGGGACTGACCACCGATCCCACGGTTCTTGCCGCGTTCGAGGCCGAGTGGCTGCAGACGTACGACTTCATCAAGGGCCTGTGGCCGCAGGCCCGGATCGCCGGGCCCAACCTCAGCGGGTTCTACCCAGCCGCACTCGGCTCGTTCCTGCAGTTCTGCGTGGCCAACGACTGCCTGCCGGACGTGATGACCTGGCACGAACTGGCCGTCGCGTCGACCGTGCGCACCGACGTGGCGGCCTACCGGGCGCTGGAGACCACGGTCGGGATGACCCGTCACCTGCCGATCAACATCGACGAGTACGCGGCCCGGTACCAGCTGACCAGCCCCGGCCAGATGGTCGCGTGGCTCTCCGCGCTCGAGGCCGAGAAGGTCGACGGGGACCTCGCGTACTGGAACATCAACGGGTCCCTGGGCGACTCGGTCGCGCAGCAGAACATCCCGAACGCTCAGTGGTGGCTGTACAACTGGTACTCCTCGATGAGCGGCAGCACGGTGGCGGTCACCACGCCGGACGGCAACACCGACGACACGCTGCAGGGCCTGGCCACGCTCGACAAGGCGAAGCGGCAGGCGCGGATCATCCTCGGCGGCGGGCCGGCCGGGCCGCAGGGCGTGACCGTCAATAACATCGACCCGGCCATCTTCGGCCACACGGTGCACGCCACGATCTTCCAGGACCGGTGGAGCGGCATGACCGGAGCGGCGGCCGAGCCGGCCCGGACGTTCGACGGCGACGTGCCGGTGGCCGCGGACGGCTCGGTCACGCTTCCGGTGACCAGCGGCGATCAGGGCGACGGCGCCGGCGGCAACGCCGCGTCGTGCGACGCCACCGGGCCCCGCGTTCCGGGCAAGATCGGCAACGCCGTGTCCCTGTGCGGCAACAACGAATACGTCAGCCTGCCGTCCGGCATCATGCAGGGCGTCAGCGACTTCACGATCTCGGCCTGGGTCAACCCCTCGGCGGATACCGCCTGGTCACGGGTATTCGACTTCGGCACCGGCACCAACGACTACATGTTCCTGACGCTCAACGCAGCCGACAGCGCGCTGCGGTTCGCGATCACCACCAGCGGCGCGGGAGGAGAGCAGCAGATCAACACCACCGACGAGCTGCCCCTCAACACCTGGTCGAACGTGGCGGTGACGCTCTCGGGCACTACCGGGACGCTCTACGTCAACGGCACGGCAGTCGGCACCAACACCGACATGACCCTGACTCCCGCCGACCTCGGCGACACGACCCAGGACTGGATCGGGCACTCGCAGTACCCGGCCGACCCCTACCTGGACGGCGAGGTCGACGACTTCAACATCTACAGCAGCGCGCTGAGCCCCGCCCAGATCGCCACCCTCGCCAGCGGTCAGGCCGGCGCTGGCAATGTCGCGGATTACAAGTTCGACGAGACCGGCGGCGCCACCGTGATCGACTCCTCCGGCAACGGGCGCAACGGGACGATCATCTCGGACCCGTCCGTACCGCCGACGATGGACGCCTACGAGGTCATCCTCGCCCCGGGAGGAACCGGCTCGGCCACTCCGACGGACGCCACCTGGCTGCACAGTTACCTGGCGGCCCAGGCCACCATGACCGGCACCGGCTGGAACATCAACACCGAAGGGACGCCCAGCAACCTCGGCGGGTACGCCACCGCCGGCGAGCAGGACGTCGGTGGGCTGCGGACGGGCTCGAGCACGGTCATCACGTTCAGCGTGAACGTTCCGCAGACAGGTAACTACAGCCTGTCCATATTCGACGGGAGCGACTCGGCGGCCTCCGACGTGTTCGGCCCCACGAACATCTTCGTGCGAGTCGACGGCGGCAGCCCTCAGGAGGTGTGGCTGCCGGTCGGGTACAACTGGGTGATCTGGAACCACGCCGACACCACCGTGCACCTGACCGCGGGCGAGCACGAGATAAGCCTGTCGACGACAGGGGCGAACGGCGCCGCGACCAACGGCGACGCGATCATCAACAAGATCGATCTGCAGCTCGACGATCCCGCGGTCCAGGATTCTGCCATCTACGAGGCCGAGCAGGCCGATCTGGGCGGCGGCGCCACGACGGATTACCGCGCGCAGGGGCAGTCCGGCGCCGGGGCCGTCGACATGGGCCGCGGCCAGAGCGTGACGTTCTGGGTCTACTCCGCGAGCGACGGCTACTCAGATCTGGCATTCCGTGACAAGGGCCAGGGGACGGCGCGGTCCTCGGTCAACACGCTGCCGCTGCAAGGCTGGCTGGACGGTGGCGGCGCGCAGAACTGGTCGACCCAAACCGACCGGGTGTACCTCAGCGCTGGCATCAACAAGGTCGTGGTCACCGGCGAGGGCGGCGAGGTGGCCCTCGACAAGCTGACCGTCACTCCGGTCGGTGCCAGCAGCCCGGCCACGGCGCCATACGTCACGACGTACCAGGCCGAAGACGGCGCGATGACCGGCACCGCCCACGTCGACAACAGCTACAGCCAGGCCGATGGCGGCGTGGTCACCGGGATCGGCAATGGCCCGGCGAACTCGCTGACCTTCACCGTGCACGCACCAGCGGCGGGCACCTACGGGATGACCGTCCGGTTCGCCAACAACCAGCAGCTCGTGGCCAACCACTACAACCCGGACCTGATGACCGCCCCGGCCGACATCAGCGTGAACGGCGCGCCGACGTTCCACGTCAACTTCGCCAACACCTTCGACTGGAACCAGTTCTGGAACCTCACGATCCCGGTGGCGCTCCACCGGGGCTCTAACACCATTACGTTCATCGCCAACCCCCAGTACAACTGGGACAGCACCACCATCGGCGTCATCTACTCGGGCCAGGGCATCGGGCAGGATCTCCGGTCGAGCACGGCGCCGAACATCGACCAGATAACGCTGGCCCCGTTCCAGCTCCGGGTCTGACCCAGGGAGCGCGTCAGGCGAGCGGGCAGGCCACTGGCCTCATCGGCCTGGGCGCTGCGATTTCCGGTGCGCGCAACCGGCGATGGGCTATGTTGATCATCGGAATCCCGGGGCAATGGCGCCGCGGTTGCTGGAGGTTGGCATGCACATCAATGCTGGTGACACCGCCTGGATGCTGACCTCGACAGCGCTGGTCTTCTTCATGATGCCGGGGCTGGCGCTGTTCTACGGAGGGCTGGTCGGCGCGAAGAACGTGGTCGCGACGATGGTCCAGTCGTTCGTGGCGATCGGCCTGATCAGCTTGCTGTGGGTCGTCATCGGCTATTCGCTCGCGTTCGGCGCTGATCACTGGGGGGTGATCGGCAGCCTGCAGAACGTGCTGCTGCGCGGCGTCAACGGCACGCCGAACAGCTACGCGCCCACGATTCCGTCGCTGGTGTACATGGCGTTCCAGATGAAGTTCGCCGTTATCACCCCGGCGCTGATCGCCGGGGCGTTCTGCGAGCGGATGCGCTTCCGCGGCTACCTCGTCTTCATCGCGCTCTGGTCGCTGATCGTCTACAGCCCGTTCGCGCACGCCGAGTGGGGCGGCGGGTTTCTCGGCTCGGGCGGCCTGCACGCGATCGACTTCGCCGGAGGCTCGGTCGTTCATGAGCTAGCCGGGGCGGCAGCCCTCGCCACCGCCATCTATCTGAAGCGAAGCCACCAGCTGGAGCGGCCGCACAGCGTGCCGCTGGTGCTGCTCGGCGCCGGGATCTTGTGGTTCGGCTGGTTCGGCTTCAACGCGGGCAGCGCGCTGTCCGCCGGGCAGGTCGCCGGGTATGCGCTGGTGAACACCCAGCTGGGGGCGTGCACGGCGATGCTCGTCTGGATGGGCATCGAGTGGTGGCGCCGCCGCAAGCCATCGGGTGTGGGCATCGCTACCGGCGCCGTCGCCGGCCTGGCCGCGATCACCCCGGCGTCGGGTTACGTGCAGCCGTGGGCAGCGATCATCATCGGCGCCGCGGCCGGGCTGATCTGCTACGGCGCCGTCCACCTGAAGGACATATTCCACTACGACGACTCCCTCGACGTGGTCGGCGTGCACATGGTCGGTGGCGCGATCGGGGTCGTGCTCACCGGAGTGTTCGCCAGCCTCGCCGTGAACGCCGCCGGCGAGGCCGGGGGCTGGACCCAGCTCGGCCGCCAGCTGGTGCTGGCCGTCGTCGGGATCGCCTACCCGTTCGTCATGACCTGGATCATCCTGTGGGTCACCGATCACACGGTGGGGCTGCGGGTGAGTCCCGGAGAAGAGGCAGACGGCCTCGATCTCGGCGAGCACGGCGAAGTCGGCTACCAGCTGGCAGAACCGGCAGCCGACATGGCCGGCGCCGGGATGGCGGCAGTTCCTGGCGCGCCGCCCGCAGCCGAAGCGCAGTAAGAAAACCCGGCACGGCCGGCTGGCAGAGGTCTCCCGCCGCCAGCGTTTCTGGCGCGCCGTGGGTACTTTTACCCCAGCATGTCGGCCCGCGCGAATAGGGGTATTCGGGCCTCTGGCTTGCCGCCGCGCGGATCTGGGAGCCTGCAGCCAATCGACCTCCTGGGGGATAGATGAAGCTGCGAATCGTGCGCCGGCGCGCCGTCGTATGGCGTATCAGATCCAGGACCCGGCTCCTGGCCCTCTCGGCGGCTGGCGGTGCCCTGGCCATCACCGCCGCGACCGCGCTGGCGCCGGGGGGATCCGCCGCGCTGGCGTTTTCGGTTTTCAATCCGGCGATCACGGTGGCCGGCGGCAACTCGGTGATCGCCGTGCACACCTCCGGGAACGGGCTGCGGTTCTACTGGAACCAGTACGGCACCAACAACTGGTACGGCGAGCAGGTCGCCGCGGACGGGACGACGTTCTCCGACCCGGCCATCGCACAGGTCGGCAACACGGTCGTGATCGCCGCCGAGGGCAGCTTCAACAGCCTGGACCTGTACTGGCAGACCGACGACACAAGCGGCTGGAATGCCGAGACCGTGGCCGGGATCAGGACGACCTACTCGGCGCCGTCCGTGGCACAGAACGGCAACAGCACGATCATCGCCGCCGAAGGGCCAAGCAACAGCCTGGACTTCTACTGGGCATACAGCGGCAGCTCAACCTGGGGTCCCGAGCAGGTGGCGGGCGCGGGGACGACGTTTTCCGCGCCGTCGATCGCGGCGAACACGCTCGGCAACGGCGTGAACATCGCCGCCGAGGGACCCAGCGGCAGCCTGGACTTCTACTGGGCGATCAACGGCACCGCGACCTGGCACCCCGAGGTCGTCGCCGGCGCCGGGACCACCGCCACGACCCCGGCCATCTCCGCCCACGACAACGGCGTCACCATCGTCGCGCTCAACCAGGGCGGCTACCTCTCAACGTCCTGGTGGGCCACCAACGGCACCGCGGACTGGATAGAGTCCCCGATGCCGGACGGAGACACCAGCGCCTCATCGATCGTGGCCTCTGCGGGCAGAGTTTACGTCGCAGCCCGCGAACTGTTCGGTGGTCTGGGCGTCAGCACCAGCGTCGGCGACAGCGGCTGGTGGACGTCCAGCCAGGCGATTTATACGGGACTATTCCAGCCCGGAATCACGGCTGTGGGCGTGCCGTCGGTCACCGTCAACAACGGCAGCGTGAACATCGCCAGCGAAGACATCTACGGCAACCTGAGCTTTTTCTGGCAAGACAGCTCCGGGGCATTCCACCAGGAAACCGTCGACACCGCCGCCAACCTGTAACCAGTTGCCGGGCCGACGGCCGCCTCCTGCCCGGGGTGGCCGCCGCCCGGTGGTACCCATGCTGGGGAGTTCGCGCAGCGCTCGCGCTGTCGCATTCTCGTGATCTTCGGGAAGTCCGGTATATGGTACCCGCGTGGGGACGGCGCATTAATCGTGACGCGGTCCCCCATGCACGGCTTTGCTCCCGCGCTGACGAGGTTCATCGGCCGGGCAGGCGCTGCCGATGACGTCGCCCAGCTACTGGATGAGTACCGGCTGGTTACCGTCACCGGGCCGGGTGGGGTGGGCAAGACGCGGCTGGCCGCCGAGGTGGCAGACCGAGCGATCAGCCGGTTTGCCGACGGCGTATGGCTGGTGGAACTCGCGACGGTCCTGGACCCCGCGCAGGTGACTGCGGCCACGGCCGCCGTGCTGGGCGTTCGTGAGCGGCCTGGCGTGACGGTGACGGATTCACTGGGCGAGATGCTCGCCCGCCAGCAGATGCTGCTCGTGCTGGACAATTGCGAGCACCTGGCCGGGGCGGTGGCCGAGATGTGCGCGCAGCTGCTCCCGCTCGCGGACGACGTGCGGATCCTGGCGACCAGCCGTGAGCCGCTCGGCGTTGCCGGCGAGGCCCGGTACCGGCTTCCCCCGCTGACGCTGCCCGCGCCAGATGATCCGGGCGGAATACCACGCTCCGAGGCGGTGGCGCTGTTCGCCGACCGGGCCCGCGGCGCCGACCGGCAGTTCGCGCTGAACGGCGACTCCGCCCCGGCGGTGGCGCAGCTGGTAGCCAAGCTGGACGGGATGCCGCTGGCGATCGAACTGGCCGCCGCGCGCGTCGAGGCACTCGGGCTGTCGCAGCTGCTGGACCGCCTGGACGACCGGTTCGTCCTGCTGGCCCGCGCCGACCGCGCACCTGCCGTCGCCCGGCACCGCTCGCTCGCCGCCACCGCCGACTGGAGCTACCAGCTGCTCAGCGAGCCTGACCGGCGGGTTTTCCGGCGGGTGTCGGTTTTTCCGGCGCCATTTACCCTGGAGGCCGCCGAAGCGGTCGCCGGGGACGACGCGGGGCCGGCCGTGCTGCGGCTGGTGGACTGTTCTCTGCTGGTGCCGCCGCGCGTCGGGCCCGACGGCCGGTCCCGTTACCTCATGCTCGAAACCTTGCGCGGCTATGGCCTCGACCGGCTGGAGGATGCCGGGGAAGCAGACCAGGCCAAGGCCTCGATGGCCCGGTATGCCGTCAGCCTGGTGAACCAGGCCTCGGCCGGGATGCAGGCTGCTCCCAGTGAGCTCGACGCCATGCAGTGGCTTGACGCCGATGAGGCCCTTACCCGGCATGCCCTGGTCTGGGCTCTGGATCACGACCAGGCCGCCGCGCTGCACCTGGCCGTGGGCCTGTACCCATGGTGGCGGCTACGTGGCCGCCAGGCGGACGGGGAGCCGCTGCTGCGGGCGGCCACTGGACACGCCGAGCCCGGCACCGGCGATTGGTGCGCGGCGCATTACCGGCTGGGCCTGATGGTCATGGGCGCTGGCGATTTCACGATCGCGCTCGATCACTTCACCGCTGTCCGCGACGCCGGAACTGAGCACGGGCCGTTTCCGGTGCTGGCCGACTGCCTGGCTAGCCGTTGCGTTGCCCTGGCGAACCTGGGCCGAACGGCGGAGGCGGTCGAGGACGGTCGGCGCGCCTTGGACATCGCCAGGCGACTGCGCTACCCGGCCGGTGAGGCTCAGGCGCTCGCCAACCTCGCTATCACCACCTATTACGTCGGGGAAACGAGCGATGCTCTCGCCTGGGCGCGGCAAGCTCAGCGGATCGACCGCGGAAGCATCCCCGGGACAGTCGCCCGGGTGAGTGACAGCATCACGGCGATCATCCTGATTGCCGCCGGCGAGTTCGGCGAGGCCCGGCGCTGCTGCTCGGAGGCGCTGCACGGCTCCCGGGAAGCGGGGGACCTGCAAACCCAGGCCAGCTTTCTGACGTTGCTGGGACACCTCGACCTTGACGCAGGCCGCCTGGCTGACGCGGCGGCATATCTGCAGGAGTCCGTGCAGGTTGCGCTCCGGATCGGTGATCAGATCGAACTGCTCAACTGCCTCGACAACTGCGGGCACCTGTGCGCCGTCACCGGGCGCTGGGCCGAGGCCATAACTCTGTGGGCGGCGCTGGCCGCCGAGACTGAGCGAACCGGGCTGACCGATCCGCAGGAAGATGCGCTCCGCCGCCGCAAACCGCAGGCTGAGGCCACCCGGATGCTGGGACCGGCCCGGACCCGGGAGGCCGAGCGTCGCGGCGCCGCCATGACGCTCACCATCGCCGCTGAGTTCATGGCCCTGCTCACCTCCGCCGACGCGGCGGCACCTCAGGCCCGCCAGCCCAGCGCGCAGCTCACCCCGCGGGAGCGGGAACTCGTCACGCTGGTCGCCCAGGGATGCACGGATGCGCAGATCGCCGGGCAACTGTCCATCAGCATCCGAACCGTCCGCTCCCACCTGGACCGGATCCGCGACAAGACCGGCTGCCGCCGCCGCGCCGACCTGACCCGGCTGGCCCTCGAGGCCGACCTGGTCTAGCCAAGGGGCACTTGTACCCAGGCGGCCGTCTCGCGCAAAAGGGGTACTCCGCCCTCTCGCCGGCAGCCCTCATGATCGGGGAGCCTTCCAGCACGGGCACCTGAGCGACGGGGAGAGGGAGCGGTCATGTCGTACGAGGACAAGATCAAGGAGCAGGCGAGGCCCTACATGCAGCCGGATGAGCACGTCCTCGCCGCGTTTATAGCTCGACCGCGGGGCGCGACGCAGGCAAGCATGGGCGGACTGGCCGGGAGCATCATTGGGGGCAAGAAGGCCTCCCAGCAGCGCCAGGCCGCCAAGGACGCCGGGCTGCAGCTGACCAGCCCGATGGCGCTGGCGCTGACCGATAAACGGCTTCTGGTGCTCCGGATCAGCGCGCCGCTGGCCCTGGGCAAGGGCGGCGACGTCAAGGATCTTGTCAGCGGCGCGCCGCTGACAGACGTCGATTCGATCGACGTCAAGCGGCTGCTGGCCGGCAAGGTCGTCACGATCACGGTCGCAGGCACGCCGTTCAAGCTGGAGGTTGGCGCCGGCGGGGACGCCAAGGGCCTGGCCGACCAATTCGCGCAGGTCAAGGCGACTGCCTGACTTGCTCGGCCAGGCCAGCAGCGGCGAGCGACTGCGCGTTCAGCCCGCGCTCGGCCAGGAAGGTCTCAAAACTGGCGCGCTGGTCGGCGGTGGCCCGCTGCGCCGCGTGGAGCCGCCCCGCATCGGCCAGGCCGGGCCGTACCACGTTGATGGCCCCGCCCAGCTTCGGGTCGGGCACCGCCCGCAGGCCGTCCGCCCGCGCCAGCCGCCGGTTGACCTCGTCCTGGGACGGTCCCAGTGCCGGCATAACCCACAACGGGCCGCCGATGCCCACCTGGCAGGAGCAGTAATTACCACCCCAGGACAGCGCCGCAGCCCGCATGCCGGCGGCGAGGGTTGCGCTGTCCTGATCTGCCTCCACGGCGTCACCGCCGATGGTGGCGCTGAACGCCCGGTGGCCCTCCGCGAGGACACGATGCCCCGCACGCGCCGACGACTCGTGGTTCTCGGTCCTGTCGTGTTCGGCATAGAACGCGTGCAGGTGGGCGTGCTGCACGTCCTGCCGGGGATTCCTGGTGGTCGCCGCTGCGGGGCCGCTGGCGGCGGGGTCCCCGCTCGCGGCTTCCGCGTCACGCAGGTAGTCCAGGTTGGGTGTGCTGTCGTTGGCGCAGAAAACGACGCGCCCGCCGTCCAGGCTGCGGTACCACGCGGCGACCAGCGTCATCGCGGTCTGCCGAGCCGCCAGTTCGGAAGCCGTGGCCGAGGACCATCCCTCGCAATGCCGACGGGGCACCATAAGGGTATGGGGCCGCGCCACCCGCCGGGGCCCGTTAGCGAGCATGAAGGGGTTGCGATCAAGGACCAGGTCCACCAGCGCGGCGCCGTCGGACGCGGTGACCGTCCCCAGATAGGCGGGAAGCCCGGGCACATCGGCGAACACGTCCACCGGCCGGAACCGGCGGGAGAACTCCCCCGCCGCAACCACACCCTCGGCATTCCCGGTCTCCTGGTCGACCAGGACCCAGCTCCCGGCACCGGCGGTCCCACCGGGCCGCCAGTATCCCTTGACCGTGCCGGTGCCCTCGCTGTACGTCCACATTTCCCGCATCTCGAGCTGCGTGAACGGGCCAGCGCGCACCGGGCTGGCTGCCATCAGGGCCTCAGTTTGCGCGCCACGCCACCGAGGAACGTCGCCGTGGGCGGCGTGCGGTCCAGCGGCGGGCCGTCGCCGTTCCAGCTCATCACCGGGACCACACCCGGAGGCACAAGTTCAAGACCGTCGAAGAAGCCGAGGATCTCTTCACGTGAGTGGATATAGATCCGCGCAGCGCTGTAGGCCGAGGTGAAAACCTCGCCTTCTACCGGGTTGCCCGAGCCGACAGAAATAATCAGGTAGCTGGCGGGGGTGATCGCCCGGGCGAAAGCCGCAGCCACCTCGCGGGCGGTCTGCGCATCCAGGAAGTGCAAGACGCCGGAGAGGATCACGCAGCTCGGCCGCGCCAGGTCGATCAGCCCCGCCAGCGCCTGGTCGGCGAGAATGCCCCCCGGGTCGCGGAGATCGCCGGGCACGGCGATGACACCAGGGCTCCTGAGCAGGCTGCGGGCGTGCGAAATCACCATCGGGTCGTTGTCCACGTAGGCAACCCGCGCCCGCGGGCTGACCTGCTGGGCGATGTCGTGGGTGTTCAGCGCGGTCGGCAGGCCAGCGCCGACGTCGATGAATTGCCAGATACCGCGGGCCGCCACGTAGCTGACCGCGCGGCCGAGGAACTCCCTGTTCTCCCGTGCCATCTGCGCCGACGGCGGGTGAACTTCCAGCAGCTTCTGTGCAAGCTCACGGTCGACCGCGAAGTTATCCTTCCCGCCCAGCCAGTAGTCCCAGACCCGTGCGATGTTCGGCTGGGTCGAATCGATTGGCTCCACCACTCCCCTCCCTCCCCCCACCCCATCATTCCCCGCAGCGCCCACGTAGGGCGGGTTGTACCCGAGCTCGCGGGAGCCCGACCCTGACGCGGGCGGGATAGCGCCGTCAGCGTGCCAGGCCGAGCTCAGCGGCTCGCAGCGCGCGGCCACCAGCACCACAGCCGCTGAGTCGCTGCTGATCACCGCGGCCGAACTGCACACCCGCGCCGACCTCGGCGTCGTCGAGGCCGCCGAGAACACCCTTACCACCGGCCCCGCCACCCCCGTCAGCGAGCAGTCATCACCGGGCCTGACACCGCAAACCGCAGCGGGTTAGCCGGCCGGGCGTCGGCCCCGACGTGCACGGCCCTGCCCGCACCCGCCAAGCGGGTCTTAGCGAGGAAGGTGGCGAGCAGGCACCCGGTCCAGCGCTTCTGCCGGGCATCCAACTACCGTGGTCACGAAAAGATCTTGATCCGAGGTCTTGGCAATTTCTCCAGGGACTCGCTACACGATGAAGTAACCGGTCAGCTTGCCGATCCAGTCGATGAGGTCTGGTGAGTCGAAGTTGACCGCGTGGCCCCCGTCCCAGTACATGGCCGAGTTGACGCTGTCGCCGAGTTCGGTGGTGATCGCGGCGAGGTTCGCCACGACGGTGTGCGCGGTGTTGGTGTCGAGGGTCCCGGTCCGGATCCACCAGTGCCGCGCACGGGAGGGGTTCCTCCTGCGCAGGTGGTAGAGCGGGTTCATCATGGCGATCGTCCGCGGCAGATCGCTGGCCAGCTGCGCGGCGGTGTTGCCGGTGCCATGACGCAGGCTGTACAGCGTGAAGTGCCGTGCGTTGTGGGTGGCGTCGCCGTACACGGAGTTTTCCGTCGCGGACAGGTTGAAGGCGTCGAAGGCAGGGACGCCTTTGCTCCGGGTGCCGATGTGCTCGAGGAACTTGTCCCAGGTGAAGGTGGCCTTGCCGCCCGACCAGGCGATCCACGTGTTCTTCTCCAGGTACTTCTCCCGCTCGGCCGCGGTCAGCGTCTGGCCCAGCGCCCGGGCGGCCGACGGCTCCAGGTACTGTTCCAGCAGGTAGCTGGCATAGTTCTGCGACGAAAGCCTCCCGTAGCCGTCGATGCCCGGCAGGGCCAGGACGTCCATGTAGCCAGTGAACGCTTCCCTGAGCTGTCTGGAATACGTCTGGCTGACGAGCTTCTTCGTGCCCGAGCTGCTGCTGGCCGACGTGCTGCCCGGTGTGCTGCCACCCACGTACGGCAGCGTGCCGTACATCCATTCGTACTGCATATCCGCGTGGTCCAGATCAGTGATCGGCGAGTAGCTCGCGGACAGGAAGACACTGTCGTCGGTGCCGGCCGCGCCGAGCGCCTTCAGGTCGGCGTCGTACAGGGAACTGTTACCCGACGCCGCGATCAGCGTGGACAAGGCGCCGCCGGCGCTGCCGCCCGAGGTGATGATCCAGTCGGTGTTTCCCGGGATGCGGCCCTTGTTGTAGCGGAGGTAACGGATCGCAGCCTTCAGGTCGACAATCATGGCCGGCGCCTTGCCGTAGTACCGGCCGTCCGGCCACTTCAGGTCACGGCCACGGCAGCCCGGCTCCACCACCACGTAGCCGTTCGCCAGCGCCATCTCCCCGTCGTCATAGCTCGTGTAGTAACTGGCCATCGAGCTGCCGAGACCCACGGACGAGGCACCCAGGGAGCCCCCGCCAGGGCCGGACGGGCCGGATCCGCCTGGAGCCCCGCCGCCCGGTGCATCGCCGCCTGGTCCCGCCGAACCGCCCAGACCCGTCGCATTGCCTTGTTTGCCGGGCGCGCCGAAGCCGCCGCCGAACGAGCCGGCCGACATCCCGCCGCCCTGGCCGGTGGCCCCCCACGAGGAGGACGAGGTGTAGCCGCCGACGTTGATGGCGAACATGATCGGGGCGCCGGTCGCGTCCACGGCCTTGCCATCTATTTCCACGGGAACGCTGACATTGAGCGACTGGTATTTGTAGTTGACGGGGTGCCGAACGTAGACGTTGTTCCGGTAGAAGCGGTACTTGATTTTCCGCGTGCCACTGCCGGTGCTTACCGTCTTGGTCTCGGTCGTGTACGAATCGGCATCGAACGCGAGAGAGCTCGTCTTGCTCACCGTGCTCGCGCTCGAAGACGATGAGCCCGAGCAGCTCGCGATCACGGGGATCACAGCTCCCCCGGCCAGCGCCTTCAGGACAGTCCTGCGCCGCATATGTTGTCCCTTTTAACCTTGTCCGCCGCCAGCTCTGTTTCTCGCTGTCGTGCATTGTCGATGAGCCGACGAGCATCGTGGCAGTCTGATGTCAGGCCCTCATCGTGGACGGCGAGGTTACCGGTCGCCTTAGGCCAATTGCTGAGATCCCTCTGAGCACGGCGCGACCCGCCTGCCGCCGTCAAGCTGGATTCCGGACGGACGGCGACTCCGCGTGCGCGACGGTCGCGTCAGCCGATCACGCAGCCCGGCTTCGCGCGCACCGCAGCGGAGTTGGGCCTTACCATCAGGCAGGACTCATCGACGGCCTGGAACGCCCCCGCCGGTATCCCCTTGAGCAGGGACACCAGAGCGTCTGGCCATTGCGGGAAAGCGCTGCCCTGAAAGAACCAGTTGCTCCCGTTGTCGGCGAGGATCAGGCCGTAGTTCTTCATCTCGACCAAGATCGCCTTGGCGTCTCGGCAGTACGGCTCGGAGTTCCGGCAGAACCGCGCCACATGGAAGCCTGCGCTCAGCCGGAACCGGGCGCCCATCGGCGGCGCGTCCGGACTCGTATCAGAACTCGCGTCGTGGCGGGCCGGCCAGAGGAAAGCCGCCTGAGTGACCTGTGCGGTGAATCTGATCGCGTGAGAGATCGGCTTTCCCGCCCGCACCGCCGCCTGGACCTGCGCGAAGTTCAGCAGGCCGGGCAGGATGGGCAGGCCCGCGGCGTCGGCTGACGTCCAGCCGGCAGGACGCAGACGGTTAGACCGCAGGTGCCAGATGGCACCCGACCCGGCCGTCGGGTCGTTCGCCGAGTAACGCGCGTCCCACAGCTCGTACAGAGTGCAGGTGTCAGGATTCACCATGATCGCGTGACGGTCCCCGCCAGCTTGCGCGCCACCCTCGATCGGCGTATCCGGGCCGAACGGGTAGGGACCGGTATCGCTCTGGCTGGCATACAGGAAGCTGATCTTGACCAACGGCTGCGCGCTGCCGACCACCATGAACGGGATGCCGAATGGGTAGCCTCCCGGATCCGGGCCGAAGTCGGGGTGCAGGAACGTTGTCGACGAGTCCATGCTCGCCAGCCACGCCGCGCTGTGGCTGTCCACCGGCAGCTTGGAGATGTTGGTGTTCCACACGTTGTTGGCGGGGAACATTGGACAGTTCGGCGCGCCGGGAACGACGGTCGTCATGACCGGTGCCGTCGTCACGTGCGGCGTCGGCTCGGCGCTGGCTCGCACGGTTTCTGTACTAGCTGGCACGGCCCCCCGCGTGCTCGCCGGCGCAGCGCGCTGCGTGCTGGCCGTGGACGCGGCTGCGCACCCGGCGAGGAAGGCCGCGGCCATTGCGATCGCGACAACACGGCGGCCCATCTGACACCCCATGACATGCCTGTTCAGCCGACGCACCGTGACATCCTGGCACGGACCTGCCGAACTCAGCTGCCATCCAGCCGAATCAGCGAAAGGCGCGGTGACCATGAACGACCTGCCGGAAGATGAGGCTCTCGACCTCTTCCGTACGTGCTCCAACGCCGGGCGCTGGGGCGTGGACGACCAGCAGGGCACGCTGAACTACATCTCCCCCGAATCGCGGCTTGCGGCGCTGCAGACGGTGCGCACCGGCGAATGCGTCTCCCTCGCTGCGGACGCGCACACGGCCGCCATCGCCGAGCCAGGCACGCCCGGATACGAGCACGACATGCTGTATTCGTGGAGCCCGATAACCTGCGGGGACCGGATGGCTTTCAAGGTTCACGGCGGCGCGGTCACTCACATCGACTGTCTCGGGCACGAATTCTTCGACGGAGCGGCGTACAACGGACGCACGGCCGCTGACATCGTGGGCAGAGAAGGGCTCACGTTCGGGGACGTCCATGCCCTCGGCGGCGGGATCGTCACCAGAGGAGTGCTCCTCGACCTCGAAGAACACGTGCCGGAGGTCTGGCCGGAGGGACGGGTCCTTGCCCATCACCTCGACGAGTGCACCAAGCGGCAGGGCATCGACATCCGCAGCGGCGACGCGCTGATCGTTCACCTCGGTACGCAGTCTCACGCCGGCGCCCCCGACGTGCACCCCGGTCTCGGCGCGTCAAGCCTCCCCTGGCTGCACGCGAAGGAGATCTCCGTCTACCTGGGGGACTGCATCGAATACCTGCCCTCGGGCTACGACCGGCTGCCGTTCCCGCTGCATCAGATCGGCATCGCGGGGATGGGACTCGTGCTGGTGGACAATTGCCGGCTGGATGATCTGGTTGCGCACAGCCGGGCAAGCGGGCAGTACGACTTCCTGCTCTCCATCGGCCCGCTTCGGCTGAAGGGCGCCACAGGAGCACCGGTGAACCCGCTGTGCCTGCTGTGACCTGAGGCTACGGCCAGCAGCCCGGCGGCGCAGAACGGGTGCGCGTCAGATCGAGCCCCAGTGCGGCGGCCGCTCGCGATGGAAACGCTCGTCATCCTCCGGCTCGGGGTGCTCACCCCATGCGGCGTCCGTGTCTTCCTGGCTCTGCAACGGCAGCAACGGCGGGTCATCAGGGCCTAGCGAGCTCACGCCGGGTGGCTTGTTGGTCGCCTCGCCCTGCGCCACGGCGGGTCACCACCTTCCCGAAGGTCACTTGCAGCTGGCCAGGCTACCCGCCGCCCTTCCTCCTGGTCCACGCGTCCGCCACCGCCACCAGATGACCGGCGCTCTAGACCTCGGACGCCAGTGAGATCGACGACAGCTGCCGGCGGCGTGTCCACCACAGCGCCCAGGCGATGCCTATCACCGCCCAGGCCACGGAGAACCAGACGATGCTGCTTCCGATCTTGAACGGCAGCGCCAGTTCGGTGACGAAGAATCCCTTGTACAGGATGTAGCCGTCGATCACGATCCCGGCCACCGGGATGAAGCCGTTGAGGAACCAGTTGAAGCTGGACCGCTGGAACCTGGCGTGGTACACGAGGTTGGCCAGGTTGACGAATATGTACAGGATGAGCACGAAGAAGACGAAGATCTCCCCCAGGTAGGCGTAGGCGCTGGCCGGGCCGCCCTGCCAGAAGCTCACCACGATGAGGAACACCAGCGACGCCAGCAGCGTCCCCGCCTCCGCCCGCCACGGGGTGCGGAACCTCGGGTGCAGGCCCGCGAAGTAGCGATTCAGGAACCCTTCCCTGGACAGCGCGAACGTGATCCGGCTCGCGGCGTAGAGCGACGCGCCGAAGCTGGCCAGCGCAGCGGTGAAGCCGGTGATCGGGACCAGCACCGCCCAGCCGCCGATGTAGGAGCGCGTGATCGGGAGCACCGGCGTGATCTGCCCGGCGGCGACGTAATGCTCCACGGTGCTCACCGGCACGGAGATGGCGAACCCGTAGGACACCAGGGTCCAGAACAGCCCGGCCATCAGCGTGATGAGGATCGTCGCGAGCGGAATGAGGCGCCGGGGCGTCTTGGCCTCCTCGGCTACTGGCGCCACGGCGTCCACTCCGGCGATGGACAGGAACGCGAAGATGGCAGCCAGGCTGAGCCCGGAGAATCCAAGTGTTGCGGCGCCCGGGTTGAACGGCGTCGCGCTGAAGTGGCCGAGATGCCCGCCCTTGACGACGATCACGATCGCCACGGCAGCGATGAAGGTCCCCTCGAGAACCATGAGGATGCCGATCACGAGCGAGGACAGCTTGATGTTGTTGTGATTGAGGTAGCCCACGATGAGGATCGCGGCGATTCCGCCGCCGACGCCCGTCCAGGTGTTGGCCGTCAGGTGGAAGTACGACAGCAGGGCGTTGAAGAACGTGCCGAAGGCGGGCGGATAGAGAGACGCAACGACAACGTAGGTCGTGATCATCATCCAGCCGAGCCAGAGCCCGACGCCCGGGTACGTCGACTCCCACAGCCACGTATAGCCGCTGCCAGCCGACGGCCGGCGGTTATTCATCAGCGCGTAGCTGATGGCCGTCGGCAGTACGGCAATCGTGATCAGGATGAAGAGGAACGGCATGACCGGGCCACCGGAGTCGCTCTCCATGAAGCCCATGTTCAGGTAAATGACGGGAGCGAGCGAGAAGTAGGCAAGCCCGATGAACGCCAGCCGCGGCAGGTTCAGGCTGTCGCGATTGAGTCCGGTTCCCGCCTTATCCGTGAGTTGCCCACCGGGCCGGGTGTCAGCCATTTCCCGCCTCCTTAGTCAGCGTCGAAGACCGCCAGCGGCAAGCTCATGGCGACCGTCCACATACCGGCGTCGACCGCTTCGATGATCTTCAGGTCGCCGAGGACGCTGCACAGGATGTAGGCGTCGTCGGCGGTCAGGCCGCGAGTGCTGACGAGACAGTCGATCATTGCCCGGACCGCCGCCTTGGAACAGGTCATAAGGTCGGGGGCGATCCCCATCGTGGCCTGGTAGCCACCCGTCCTGATCGCCGCGCTGGAAGCCGGCACCCGGAACCGTGGCGCGCTGATCCGCTGCTTGTGCACCGTGAACCGCATGCTGCCGGACAGCGGCGCCTCCAGCGCGGTGACGCAGACCTCTCCGTCACCCTGCGCGGCGTGCGGATCACCGCACGAGAACATCGCCCCCGGCACATGCACCGGGATCCACAGCGTCGATCCAGAGGTCAGGTGGCGGTTGTCGATGTTCCCGCAGCCGCGGTGGGGCGGGAACGGCACCGCCTTCCGGGGCTGGCCCGGATGGTTGCCGATCGTGCCGCAGAACGGTGCGAGCGGGATGCTGATGCCGGGCGCGAACTCGGCGCTCCCGTCCTTCAGCGCGAACGTGCGCACGTAGCCGTGCGGAAAGTCCTCCGGCAGCAGACCGAGTTCCGGCAGGAACGCGGCCCATCCCCAGTCGCCGTGGTGAAGGTCCAGAATGTCGACCTGCAGGGTGTCGCCAGGTTCGGCGCCTTCGACCCAGACCGGGCCGGACAGGTTGTAGATCGTGTCGAAGTCGAACCGGGTATCTGCGTACGTTGCGCCCGGCCAGACCTGGCCCTCTCCGGCCACCTTGATGTCGTAGCTCACCGTGTCGCCAGAAGCGATGGCCAGAATGGGCTCGAGATCGGCGTCCCACTGGTGATGGATAACGGAAGGATCGATCACGTGCTCTCGGGGCATGCCATTCCCCTCTGGCGGCCTGACCAGCCCTCACCACTTTGTGAATACTGTGGCCTCTTTGACGAGAATCGCATACCGAGGTCCGAAACGCCACTTTTCGCCTTGGCGTCAGCAAGGCAGCCGGCGGGGCCGTTGCGTGGACGGCGCATTGCTAGGTGCCTACGGGGTGCCAGACCGTCTTGGTTTCCAGGTAGGCGAGCATGCGGTCAATGCCCGGGGTCATCGTCCAGTCCTCGACGGGCAAGCGCACAACGCGCTTGACGTTGCCGGTTGCTGCGACGGCGAGTTCGTCAGCGAGCTTCGCGTCGCAGACGCCGGACACGTCGATGGCGTTGACGTCCATGTGGGACGCCAGCCACGGCGAGATTTCCGCCACCCGTCCTGTCAGGATGTTGACCACGCCGGCCGGGACATCGGAGGCGGCCAGCACCTCGGACAGCGTCACGGCCGACAGCGGGAACTGCTCGCTGGCCAGCGCCACTACGGTATTCCCGCTGACGATGGCGGGAGCGACCACGGAAACGAACCCGAGCAGGCTCGACTGCGTGGGTGCGAGCACTGCGACCACGCCAGTTGGCTCCGGCATCGAGAAGTTGAAGTAGGGCCCCGCGACCGGGTTGGCAGCCCCCGTGACCTGCGCGATCTTGTCGGCCCATCCCGCGTACCACACCCAACGGTCGACGGCCGCATCCACGACGGCTTCCGCCTGCCGTGCCGGAATCCCCTCCGCTGATCGCACCTCGGAGACGAACTGCGCCCGCCGGGCCTCGAGCAACTCTGCGACCCGGTACAGCACCTGGCCGCGGTTGCAGGCTGCTGCACCCGACCACCCACCGAAGGCCTTACGGGCCGCCAGCACCGCGTCCCGGGCGTCCTTGCGCGAGGCCAGCGCGGCGTTGGCGAGGAATCTGCCCTTGTGGTCGGTCACCACGTACGATCTTCCGCTTTCGGACCGGGGAAAGCCTCCGCCGATGTACAGCTTGTAGGTCTTTCGCACGGCAATCCGCGCCGCGGTCCGGGTCTCAGGCATCCAGGTAGGCCCCCAGTCCGTGCCGACCGCCTTCCCGGCCGTAGCCAGACTCCTTGTACCCGCCGAACGGCGAGGCCGGATCGAACCGGTTGAACGTGTTGGCCCACACCACCCCCGCCCGCAGCCGGGAGGCCATCCACAAGATCAGCGATCCCTTGTCGGTCCAAACGCCGGCCGACAGCCCGTACGGCGTGTTGTTCGCCTTCTCGACCGCCTCGGCCGGCGTGCGGAACGTGAGGACGGACAGCACCGGGCCGAAGATCTCTTCCCGCGCGATCCGGTGTGCCTGCGAGACCCCAGTGAAGATCGTCGGCGGAAACCAGAAGCCGCGAGCCGGCAGCTCGCACGGCGGCGACCACCGCTGCGCGCCCTCGGCCTCGCCCAGCTCGGACAAGTCGCGGATCTTCTGCAGCTGGGCGGCGGAGTTAATGGCGCCCACGTCCGTGTTCTTGTCCAGCGGATCGCCCAGCCGCAGGGTGGCGAGCCGGCGCCGCAGCGCGGCGAGCACGTCATCGCAGGCCGACTCCTGGACCATGAGGCGCGAGCCGGCGCAGCACACGTGTCCCTGATTAAAGAAGATCCCGTTCACGATCCCCTCTACCGCCTGGTCGATCGGCGCATCCTCGAACACAATGTTCGCGGCCTTGCCGCCGAGCTCGAGCGTGAGCTTCTTCTTCGGCGCCGCGACGGCAACCGAGCGAGCGATCAGCTTGCCGACCTCGGTGGACCCGGTGAACGCGACCTTGTCGACATCGGGATGCCCCGCGACCGCACGGCCGGTCTCCCCTGCGCCGGTGACGATGTTCACCACGCCCGGCGGCAGGTCGGCCTGCTGGCAAATCTCCGCGAACGCCAGCGCAGTCAGCGGTGTCGTCTCGGCCGGCTTGAGCACGACCGTGTTACCGCATGCCAGCGCCGGTGCGATTTTCCAGGCGAGCATCAGCATCGGGAAGTTCCACGGGATCACCTGGCCGGCCACGCCCAGGGGCTTGGGCTGCGGACCGTATCCCGCATACTCCAGCTTGTCCGCCCACCCTGCGTAGTAGAAGAAATGCGCAGCTACGAGCGGAATATCGACGTCCCGTGATTCACGAATCGGCTTGCCGTTGTCGAGCGATTCCAGCACCGCAAGTTCACGAGCCTTCTCCTGGATCAGCCGTGCGATGCGGAACAGGTACTTCGCCCGCTCTCTTCCCGGCAGGACCGACCAGAGGGACTCGTACGCCCTCCTGGCCGCGCGTACCGCGCGATCCACGTCCGCGGAACCGGCCTCGGCCACCTCCGCAAGCACTTCCTCGGTCGCGGGCGAGATCGTCTTGAACACGCGCCCGTCCGCTGCGGCGGTGAACTCGCCGTCGATGAACAAGCCATAGGATTCGCGGATGTTGAGGATCGAGCGTGACTCGGGCGCTGGCGCGTATTCAAACATTGGCATATCGGGGTCAGTCCAGCGTCACGTAATCGAAGCCTGAGTAGCGACCGGTGGCCATCCTGGTCCGCTGCATCAGCAGGTCGTTGAGCAGGCTCGACGCACCGATCCGGAACCAGCGGGGATCCAGCCAGTCCTCCCCGGCTGTCTCCTTGACCAGAACCAGGTAGCGGACGGCGTCCTTGGCCGCGCGGATGCCTCCGGCCGGCTTGACGCCGACCTGGCGCCCGTGCGTTTCGCGGAAATCGCGGACCGCTTCCAGCATGATCATGGTTATCGGGAGCGTCGCCGCAGAGGTCAGCTTGCCGGTCGAGGTCTTGATGAAGTCCGCCCCCGCCAGCATGGCCAGCCATGATGCCCGCCGCACGTTGTCGTAGGTGAACAGCTCTGCCGTTTCCAGGATCACCTTCAGGTGTGCCGGGCTGCAGGCCTGCTTGACCGCGGTGATCTCCTCGGATACCAGCGAGTAGTCCCCGGCGAGGAACGCGCCGCGGTCTATCACCATGTCCACCTCGTCGGCCCCGGCCGAGACCGCGTGCTCGACATCGGCGAGCTTGACGTCCAAACTCGCGCGGCCGCTGGGAAACGCTGCCGCGACGCTCGCCACCCGCACGCCGCTGCCCTGCAGCTCATGCGCTGCGACGTGCGCCAGATCCGGGTAGACGCACACCGCCGCGACCTTCGGCACGGTCGGGTCAGCCGGGTCGGGCCCAGTGGCCTTCGCGCACAGCGCACGAATCTTCCCCGGCGTGTCCTGTCCCTCCAGCGTGGTTAGGTCGATCATCGAGATGGCCGCGTCGAGCGCCCACTGCTTCGCCGTCGCCTTGATCGACCGGCTGGCCAGCATCGCGGCCCGCGCCTCGGCCCCCACCCGGTCCACTCCGGGCAGGCCGTGCAGGAACCGTCGCAGGTCACTGCCGAACAGGCCGGGGCCCGTCATGGTGCTCACCGGTCCTCCCTCATCGCGACAATGCGGCCAGGTCAGTCGGCCGCCCCAGGCCGTCGATGACGCCCCGCCTGGTGACGCAGAACGCCCCCGCCCGGCAGCCCTGATCGATCGCCGCCTCCATTGGCTCGCCCTGGCTCAGCGCGGCCGCCAGGCCGGCGTTGAACGCGTCTCCGGCACCCGTCGTGTCCACAGCCTGGAC
>Ga0335073_10002123_pt1 | contig 27149 bp, 23 predicted proteins | sample Lox_Sample_22_FD_207093 | JGI IMG/M metagenome (GOLD analysis project Ga0335073, IMG submission 207093) | Soil microbial communities from Loxahatchee National Wildlife Refuge, Florida, United States - Lox_Sample_2.2 | ecosystem: Environmental > Terrestrial > Soil > Wetlands | place: USA...
CCTCCGCGCCGCCGCTTTCTCTCTACGGCGCCGGCAAACTGGCTTCGGAAACGATTGCGCTTGAATACGGCGAGGCGTTCGACTTTCCAGTTTGGATCAATCGCTGCGGCTTGCTGGCGGGTGCGGGGCAATTCGGACGCGCCGATCAAGGCATCGTCAGTTTTTGGATTAATGCCTGCTTGCGCCGTCATCCGCTCAAATACATTGGCTTCGGGGGTTGCGGCCATCAAACGCGTGATGTCCTGCATCCGCGGGATCTGGTGCCACTGCTCCGCAGGCAATTCGATTACCGTGGCCGGCCGGAAAAGCGGCTTTTCAATCTGGGCGGCGGGCCGGCCAATTCGTTTTCCTTACAACAGCTCAGCCGCTGGTGTGCCGAACGGTTTGCCAGCCATAAAATTGATGCCGACCCTGCCCCGCGCCCGTTTGACATTCCGTGGCTGATAATGGATTCAAATCGCGCCGGCACCTTTTGGGGGTGGTCTCCTCAGACAAAATCGGGGGAAATTTTTGATGAAGTCGCGCGCCACGCCCGGGAACATGAAGACTGGCTGGACCGCTCGGCCGACATTTGAGCGCTGCATTTTAGAAAGCTCAAGCCGCCGCCATCCGCTCCAGAATTCGATCGAGTGAATGGGTGATTTGCCAGTTCGGGTAATGGCTTTTTAATTTTCGCAGGTCGCTGATGTAACAGATATGGTCGCCTTTGCGCGCGTGATCCACATAGTCAGTCTTGATTTTGCGCCCCAGCAGGGCTTCAATTTTTGACACGCATTCGAGCAACGACGCGGCGTTTTCACGGCCGCCGCCGAGATTGTACACTTCACCCGGCCGGGGATTTTTTGCAAATTCCACAAATGCCAGGATCACATCGGAGCTGTGAATTTGGTCTCGCACTTGTTTGCCTTTGTAGCCAAAAATGGAATACGTCTGGCCGGCTTTGGCGACTTTGACGAGGTAGGACAGGAATCCATGTGCCTGGGCGCCGGAATGGTGTTCGCCGGTGAGGCAGCCGCCGCGGAAAACACCCACGTTCATGTTGAAGTAACGCCCATATTCCTGGGCCACCACGTCCGCCGCCGTCTTGCTCGCGCCGAAGAGACTGTGCATCGTGTGGTCAATCCGGCAATTTTCATTGACGCCGTGCCAGTCTTCGGGCCGGGCGTATTCCCAACGGGTCGGCAATTCTTTGAGGGGGATTTCATTGGGCGCGTCGCCATACACCTTGTTCGTTGACATGAAAATGAAAACGGCTTCCTTGTTCGATTGCCGGGTGGCTTCGAGCAGGTTGAGGGTGCCGACGGCATTGACGTCAAAATCAATAAAGGGAATTTCCGCCGCCTTGTCGTGCGAAGGCTGCGCCGCGCAATGAATGATCATGTCAAAGCGCTCTTCCTGGAACAGGTCGAGGATTTTTTGCCGCTCCCGGATGTCCAGGTTCAAGTGACGAAAATGCCGGGTGCTGCGCTTCAGATGCTCCAAATTCCATGTCGTATCACCTGGAGGCCCGAAAAACTCTCGCCGCAGATTATTGTCAACCCCGATGACCTTATGACCTTCCCGGTCGAAATAAGTGACGGCCTCGGAACCGATCAATCCGTTTGAGCCCGTGACCAGAATTTTCATGCGGCGCATTTTAGGCGGGGGACATGGCAGCGGAAAGTTTTTTGGAGGAGGCTAATTTCTAGGTTTCTTTTGGGGCGCGGTTGACGATGACTTGCTTTTCGACTCCGAAACCACGGGGAGTTGTCCCTTCCAGTATTCGAGCGCATGTTTGAGATACAGGATCGAGACCGGCAACACTTCCAGCATGATTCTGAACTCATTCATGGAGCCGGCCAGGAGCTGACCGCAGAAGAACAGCAGCAGAATTGCCTTGGTCCCCGTTTCAACTTTTGTCCGCATGGGCAGAAACAGGGCCGCGATAAAAGTGCCGGCATTAACAAAGATAAAATGATTCCATCGGAGGCCAAACAGGACGGGCAGGTTGTTTTCCAATGTCATGAGCTTGCCGGATTGATCGCCCCGGGTTAGGTCTTGAGTCAGGATTTCAATTTTGCCGTCGACCACCGCGGTGATGGCCATTTTAAGCAATAAAGTCGAAACGAATGCCGCCAGGAAATAGCTTATTCTTTTTTTCCAATTTAGATCCGTAAAGAAGAAAAGCACCGCGGTAACGGCGGCGGTTTCCTTGAACAACGTGCCTGTAAAAATAACCACCAGCATCAGGGGATAACGCTTTTTCAACCAGCAAAGATAGCTCAAGGTAAAGAACATCATCGAGGGCATATCCCACGGGTACGAGTAATAATTCGCCGCTGGGGTCAGCATATAAAAGAGTCCTGCGAAGCAACCCAGCATTACAAATACGGGGTCTTCCAGGAGGAAAATGAGCAGCACGAAAAACAAAAAAAGCCACGCCGCATGGTAGAGTCCAAAGATGTCCCGGTAATCCTCGGTATAGAAATATTTTCCGAAAACCTGCTGGTTCTGCTGGCTGGTGACGGTTAAGACCACAATGTTGTTGCTTTGATAATCCTGAAGATTAATCAATCCATCCTTGATGATGCTGTCGACCATTCGCCCGGCCAGCCATATTCCGCCGATTCGCGGTCGCCACACCGTGTAGAGAGAGCTTAAATGGTTGTTAACCTTTGAGTCGGCGGTGAACACCCACAAATTGGTGGAGTTGCCCGGCATACCCAGCGCCCATGGCCGGATCATGTAGAAATAAGTGACACTGAGTGACAGGGCGATGAACAACCCGATGAGTTTTGTCTTGGTGCCATTGGTCAGGAATCGCGTATTCACCGGTGAGTTCATATCAAGTGGCCAACGAATTCAGCGCTTTCTCCGATAATCACCCCGGCTGAAATATTTTTCCAGCCAAACATAGAGGCAAATAAAGAGATAACGGCTGCCCATCTCCTTGATTTTTAATTTCGGTATTCCCGTCCGCCGGTTGCGCCACGTGATGGGCATGGTTGTCCATGAAAAACCCCGGACAATGGCCTTGAGCGGCAATTCCACGGTCAGATTGAAGTGAGGTGAAATGAGCGGTCGGCAACCGTCAATGGCTTCGCGCCGATAAGCCTTGAACGCGTTGGTCGTGTCGTTGAGTTTGATCTTAAATAAAATCCGGATGAACAGATTAGCCAGCCGGTTCAGCAATAACTTAAAGCGCGGATAATCAATCACGCCGGCACCGCTGACAAACCGGCTCCCGAAGACACAGTCGTAGCCTTCGTTCAGCCGTTTCCAGTATCTAACCACATCGTGACAATCGTCTGATTCGTCGGCCATCATAATGACCACCGCGTCGCCGCGGGAATGATCCAGGCCCCAAATAACCGCCCGGCCAAACCCATGCGGTGGCGGGTTTTGGCAGGGGCATAAAGCTGCGATTTTGGCTTTTAACCCGGACAAAATTTCCCCGGTGGCGTCCACACTCCCGTCGTCCACCACGACAATTTCGTGTGGTATGTTTTGGAGGCGCAGTTCCAAATGCAAATGCTCGACCGTGGAGGCGATACACCCCTCCTCGTCGCGGGCAGGAATCACCACCGACAATAACTTTAGCGGCGGGCTGTTGGGATTGGGCGGAGGACTTTCCATTAATTATTTCTCGCTACGGTTGTCGCCCTGATTTTTCAATCCGGATGCCGAATTTGAACAAACGTTTCACATCCGTCCAACGGCCAAAATCGAAACGGAAGAAGTGCCGGAATATCCACCAGTCTCCACGCTGGCGTATCTGGCGATTTTTTTTCCGCTGTTCCACAATATGACGCCGCAGGCGCCAGCAATCCCCGAGCGGTTTGAGGAAGGCCCAGTAGAAGAACGAAGGGCGCCCGGCCCAAATTGTGCCGACGCCCGCTTCGGCGGCGATCAGTGCCGTTTGGCTCAAGGCCAACAGCAGAAGCAGGGAACCGGCGTTTTTGAAAATGACGACTAGCTGGTTGCGGTTGGCATAGAAGCGCTTGGTTTCGTTGGTCCGGTTCTCCACGGCCCGCTCCCCGGAGGATGCCCCCTGATGATGGATACGGGCGGAGGATGCGAGTGTGACCGCTTTGCCCGCTATCCAGGTGCGCCAGGACAAATCCGTTTCTTCATTATAAAGAAAGAGTTCTTCATCAAACCCGCCAAGTTTTTGAAAGAGTTCGCGCTCAATGAAAAAGAAAGTTCCAATCGCAAACAACCGGTCGCCTTGCCCGCCGGGCCGGACCGGAATCATTCCGCCGAACAGGTCGAAACCCGAGGCACCCATTACTTGCACATTGTCGCTGTCATAATCCAGTACGAGCGGGCCGACCACTTTCGCCCCGTGGCTTTCGGCGTGTCTGACAAGCTCCTCCAGGCAATTGGGCTCCAGCCACACATCCGGATTCAAAAAGAAAAGATATTTGCCGCGGGCAATTTCCGCGCCGCGATTGCTGCCGCCCCCAAAGCCATAATTGCCGCCGGTGGGAAGGAAAACCCCATTTGGCCAGGTCGCCATTTCCGTTTCGCAAATTTCCGCCGAACCGTCCCGGGATGTGTTGTCCACCATGATGACCTCGGTGTGGTCGAAGATCGTCTGCGCCCGCAGCGAGGGGAAAAAACGGTCGAACCATTTTTTGCAGTTGTAGTTCACGACGACAACGCTGACGGAAAAGGACTGATCCGTTGTGCCGGGAGAATTCATTATGGTTCGGATGATTTTCCCGTCAAACGCTTACAATGGAAATCCGACAATTTCGGGTTTGGGGATCGGCACGATAAACCGCCCGCCACGTTTTTGATATTCCGCTTCACGCCCGATGATTTCCGGCGCGAAATTCCACGCCAGCAACAGCGCAAAGTCCGGCTGTTCTTTGAGCAGGGATTCCGGTGGCCGGATCGGCAGCCACGAGCCGGGCGCGACCTTGTTCTGCTTAAAAGGAGTATTATCAATGATGTAGTCCATTTCCCTTATTCCGAGGCCGCAGGTGTTGAGCAACGTATTGCCTTTGGCCGATGCGCCGTAACCGATGATGCGCTTATCCTGCGATTTGAGTTTGCGAACGAGGGCAGGCAGTTCCGAGCGAATGTAATCGACTCTTTCGGTAAATGTCTTCCAGGTGGCTGCTTCGGTCAGCTTCATGCGGCGCTCCACTTCCAGGGCTTTCCCGACGCTTTCGTGTGCTACGGCCTTTGACGAACGGTGACGCAAGTGAAACAAAATCGAGCCGCCGTGAATTTGGTAATGGTCAATCCGGGATAAGGCGAAGGGTGAATCCTCCACCAGGGCGGCCAGCGCCCGAACTGAAAGGTAGGACAAATGCTCGTGATAAATCGTGTCGTATTCGGTACGCTCAAAGAAATCAACGAGATATGGAACTTCGAACGCAATCAGCGTCTCCCGGTGCGATACCGTCTCCAGGCCGGCAATCAAATCGTGCAGGTCGTCAATATGGGCAAAGACGTGCCGGCCCAAAATCAGATCCGCTTCCCCCCACTCCGCTTTTATTTTTTTGGCGTTGGCGGCATTGAAAAATTCGCCCCGGGTTGGGATGCCGGCCTTTTCCGCGACTTCGCAGATGTTTTGCGCCGGTTCCACCCCGAGCACCTCGCAACCGCGCTCCTGGAACTTTTTCAAAAACACACCGGTATTGCTGGCGATTTCCAAAACCTTCGGACGTGCCCCGGAGCGACCGACTGACAGAAGATGCGCCGACTGGTCGCTCAGGTGCGCTTCCATCGTGCGGGAGGTGGAGGTAATGTAGGCGTAGCGCGAATAAAGAATCTTGGGGTCAACCGTATCGGCCAACTGCACCAGGGAACAATCCAGACATAACACGACGCGCAGAGGCAGGCAGATTTTGTAATGAGCCACTTCCTCGGGATTGAGAAAATCGTTGGCCAGCGCCGTTTTTCCCAGATCGAGGATGAGCCGGAGATTTTTTGAGCCGCAGGTACGACAATGGGTTCGTTCGCGAATCATGGTTCGACATGTTGCCAGCTCGTGGTCATGTCTGCGCAGACTACCTGAAATCACTTCATTTGAGCGAGCATTTTTCGCAGACCCGGACGCCAGGAACCCGGTTGGCGGCCCAGCAATTCAGCCAGCTTCTCGTTGTTCATCGCCGTGTAGGCCGGTCGGCGCATGGTCGAGTTGAAGAAGGCGGTTGTCACCTTTTCAACCGGAGGTGCTTGCGGGATCAGTCCGGCCTGGACTGCCTCCTCCAGAATCGCGAGCGTCCAATCGTGACGGCTCGCCCCTTCATCGTTCACAGCATGGACCAGTCCGTTCGCGCCGCGGCGGACCAGTTCAAGTGTCCACTGCGCGAGGTCGGGAGCGTAAGTCGGTACGGACACTTGATCCGTGGTGGCCTTCAATTCACGACCTGCTCGCGCCGCGCGCAGCACCGTATGAACAAACGTTTTCGTCTGGGTCGGGTGCCCGCCAAAGATCCAGCTGGTGCGCAGGACGAGATGTATCGGCGACGCACTCAGGACAGCCTGTTCGCCGGCGAGCTTTCCGGCCGCATAATGGTTTAATGGGTTTGGCGCATCGGTTTCAAGGTAGGGAGATTTTTTTTCACCGTCGAAAACGTAATCCGTTCCGTAGTGAACGAGTCGAATATCAGCGTGTGCACAAAGTTCAGCCAGTTGCTGTGGGCCGGTGGCGTTGACGGCCCACGAAAGTTCGCGCTCAATTTCACAGTGATCCACCAGATTATACGCGGCGGTGTTGATGACGACGTCAGGGGCGGTTTTGTCCAATTGCTGCTGCATACGAGCAGGCGCTGTCAAATCAAAATCCAAACGGGAAAGAAAGTTCAACTGACAGTCCGCCGACCGGAGTTCATGCAGCGCATGTGCCAGCAGTCCATTCCCGCCGGTTACCAGGATTTTGAACATTTGCCTCAGCCTGCCAGAGTGCCTATTCCGGGCAAAGCCAGTTCTTTATCGCAGAAATGGAGGCGGTTTCGAACAATTACCATTCCTCGGAGTCCGTTCCTGAATATACTAAACTATGCCAGCGGGTTCCTATCCTGCGCTGGCATGTACTTTATCAAGAATTTGGGTTATGTAATAATGGATCCTTGGAGATAAGTGAGATATCCCTCGACTAAAAACAGTTCTCGCTGGTACGCATCCTACGACAAATCATGATCACGCCCGCCAAGAGGCCGATTGCCAAAAGCGGCATTCCAGGTTCGGGTACTGGGGTTACCGAAAGAGTCATGCCTCCGACATAATCTGGTAGTCCATTGGCTCCGGTACTGTATTGCCCAACCAAGTCTTGATTATAGACGGACGGCGTTGCCCAGAAGAAGTCGGTCAAGGTAATCAGCTCGCCGCCAGATATGAAGCTCAGCGTGCCGGCGCCGGGGACACTCGAACCGATGGCAAGGCCGGGTGTGCTCGCCGCGCTGTCTGCGGCAAAACTGTGCGGTCCCTGCGCTGTGAGCATTGAACCAAACGCTGAAATCGATGGTGTGGCGGCTCCGTTGAAAAACAAGCTGATTCCGAACTGACTATGATCGCTTCCCGGATCGGCATTGAGTGTGAACGAGTTCACACCGGAAGACAGCGAGATGTTTGGTTGCGCTTGGGAATCCAAAGGACCGTTTAAAAATATGCCTCCGCTTTGTATCCAGACATCAAAATATCCTTGGTTGGAGTTGTTGCCGGGTTGTGTGTCCCAAAGGTCTGGAGCGACGTTGTCGCCTGATGAATCTGTGCTAAAGACAACAATGCTTGTCAGCTGGGGTTGTGCGGAGATATTGGTTAGAGGGATGAATAATGCAGCCAGAAATGGCAACGAATATTTTAGGTGATGATTCATACTATTCCTTTTAGTTAAGTAGTTTGATTTTTTCTGACTTGGAGTTAATTCTGAGGCTGACAGAGCGCTAAAAGAGTTATGGACACTCTGTTAGTATGAGATTAACTCCAGTTCGCAGCGCCAACCATAAGGAAATCAAGTAAGTGTGTCAAGTCTAATTGCGTCTTTAGGCAGGCTTGGGGCCCCGCACATATGCATGAGCTTAAATGATGTCGGAAGAGGCCGGGTTCAAGAACCTTGATTCTTCAGATCCGTTACGTGGGCCAGGACTTCGCGGAATTTTTGTTGCGCCGTTTCCCAGCTCAACCGTTGCTTCAGGTCCGCCAGGTTCATGGACGCAAAATAGTTGTTTCTTCCCGCGCGTTGATTTCGGATTTCCTCCTCCAAAGCGCGTTGAAATTGTCCGCCGTCAAATGGCGATACGTAACGCACAAAGTCGCCAAAAACCGGCGGATAACACGCCAGTTTGTACGCGACCACCGGCACACCCGCAACGAGCGCTTCCGCGACGACGATGCCCCAGCTTTCGTAATGGCTGGGCATGGCAAACACGCGGCTGCTTTTGAGCAGGCGGAATTTTTCCTCTTCGGAAACCAGTCCACTGAAAAAAACATTTTCATGCAGACTGTCTTTTCGAAGCAGCGGTTCCAGCTTGTCCCGGCTCTGGCCAATGATAACGGCGCGAAAATCGGGCAATTGTTGCTTTAGCCACGCGAGCGTGACCAAAAGGTCGGCGATTCCCTTTTGCGGATGCACGCGGCCGGTCCAGGCCAGGTCAAATTTCTTGGGCTGTTCCGGCACGCGATCCGCTGTGACCACGTTGCTGCCGTTTGGCACATACCACAAATCCGATTCCCGGTAGCCGAACCGCAACGCGTACTCCCGGATCTGCGGATGGCTGTAGGTAACAATTCCGGAGGGACAACGCCGGAACCGCCTCAGGGAAAGTTGCTGGCTCATCCAGTAGTACAGCGACGGCAGCCGGACGGACGCAATATCCTCCCGCCGTCGAAAAAGAATTTGTCCCAAGGTCGGCGCGGTCATGCCCAGATACAAAATTTTTGCACGCGCCCGGCAGCGAATCAACGGGATGGTGTCAAACCAATAATCCGAAGCCGTATAAGCAATATCGCCCGCTTTGACTTCATTCAATCCACGCAACGTGCCCCGCAACCTCCGCGCGAAATCCCTTAATAAACGAAATTGTCCGGGCAATGTGCCCACGTCGCCGAGGCGGCCGGGACTGGAATCCGTCAGCGTCAGATTGACCGGCAGGTTTTGCTTTTCCAGATAGTTTTTAAAGGCGTGTCCGCCAAAAAAGTGGATGGGATAACCCGCCTCCAGGGCAGTGCGCGCCATGAAATAAAAATAAACGTCGCCACCGCCGAAACCCTCGCCAAAAATGCCATTGACGAAACAGATCAAACGCGGGCGACGCGTGGCGGAAGGGTTGGCGGTTGGCGGGGCATTCATGAGTGAACCTGGGGTCAGGGCTTCAGGTTCTGTTTCACCTGCAGTTCCGCAATCAATGTTTTATCCTTGCCGCGGCGTTTGTAGGTCCACACTCCCCAGGCGTCGCCGAACACGCTGGCGAGGCACGCCGGCGGGTGCCAGAGCCAGCGCCAATCGCGGTCGCGAATCAGACCTTGTCCGGTGTGCCAGCAGGGACCGGCCAGGGTGACGCAATAAACTGCAGCCAACCAGAGTGGCACCGGCGGTTTTTCCTTCATCCAATTGGTTTTGGCTTCTTCCTGCACGCGCAGGAAATGCACGGTGGCACGGCGACGCTTTTGCACGAAACCCCACCAGGTTTGAACGTAATAATGGTACACTCCGCGTCCACAAATCCGGAGCCATTCGCGCTTTCCCTGGCGCATGAGGTGCAACGCAACGTGCGTGTCCTGGAAATGCTCGTCCGCTTTTACGGAATCCAGATCCGCGCGCCGAAAGACAAATCCATTGGCACCCAGCGGGTAGGAAAGCGAATCGCCCGGCAGTGTCCAGCGTTCCACTTCACCCTCGCTTGCCACGAGGTTGGGTTTTGTGCTCATCAGCCAGGCAATCGGGTCGCTGATGTGAAGCAAATGTGTCAGGTAAGCGCAAAACGAACTCATTTTTGACGACGGCAGGTAATAACCTTCCACTCCAAGCGCCTGTGGGTTTGTGCGCAACGCGGCGACCGCCAGTTCAATGTAATCCGGGTGGGTGATTTCATTGTCGGTATCCACAAAGACAATGTATTCCCCCCTCGCATGTTGTAGGGCGAGGCGTTTGGCCTCTTCCATGTTTCGGCTGTTGTCATCAAGGACGACGGCCCCGTATTTTTTCGCGATTTCGCGCGTGCGATCGGTGGATTGTGAATCTGCCAGCAGGATTTCATAGCGGTCACGCGGATAGGTCTGGCGTTGGATGGACGACAGGAGGTTGTCCAATAACGCTTCCGCGTTCAGCGTCGGCGTAATGAAGCTGATGTACGGCCATTCTCCCACGTTGGACTGCCCGGTTTGCATGATCAGGAGCCTATTAGCAGTCGCCGTTCAAACAGTCAAATCGCCGAGCTTAAATGCCGGCGCTGCTTGTAAGCGGGCGTTGGCAGCCGCCCAATCCCGAATATAAATAACGTTTCCCCCGATTTGCTCCGTGATTTGGGTTAGTTTGCGGGCCAACGGTTCATAACGGCAAGGAACAAAACCTTGTTCCCGGATTTGCGCATGCAATCCCTCTTCATCAAAGCCGTAGCGCGTGCCGGAATTGTTGCGTTCCATGATTATGCCGCGAAGTTGCGGCCGTCTCAATGTGTCGGTACCGCCGGCAAAAACCTCCGGTTCAAACCCTTCAACGTCCACTTTCAACAACTCGGGTGGATCCTCCGCTGTTTCATGATCCAAAGTGGTCATCCTTACCCGTTGCGAATTTTGTTTCGAGTTGTTGGCAACAACGTGATTTTCAGTTCCCAGATCGACACTGAATTGTATTTCTCCAATATTCCGCCCCACCGCCGCCGGGATGGCTTGCGCGCGACCTTGAAGATCATTCAGCGACAGATTGCGCGCGAGGATTTCGTAGGTCAGAGGACTTGGTTCAAAGGCCTTCGCGCGGGCGCCGGCCACACCCGCCGCCAGAACTGTAAAGGCGCCAATGTTCGCGCCAATATCCATAAACATCATCCCGGGTCGCAGGAAATGCATAACAAAGGACATCTCTTCGAATTCACACAAGCGCGGCGCAATAAAATGGGCCGCGCCCTTCATGCGGGGTGGGACGAGCAAATGGGTATGGTTAGGGAATTCGACACAGATGTCTCCGGGCGCCAGGCGCGCGGCGACCTGCAGGAACGCGTATTCCATGACCGCCTTGAATTTTCGCCGTCGGTTGAGCGGATGCCGGGCCACGTTACGCAGCGCGCCCGCAATTTTCGCAATAGGATTCATGCCGAATCGTTTGGCCACATTGTAGCAATCAAAATGTCATGGCAATTGGAATTTCGTGAACCCAGACTGCCGGGCGTGGTTCCAACCGCCAGGATGATGGCTCAAGGCAACTGTGTCCGGGGTGAATGATGTCGTTGCATGGTGATCCACCAGAACACCAGCAACACGCCAAAGACGCCGGCGGCGGCGATGGGCATCGTTTGCAGCAAGGCGGCGGGTGTTCTGCCGAACGCGAACAAGATCAGCCAATACCCGAGACCGAGCACGCCGTAGAGCAGCGAGATTTTTATCCAGCGGCTCGCCAGTGCCCAATAGGCCAGTGATTGCTGCAATCCGACAAAAACCATCGTCACGGCAAGAGGGCCGATCATCGCCACGGCTTCCGGCGTATTACGGTGCAGTAATTGCAGGCAGAATCCAGACAGCAGGATCAGGCAAATGGCGCCGGCGACCAGCCCGGCGGCGTAGAGGCCCATCAATTTTAATTGCTCCCGCACGGTATCGTCGTCGTGATGGTGCCGGCGGGAACGGTGGGTGAACAACACGGTCAGCAGGGGGGCAACGGCGGTGGGCAGCGCGCGGGCAAACAGTCCGGCGGAACCGTAGGCGTCAAGCGCTCCCTTGGCAAAAAATTTGTTGGCCACGAGCAGGTCCCCCTGGATCAGGCAGTTTGAACCCACTCCCCAGGCGGCGCTGACGACAAGGAATTGTTTGAACTCCGGCGTCCACGGGGAAAGGGCGGTGTTCGTCCGCCGGGGAAATTCCTTGCGCCAGAACAATAAAATCAGATTGGCCAGCAGCATCACCGCCGAAGCGGCGACGGCGCATTCGGCCACCGGCCAGAAGCGGGTGGTCAGTCCACCGAACAAAACCCGCAGCACTGCGGCCAGCAGTCCGATGAAGGCGAGCCGTTTGAACCAGCCGAGCCCCTGGCACAGCGCTGTCGCGTAGGACGCCCACAGGCTGCCCAACACACAAACCAGCGCGATCAGGGTGAGGCTGATGCGCGGAATGTGAAAAAAATCGCCCAACGGCTTGACCAGAATGACCGCCAGGACCGAGCCGGCGATGGTGACCTGAAAAAGGAATTTCTGGCAGCCGGCCAGCAGGCCGTGCAGTCGCGCATCATCGCCACTGAAATGAAATCGGGCGATGTAATGCGTGACTGCCTGTACGGCAATCGTCAGCGGCAGGCCAAGAAAACCGACGAACGCCAGCGTGGCCAGAACGAGGCCGTATTCGCCGGACGTACCGCCGAGTTGCGGGCTGATGATGGCTTGAAAAATGTAATGGATGCCGGTCGCCAGGAAACCCATCACGGCAAAAATAATTCCGCTTTGCAGCAGCCCGCCGGTTTGGGAATCACTGGGGGGGTCATTTTTCATGCCGATGGTGGAGTGCTCGTCGTGATTGTGCGCCATTCAAACCTTGGGAAACTTGCTGTGTGCAAAACCACTGTCAATACTGAAATCCCGCCCTCCTGAAAGTACTGGCGAATTTCAGCGGTTTCCATTAAATTCCGCAGCCGATCATGGAAAAAATCTTTGTCACCGGTGCGGCCGGCTTTATCGGCAGCAACCTTGTTGACCGGTTTCTCGCGGACGGCAAGCGCGTTGTCGGCTGGGACAATTTTTCCACCGGCCAGAAGGAGTTTCTTGCCGGTGCGCTCAAAAATCCGGGCTTTAAACTCATCGAAGGAGACAACCTTGATCCCGGGGGATTGAAAACGGCGATGGCCGGCTGCGACATGGTTTTTCATCTGGCTGCCAACGCCGACGTCCGCTTTGGCCTGGAACATCCCTCCAGGGATTTGCAGCAAAACACGGTGGCCACCTTCAACGTGCTCGAAGCCATGCGCGCCAATGGCATCAAACGCATTGCCTTCAGTTCCACCGGCAGCGTTTATGGCGAAGCACAACAAATTCCCACGCCCGAAGACGCGCCGTTCCCGGTTCAGACATCGCTTTACGCCGCCTCCAAAGTCGCCGGTGAATGCCTGATTGAATCCTACTGCGAAGGGTTTGGATTCGAGGGTTATATTTTCCGATTTGTCTCGATTCTGGGTGAGCGTTATACACACGGGCACGTTTTTGATTTTTACCGTCAATTGTTGGAACACCCCGACCGCCTGAAAGTGTTGGGCGACGGCACCCAACGCAAGTCGTACCTTTACATCCATGATTGTGTGAATGCCATGCGGCAGGTGGTTAAACTCCAGACGGCGCTTAAAGCCAAACACCGCGTGGAAGTTTACAATCTGGGCACGAACGAATACGTGCGGGTCAATGACTCCATTGCTTGCATTTGCAAAACGCTCGGCGTCAAACCCGCATTGGAATATACCGGCGGCAATCGCGGGTGGGTCGGCGACAATCCGTTTATCTTTCTCGACACCCAAAAAATCCGCGCCACCGGCTGGAACACCGCGTTGACGATTGAGCAGGGCATCATTCGCACACTTCAGTGGCTGCAGCAAAACCGGTGGGTTTACGAGGCGCGAAAATGAACATCGTCCTCACCGGCAGCAGCAGCGGCATCGGCCGGTTTCTCGCGGATGCGCTTGCGAACCGCGGACATGATGTCTGCCGCCTCGCGCGTTCGCGGCAGGATGGTTTCAGTTTTCAGTGCGACGTGGCCGACTGGAGCGCGCTGCAAAATTGTGCTGAACAAATTACGGCAAAATGGCCCGCGGTGGACGGGCTGATTTGCTGCGCCGGAATTCAGGAACCCATCGGGCCGGCGATGGAAATTGAGCCGGCCGCCTGGCGCTCGGCGCTGGCGGTGAATCTCGACGGCACGTATTTTTCGATTCGCGCTTTCTATCCCTTGCTTCGCCAGGCCCGGCGCCGCGCCAAGGTGATTTGTCTGTCCGGCGGCGGCTCGACCAGTCCACGCCCCAATTTTGCGGCCTATGGCGTTGCCAAAACCGGCGTCGTAAGACTGGTGGAAACGTTGGCGGCGGAATGGGAGCATTTGCCGCTGGACATCAATGCCATCGCGCCCGGCGCCATATTTACGCCCATGACCGAACAGGTTCTGGCCAGCGGCGAAAAATTGGCTGGCAAAAAGGAATTCGAGTCTGCCCGCAAACTCTCGCGCGACAATTCCGCCAAACTGGAAAAGGTCCTTGGTTTGGTCGAATTCCTGCTGTCGGACAGGAGCGACGCTATCAGCGGCAAGCTCATCAGCGCGCCGTGGGATCCCTGGGAAACGCTTGCTCAATTCAAGACGGATTTGAACAGCGACATTTACACTTTGCGCCGCATCGTCCCGAAAGACCGCGGCAAAAACTGGGGCGACAAATGAATTACGCCATCATCGGCTGCGGACTAATCGGGAAGAAACGGCTCGCGGCTTTGCCGGCGGGCTCGAAATTGGTTGTTGCCTGTGACACGAATACCGGCCGCGCCGAGGAACTGGCGAAACTCGCCGGAACCGCCCGGGCGACCGCCGATTTCAAACAGGCCACCGCGGATTCGGACGTGGACGCGGTGATTGTCGCGACGATCAATTCCCAGCTCGCGCCGATTTCCGCCGGCGCCATGCGTGCCGGCAAACACGTGCTGGTCGAAAAGCCGGCCGGCGTTTCCGTGAAGCAGATTAACGAATTGATCGCGCTGGAGAGAAAACATGGCGTCTGCGTACGGGTCGGCTTCAATCACCGCTACCATCCAGCCTTTCAAAAGGCGCGGGAAATTTTCAAGTCCGGCGTGATGGGAGAATTGATGTTTATTCGCGCCCGTTACGGCCATGGCGGCCGGATCGGTTACGACCAGGAATGGCGTGCCGACCCGAAACTTTCCGGCGGCGGGGAATTGATTGATCAAGGCATTCACCTGATTGACCTGGCCGGTTGGTTTCTCGGTGACTTCAAAAGAATGGCCGGCCACGCCGACACTTATTTCTGGAAAATGCCGGTGGACGACAACGCCTTTCTGGATTTGCGCACGGCGAAAAATCAGACCGCCTGGCTTCACGTCAGCTGCACGGAATGGAAAAATCTTTTCTCGTTCGAGATTTACGGCCGTCACACCAAGCTTCACATCGAAGGTCTGGGAGGCAGCTACGGCGTCGAAAAATTGTTCCATTATCAAATGAAACCGGAGATGGGCATCCCGGACACAAAGGCGTATGAATTTCCCGGCGCCGATGAATCGTGGAAAGTCGAAATGACGAAGTTCGAGGAGGATGTTCGCCTGAAGCGCAAACCCGACGCCGGGCTTGCCGAAGCCCGTGCGGCTCTTAAAATTGTTGAAGCCATTTATCGGAAGCGCCCAAAATAATTATGATCATTGCACGTTCCCCCCTGCGCGTTACCCTCGGCGGTGGCGGCACGGATTTGCCGTCGTATTACGAAAAATTCGGCGGCTTTCTCATCGCCGCCGCCGTTGACAAGTACGTTTATATCACGCTCCACGACAATTTCACGCCGGATTTGATCGTGAAGTATTCGCGTCTCGAGCGCGTGGCGGACGCTGCCAAAGTGGAGCATCCGATTATTCGCGAGGCGTTCGCCATGCTGGGTATGAACGGCTGCGGGTTGGAGCTGGCGTCCATGGCCGATATTCCGGCAGGCACGGGACTGGGTTCATCCGGCAGTTTTACCACGTCGTTGCTCAAGGCATTGCACGCCTACCAGAAAAATCTCGTCCACCCCGCCGAACTGGCTGCCCAAGCCTGTGACATCGAACTGAATCGTCTGAAGGAGCCCATCGGCAAACAGGATCAATACATTGCCGCGTACGGCGGTGTCACCTGTTTCAAATTCTTGCCGGATGGCAAGGTGGAAGCGTGGCCGCTGAAAATTTCCAACGAAACCCGCGACAACCTCGAAGACAATTTATTGCTGTTTTTCACCGGCTATTCGCGCTCCGCCTCGGCCATCTTGAAGGAGCAGGACCAGAAATCAAAACAGTCCGACGCGGCGATGATTGAAAACCTGCACTTCGTCAAAGATCTCGGTCTGAAGAGCCAGCACGCCTTGGAATCCGGCGATCTGCCCGAGTTCGCGCGGTTGATGGACGTGCATTGGCAGCGCAAGAAACAGCGCAGCGGCGGCATGAGCAATCCCAAAATCAACGAGTGGTATGACCTCGCCATGGCCAATGGCGCGCTGGGCGGCAAACTCATCGGCGCGGGCGGCGGCGGTTTCCTGATGTTTTACGCGGAGGACAAAGCCCGGCTGCGCCACGTCATGCGCACGACGGGCCTGAAGGAAGTGCGCTTCCGTTTTGATTTCGAAGGCACCAAGCTGCTGATTTCGTGAGTGCCTCGGTTGAAATTCCCGTCGCCGTTCTTGCAGGTGGGCTCGCAACCCGATTGCGGCCCATCACGGAAAAAATTCCCAAGTCGCTGGTGCCGGTGGCCGGAAAACCATTCCTGGCGCAACAGCTTGAATTGATGCGTTCGCGAGGCATTCATCGCGTCGTGTTGTGTGTCGGGTATCTCGGCAAAATGATTCAACGCGAATTCGGCGATGGTTCGGCGTTTGGTGTGCAACTTGATTATTCGTTTGACGGTCCCAGATTGCTCGGCACCGGTGGCGCGATCAAACGAGCTTTGCCTTTGCTCGGCGGCGATTTTTTTGTGCTCTATGGCGATTCGTATTTGCCGGTGGCATACCAGCCGATTGCGGATTTTTTTCATCGCAGCGGCAAGCGCGGTTTGATGACGGTCTATCGCAACGAAGGCAAATACGACACCAGCAACGTCGTTTTCCGCGACGGTGAAATCGCGGTTTATGACAAGAAAAAGCGCCTGCCGGAAATGCACTATATTGATTATGGCTTGAGCCTGTTCAAGGCGGAGGCGTTCAATTCGTACCCCTCGGATCAGCCCCTGGATCTGGCCGAAGTCATGGGCCGGCTGGTCCATGAAAGGCAATTGGCCGGCTATGAAGTGCACGAACGCTTCTACGAAATCGGTTCGCCGCCGGGCTTGGCGGAATTGGAAGCCTTGCTGGGGCGGAAGGCGATTTGACTGGTGGGGCGAGCGCGCCCGCGAGCCGGTTCCTGTTAACAGCGTCCAATGAAACAGCGGCTCGTGAGGACACCCGCCCTGCCCCTCTGATTATGGCGCAAACTTTGCTTCCATTCGGCGTCCGAAATTCGTAATTTGAAATTCTCATGAGTTTTGCCAAAGAATTCCTTGATGAAGTCCAGCAGGTCGTCGCCCAACTGAACGTTGACGCCATTGAAAAAGCCGCCGACGAACTCGCTAAAATCCGCGAGCGCGGCGGCCGGTTGTTCATCCTCGGCGTCGGCGGCAGCGCGGGCAACGCCGGTCACGCCGTGAACGATTTCCGCAAAATCTGCGGGTTCGAAGCTTACGCGCCCACGGACAACGTTTCCGAATTGACTGCGCGAACCAACGACGAAGGCTGGGCAACGATTTTTGCCGAATGGCTCAAGGGCAGCCACTTGAATGGAAAGGACGGCTTGCTGATTTTTTCCGTCGGCGGCGGCAATTTGGAGAAAAACGTCAGCCCGAATCTGGTCAGCGCCATCCAACTCGCCAAAAAGGCGAGGGCTTCCGTCATTGGCGTCGTCGGGCGCGACGGCGGTTACACGGCTCGGGAGGCCACGGCCTGTGTGATTGTGCCGACGGTGAATCCGGCTCACGTCACGCCGCATAGTGAGGCATTTCAGGCCGTCATCTGGCATTTGTTTGTTTCCCATCCCAAGCTCAAGGTGGCCCAGACCAAATGGGAATCCACGAAGTAAAAGCGGAAAGGAGTCGCGCCATTTTCCTCGACCGCGACGGTGTTATCAACCGCGCCTTGCAACGCGATGGCAAACCGTATCCCTCGACGAATTTGGATGAATTCGAAATTTACCCCGAAGTGCCGGAAGCCTGCCGACGCTTGAAACAGGCCGGTTTTCTGCTGGTCGTCGCCACCAATCAGCCTGACGTTGGCCGCGGTACTCTGAAACAGGAGGCGGTCGAGGAGATTCACGCGGAGATGTGCCGGCGGTTGCCGCTGGACCGTGTGGAGGTTTGCTATCATCCGGGCAAAGGTTTGTCGGATTGCGATTGCCGCAAACCAAAGCCCGGCATGTTGCTGCGCGCCGCGCGTGAACTGGGCCTCAACCTGGCGCAGAGCTGGATGATCGGCGACCGCTGGCGCGACGTGGATTGCGGACAAGCGGCCGGGTGCCGGACGATTTTCATTGACCGCGGTTATGCCGAGGGATTGAAACGGCAGCCCGATTTTCGCGTTAAAAATTTGCTGGAAGCGGCCGAAATAATCCTGGCCGCCGCAAAATAAGTTGAAGATTGGCCGGGTTGTTTTATGTTGTCTGCCACATGAAGAATCTAGCCAGTCTCAAAGTGAAACTTTTCGCCGACGGCGCGGACAAAGCCGGGATGCTCCAGTTGAACAGCAACCCGCTCATCAAGGGCATGACCACCAATCCTTCGCTCATGCGCAAGGCGGGCGTGCATGATTACGAGGCCTTTGCCCGCGACCTCTTGAAAAGCATCACGGAAAAGCCGATTTCGTTTGAGGTCTTTTCCGACGAGTTTCCCGAAATGCGGCGGCAGGCGCTGAAAATCAAGGACTGGGCCAAAAATGTCTATGTTAAAATTCCCATCACCAACACACGCGGCGAATCTTCCCTGCCCTTGGTCCGTGAACTGGCTCAGGAAGGCGTGAAGCTTAATATCACCGCCATGTTCACCGAGGAACAGGTGACCGGGGTGGCCAAGGCGCTCAATTCCAAGGTGCCCGCCGTGGTGTCCGTGTTCGCCGGCCGCATCGCGGATGTTGGCGAGGATCCAATGCCGCACATGCGCAATGCGAATAAAATCCTCGCGGGGCTGCCGCAAGCCGAGTTGCTTTGGGCCAGCGTCCGGGAAGTGCTCAATATTTTTCAGGCGGAGGAATGCGACTGCAAAATTGTCACCGTGCCCCATGACATTCTGAACAAGGCGATGAAGCTGGTGGGAACCGGCTTGCCGGAAATGTCACTGGACACCGTGAAAATGTTCGCCGTGGATGCCAAAGCCGCCGGGTTTTCCCTGTGAGAATTTACGATATAGGATTTACGATCTGCGCGGTCGCCTGAATCTCCACGTCAGCGGTTGAATCGTATATCGTAAATCGAAAATGAAATTCACAGCAGCCTTGTCACCGTTTCAAAAACTCCTTCAATCGTGATGGACGCCATGCACGCCAGCAATTCCTCGCGCGTGCCTTTAATGTCCCGGCCATCGTAGCGGTAATAATCCAGATTCCGCCCTGCCACGGCCGGGTTTTTCACCAGCGTGAACGGATTACCATAAGGCAGGTTCGTCGGATTCAATGTCGGCGCTTCGATGACAATCTGATTGGTTACTTTCATCGCCGCGGCAACGTGCATGAGCACCGTGTCCACGCTCAGGAATGCGTTGCACCGCTTCATCAACGCCGCCGTCTGCCGCAGATTTCGGGTTTTGACTTCCAACGTCAATTCCGGGTTCGCCTGCGCCAGGACCACCGGGTGGTCGCTGATTTCCTCCGGCCCGCCGAAAAGCAGGACCCGGATATCCGGCCGTTTCTGGTTCAACCGCCGCACGAGACCGGCGTAGTTTTTCAACGGCCAGCGCTTGAGCCGGAGATTTTTTGTTCCACCGGAGCCGACATGGATGCCGAGAATTCTTTGGCCGGATAGTTTGTGTTTTGCCAGAAAATCGCCCGCCAACTGCTCGTCGCCGGGTTCGAGAAAAAATTCCATTTCAGGCGACGCCAGTTTTTGCTTTGCGCCGATCAACGGCAGCACGTCAAAATTATTTTCGATTGAATGCCGCGAATAATCCTGCGGCAATGTCCCGGTGACCAGCAACCGGTCGAGCCAGGTAAAGCGTTCATATTCATGGCTGATGCGCACCTCCGCGCCCGCCAGCCACGCGGCGGCGCGATAGAGCATGGGACCCTGCGGGTGGGTGTTGATGGAGAGCTGGTGATGCTCCCGGCGCAACAGCCGGAAGAAGTGCAGCGCCTCAAATTTTCCGCACGACATGAGATCTTTCTGGAACACGCGGTTGACGTTGGGATTGTGTTCCAGCAAATCCTTCGCCCCCGGCCATCTCACCAGCGCGTCAATTGCCGCGTCGGGGAAATTCTCGCGCAACTCGCGGATCAACGGCGTGGCGATCAGCGTGTCGCCGATGCCAGCGAGGGAAATGACCAGAATTTTCATTATCAAATTATGGACTGGGCTGACCGGCCAGCCAGCCGGAGGCGCGGTTCACCCCGAACGCTTTCGGGGCTGGGCGCGTCCCTGCCGTTTTCACAACCGCGAAATCTTTTCCAACAACGCCGTCGTGGATTTGCCGGGCACAAACGGAATAATCACGATTTTCCCGCCGGCCGACTCGACCGCGCGGCGTTCATCCTGATTCAGCGTATCGGGCGCATAGTCGCCGCCTTTGACGTAAAGATCCGGCTGGGCCGATGCCAGAAATTTCACCGCGGTTTTTTCCGTAAAAATGCAAACCCCATCCACACTGGCCAGGGCAGCCAGAACGGCGGCCCGATCCGCTGCCGTATTCACCGGGCGGCCCTCACCCTTCAATTGCCGCGCGGAGTCGTCCCCGTTCACGCCGACGAGCAGGGCGTTGCCCAGGTTGCGCGCCGATTCCAGATAACTCACGTGGCCCACATGGATCAGGTCGAAACAACCATTGGTCACCACCAGTTGTTTGCCGGCGGCGCGCAGGGCTGCACGCCAGGCCGGCAGGTTGTCCCAGGCGATGAGCTTATCACGGAAATTCACGATGTTATTTTGCCTGCGTGCCGGGCGAATTCAATAATTTCCATACGCGTAGGGTTTCCGTCACACCCCATGCCTGCGCATCGCAACCGCGTTGGGCATGCGGCGCGTCGCCGTCAAGCATTTCAGGGATCTGGCCGAGGCAACCTTCGTTCATCAATTTTTCCATGCTGCCCAGATATGCCTTTGCCGCTGCGACCGCTTCCGGCGCAAAATCCCACGCTCGCGCCAGCGCTTCACAAAAGTGTGGCAATGTCCAGGTCCACGCCGTGCCATTGTGATAGGCCGGTTTGCGGCGCGTGTCTTCATCGCCTTCGTAATGCGGCCAATACGGCTCGGCGGGATTATTCAATAGTTCACCATTTCCGTTGCCATAGACCGGCAGGGGTACAGACACGGGCAAGGGAGCGAGCGTTCGCAACGCGCCGGGCACGACCAGGTATTTTTGCGCGGCCTCAACGCAGCGTTTGGCGCGTTCGCCGGTCACGAGGCCCAGACTAATCGGCAAAAGACAATTGCTGCGGAGCGCATCGCCGGGCACGCCGTCCCGCGCGGCGACGTGAGGACCGGCCAATAACACGTCCGCAAACCAGCCCTTGTCTTCCAACCAGAATAGCTTTTCCAACGTAGCGTTCGCGCGGTCGGCCAGGTCCCGCCACTTTCCTTGTTCGGCGGGCGCGGAAATTTTTTCAAGCTGACGCAGCAACCTGATCCACAAGGCCTGGATTTCCACCGGATAACCTTCGCGTGGTGTGCCGGCGGGATGATTCGTGTCCATCCACGTGAAATGGGCCGGACTCCAAATCAGCGCCGAGTCGGCGTCCAGACGGATACCACTGGGCACACCGCGCGAATAATTTTCCGCAATGCTGGCCAGCACGTCGCTAACGGTCCGGCCATTCCCCGCATCAGACCGATAAAAATTTTGAATTTTGAATTTTGAATTTTGAGCAGCCAGTTCCTCGCACGCCAGTGCGAACCAGAGCGGCGCGTCGGAGGTGTCGCGGTTCGACGTGTTGTCGCCGTAAAGCGCGTTCGGCAATGTGCCGTCCTGCTCCAACTTTGCGAACGTGAGCAGGATTTGTTTGACTTCTTCCGCCATTCCGGCGGCGAGCAAACCGCGCGCGCAGATGAACGCATCGCGCCCCCAATCCAAAAACCAGGGATAACCGGCAATAACGGTCTTGCCTTCGTCCCGGCGGACGACGAATTGCTTTGCGGCGTGGAGAAGTTGTTGTTCAAAGTGATTTTCCTGAACGCGCCCCCCGCTCCGTTCTTCTCCCCGCGTGGCAGAGAGAGGGCGGCCGGAGGCCGGGTGAGGGGGTTCATCTTCTTCTGCTTTTTCTGCCGTTACCACGAGCGTAACCTTTCCGCCTTTGGGCAGCGGCAGTTCAAACCAGCCCGGACTGTAAGCGTCGCCGCTGCCGGTTTGGCCGCGGCTCTGCTCGACCGGATGCGGGATGTTTTCGCACCACTCCGGCTGAGGATGATATTCGCCAGCGTCTGCAAAAACGCGCAGTTGCCGGTCGGGCGCGGGCGTGAATTCGAAGCCGGCGCGATTTTGAGTTTTGAGTTTTGAATTTTCAATTTCGCGGCAGTTCGTTGAGAAATGCGAATCCGCGCCGCCGTTGCGCCTGGTTTCCCAATGGAAATTCCGATCCTCGATGTCAAACCGCAAGGTCAGGCGAACGTCGGCATCGGCGGGTAATTGTTTGCCAATGGCGCGCTCGGCGGTCGGGCGGCTGAATTCAAGGATCGTTGTGTTTTTGCCCTCGACCATTTCCGCCCGCAACTCGATTTCGACGGTGTGCCCATCGCCGGCGTTGGCCACAAACTGCCAGACCGCCGGTGGATCGGCCGCGAACGACGCCAGATTTTTCGCGTTGAGCGGCGATAAAAAACCATCAGCATTCACCCAGGCGCGGATGCGTTTGACGAAGACATGACGGTCCACGGGCATCCCGGGATGCAAATTGGCTCCGAGGACGCAATCGTATTTCGAATTCACACGCCCCAAATCCAGGCACAGGCGCGCCATGCCGCCCCGGCCGTTGGTCAGCAGGACCAATGAATCGGCAGTGGGGAGTGGGAGGTTGGAAGTCAGGGATCGCGGCCCGGCCGGCAAAAAGCGGATGGCGGCGGAGATTTTTTGGCAAGTCGCGGCGTAGCGTTCCAAAGTCAGTTCTGCTTCCGCGGCGGTTTGGCGCGACGCAAAGCAGGCCACATGAACGTTCCCGGCGGGGATGGATTGGAAGTGAACGGCATCGCCATTCTGTGTTCGGAGCGCAGCTCGGAACGGAGCGCTGTCCTGAATCAGCAGGCAATGGCCGGGTGGCACGGGCGTCACGCGCCGACGGTCGAGCAACGTCCAGACGACGACACGCGGGTAAATGTGTCGTGCTTCGCAAGCCGACAACAGCTCAGCCAACGGGGATGTTGCACCGCGCGCGGCGAATTCAGCGGCGGCGGCCAGAAAATTTTCCCGCGAGTGTTCCACCTGCTTGGCCAGCCAGCGCCAGTCGAGGTCGTCCAGGATTTCAGCGGGAACAACACGGCTCAACGCCGTCAGCGCCCAGGCGGCCTGGGCGCGGGCGCGGCGGTATGCGTCGCCACTCAAACCGGCGGGCATTTCGGCTGACGCGAGGCAGAAGGCCGCGCCGGGCGGGAGCGTGAAGGTGATTTTGTCTTGCGCCACGGAGATTTCCGGCAGCGGCTGGCCGAGCAGGTCAATTGTCAATTGCCGCCGGCCGATGGCCGATGAGGAAAATGAAAGCGGATTCGCCTTTTCAACGTCGCAATTGGCCAGAACCAAAACAGCGTCTTTTCCTTCCGCCGATTCGCGGAGCAGCGCATAGACCGGCGAGTCCGGCGGACTCAGGCGCGTGAGTTTCGCGCCGTCGAAGAAGCATGGGTGGTCGGCCAGCAATTGGTTTAATCGCGCCAGTTCGGGCACGATGTTGTGGGAGCTGCCCCAACCAAGCCCGGTGCAGTCGTGGACCTTGATTTTTTCGGCAGCGAGCCATTCGACACCGCACGTAAGGCCAAACCCGCCGTTCACGCTGGTCAACGCGCAGAGGCGGTTGCGCAGCAGCGACCACGCGCGATCGCGTTTGGCGAGGCGGTCGTTGTCGTGGGTTTCGCTGTAATGCACGTAAAGCCCCACGCGGTTGCTTTGGCGCAGGGCGTAGTCGAGGTAGTTGGCCACTTCTGAGCCGGAATAATTCTGGAACAATTCGGAATAGGCCCACTGCATACCGCCTTCGGTCAGCAGATTTTCGGTGACTTCCCAGGAGCCGCCCAGGCCTTCGAGCAAAAAGACGGTCTCGGGGAATTCCTCCTGCACGCGGGCAATGATGTATTGCCAGGCGGGCACCGGAATTTTGTAACCGGCGTCGCACCGAAAACCGTCCACTCCCCGGCGACACCACGTCAGCAGCGCATCGGCGATGATATCCCAAAGCGCCAGGTTGTCCTGTTTCAGTTCCGCGAGATCGCCCCACGTGACTCCCCACGCGCCGGGGCTGGCAAACGTGCCGTCAGGATTCCGGAGGAAAAATTCGGGATGATTTTCCTGCAGGACCGCGCCCCAACCAGTGTGGTTGATGACGATATCGAGGAACACGCGCGCGCCGAGCGCATGCGTCGCGAAGGTCAGTTCACAAAACTGATCAATAGCCGTGGTGCGCTGGTCGAATTCGGCGAGTGCCGGGTCCACGGCCGTCAAATCGAGCGCGGCGTAGGGGCTGCCGAACCGCCCGAACCGCGCATAGGTGGTCGGCACCGGATGGACCGGCAACAGGTGCAGAATGCGGCAGCCGAGCGTCTGGACGATATGAGGCAATTGTCGCGCAAGATCGCGCAGTTTTCCAGACGGAGGAATGACGGTATAACCTTTTGCGTCGAAAGGATTGAGTTGAAAGTTCAGTTCTGGGTCCACCGCGACCACGGCCGTGCGTGTCGGTCCGAATAACCGGGTGAAGGCGCAGTAAATGACATTCGCGGTGCGGCAGAAATCGGGATGGACGCTGATGCCCACATCGGGGCCGTCCGGCCAGTGTTGCCAGCCCTTTGAATCCAGCAGGTAAGGTTTGGCCTTGAAGAAACCGGCTTCGGCAAGCGGCAGTTCAATTTCCCAGGCGCCGGCGTTTTTATGCATGGGCACGTCGTGCCACGAGGCGCCCGCAGGAACCGGTCCACCAGCGTGAGCGGCAATGATTTCCCGCCGCCGGACCGTGCCGCGGCCGAGATTGGTCCGCAGCAACCCGCGTCCGCCGCCAGTTGTGTCGCGCAAGGTGAAACGAACGTGATCGCCGACGAACCGCACCAAGCGGTCGCCGGGGACAGGCGTCATGGTTGGCATCGGTTGTTTCACCACGGTTTTCTAGCATGAAGGCACGTGGACATAAATCGCAAAAGTGATTTCGCGAAGCGTTTTCGCGTGCCGATTCACCGGGTGGGCGTTGACTGCGGCCGCGTTCAAGCTGGCAGGAAAATTGCTCAAAATCGGTCTCTTGCCGCATTTGTTGTGCGAAAATGGCGGTGGTGGATTTCGAGGCATGGCTACAGCGACGTTAAACGGAAGTGAAGAAGCTCAATTGGTGCAGACGATTGAGATGTTCGAGGTCATTGTGCAATCGCAGCCGAACGATTGCCAGTCGCTGGAGATTCTCAAAGAAGCCTATACCAAGCTGGGTCGCGAGCAGGAAGTCATCAACACCTCCAAACGCATCGCGCAGGCCTACCTCCAAATGGGACAGCTTTCCTCGGCGATTTTGGAATACGAGACAGTGTTGCAGAGGCGCCCGAACGATGCGGATGTGCAATCGGCGCTCAAGCAAATTGAAGACAAGGCCAACAATGTGGCGGTGCAGCAAATCACGGGAGTGGAACCGACGGCGCTGACGCTGTCGTCAGACACGGCACGATTCAGAAAGAAGACGCGGGCGACGGCGACGGAGGAAATTGATGATGGCCGCAAGGCGATGCATAAGATTTTTGTGGAGGGTCATATCATTAGCACCGGCGATTTCGATTTATGGTGGCGATCAGCGGACTTGACCAAGGTGCCGTCGGACGTCGTCGAACCATTCATCAACGCGCTCTCGGAAAAGGGCGTTTTGCCGATCGAGAAATCACTCAAACTGCTGTCCGACAAATCGCGTCTGGCATATTTGCCGCTGGATAAATATGAGGTGGACATGGAATTGGCGCGGGGATTTCCCATGGCCATTTGCCGCCGTTGGTGCCTGTTGCCCTTCGATCGGATGAGCAAAGCAATTTTGCTGGCCACCGCGAACCCGTTCAACCAGCAAGCCGCGAAGGAATTGGCCGAAGCCACGAACAGCCGGTTGCTCTGGTATCTGGCATCACCGAGCGAACTGATGCAAAACATCCGCAAAGCCTTCCGTTAATGCCATGGCCAAAGTCAAATCATTCGGAGAACGCATCGCCGATGCCCTGGTTGAGGACGGCTTGTTGACTGCCCAACAGGTGGAGACGCTGCTGGAGGAACAGAAAAAGGGAGGCACGCGACTCGTCAAATTGATTGTCGAAAAGGCCTACGTCAGCGAACAGGATTTGACCGTTTCCATGGGCCGAGTCCTCAACGTGCCGTCCGTCAATCTGAACCGTTTGACCATTCCGCTTGAAATTGCCGAATTGCTGCCGCGGGACGCCGCGCACAATTACAAGGTGGTTCCCATATCACGGCTGGAAAACAAACTGTTTCTGGCGATGGCTGACCCGTTGAATGTTCTTGCGCTTGACGACGTCAAGCGTCTTACCCGCCTGGAAATCGCTCCGTTGATTGCCTCGGAGAAAGCCATTCTCGACAAGCTGATCGCGATTGATTCCGCCAAAAGCGGTTCGATAGAAGACATCATACAAGACGCTGAAAAACTGCGTGAGAGTGAAGAAGATGCTTCCATTGAAACCATCAAAGAAACCCTCGAGGAGGTCAACCTTGACCAGTTGGCCGCCTCCAGCGGAGAGGCGCCGGTGATCAAATTGGCCAACTTGATCGTCGTTCAAGCCATCAAGGACCATGCCAGCGACGTGCATTTGGAGCCGTTTGAGAGGGTCATGCGGCTGCGCTACCGCGTGGATGGTGTGTTGATTGATGCCACCCCGCCGCCCAAGCAAATGCAACTGGCC
>Ga0335073_10002124_pt1 | contig 27147 bp, 27 predicted proteins | sample Lox_Sample_22_FD_207093 | JGI IMG/M metagenome (GOLD analysis project Ga0335073, IMG submission 207093) | Soil microbial communities from Loxahatchee National Wildlife Refuge, Florida, United States - Lox_Sample_2.2 | ecosystem: Environmental > Terrestrial > Soil > Wetlands | place: USA...
GCGGATGCGAAGCTGCTGAAACGCCACAATCAAACCCAGCCCAGCAAGAGTCATCCAGAACCTGATGTCGATCATAGGCAGCCGCCGGGCAGAGAGTCTCCTTCGTGATATTTATCGGCGGCTTGGTTCCTTCGCTTGATATTTGGACGCTGGAAGTGGCCAATCTGCAGGCGCTCAAGCCATCTGCCAGCGGCCCGAGATGGGCCATTTTATCGGCGCTGGCTCTGTGCCCAGAATTCTGCCGACGTGAGTACCGGAATAACCTCAAACTCAACCAGATCATTCCATTGAGCGACCCAGGCGTCCAGCAGTTGCCGGTCTCCTGCCTCCATGACTTGAAAACAGCGCATTCCGGCAGAATCCACCCAGCTTGCGCGGAATTCCAGGCCATCCGGCAACATCCGGCCGCGAAGTTGGAACCTCTCCCCCACAGGCACGGGCCCGTATTTGAAGTGTTCAATCACCATGAAGATCATGAACCGAAGTGTATTCCACCTGCGTTCTCAAGCGCCTCCCGCGGGTTGCCCACACTGCTTCTTCAGCCGTACCATGAGCTTCGCGTGCCTGATATTCGCCATTCCATACAGATCGTTGCACCTGCGGAAGCCGTCTATGCCATCGTCTCTACCGCAAAAGGTTGGGCCGGGTGGTGGGCGGCCGACATTACAGAGTCCGAAAGCACGATCCAAGTGGCATTCTTTAATCGGCAGACGATTTACCGCCTGCGGCCGACGGTGCGCGAAGCGCCCTGCCGCAGTGAATGGATCTGCGAAACCGGCGCCGAATGGAGCGGAACCCGGTTGCTCTTTCGCCTGGATCGCTCCGGTACAGGCACACTTCTGCGCTTTACCCATGCCGATTGGATGGCCGACACAGCCTATTTTGTGAATTGCACTACGACCTGGGGCGAGTTGATGTTCCGCATCAAGGCCGCCGCCGAAGGTAAGCCGCGCGGTCCGCTGTTTTTGACCGACAGTTTGGCTTACTAAGACGTATAGTAAGGGTTCATAATGTCCATGTGGCAGGGAACCAAACCATCCGCCGGCTCAAGACGTACGCCGGTTCTCAAGGATACGTCTATCAGTATTACTTCGTGGGCAAGCGGGCGGCCTTGCCGGACGATGCTGCCGCACCGGCAATCGAATTCATTTTCGATGTCAGCTCTGATCGCAGGCTGACCTATGCAGTGAGCATTTTTCTGCCGAACGAGGTGGTGAAGAAATGGGCCGCAAGTAACGGGCGTGTCCTCAACGACCCGGAAAAATATGCGGCCGCCAAGCTGCGCTTGTTCCACGCGTTCGATGAGTTCGAAGACATGAAGGCGGAAGGACGGCGCCTGGTCGTCGACTTCGCTTTCCTTCAAGATGCTTTATCCGCGCTGGGAGTCGACTGACGCGCGTTTGTGATCCTGATCACACTCTGCCGTGACTCACCACGTTGGCTGCGCCTCATTCTCTGTGCAGACTATAATGCGTGGGATGAAAAGGGGTTTGGGGGCTAAGCCCTTGGTGGGTTGCGCTAAGCTTCTATTCCTCTGATACTTACCTGACATATGCCTCTGCTCTGGTTACGCTTCGCGCTGGCCTGCTACTTCATCGGGCTGGTTTATGCCTTCGTAGCCCTGAGCCGCACCAGCGACCTGTTCAGCCGCATCGCCCTGCACGCCGCCAGCCTGGGGATGGTGTTTCATTTCGTTTCCCTTGCGGAACTCTTCCTTTCCGGTCACATGGTCTGGACCTCGGTGCATAACGGCGAGTCGCTGCTGGCCTTCATTTCCATGAGCTTCTTCATGGTCATCTACGCCATCTACAAGACCACTTCACCCGGCGTGGTTGTCTTTCCGGTGGTTTTCTTTCTGACTTTTGTGGCCGCTCTGGACGAGCAGCCCGTCCTGCTGACCGCGTTCGTCTCGCACAAGGGGTGGCTCGCTGCCCATATCTTCCTGATCTTCACGGGATACGCCGCTCTGCTGGTGAGTTTCGGAGCCAGCCTGCTCTATCTCTTGCAGGAGCGGCGGCTGAAGGCCAAGAAGCCCAGCAGTTTGATTTCTTTCCTGCCGGCCCTGGAAGTCATCGACCAGATCGGCTACCGTTCACTTCTGCTCGGCTTTCCTTTCATGACTCTTGGACTGATCACCGGTTCGGTGGTGGCCATCACAACCTATGGTCACGTGGACTTTCTCGATCCCAAAGTGTTGCTTTCGCTATTGATGTGGGTTGTGTACATGGTAATGGTCTTCACCCGCTGGAATTCGGGGTGGCGCGGGCGCCGTGCTGCTTTCCTGGCCACATTCGCCTTTGTAGCCGCTCTGGCTGCCTGGGCGGCGAATTATTTCTCTGCGATCCACAGGTTCGCTGCCTCATGAGATATCAGCTCATCGGCGTGAATCACAAAAGCGCTCCGCTGGAGGTGCGGGAACGGCTCGCAATTCCCGAGTCGCGCCTGCCCGATACCTGCCGAGAACTTACCGCCTACCCAGGGATCGAAGAGGGCATGGTGATTTCCACCTGCAACCGGGTGGAGGTGATTACTCATACGGTCAACGGCTCCGCCGACCTGCGCGGTTTTCTCCACAGCCACTTTCATCTCAAGCCGGAAGAGGTCGATCCGCATCTTTACGAGTTTCGCGAAAAGGACGCCGTGCGGCACATTTTCCGCGTGGCCTCGAGCCTGGATTCCATGGTGGTCGGCGAGGCGCAGATTCTCGGCCAGGTGAAAGAGGCTTACGCCACGGCCCGGGCCGTGGGCGCGGTTCGAGGACAGCTCGATCAACTCTTCAGCCGGGCCTTCGCCGTGGCCAAGCGCGTGCGTACCGAAACCGAAGTGGGATCTTCCTCGGTTTCCATTGCTTCCGTGGCGGTGGAGCTGGCCAAAAAAATCTTTGGCGACCTGCACGGCAAGACTGTCTTTATCGTCGGCGCCGGCAAAATGAGCGAACTGGCTGCCCGCCACCTGATGGCCCATGGCTGCGCCTCGATCTTCGTTGCCAACCGCACCTATGAGCGCGCCATCGGCCTGGCGCAGAAGTTCAATGGTCAGGCGATTAAGTTCGACGATCTATATTCCACCTGCGACCGCGCCGATATCGTCATCACTTCCACCGGCGCGCCCCATGCCATTTTCCGCCGCGAGCATGGCGAGCAGTTTCTCGCACGCCGCAAGAACCGGCCCATGTTCTTCATCGATATCGCGGTTCCCCGCGACGTTGCGCCCGAGATGGGCAAGCTCGACGGCATCTTCACCTACGATGTCGACGACCTGCAGCAGGCCGTGGCCGGCCATGTCGCCGACCGCCGCCAAGAGGCCGAGCGCGCCGAAGCCATCATCGCCAGCGAAGTCGAAAAGTTTGAAGCCCGCGCCCACACGCTCGACGTGGTGCCGACGATTGTTTCGTTGCAAGATCATCTGGAGACAATTCGCCAGGCCGAAATCGATCGCGTGCGCGGACGCATGGGGCAGTTGACGCCCGAGCAAGAGATTGCCATCGAAGCCCTGACCCGGGGCATCATCAATAAAGTGATGCACACGCCGATTACGACGCTGAAAACAGCAGCCAAAGAAGCCGAGGCGACGACCGTCGTCGATGTGGTGCGGCGTCTGTTCAACCTGCAGGTAAAGGCAAAGGATGCACAGCAGAAAGATGCCCAGCCAGTCTCGAAAAAAGATAAAGATGAGGTAGGGTCGCGCCGGTGATGGCACGCCTTCGCATCGGCTCTCGCGGCTCGCAGCTCGCGCTCTGGCAGGCTAACCACATCTCCGCTTTGCTCCATGCACGCGGCTACGAGGTCGAAATCGAAATCATCCACACCACTGGCGACAAAATTCTCGATGTCGCCCTCGCAAAAGTCGGCACCAAGGGCATGTTCACCAAGGAAATCGAAGAAGCCCTTGCCGCAGGCCGAGTCGATCTGGCCGTCCACTCGCTCAAAGACTTGCCCACCGAGCTTCCAGCAGGATTTGAGATTGCGGCCATCACCCAAAGGGAAGACCCGCGCGATGCTTTCTGCTCGCGCAAGTATTCGCGGATCGAAGTCTTGCCGCGGGGCGCGCGCGTCGGCACTTCCAGTCTGCGTCGCCAGGCGCAACTCAAGGCCATCCGCCCCGATCTCGAGATTCATCCGCTGCGCGGCAACGTCGATACGCGCCTGCGCAAGCTCGAGCAGGGCGAATACGATGCCATCATTCTCGCCTCGGCCGGTCTGAGGCGTCTGGGCAAAACGGAACTCGTCAAGCAAATCATTCCTGCGGAAATGATGTGCCCGGCGGCCGGACAGGGAGCCTTGGGCATCGAAATCCGCGAGGGCGACGCCGCCACGCGCGAGCATCTCGCCTTCCTCAACGATCCTGGCGCGCGTGCCGCCACCACCTGCGAACGCGCGCTGCTGAATCGCCTGGGCGGAGGTTGCCAGGTTCCCATTGGAGCGTTCGCTGAGGTGCAGAACGGCAAACTGCATCTCGAATCGATCGTCGCCGATCCCGACGGCTCGAAACTCCTGCGCGACTCGCGCGAGGGCCATCTCGATGATGCCGAAAAACTCGGCAACGATGCAGGCAGGGCGCTCCTGAGTCGTGGCGGAGACGAAATTCTCGAAACGGTTTACGGCCGCGGGTTAGCCGTTCCGCCGCAGCCATGAACCGCTCATGACCCGTAACGTACTTCTGCGGCTTCTCGGCGGTACAAACTCCGGCGCTCTCCGCCGCTGGATCAATCTCTGGCCGCCGTTTCTGGGCATGGGGATCCGCGTCAAGCGCATCGCGCCCGACATGAAGGCCGTCGATGTCGAGATGAAGCTGCGCTGGTGGAACGCCAATTATGTGGGTACGCATTTCGGCGGATCTCTCTTTGCCATGACCGACCCTTTTTATATGCTCATGCTGATGGTAAACCTGGGCCGCGACTACATCGTTTGGGATAAGGCGGCCAGCATTCGCTACCGCAAGCCGGGAAAAGCTACCGTGCGCGCCGAGTTTCGCCTGACCGACGCACACCTGGACGAGATTCGTGAGAAGCTGGAAACTCTACCCAAGTACGAACCGGTCTTCACGATTGAGGTGAAAGACGAAGCTGGAGTTGTGATCGCCGAAGTGGAAAAAGTGCTGCACGTGCGCAAGAAGACCTCATCTCCAGAGCGATTACCGGCTGGACGGGCCGAATCCACCGATCGCTCCGCGAGCATTAGAAAGTAGCCGGCATGTATATCCCTGAACATTTTCGTGTGCGAAATCACGCCGATGCGATTGCATTCATGCGAGCCAATCCGTTCGTCGTCCTGGTGTCGGCCACCGAATCCGGCCCGTTCGCCAGCCACATTCCAGTGATCTTGCGTGAAATCGGAGGACGATTGATCATTCGCGGTCATTTCGCCAAAGCTAATCCGCATTGGCAGCATCTCGAGCGGCAAGCGCAGTGTCTGGTGATTTTCCATGGACCGCATTCCTACGTCTCGCCAACCTTGTACACGAACCGCGAGAGCGTCCCCACCTGGAACTATGGAGCGGTCCACGCCTACGGTGAGGCCCGCTTATTTTCCTCGCCCGGAGACCTGCTGCCCATGCTCCACGATCTGATGGGCACTTTCGAGCCCGCGTACGCCCAGCAGTGGGCAAGTCTCACCGATGCATACCGTGAGCGCATGTTGAATCACATTGTTGGGTTTGAGATTGCAGTCTTGCGGATCGAGGCCAAGTTCAAGCTGAGCCAGAACCGCACCAAAGAAGAACAGGCAAATGTCATCGCGGCTCTGGCCAAGGCGGAAGACACAGCAGTTTCAGGAGTGGCCCAGCTCATGAAGGAGCAGGGGTTGGGCGGTCCTGCAAAGAAGGAAAGCGAATGAAACGGCGCGCGCTTTCCGGAGTGCGAGTGCTGGTTGGCCGTGCCCGCCACCAGGCCGGGGCGCTTTCCCGCGAACTGCGGAAACTGGGCGCGGAGGTGCTGGAAATTCCTTTCATCGAAATTCGCAAGCCTCGTTCCTATGCTCCGCTCGATGCGGCGCTCAAGAATCTGTGCAGGTACGACTGGCTCGTTCTTACCAGCGCCAACGGTGTCGAGGCGATGTGGTCGCGGCTGGAGAAGGCTTTGAAAGGGCGCGGCTTCAGCCGTGCCGGCGGCGAACTGCCAACTCCGGCGGCTTTAGCCGTCAAGGGCCGTCTCCGTGTCGCTGCCATTGGGCCGGCGACTAAGAAAGCCATCGAGCGCCACGGCGTGAGGGTCGATGTGGTTCCTAAGGAATATGTCGCGGAATCGGTTGTGCGTAGCCTGCGCCGGAGGGTAAGAGGGGAGAACGTGTTGCTCGTGCGCGCCAAGGTTGCCCGCGACGTCATCCCGCGAGAATTACGCCGTGCAGGCGCAACTGTAGATGTGGTGGAAGCCTACGAAACTGTAGTGCCGCAGTCGTCACGCGCCCGGCTGCGAAAGATGCTGGCCAACCCACGCCGCCGGCCGCATGTGGTCACTTTTACCAGTTCGTCCACGGCGCGGAACTTCTGGGAATTGCTCGGGGCCAGTGGAAGACAGAAGCCAAACCTCAAGGGAGTCCTCATGGCTTCGATTGGTCCTGTCACATCTTCAACTTTGCGGGAACTGGGGTTGCCAGTGAATATCGCGGCCAGGGATTTCACGATTCCCGGGCTCGTCGACGCCATCCGGCGCGCCATAGCCGATGCTGCATCCCCCAGGTGATACAGGTGATCCTCAGCTTGACACATGCAAACCCTAAATCTAAATTGCCGGGATGAAACCGAAGGCGATCTACCTGACACTCTGTTTCGCAGGAGCGGTGCTTCCGTATTGCGAGTTCGTGCCGTGGGTCACGCAGCATGGGTTGAACCTGCCGTTTCTGTTGCACGAACTGTTCGCGAATCGGATCAGCGCGTTTTTCGGCATGGATGTGCTGGTTTCGGCAGTGGTCCTGATTACATTCATCCGGGTCGAGAGCGTTCGGCTGAAGATCCGCGAAGATGGATTCCTGTGCTGGCCGTTCTGCTCGTAGGCGTCTCGCTCGGGTTGCCGATGTTCCTTTACATGCGCGAGCTCCGGCTGGAAGAACTTAAGCTATTCAGTGCCAATGCTGCTCCCGCCTGATTCAGTTCTACTCGTTCAATGAGCAGCTGCAATCCGCCGGGGGAACGTGCGCCAGCAGAAAGTCGGCTACGCGCTGATAGGCGTCGATCTGATTTTCCACCCGGGCGAAACCGTGGCCCTCGTTCTCGTAAATCTTGTAATCGACGGTTCCACCGCGCTTCTTGATGGCCGCGACCACCTGCTCCGTTTCTGACTTCGGGCACCGCGGATCGTGACCGCCCGCAAGCAGCAGCAGGGGCGCCTTGATCTGATCCACGAAATTGATGGGCGAGCGGTCCTCGTAGCGCGCCTTGTTCTTCTCCGGGTCGCCCATGGTGGCAAGATCGCTTTGCTGCAGCACGGGGTCTTCGTTCTGAATTTCGGTAAACCAGTTTACGAACGGCACAATGGGAACGCCCGCTGCCCACACGTCCGGCGCTTTGGTCACGGCCATCATGCTGAGGTAGCCGCCATAGCTTGCGCCCATCACAGCAATTTTTTTCGGATCCAGATGGCCGGTTTGCTTAATCCAGTCGACGCCCGCCAGCACGTCCTGCAGGTCGCCACCGCCCATGTCGAACAAATTAGCCTGCTGGAAATCCTTCCCATATCCGGTCGAGCCGCGATAATTGGGTGCCAGCACCATGTATCCCTGGTTGACGGCGTATTGGATGAAGCGGTTAAACGAATTCAGGGTTTGTGCCGTCGGCCCGCCGTGGATGTAAACGATGGCCGCATTCTGCCCGTTGCGCGCCATGTTGAAGGGCACGTAGAGAAAGGCAGAGATCGTCCACTTGCCGTCGCGGCTGGGATAGTGAACCAGGTAGGGTTCAACCATGTCGTCCGAGCGGACTCCGCCGACGAGAGAATGAGTTATCTGATGTGATTTTCCAGTAGCTAAATCGTAGACCCAGAGGTCGCCAGGTTCCGTCGGGCCGTTGTGATAGTAGAGCAGGCGAGCGCCGTCTTTCGTGAATGCCGAATGTCCGCCGGCAGGTTCGTTCAATCCCTTCGCAATGGGAAGAGCCGTGAACTTGCTGGTCCCAAGATCGTGCAGGTAAATATCTTCGTTACCGTCGACATTGGCTGTGAAGGTAACGCGCTTGCCGTCCGGAGAGAATTCGCTGCCGCGAAGTTCCCACTTGTCCCTGGTCAGCCATGAGATTTTCTTGGTCGCAATGTCCAGAAGGCCGATGTTTTCGTGACCATTCGCGCCATTCGAGGTGAATAACACGTGACTGCCGTCGGGAGAAATATCGTCCGCCTCATAAAGCTGCTCGCCCTCATGCGGGGTAAGCAGCGTGCTCCTGGCGGTGGCTACGTCCGCGACAAAAATGTTCGAATCCGTGCCTTTTGCCTGCTCCTGTGCATAGACAATGTATTTCCCGTCTTTCGACCAGATGGGGTTTGAGTTCAACTTGTCCTGCGGGGTATTCGATGTGAGGTGCTTTACCTCGCGCATGAGAATGTCGTAGATATCGATCTCATAGGCTGCCGAGGTTTTCGGCTTCACCAGGTACGCCAGATAGCGGCCATCGGGCGACCACGTCGGGTCCATTTCGGCGATTTCGCGCGTCTGCGTTAGATTGACCACCCGCCCACTTTTTGGCGAGACAAGAAAAATGTCCCATAGTTCGTCGCCGTCATAGTCGGATTGGTAGGCGATCCACTTGCCGTCCGGCGACCACGCTGGCGCGCTCTGACGCTGGTCGCTGACCGTAAGCTGCGTCGGCCACCCGCCCTCGGCAGAAACCAGCCACAGGTTGTTCCGTCCGCTCATGTTCGAGATGAAAGCGATCGATTTACCGTCAGGCGACCAGGTGGGGCGCCCGATCTGCCGCGTCATGTACAGTTTTTCGATGGTCAGGCTTCGCGGCTCAACCTGCGCGTTGGGTTTGGAGGCAATCTGCTTGGGATCAGTGATGGCATGGGGCGCGGCAAGGATCTGAGCGACAGCGGCCTCAGAAAGAACGGTGCTCATGAGTATGACAATAGCAAACGAAACGAAAGCACGCATGAGATCAAAACCCATGGGATGACTCGAGGTGAGAACAAAAAAGTTTACCAGACCGTGTGTCTCTTATGCCTTCGCGTTCTTGTGCATTTCCACCGTGCTCCAGGTTTTGTCGGCCGCGTGGCAGAGGTTTTCCAGGGAACAGTCAACGCATTTCGGTTTGCGCGCGTAGCACAGCTTGCGGCCATGCCAGATGATCTGGTGGGCAAAGAGAATCCATTTCTCGCGCGGGATCACATTCATCAAGTCCTGCTCAATCTTCTGGGGGTCGGTGTTGCTGGTCAGTTCGAGGCGGCGGGAGATGCGGGTGACGTGGGTGTCGACCACAACGCCATCGGCCTTTTTGAACCACGTACCCAGAACCACATTGGACGTCTTGCGCGCCACGCCGGGCAGAGTCAGGAGCTGCTCCATGTTATCGGGAACCCGGCCGCCATAATCGGCAACGATCTTCCTGGCGGCGCCGACCACCGATTTCGACTTGTTGCGAAAGAAACCGGTGGAGCGCACGTCGGGTTCCAGTTGCTCCGGCGTGAGAGCAGCGAAATCTTGAACGGTTGGATATTTGCGAAACAAATCGGGCGTGACACGGTTGACATTCACGTCCGTCGATTGGGCGGAGAGAATGGTCGCGACCAAAAGCTCCCATGCGCTCGAGTGCGTTAAAGCGCACGTAACGTCGGGGTAGAGCTGGTCCAGACGCTTGAGGATTTCCGCGATGCGCTCAGGAGCCAGCGGATTGTATCCGCTCTTCCTTTTCGCCGAGGATATCTTTTGACTTTTCTTGGCGCGAGCGGGTGAGCCCGGGCGAACCTCCTTGCTGTGAACTAGCTGCTTCGACCCGCCTTTTGCAGGGGCGGGCCGTTTCGACTCACCCCCAGGGCCGGTCCCTGGCACACGATCCTGGCGGCCGGTGCGTGCGGGTCGGCGGGGAGTAATGCCGCGGGGCATGGGAGCAACATCTTAGCAGAGCAAAATGAACTTTGTTGATGGCCCGTTCCCGATCTCCAATCTCCTGTACCCAGACTCTCCAAGGTCAGATGCAGCAGGGAGGCGACAAGCAAGCGATCGCACGATGTCCCTCGGTAACCGGGCCGGTCATTGACGCGGCAGGCGCGTCCCGGTAGTCTGAAACCAACTTCCCACGAATCAGGAAATATTGCTTGGCGGTGAACTCCATCCAACTCGGGCAGGTCTGGCGTAGCGATACCGACGGCCAGGACTATCTCGTCACCAAGGTTTACAACGAGCTGTTTACGCAGTTTGCTATGCTGCGGCCCGCGGGCATCGCGGCTCCCGATGCTCCCACCGTGCGCGTAAAGGTCGCTAAGAGTGCGCAGGGAGCGGCTCTACCCGGATATACGTTCACCCAGGAAGGCTCGTTCTAGGCACGCCGTTGTCATCGAAGGTTTCCGGTAGACTGGAAGTCGTGCTCTCACTCGCGGCATCGGCGATCTGAGGAGAAACTATGAATTTGGTGACCGAGAACTGTCCTCCATGACCGAAAAAATTCTGGCCGTCATTTTTATCTTCATCAAATCGGTCATAGGCCTAACCGGTTACGGCGGAATTACTCTACTCATGGCCATCGAATCGGCCTGCATTCCCCTGCCTTCAGAACTGATCATGCCGTTTGCCGGCTATCTCGTCTTCGACGGCACATTCAAGTTGCTGTGGGTGGCAACGGCCGGCGCCCTCGGCTGCAACCTGGGATCACTAGTGGCCTACGAGATTGGTTGCTACGGCGGCCGTCCGTTAGTGGAGCGCTACGGGCATTGGATCCTCATGACGCACCGCGAGCTTGATTTCGCCGACCGCTTCTTCGCCCGATGGGGATATCTCGCGGTATTCATCGCGCGGCTGTTGCCGGTGATTCGCACCTTCATCGCGCTGCCGGCGGGAGTGGCGCGCATGCCGCGCGGGCGCTTTCATATCTACACGTTCCTTGGATCGTGGCCGTGGTGCTTCGCGCTTGCCTGGTTGGGCATGAAGCTGGGTGAAAACTGGCGCGCGCTGGGGAAATATTTTCATGAGTTTGATGCAGTGATCGGCGTGATGCTCGTGCTCGGTTTGGCCTGGTTCGTGTGGAATCACTGGCAGAACAGAATCCGGGGCCAGGAAACCACAGCTACCCATCAGTAAGTGCGGAAACATTGCCGGGGGGCCCGGCCAGCTGCGACGCAACGATCTGCCACCTCCCGCCACGCTTCATCGCGACGTCCATGTATACGTAACTGACGCGTAAGAGCTTGCCGTCCCGTTCGATTATGTCATCTTCTGAGCCGCGGACGGTGGCCACATCAGCGCGAAGCAGGCGGATGTCGCGACCGGTTGAAGTCATGGAGCGAAAGCGAATTGCTCCGGAGGTTAGGTTGCGAATGAGATCCTTCCGGTTAGAGGCCTCGCCGCGCTCGTTGTACTGCACATAATCCTCCGCATAGATTCGCTTAAGTTCGTCCACGTTCGCGCTGATCAACGCGCGGTCTCCGTCTTCGAAGAGCTGCAGGATTTGTTGTTCGCTGTCGTCCATCGCATCGCATGAAGCCGCGCAACCCGCCGATGCAGCCGGTCGGCCAAAGATGTAAAAAAACGCCGGCTATTCTGCGGGAAATCCTTTATCGACCGCATCAAAATTTGGAATTAGACAGCCGGTCCAGCGCGCCCTATGTTAGAGCATGGACCACTTTATATCAGTTGAGGACTCACACGTTGACGTGCTGCATGAGATCGGGGTGCAGCTTGGCACCGCCGCGAGTTTTCACGAAGTCTTGAGCCGCGTGGTTGATTTTGCTTCCGCTCTGGTGAAATGCGATTCCTGTCTGGTATACGTGCTCGAGGGCGACGAGCTCGTGTTGCGCGCCTCGAAAAATCCCCATCCGGAAGTCGTGGATCGCTTGAAGCTGCACGTGGGGCAGGGCATCACCGGCTGGGTGGCGGAAAACGGTGAAACCGTCGCGGTTTCGGAAAAAGCCCGGGAAGATCCACGCTTCGAGTTCTTTCAGGAACTGCCCGAGGACAGTTACGAGGCCATGCTCTCGGTCCCGCTGATGTGCCGCGGCCGGGTCATGGGCGTAGTTAACCTGCAGCACCGCCTGCCGCACGTCTACAACCGGAGACAAACCCAGCTTATCTCCGCGATCGGATTTCTTGTGGGTGCCGAGATTGAAATGGCCCGTCTGGAGGAGATGAACTCCAGCCTCGCCGAACAACTGCAGACCCGCAAAGTGGTGGAGCGGGCCAAGGGCATTCTGCAACGCGAGCTGGGACTCAGCGAAGAAGATGCCTATCTTGCCTTGCAACGCCAGAGCCGGCAGAAACGCAAGCCCATGAAGGAAATTGCCGAGGCCATTGTGCTCAGCGACGACGTGAAGGGCAATTTCCGTGCCGCGGGGCCGGCATAAGGGGCCGCGACTATCCGCGTTTTCCCCGAAAGCCAAAGGCAAGAACGGGAGCAGAATCTTGCCGATCCGCTCCCGTGCAATCCGGCACCGCTCTAACGGTTTGGTTTGCTTGCTGAGGCCACCGTGGCCTGCGCGATTTCGCGGTTTTCGGCGGGCACCGCGAAGCGCAAGCTCAGTCCGTACTGCGGCAGACCCATCGAGCTGACAAAGCGCTGGCCCGATCGTTTCACCAGGACCAGCGAGCTGCGCTCGGCAGGCCCCGCCGGCTCGGCGTCGCCGACCATGAGCATGAATCCGGCATTGCCCCCGCTGACTTGGCGAAGCAGGAGCAACTGCGACGGCCCGCGGGCTTCCAGCGAGAAGGTGTATTCTCCCGCCGGGACCAGCGCATTTTGCCAGTGAACTTCGTGCGGCAATGTAAACACGCCGCGCGCCTCCTGGGCTGAGGCCGGCGCCGGAGCCAGGTTCAACGCGCTCACTGCCAGCAGCGAAGCGTAGACGATCTTCCGAACTGATTTCATGAGTATCTCCTGTTTTTGAGTAAAGGAGTCCGCGTTCCGCCGGTTAGCGGCCGCGAGGCTCGGTTATCGAGGAGAACAACGAGGTCAGGAGATTTGCCAGACAGCAACAGGGCCGGCAAGCAAACAGGTTCGCAAGGATTGCCGCGAAGCAAGTTGCGAAGGGGCAAAACCACTATGATTGAAGCGCGCGGCCCCTGTCCAACGCAAAGAAATGATGCAGCTCATCAGCTTGAGCGTTAATTCGGAGGAGCATTACGGCGATGCGAGCTGAATTCCAACCGATGGGTTCTCGTTGCCGTTGAAGCTAGAATTTGCACGTTTGGCCGCCGCCGTTTGCAAAGTTCCCTCCCGATACGAGAACATATCCGGTTTGCACATCCATCTTGATATTTACTGAGGAAGTGGCCAACCATGGCGACAGCGCAGAGGTCCGCAAGACATGCGGCGAAAACGCGAGTTGAGGTGAGATCGGAGAGCAAATCGCAGGCTCGGCACAACGGCACGATTGCGCCTGCGAGAGGAAAGCTCGGAGTCATGATTCCCGGTATGGGCGCGGTGGCAACGACTTTCGTCGCCGGCGTGGAGGCGATTCGCAAGGGTCTGGCCAAGCCCATCGGATCGCTCACCCAGATGGGCACCGTGCGGCTGGGCAAGCGCACCGAGGGCCGCTCTCCCAAGATTAAGGAGTTTGTGCCCCTGGCTGGACTCGACGATCTGGTCTTTGCCGGCTGGGACATTTTCGAAGACAACATGTACGAGGCGGCTTCGAATGCGGGCGTGCTCGATCAGCGCCTGCTTGATCAGCTCAAGCCCTTTCTTTCTTCCGTCAAACCCCAAGCGGCCGTATTCGACCACAACTATGTCAAGAAAATCGACGGACCCAACGTAAAAAAGGGCAAGAGCAAGATGGACCTTGCCGAGCAGCTGCGCGATGACATCCGGCAGTTCAAAAAATCAAGTGGCGCCAGCCGCCTCATTACCATGTGGTGCGGTTCGACCGAATCTTATATCGAGTCGACCGCCGCTCATCAATCGGTCAAGTCGTTTGAAAAGGCACTGCGCGAGAACGACGAGATGATCGCGCCGTCGATGATCTACGCTTATGCCTCATTGATGGAAGGCGTCCCTTTCGCCAATGGAGCACCCAACCTTACTGTCGACCTGCCGGTGATGCTGGAGCTCTCGCGGCAGAACGAAGCGCCCATCTGCGGGAAGGATTTCAAGACCGGGCAAACCCTGATGAAGACCGTTCTTGCACCGGCATTCAAGGCGCGCCTGCTCGGGCTGAGCGGCTGGTATTCCACGAACATTCTGGGCAACCGTGACGGCGAAGTGCTGGATGATCCCGGCTCTTTCAAGACCAAGGAAGAATCCAAACTGGGCGTGCTTGAGCACATTCTGCAGCCCGGTCTGTATCCTGACCTGTACGGCAATATGTTTCACAAGGTTCGCATTAACTATTACCCGCCGCGTGGTGATAACAAAGAAGGTTGGGACAATATCGACATCTTCGGGTGGCTCGGCTATCCCATGCAGATCAAAGTCGACTTCCTCTGCCGCGATTCGATCCTGGCCGCGCCCATCGTGCTGGATCTGGTCCTTTTCGTCGACTTGGCGCAGCGCTGTGCCGCGCTCAAGGGAATCGGCATCCAGGAGTGGTTGAGCTTCTACTTCAAGTCGCCCATGACGGCCCCTGGCCTCTATCCTGAGCACGATCTGTTCATTCAGTTGATGAAGCTGAAGAACACCCTGCGGCACTTGAAGGGCGAGGAACTGATCACCCATCTCGGTCTGGAATACTATGACTGATCTGGCTGGATTTCCCCGGCCATGGCGGCCAACTCCATGGCTTGGGAATGCTTTTCCCGGTACAGACCGAGCGTCGGCTGACGCTTTTTGCTCAGTACGGATAACTCCTTTCCCGGCACCCAGCGTCTAACCACAGGACGAAGTTGTGCCGTCCTGCTTTTGGCCTGGGGGTATAATCGGGGATTAAAGGAGTTCTTCTATGCAGGTCAGATGGCTGGCAAGCGCGTTGGCATTGGCGGCGTTCAGCGCAGGGCCCTGGACGTTGGCGCAAACTCAAAATCCCAGTCAGACTCAGCCCCAGACTCAGACTCCGGGGACACCAACCCAGAGCCCTGGAAGCCAGACGCCGAGCCAGAATCCGAGTCCGGATCAGGACAAGGGCCAGCCGAAAGCTGCAGACGTCCAGGCTGCACCCACGCCACCCCCGCCCGCGCTGCCGACCAAGGACGATGATGCTATCAAGCACAATGGCGGCAAGACTGACGTGGACGCCGTAGGAAACCGTAACGTAGGTTGCGGGCGCGGCGTTGGCAACTGGTATACGGTAGAAGGCCAGGTGGCGCGTGGCCGGGTCTACGCCCAGCAGATTGAGTCGCAGGTTAAACTGATCAACGATCCGGTAATCACGGAGTACGTCAATCGTATCGGGCAGAACCTGGTGCGCAACTCTGATGCCCAGGTGCCCTTCACCATCAAAGTGATCGATTCCGACGTGGTCAACGCCATGGCTTTGCCGGGCGGATTCTTTTACGTAAATTCGGGCCTGATCCTGGCCGCCGACGAAGAAGCTGAACTGGCGGGAGTCATGGCCCACGAGATCGCCCACGTGGCAGCCTGCCACTATGGAAGGGAAATGACCCGAGCCAATCTTCTGCAGATGGCTTCGATTCCTTTCATCTTCATGGGAGGCGCGATCGGCTATGCGGGATACGAAGCAGCCGGGCTGGGGATTCCGTTGACGTTCTTCAAGTTCTCCCGCGGCTTTGAGGCCGAAGCTGACTACCTCGGCGTCGAGTATATGTATCGCGCCGGCTACGATCCGACGGCTTTCGTTTCCTTCTTCGAGAAACTGCAGGCCATGGAGAAGAAGAAACCCGGCACTCTCTCCAAAGCATTTGACACTCACCCGCAAACTCCCGATCGGATCGAGAAAACGCAGGAGGAAATCCGCGACATTTTGCCGGCCAGAGCCGAGTACATCGTAACCACCTCCGAGTTTGACGATGTAAAGGCGCGTCTGGCGGCCATTGAAAACCGGCATAAGGTGCTCGATCAGAAGGACGCCAACAAGCCCACGCTGCGCCGGACCTCGAATCCGGGCGATAGCACGGGCAATGGCAAGAGTGACGATGACGACCGCCCGGTTCTGAAGCGGCGGGATGATTCTTCCAACTAAGTGATCCAGGAAAAGACAGAGACCGGCGGCTGCGGCCGCCGGTTTTTGATTTTCCAGCAGCTTTTTCCCTGAATGAGACGCACGTTTCGCGCACTTCGGCGTCACAGCCAAAGGTGACTGCAATCACAGAGAGCGATTGGACGATGGCGTAACTTGCGCTACATTAGATTTAAAGTGCAGGCAAGCAAGGAGCTCCTTCATCATGGCCGAAAATACTCTAACCATTACAGATAATCGCACCCAGAAAAGCTATACGATCCCGGTCGATAACGGCACGATTCGTGCCATGGACTTGCGCCAGATCAAAACCGATCCCGAAGACTTCGGCCTGATGACCTACGACCCGGCGTTCATGAACACGGCGTCGTGCAAGAGCAGCATCACTTTCATCGACGGCGATCGCGGCATTCTCCGCTACCGCGGCTATCCCATCGAGGTTCTCGCGGAAAAATGCACATTTCTGGAAGTGGCCTATCTGTTGCTGTACGGCGCACTGCCCACCGAGAAAGAGCTGAAAGACTGGGTCCACAACATCACCCACCATACGATGCTGCACGAGACCACCAAGAAATTCATGGAAGGCTTCCGTTACGATGCTCATCCCATGGCCATGTTCGTGAGCTCGGTGGCGGCGTTGTCCAGCGTGTATCCGGAGGCTCGCCACGTTCACGACGCCGACAATCGCCTGCACCAGATCGTGCGTTTGATTGGCAAAGTGCCCTCGATTGCCGCCATGTCCTACCGCCATAACGTAGGCTTCCCCTATGTGTATCCGGACAATGACTTGAGCTATACCGAGAATTTCATGAACATGCTGTGGAAGATGGTTGAGCCTAAGTACGTGGCTCACCCGGCGATTTCGCGCGCTCTCGATGTGCTGTTCATTCTGCATGCCGACCATGAGCAGAATTGCGGCACCAACGCCATGCGGGCGGTTGGCAGCGCCCAGACCGATCCCTATCTTGCGACCGCGTCGGCGGCTGCGGCTCTGGCTGGGCCCCTGCACGGCGGAGCCAATGAGGAAGTACTGAAGATGCTGGATGAGATCGGATCCAAGAACAATGTCCCGGCATACATCAAGCGAGTGAAGTCGGGTGAGCTGAAGCTGATGGGCTTCGGCCACCGGGTTTATAAGAACTACGATCCACGAGCCAAAATCATCAAATGGGCGTCGGAGCAGGTCTTCCAGGTGACGGGCCGCAACTCCAAGCTGGAGATTGCCCTCGAACTGGAGCGCATTGCCCTGGATGATGAGTACTTCATCAAGCGCAGGCTCTATCCCAATGTCGATTTCTACTCCGGTATCATTTATCAGGCGATGGGCTTCCGCCCGGAGATGTTCACCGTGCTCTTTGCCATTCCCCGCACGGCCGGGTGGCTGGCGCAGTGGCAGGAGATGATCACCGATCCTGAGCAGAAAATCGCGCGGCCGCGGCAGATCTACACCGGCTGCCAGGAGCGCAAGTTTGTGCCCATGGAAAAACGAACTTCCACGGTTTTAGCCGCCGGCTAGCAGACCGCTGCAACGCTGGGGCAAGGCTATTTTGAGAGGGCGCGGCTTCCAGCCGCGCCCTCAACCTTATGCGCCTTTGTATGTCGCGGCTACCAGATTGCGGATTTCTTGAATGTAGGTCTCAGAGTCTTTTACGAAGTCGCTCCAGGTCATTTCCGAAGCCAGGGGGCAGTGCTCGGCCAGGACACTCCAGTCGGAGTCCCACGCCTCCATGGGATCGATGATCTCGGGATAACCCAGCCCAAGATTCGCAGAACGGCAAAGCCTGTCCGCCAGGGAAACGATCGCCGCCAAGCCGGGGTTAATGGTCGCCGAAGGCACGTGGTGATGGCACAGAATGACCTCGACCAGTCCTTCCGATAAGTGCCAGCGCCGTGCCAGCACCTCCCCGCTTTGGCAGTGCGTGAAACCGAACTCGGAATACTCCACCTCTCCCATGAAACGGCCTTCCTGTTGAGCTTTTTCGATTGTCGCCCGAGTCTGCTCGGGGAACAGGACCAGATTCACGATGTAGCCGATGTCGTGTAGCAACCCGCCAAGGTAGGCTTTTTCCGGATCGCCGAAGCCCGCTGAGCGCGCCAGTTTTCTGGAAACGATCGCGCATGCCAAAGAGTGTTGCCAGAAGACCAGAGGGTCGAGAGCCTTTGCGCTCCCTATGATGCGCATGACGCCGCAGGAAACGGCGATCTCGCGAGTCCGGGCAATCCCCAGCGTGCGCACCGCGCCGCGTATGGAATCGGTAGCCGGGCCACGGCTGAACAGGGCAGAGTTGGCCATCCGGAGGCATTGGGCGGCCAGCGCTTCATCGCGGCCAATAATCTCGGCCACACGCATCAGATTCACCGTATCCGGAGGCTGATTGAGCTCGTCGAGCAGCTTCTGCAGGACCGCAGGGATACTGGGAATCGATGCCAGAAGGTGATCCTTGCTGCTTAAGGCTCGCAAGAGGGCAGGATTCACTGCCGCAGGCAGGCTGAAGTGCTCATTCGTTTTGACGCTATCTTTCATGGTTGTTGTTGTGTTCCTACTCCCGAGACGTTGGTGGGCCTCTCTGGCGCGGTCTGGCAAAGGCACCGCGAGATCGTCACCTTGATCGAGCCCGAGAATCGTCTTTAACGTTATCGCAGGGGTATAAGGAGGGCGGCGCATGAGGGAACCACTGGACGTTACTTTAGTCGTGCAAGCTGTTCTGAAGTGGGGAGGGGAAGGAAAGCCGGTAGTTGGGAAAGGAGAAAGTCGAATACCGAATTGGAAAACGTCAAGAAAAGGGAAAGCACAGTGCCCGACAATCCTCGAAAGGCACGCCACCCGAACGCGGGGACCCGTTTTCGCTCGTCAGGCGGCGTGCTTCGTGGCCAGCGACGCAACATACTGGCGGCGCTCAGCCGGCGACTCGATTACCTTCATCTGCTGCCAGTCGTAGGGAAATTCTTTTCCGCACTCCAGGCAGACCACATAAGTTCCCGTTAGCGCCGCCGCAGGACTGCGCCGCGCCGATCCGCGAAGAGTTACCGGGAAGCTGTAATGCGAGTGCATGCAGCCAAATAACATGTCGATAAGTTTTGACATCATCCAACACCTTCCACGCCCGGGGCAGGAAATTCTGGGTTTTTCGAGCTCCTGGTACCACCCTAGTCCAAATCTACTGCTTGTCAAACAGTTAGATTCATCTGGAAGAAGAATGGTTTCGAGAGACCCAATGCAAAGGCTGGAGAAGAAAGTCTGCTCGCAGACGTAAGTGATTATTCTGAGGGAAGTTAGAGAAGGTATCAGAATGGGAACCTGGGCCGACCAGCCAGGGCATTCTCACCTCGACTAGCTAAGGTTCAGCGCCTTGCGAATGGTCCCGCGTTCTTTTTGAATCTTCTCCTGCAGCAATGTGATCGCGTAGATCAACTGCTCGGGGCGGGGCGGGCACCCCGGTACGTAGATATCGACGGGAATGACCTGGTTTACGCTTTGTACGAGAGCATAGTTCTGGAAGACGCCGCCCGAGGTGGCGCAGGCCCCCATCGAGATGACCCACTTCGGCTCCGGCATTTGCTCCCAGAGTTGCCGAATGACCGGCGCCATCTTGTTGGCAACGCGCCCGGCTATGATGATCAAATCGCTCTGGCGCGGCGACGGCCGGAAAACTTCCGCCCCAAAGCGAGCGATATCGAAGCGTGAAGCGCCCATCGACATCATTTCGATGGCACAGCAGGCCAGGCCAAATGTCATCGGCCAGATCGAACCCTTTCGCATCCAGTTCACCGCCGAATCGAGCGTGGTCAGAACCACTCCCTCCGGCGTCGGATTACCGTAAGTCAGATCCTTGACCACCTTGTGGCCGTGTTCAAAGTCAACATAGGGTCCGAAATTAAGCTCGCCCGGCATAATGTTTATTCTAAACCACAGAAGGCACAGGGCAACACAGCGTCATCCTGAAGCCCCGCGCTGCCACCAGCGCGGCCGAAGGATCTCGCGTGGAACGCCAACTTCAGGCCAGTTCCATTTCGATTTTCTTCTCATCGCGATCCAGCCTCGTAATCTTGAAACTGCGTACCTGCCCCCCGCGAACTCCTTGCGCCTTTGTGGAGATGCCTGTCGACGCTCCGCCCTTCCAGCGTGCCTGCAGCATCGAACTCAAAGACGAAAGATCGGCCCTCACATTGTCGGTTCTCTGGCTCCCGGCGGTGTCTGCCGGTGCGCTCACCGGGTGAACATGGCACATCGCCTGAATGCCTTCGCCCAGCTCTACACGCGCAATCTCGCCGACTACATCCAGCACACGCCCCGTCACCACATCGCCCACTTTGCGTTCCGCGAGATATTCGTCGATGCTGGTGGGCGCTAATTGTTTCATACCCAGGCGCAGGCGCCGCTTCTCGGTGTCGATTTCGAGCACCTGCGCCCGCACGGATTGGCCGACCTTCAGCATGTCCTGGGGATGGTTGATCCGCTTTTCTGCGCTCATGTCGCCAATGTGGATCATGCCTTCCACGCCTTCGCTCAACTGCACAAAAGCTCCGAACCTGGTAATGCTGACCACAGGTCCCTCCACCACGGAACCAGCCGGAAACTTCTGGGGGGCATCTGCCCAGGGATCGCCAAGGGCCTGCTTGAGTCCGAGAGATATTCTGCGCTCGGCAGGATTCACGCCGAGAATCACGGCCTCGACGGTTTCGCCGGGCTTGACGGCGTCGCTGGCCTTTTTCAGCCGCTTGGCCCACGACATCTCCGAGATGTGAATCAATCCTTCGATTCCCGGCTCCAGTTCCACAAAAGCACCGAAGTCAAGCACGCGCGTCACCGTGCCGCGCACACGTTCCCCAAGTTTGTATTTCGTGCCCGCCGCCTCCCAGGGCTGCGCCTGCAGTTGCTTCAGTCCGATCGAGATACGCCGCTTTTCGCTATCGATCTTCAACACTTGCGCGGTGATCTGCTGCCCCACTGACAACATGTCTGCGGGTTTGCTCACCCGGCTCCAGGAAATGTCGGAGACATGCAAGAGAGCATCCACTCCGCCGATATCGACGAACGCTCCGTAATCGGCCAGGCTGCGCACTGTTCCCGCAACCGTATCGCCCTCCTTCAGTTCCGAGTAACGCCGGTCTTTGGCGGAGCGTTCTTCCTCTTCGAGAACCACGCGGCGGTCGACGACCACGTCTTCGTCAGCCGCATCCAGCTTGATGATGCGGCAACGAATTTCCTGCTCGACCAATTTCTCCATTTCGGCGGAGTCGTGAGCGCCACTGCGCGATGCCGGCATGAACGCGCGTATGCCGATATCTACGCTCAATCCGCCTTTGACCACTTCAGTGACCGTGCCGATGATCGGGATATTCTCTGCGAAGGCTTTTTCCAACGATGCCCAGTCGGTGAGCCGGTCCGCTTTGCCCAGGGTCAGTTGGTAGTAGCCCTCCGGATCGCGTCCTTTGATGTTAACCACAAGCTTGTCGCCTGGCTTGGCAGTCTTGTTGGTGGATTGCAACTCGTTAAGCGGAAGAATCCCTTCAGTCTTGTAGCCAATGTCGAGATAGGCGGCATCGGCCGTGACCGCGACGACCGTCCCTTCGCGGCCCTTGCCGGGCGCAGCGGCAGCTCGGACTCGGCCCTTCTCGAACTGGGAGAGCGCATCCTGAAAAGATTCGTCGCTCTCGAATGGTTTGGTTTCCGGGAGATTGGTGTCGGACATGAGACGATAATTTCGGACGCTTCAAGGATAACATCCGATTTCTCGTGGGAGAGAACTTGGGCGCGCATTGTAGCCAGCCTCAAAGCATCCGCGCCCGGCCAGAAAACACCCGGATTTCGCCGTCCGGTTGCGCTACGATGTCAATCGTCAGACCTGTGACAACCGCCAGACACAAGACTCCGCATCATCTCGGGCAAACTGCAGCGCAGATCTTCGCCGCCAATGACCGCCTGAATCAGATGCTGCTCGAAAACCTCGATCCGGCGGCCTGGGTTGCCAGGTCGCCCGGCAAGACTCGAACAATCGCGGCAATCTTCACGCACATGCACAACGTGCGCTGCAAGTGGGTGCGGCTCAACGCTCCACACCTCAAGGTTCCAAAGCAACTTCACCGCACGAAGTGCTCACCGAAGCAGGCGCGTGCAGGGCTGGCCGAGAGCGCCGCCTGCTGCGCCGAAATGCTCGCCGAAGCGCTGGGAGGTGAAGGCCGCATCGAGAACTTCGTCCGCGACGGCTGGGCTCGGCCCTGGCCGGTGGGCATTGAGATGCTGTGCTACATGATTTCGCACGAAGCGCATCATCGCGGCCAAATCTGCATGCTGGCGCAGCAATTGGGATTTCCCCTACCGCAGCCGGTAGGCTACGGGCTCTGGAATTGGGAGAAAGTGTGGAAGGATTGCGACGCGTCCGCCGGCCCCGGGCGTAGTCCACGCCATCTGTAGTTCCGTCTGCCGAATCATTTTCCGCCACAAGGAATCCGGATCGGCATTGAAAACCGTGCTCGCCTTTGCCGGAAAAATGAACCACGCGCCCCATCCCACTTCCTGCCGCAGCTGATCTTGCGTCCATCCCGCATAGCCCAAATAAACATGAAAAACGCCAGGATCGGGTCGAGCCGAAATGGTTTTTTCGAAGAGACTCTTTGCGGTAATCAGGTAAACGCTGCCGAAGACGTGCTCCGCCCCCTCGACCTTGCTGGGCGACTGAAACAGCGCAAAGACCGCTGGCGTTTCGAGTGGTCCGCCGAGATAAACCGGGTCGGAGCGATCCTTCGCCGCTTTCAGATCCTGGAGCGCACGTGAGAGGGGAACATCGGTGCGCCGGTTGAGAATGAGAGCGAGGACGCCCTGCGCATCATAGCGAGCCAGCAGAATCACGGTTTTCGCGAAAAGCGGGTCGGCAAGGCTTCGGCTTGCCACCAGCAACTTTCCGGCGCCCAGACTTTCGGCATTTCTGGATTGGACTGGAACAAAATCGACGGGCAGCGCTTGGCCTTGTGGATTGGACTCCGCGGTGACCGATGGATGGTTTGCCCAGGTATCCATCTTCAGCCCATCGAATTTCTTGCGCTGACGGCCCAGCCCTCCGACTGTCACGCAGGCAAGAATCGCGGCCAGCATTGCGTAGAACCACAGTTTGCGCAAAGACATGACTGCTCTCCTTGCCCAGTGGCGAGAGTTTAACCGATTCTAGAAGGGCTGCAAATTGGAGCTTTCCCTGTTGGGCACAACGAGCGCTGTAGCCTGATTTCTTCAGTCTCAGGGTTTTATGACTTGCTGACGCCCGTCCTTGTTGGTTACGTTAATCGACGCTTCTCCGCCCTCCGAGGTTAGTACGATGTAGGTGGGATCGATTCCCCCGCTGAGGTCAAGCCCCGATCCCTGCTCGGTTGTCGCTATCTTGACGGAGGGCCGCCCGTCAGGGCGAATAAGCCGGAATACGACCGCTTCGGGGAAGATCCTGTCGCCTCACTCAGTGGGCGAACCATCCGCCCTGCGCGCCGGACCTTCGGGATTGATCGAGATGGATGCTCGCACTCTCCCTTGGCCATCAACGATTTCAAGGGCTCGTCCGCGAATCACCTGCTGTACGCTCGCGGTGTGATGAAACACGATGAAAATCAGAACTCCAAGATTGAGCAAGCTGAGCGCGGTCAGTGTTAGTGTTTGGGTATTCTTCATTGTGGTTTCCTCTATTCGACTCGACGGCAGATTCCCGCGTGTACAGTGTTGTCGATTGTAGGATGGGATATTCCCGAAAAGGAAGGCGCGATTGACCTAACATCCTAATAACACTCACTAACCGCCATACTTCTGCTGGCCGAATGCCCTTACGGGTTGACCACCACCTTGCCGAACATCTGGCTCTCCTCCAGATATTCGTGGGCCGCGCGAATGTCGCGCATGGGAAAGACGCGATCGACCACCGGCTTCAAGCGCCCAGCGAAGACGTGGCTGAGCACTTCGTGCAATTCGCCCATGGTGCCCATGTAAGAGCCAAGCAGCGACAGCTGGCGGGCGAACAAGTGTCGGAGGTCAATCTTTACGTCGGAACCTGTGGTAGCTCCGCAGGTCACCAGCGTGCCGTTGGATTTAAGCGACTTCATGCTTTCATCCCAGGTGGCCGCGCCCACGTGCTCGATCACGATGTCGACGCCTTCCTTGTTGGTAATCTTGCGGACTTCCTCGGAGATCCGCTGCTTGTAATGGTTGATGCCGAAATCTGCTCCCAGCGCGCGCGCCTTTTCCAACTTCTCCTCGCTTCCGGCGGTCGTAATCACCCGGCAGTGGAACAGCCGCGCGATCTGAATGGCCGCAATTCCCACCCCCGAGCCCGCGCCCAGCACCAGCACGGTTTGCCCGGGCCGAATCCCGGCGCGCCCCACGAGCATGTGCCACGCGGTGACAAAGACCAGAGGCACGCTGGCCGCCTGCTCGAAATTGAGTGTATCGGGAATCGGGATGACGTTATCCGCCTTGACGGCGATCAACTCGCAGTCGCCGCCATCGACCCCATTGCCCAGCACCGTGAATTCCCGGCATTGATTCTGCAATCCGGCTACGCATTTCGGGCAATGCCCGCAAAAATGCATGGGGGCCAGCACCACCCGCTGGCCCGGTTTGAATCCGGCAACGTATTTGCCCGCTTCCACGACTTCACCGGTAATATCGCTGCCCGGAATGCGTGGCAGCTTCACCCCCGGCAATCCCTTGCGTACCCAGATGTCCAGATGATTGAGCGCGCAGGCCCGCACCCTGACGAGCACCTCATCCTCGCGTGGCCGCGGATCGGGAATGTCTTCGTACATCAGAACCTCAGGTCCACCAAACTGATGAATGCGAACCGCCTTCATAATCGCGTTCTCCTGTGGTCTTGACCCTAACACGCAGCGGCGCGGGCTGCACGCGCTCGGAATGCGGGCGCCGGCCCGCCGCGGCTTTGTGTGCTCCCGCCCCGCCGGTGCTATCGATGTCACACGAAAGTGTGGTTGACGTTGACCCCGGGCTAAGTCACGATAGAAAGCTTGGTTTTGTATCCCGCCAGACGTACGAATCGACCGTGCGCGAGCCTGCTGCTTCTCATTGGCTTGATAGCACTTCTCTCGTCATGCAGCAATGGAAACGGCGGCGGATCAGGCGCAGCGCCCACCGTTACCCTGAGCGCAAGTCCCACTGCCATTATCGCCGGACAGGGCGTCACGCTTACCTGGACCACTACCAATACTTCCTCTGCCGTCATTGACAACGGTGTGGGCTCGGTTCAGGTCAATGGCAGCGGCACGGTTATGCCCACAACGACAACGACCTACACCATCACCGCGACCGGTAATGGCCAGCAGGCGACGGCCAGCGTAATGGTAACCGTGTCTCCGCTTACCACTTTCGACGGCTTGGTCGAAGACTCCAGCAACACCGGCGAAACCGATATTGACCCCAATGGCGCGGTCGGCACCAAGCAGTATATGGAGTACGTGAACACCGAATATCAGGCGTATGACAAAGTAACCCACGCCCCGGTGTGGTCGACGCCGCAGCCGATTGGCACTCCCTGGGCCGCGATTCCGCAATGTGCGGGTTCGAGTATCCGGCTGGATGCGGTTATCATTTTTGATCATCTGGCGTCCCGCTGGGTGATCGCCGGAAAAGCCACGCGCACGGAGCCTTATTTCTTCTGCATTGCCGTGTCGACCACCGATGACCTGACGCAGTGCGGGTCCAATTGTTGGTATGCCTATTCGTTCGACCTCGACACCGCACTCGGGACGAACTCAAGCGGAGACGTTTACCTCCCGGATTGGCCGAAGATCGGTACGGGACCCGAAGCCTACTATGCCACGATGGATCTGAACGATCCGGATGCAGGCGACAAGGAAGTGGGCGTAGTAGCTTGTGCGTTTGACCGGACAAGTATGCTCGCCGGAGCTGCGCTGAGTGGGAACTTGATGTTGTGCGCCAGCGACACCAGTTCGAATTTGATGTATAACGGCGTGTATCTCGCCCATAGTCTGATTCCCGCAGATGTAGATGGCACGACCCCTCCTCCCGCCGGTCGCGATGAGTACATGGCCAGCATTCAGAATCCTCCTCCCGACGACAGCACGACCACGTCGAGCATGTTTAACCTGTGGGATTTCCACGTGGATTGGACGGGCATGACGGCAAGTCTCACTTTGGCCTCGCAACCCGCCGTTGATCCTTATACCCCGGGATGCTATTACGCCCCCTCGCCGACCATTACGATCTGTGTTCCTGAGCCCTCGGCCGGCGGCATTGGCCAGAAGATTGACTCCGTGGGCGACCGCTTCATGCCTCGCTTTGCCTACCGCAATTTTGGAACCTACGAATCTTGGCTGGTGACCCACACGATTCAAACCGGAAAGGGAACCGGCCAGGAAGCGACGCAGACGGGAATACGCTGGTACGAGTTGCAGGGCAGCGGCACACCGGCGGTTGTTCAGCAGGGCCTGATTAGCCCCGATAGTAATTACTATCGCTTCCTGCCCAGCATCGCCCAGGATAAGAGCGGCAATGCGGCGGTTGGCTACAGCGTGTCGAATGTTGGAACCGATCCGGCGATCGATTTTTCTTATTGGAATCTCGCCAATAAGACTTCACCAGCCGAGGTCATCATCATCAATGGTACCGGCGAAGAAGTAAGCACAGGAAACGGGCAAGGGAAGTGGGGATCCTATTCCAGCATGACGGTCGATCCGGTGGACGATTGCACCTTCTGGTACGTCAACGAGTATTGGGTTCCTCCTGCCTCGGGACAGGCAAATTCTACCTTCGCCACCCGCATCGCCAATTTCAAGCTTCCCGGTTGCCAATAAGCGGGGATGCGGGAGCGGCGCAGCCGCGAACTCTCATTGACTTGCCTTCAGGAAACCCCAATAATTTGCGCAGGTGGATATCTACGAACAAATCGTCCAGCTCCGCCGCGAAGGCCGCTGCGGCGCGGTGGCCACGATCGTGAACG
>Ga0335073_10002125_pt1 | contig 27133 bp, 11 predicted proteins | sample Lox_Sample_22_FD_207093 | JGI IMG/M metagenome (GOLD analysis project Ga0335073, IMG submission 207093) | Soil microbial communities from Loxahatchee National Wildlife Refuge, Florida, United States - Lox_Sample_2.2 | ecosystem: Environmental > Terrestrial > Soil > Wetlands | place: USA...
GTCGGCGACGATTTGCTCGATGTGTACCGGGGGCGGAAGCTTGTTGAACGGAAGGTGGCGCGGATCAACGACGCTGACGCCGTCCCCAGGCAAGAACCACAATCTTCCATCCGGAGACCTGCCAGCTTGAGGGGTGTAGTCCCAAGGAAGCGCCTGACTCCTTACGCCGTCGGAGTTGTCAAACACCGTCACCTGGATTCTGAGGTTCGTGTCTTTATCTTTGTCTACCGCGGTGCCCCACGCTTCCAGTTCGGCGCGCGCAATGCGCACCAGACCGCAAGCCGTGTAGAGCCAGAAGCAATGGTCGCCGTCTTCGATCGTCCAACTGACTGAATTGCACGGCAATCCGCTCTTCGCTGTCAGCGTATCAATCCGGCCGTCTTTCAAGCGGCTGAGTCCGCCCCCGGTCGAAGCCCAGAGCGTACCGTCCGAATCAAGTTGAAGGCCACCGACCGTGCCTTTGCCCAAACCCTGGGCGGTAGCGTACGAGTCACGAATACCGCCATCTTTAAGATAAGCGATGCCCGTGCCGTCCTGAAATCCAAGCCATAGGCCACCCCGCAAAAGATCAAAGAGCATCACATCAGCGCCGGTTTTCCGTCCCAAGTTGGTCCAGGGAAACCGTTCGCGTACTCGCCCTCCCTGCAAACGATATAGGCTCTGCTCCTGACTGATCCAAATGTTCCCCGCTGCGTCCTCGGTAATGCCATGCACCCGCTGAGGAATTCCGATTACAGGAATAAACTGGCCCTTCTCAAAGTAGGCTATTCCAGCAGCCGTGGAAACCCAGACTCGCTGCCGATCATCCTGAAACAGGGACTGAATGGAATCGTCCGGCAATCCAGCGTCCGCTATCTCGCGCGCCGCCTCGAACGCTCGGTTGGGAGTGCCGAATCCCATGGATTCGGGTATTCGCGTGCCGGTGCCCGCCGGTTCCGTTGATCTTCGCCTGCCCAATCCGCTTCGCTTGCGGTAAACCGTAACTTGCCCGTCCATCAGGCGGTTCAAGCCGTCAGGAGTGCCAACCCAAACGCTCCCGTCCTTGGCGGCTAGAAGAGACCAAGGCCGGGCTTGGGAACGACCGTGGCGAAGAAAGAAGGTGGAAACGGCCAAGTCGCGAAAGCGGTCAAGACCGTTGTCGGTCGCGACCCAAATATTGCCTTCACGATCCTCAAATAGATTTCGAACCCAATTGCCGGAGAGACCGTCAGATTGTGAAAACACATCTACCCGGCCATGATGGAAATGCAGAAGTCCCCGATCGAGGGTTCCTATCCAGAGACCACCGTCGCGATCCCGAATCATACGCAACGGTTGAAAACGAAGCCCACCTGGAAAGGGATACTCGGCGATTTTGTCCCTCACTAGTTGCTTGATTCCGGCGCGCACGGCAATCAGAATTACGCCGTTCTCGCTTTCCAGTACGTTCTGGGTGCTGACCATGTCCGGCAGTGGATAACGCCTTGGAGTTCCCGGCTTCCATCGCCACAGGCCGCTCCCCGCTCCGACCCATAGATAGCCGGTGTGGTCCTCGTACTCGGGCACCACCGACGCGCCGAATTCTCCATCCTGTCCGAAGCACTGGACGTTCCCGCTTCGAATCGCGCAGAGCCTCCCGGGAGGAGGATAATAGGCTCCGGCCCAGATGGTGTGTTCATGATCCTCCAGGACGTGAATCTCCTGTCCGGCAAGTTCCGGGTACAGCGTCAGTTTGCCATCTTTCCAACTTGCCAGTCCCTGCCGCGTGCCAATCCAAAGACGCCCATCGCTGGCGGCATGCAGGCTGGAAATCTGGCTGCTTGGCAGTTCCTCGCCCGCCGGTGGCTGCCACAGCTCGTTTCTTATGCCATCGAATCGAAGTAATCCAAATTCCGTGCCCAGCCAGAGATAACCATCAGGCGTCTGCGCGATCGCACGGATGATGCCCTTGGTGAAGCCATCGCGGATCCTCCACGGCGTATGGGCGTATTGGCTGACGTCGAGCGATGGATCTAAAGCGGAAGCATACGGGCAGCAGGCCAGGACGATGGCGAGCGCTGAGCAGGTTGTCAACCGAGTGGGGCAGGTTGCCAACCTGCGGCCGGTTGTTAACCCGCCCTTCCGACGTCGGATAGTGTCCGACAGACTCATCAGCACGCGGGTCACAACTTTCGCGAGTTCACGGAACCGCGACTTCATTTGAGGGCGCACCAAACCTTCCGAGCCGCGACGTAAATTCGAATTAAGTAATCCGCGTTTATCGGGGTTCATCCGCAGCCATAATCTGAATTCTTCACAGCTTCCCGCGGCTCGCTTTTCGGCCTTTTCCCCCGCATTGCCATCCTGGATAAGGACATCTCTCACGACTGTCCTTTACTCACAGCTCTTCTTCATTGGATTCAACAGACCGTCGTCTGTCTTTCCCAGCCCGAACCCCGTTCCACCACGTCCCGCCCACTGACTTGAGTCTCTGAATAAAACCGGCACGAGAGATCCCGTAGGCAATCGAAGCGGGGATGGTCAACTCGATCTCCGTCCCCGCTCCTGCCGCAGTCCAGACGTTCAGGTGTCCGCCAATGCGCGTAGCGCGCTCGCGCATGCCGGGCAGACCGTAATGGCCGGCGCGTCCTTCCTCCACAATTCCCGGATCGATGCCGCATCCATCGTCCCGGATGCGCAAGCGGAACAGGCGCTCGCCATACGTGATTTCTGCCTCTATCGCGCGCGCTTGCGCGTGGCGGAACGCATTGCGCACCGCTTCGCGAGCAATGCGGTAGATCTCGTCCCGGAGGATCGGATGCAGGTTCGGTGGCGAGCCTTCCGCTATCACACCGAACCGCGCTGCATTCAGAGCGGGATCGTCGGATGCCAGTTCGCCACCCAGAGCCGTCACGGCCTGCGCCAAGTCGTCGCACGCCATTGTCTCGGAACGTAAACCCTGAATCGCCTCCCGTCCCTCGACGATCGCCTGGTCCGCTCGTTCGAGAGCCTTTTCGAGTTCTTCTTTCGCATCGCCCGGACTCGCTGGAAGCAGTTCGTCTACCGCTTGAAAGTGGAGCGCCAACCCCTGAAAACTCTGCAAAAGGGTGTCGTGCAGCTCACGCGCGATGCGCGTGCGCTCGTTGACACGCTCATCCAAACGCACGTTGAATTCCTGCGCGATCCGATGGAGGCGGTACCGGTATAGCCCCCACAGCACTGCCAGAACAGCGGCTACGCACGACGCCTGGAACCATCGGGTCTGATAATACGCAGGGTCGATGGAAAAATCCAAGGAGTCGCCGGCCTCGTTCCACACACCGCTGTTGTTTGACGCCGTCACGCGAAACCGGTAACTGCCCGGCGGCAGATTCGAGTACTCCACGCGGCGCTGGTTGACGACCTCCCTCCAGTCTTGGTCCTGCGGCTCGAGCTTGAATCGGAAATGCACCATCTCCGGGGCGGCTAGGCTCAGCGCCGTGTAATCAACAGCAAGATCGCGGGTACGCGGAGGCAGGCGTACACTGCTCGCCGGCTGGTACCCTTTACCATCGGCGGTGATCTGCTCGATGTGCACAGGAGGAGGCACCTTATTGAACGGAAGATGCCGCGGATCGATCACGCTGACGCCGTCCAGATGTGCAAACCACAGCTTTCCGTCTGTAGACTTGGTCACAACCGGAGTGTAGGGGCTGAGCAGTGCATGGGCCCCGACGCCGTCCGCGCCATCGAAAATGGTGCTCTGAATGGCACGTTTCGGGTCCGATGCCCACGCCTCCAACTCGGGTCTGGTAATGTGCAGGAGGCCGCACGCGGTATACAACCATAACGAAAGAGCGTCGTCCTCAATGACCCAATGAACGGCATCGCACGGCAGTCCATTATGGGTCGTCAGCGTCGCCACGCGTCCGTCTTTGATACGGCTGAGGCCTCCTTCCGTGGCAGCCCAGAGTGTACCCTCGTGATCCAATTGAAGATTCCAGACCCGACCCGCGCCCAACCCATCTTTGTCGCTTAGGGTCTTGTCCATTTGATAGCCGGATAAATAGGCGAGGCCTTCGTGTTTGAACCCAACCCATAATCCACCTTTGGCCGGATCGGATATGACGGCAGAAAGACGTGGGTCGTTCCTGTCTGACCATGGCCACCTCGCTGATTCGATCACCTTCCCTTCGACCACATGGAAAAGACCATAAGCGGGATAGCTGATCCAGACACCATCGTGTTGATCAGCGAAAATCGTGCTCGCAGCTCCGACGGGCAGACTACGGCGTGCGCGAGTAAACCTGCCATTCTCGAACCAAGCAGCTCCCTTCCGAGTCGTGACCCAAATGCGGCCGCGCTGATCTTCGAAAAGTGAACCTACTTTGTTGTCCGGTAACCCAGAATCCGTGATTTCCCGAGGTGCGCCTTTGACCTCGCCGCTTGAAGGCGTTTTCGGCCCGGTAGGGGAACGATAAATGGTCATCTGCCCTTGACGCCAATTGTTCACGCCGTCCTGAGTGCCGATCCACAGGCTACCGTCGCGGGCTGCGAGGACCGACCAAGCCCGATTCTCTGAGATCGTGGAAACGACGGACTCTCGAAAGCGGTCGATGCCATTGGTCGTGCCGACCCAAATATCCCCTTCCCGATCCTCAAACAAAGCCGTCACGGTCTCGCTGGTGAGTCCATCCCCGCGCCCGAACCGAGTTGTCTTTCCCTCATAAACATGCAAAAGCCCCTGCTGCCAGGTGCCAATCCACAAGCCGCCATTGCGATCCCGCAGCACGTGAAGGGCATAGGGCTGCCGCGTGCCCGGGATTGCGTACTCCTCCGTGTTCCTGCCGAAGACCTGCCGCAGAGTACCGCCCCCGACTGCGATTAACCCTGTTCCATGATCCCCTTGAGCGAGAGCCTGGGACGTGTTGATTGGGTTCGGCAAGACCCGCTCCGGAGGACCGGGCCTCCACCGCCACAAGCCCGACTCGGCCTCTCCAGCCCACAGACTACTATCGCTGTCCTCAAACAACGAAAACACGCCCACGCCGCCGAGGAGGTGACGATCATCAGAGCACTCAGTATTCCCATTCCTAATCGCGCAGACCCTGCCACGGAGTCCAACCCACACTACTCCCTCACGGTCCTCCAGAAGAGCAAAAACAGGCTCCGCGGCAATCTTGGGAAAAAGGAGCAGCCTGCCGTTGTTGAAACTCGCCAATCCGTCACTAGTACCGATCCACAAAGTGCCATCGTGGGCGGCTAAGAGCGCCATGATATCGCTACTCGGGAGGCGCTCGCCGGCGGGCGGAGTCCATGAGAAAAATCGAACGCCATCGAAGCGAACGAGACCGAACTCCGTGCCAAGCCAAAGGTATCCATCAGACGTCTGGGCAATTGACTGAGCGGAGCCCATGAGACCTTCGCGATGTGTCCAGGCCGTATGCGCGTATTGCGAGAGGTCCAGAGAGGGGTTTAACGCGGAGACTCGACAGCATAGCAACAGCATGCATGTTGCGCCGCGCACAAATCGCGTGACCGCCAGACCTGCCCGGCTTCGTGGCATCCTATTCATATTCGACCGCGTCGCTGTACCAGCATAATCTTGTTTTTCAAGGGGGCGTGTACGGGCAAGTTAGCGGCCTGGACAATCGCGATTCTGATTCCCGCGGCTGCGATGAGCCAGACGTTTCTGGGTTCCATCGTCGGGACGATTACAGACACGTCAGGCGCATGGGTGCTGGCTGCCCAGGTCACCTTAATCAACACCGGAACAAACGAGGAACGCACTGCCTCAACCTCTAATTCAGGCGATTATCAGTTTCTCTATCTCATGCCCGGTACGTATCGGATAAGCGTGGAAAAAGACGGCTTCTCGCGAATGGTTCGCCAGAACATCGAGGTGCCCGTTCAAGCAGAGGTTCGCATCGACGGCACGCTCGCCGTGGGTGTCAGCACCCAGACGATGGAGATCACAAGCGCGGCTCCCCCACTCGATACGGAAAGCGGAGCCGTCAGCACCGTAGTGGATTCCAGAACGATCGAGGGCCTGCCGCTCAATGGGCGGAACGTGCTGAACTTGATCGCGCTGACGAACGGGGTAGTTCCCCAAGCCGCCGCAATGGGTTCGCCCAGCGGCAATTCGAATGGCGGCACGGCCACCATCTTCGGAAACATCATGAACGTGCAGATTGGAGGAGGCCAGAATAACCAGAGCGCCGTGTTCCTGGACGGAGCCCCGCTGAATATCAGCCAAAGCAATTCGACCGCATTGGTGCCAACCCAGGACGCGGTCCAGGAGTTTCGCGTCGTCAGCGACAACGCCAGTGCCGAATTCGGCAAGTTCGGCGGCGGTGTTGTCAATCTGACGACCAACTCGGGATCCAATGCGTTCCACGGCGGGGTCTACGAATTCTTCCGCAACGACGTTTTGAATGCCAATGCGTTCTTCAACAATCTCTCCGGCCTGAAGCGTCCCGAGTGGAACCAGAACCAGTACGGAGCGGACTTCGCTGGACCCATCAAGAAAAACAAGGTGTTCTTCTTCTTCGCCTGGGAGAACTTTGACTACAATATCGAAACGCCGTCGTTGACCTCCGTTCCCACGCAACAGATGCGGGCCGGCGATTTCACTGAAGCCGGCGTCCCCACCATCTACGATCCCCAAACCGCCTGCGGCTTCTATGGCAACGCCGCCTGCCCCGTAGTGAACGGTCGCCCTGCATACACGCGGCAGCCGTTTCCCGGAAATAGGATTCCGTCCACCCGAATCAGCCCCAACGCTCTTTTCATCGAAGACGGGTTCTCTCTGCCGAACCAACCAGGGCTGGCGAATAACTACGTCCGGAACCAGCCTGCCGGTGGTCCGGAGCACCAGTACAATGGCCGGGGCGACTGGAACCTCAGCGAGAAGCACCGGTTGTATGCCCGCTACACATACTGGAGTGTGGATCAGCGCCCTTCGGATCCTTTCGCCCCGCCGGCAAGGCAGGGCGACATAGGATCCCGCTTCGAGTGGCAGACCCAGCAGGCTGCGATAGGCGACAGCTACGTGTTCTCGCCGACAACCATTGCCAGCGTTCGCGCATCTTTCCTCAGGAACACCAATGCAAGTATACCCAGCGATTATCCGGTTGACCTGTCCGAATGGGGAAATGGTTACGCCTCGCTCCTGAGCCAACTGGACGGACCAGTCGAGCCCCAAACCAACATCCAGGGTTTCTTTGGTAGCCTCGGCGGATTCGGCCCGCAGACAGCAAGAAACAACGTTTACGCCTTATCTGCCGATCTAACGAAGACGCTGGGCCGGCATACCCTGAAGTTTGGGGGCGAAACGCTTGACGCCCAGCTGAACCGTTTCCAACTGGACCCCTCCGGCGCCTTCGTGTACAACAATGCATTCACCTCACAGAACCCGCTGGCGTCAGGAAACACTGGCTACGGCATGGCCAGTTTTCTGCTGGGATTGGCAGCGAACGGGAGCACAAACGTCTCCCTTCAGACCGCGATTGCTTCCCATTACTCGGGCCTATACGTCACGGACACCTTACAGGTCAGCCGCAATCTAACGCTATCGGCTGGGTTGCGGTGGGACCTGCCGTGTGCCTACACCGAGCGATATGATCGCATCGGCGTCTTTGACCCAGGAGCAACAAATCCGCTGGCGCAAACGACGGATTTGCCGCTCAAGGGCGCCGTCGTTTACGTCAACTCTTCAGCCGACCCGTACCCCAGCGTATACAAACCGGACTACAAGCTGTTCGATCCCCGGTTGGGACTGGCTTATCGATTCAAGCCCTCCACGGTCGCGCGCCTTGGATACGCTATCGCGTACGCACCGAACGACAACAACCCGCCCTACACGAACACCGTAAACAATGCGACCACTACGTTGGTGGCGAGCCTGAACGGTGGAGTTACGCCGAACGACACGCCGGCAGACCCGTATCCGACGGGCTTGATCCCAGCCGCCGGACGCGATGCAGCGAAACTCCTTGTTACAACCCAGGGGCAGACCATCACTGTTCCGTTGTCCGACATCCGCTATCCCTCTGTCCAGCAATGGAACGTCACGATGGGTACAGATCTCGGCCACGGAATGGTGGCGGAGGCCGGCTATGTCGGGCTCAAGGGAACGCATCTGGGAATCGCTGGCAATGCGAACCTGAATCAATTGCCGGATCAAGACGACTCGCTGGGGCAGGCTCTCCTGACCCAGGTGCCCAATCCATTCTTTGGGAAGATCACGATCGGGCCTCTGTCGAACGCGACAGTAAATGCCGGTCAACTGCTTCGCCCCTACCCGCAGTATCAGAACGTGTTTAACCCGTTTTGGAATGTCGGCAATTCGACTTATAACTCCCTCCAGACCCGCTTCCAAAAGCGTTTCGGTAACTCTGGAAGCACTCTGATGGTTAACTACACGTGGTCGAAGCTGCTGTCGGATGTCGGCACAGCCTCCGTTATCGGCACTTTCGCCCTCCCAACCGGGACGAATGGCATCCAGAATTGGAACAACATTGCCTCCGCGAAGGCGCTGGATCCGGACAACGTGGCACAACGTCTAGCCATCGGTTACGTCTACTATTTTCCTGTCGGAAGGGGAAGAGCGTTAATGGGCAGCGCCCACGGTGTCGTCAGGGGTCTTGTCTCCGGGTGGGGCGTGAGCGGCGTTACGACGATCCAGAGCGGATTCCCCCTCTCAATCTCCTATGGAGGCAACAACATTCTCAGCTCGACGTTCGGCGCGGGTACTATCAAACCGAATGTGATCGCGGGTTGCCAGGAGAGCCTGCCCGGCTCGGCTGTCGACCGGTTCAACAGCGGCGAGTGGTTCAACACCGCCTGCTTCACGGCGCCCTCCGCGTTCGGCTTCGGTGATGAGCCCGGTTATGATCCCAAGCTTCGCGGGCAGGGCATCACCAACTTCGATTTCGCGGTAGTCCGCAAATTCACTGTTTGTGAGCGTTACACCATTCAGTTCCGTGCGGAAGCCTTCAACCTCGCAAACCATACCAGGTTTGCAAATCCGGGTACAGTTATGGGAACGTCCACGTTTGGGGTAATCACGGCTAGCGGTTCCAGCCAGCAAAACCAACCGCGTCTGATCCAGTTGGTCCTGCGCATCAACTTCTGAGGCACGGCGAACTGCAGCGCCCAACGAACACCTGGCAAGCAGCCACTACCTTCTGTTCCTCGTCGGATCCGCTCAAAAAAGTTCCGGATTCAGACTTCGACCTTCACGCCGGAATATGGGTGAACTCCGAGAGCTCAAATTTCGGTGGTCACAAATTCCGGTAGGAACACGTTTAACGGAACGACATTCGACTCATTGACTAAGTTCGTATTCCTCTAAGAGAAGTGGCGAAGGAACTCCACGAGCAGTCCTCGGACCCCTGTGTATCAGGACCTGCCGCCTGGAAGAAAGCGGGCTGGATGGAAGCGTGAGTTCGGAAACCGTTTAGTGGCTGCGGCTCGCGATTTATCCGGCGTCACGGAGTCCCAGATAGAGAGGTGATTCGCGGCTATCGGGCGGTTAAGAAGGGACTGCCGGACGTTACTTTTGCATCGTCGGGCAAATCGACCTAGCTCGAAGTCAACGATGCTCCTCATGGCCACACAATTCCGCTGCAATTTCAGCCGCCAGCGACGTCGTTAACCCATCTATTCCGCGCAGCAATGTGATCAGCGACTGCGCCCGGCCGTCCGGTAATCCTCGCGACTCTTCGGCAAGGGTCTCCTCGATCGTCCATTTCAAAAGTTCGCCGGACCCGCCGGACTCGTCGGGCTCGCTGGCGACCGCCGGGCGACCCCGCTCAACGCAATCCGCCATCTCCTCCAGCACTCGAGCCGACTGCTCGTCATATGCTTGCTGTCGAAGACGAACAATCTGTGACAATTCGAATCCGGGCACCTGTAGACGGTATTTCAGAGATGTGATCCGCATCACGAAGAGAGTTCGCAACTGGGGTTGCCAGCGGCGGATCTGGCTCCGTAATTCGAGATCTGTCCGCCGTGTGGGGCCGAACTCGAAAAGCACTCCGTCGGCGAGCGCCCGCACCTGGTCGAACTTAGCGTTGATTTCCTCGCGCAGCACATAACTGCCCTCAATTGCTTTCCGGAGGTCGTTCGAAAGATGTCCCCGCGCGAGCTGTGCAAGCAGCCGCAAGGCGGACACGAATGCCTTCTTCATCTCCAGACCGGCCGGTGTGCTCCAAAGGTGATCGAAGAGCAGCCACATCATGAACAGCCCGAGCAGAATCCCGACGACACGATCCCTCGCCACCGTGAGCGACGTTTGCATTTTGAATTCCGTGAGATTGATCAGGCAGAAAGCCACTGCCAGCTGCACGCCGAAGTAAGAGAGACGCGGACTTGAGGCCACGATCCAGGCGGCCATGGTAATTGCAGCGATATAAAGCACCGTAAACCCGGCGATCGAGTCGATGAAGGGAAGAATGAATATTTGAGCACCCAACCCGATGCCGAAACCGCCGACAAGGGCACCAGCGAAGCGTAACGCCTGTTTCTGCCGGGATGCTCCGATCGTGGTGAGAGCCGTCAGGAAACAAGTCGTGACCGCGGTTGAAGTCTCCGGCCAAAACAGGGCGTTGAAGATCACGTAGCAACTGGTTGCCGCAAGACAACCTCGCAACGCGAATTTAAGATGTTCAGGATCCAGCAGTTTGCCGCTGACAAAAGTTTCCACCCTCCCCGCGCCGAGATCTGGAGATGGCGCAAACACGCGCAGAAACTTAGACCCCGCAAGCGCCTGCGGTATCAGCGAAACGGTTTGTTCAATTTCGGCAAGCAGGGGAAGATTGGATGGAGTCTCGCCTCCACCCGAGAGTTCATGCACCTGTGGAGCTGAGCCTCCGGTGACGGCGTCGCGGACTTCTCGTATATGGTTGATGACCCCGTCAATACGCTGACGATCGCTCTCCGAGACGCGCCCGCTGAAATAGGGCAGATTAGCGGCCAGATCCACGAGCCGGCCGGTTAGCGCCACTACAGCGCCCATTTCCGCCGCGTACTGTCGGTCAAAGCCGGAGCGACGGAGGATTAGCCGCATTCGCGATGTGCCGGTCATCGCCAGACGCGCGAGCGTCGCCCCGATGGAAGCAGTCGCCGCCTCGCCCGTCACGTACTGCGTCAGCAGTTCCTCCACGCACGTCAGCCGTTCCGCGATGCCCTCGATCAAATCATCGGATTTCTTGAATCCTGCAAACGCGATCTCCATCAGCAGAACGATAACGCTAGCCAGTGAGATCACCCCCACTGCCCAGAGGGTATTTTCTACCTTTAGAGCCTGAGATATGTGCCTGTCCCACAACGTGACGGTGATCGCGAGCAAATAGCCGAAGCGGGTCGAGGCCGCATAGTTACTGAGGGCACTCATCGCCCAGAAACCGCCGAAGAAACCTGTTGTGATCCATACGAACCGCAGGATTGGATCGGCCAGCGCCACCATGAATCCAAGAATGATGTATGCTCCAGCGAGCGAGAAGCCAATGACAATCATACGAACCGCGCTCGCACTAGCTTCCAGGCTCGTCCGGGAAAGAATCAATGCATAAATCGCGCCATATGCGCCATAGGGCAGCCGGAACGTCATGCTGATGATCATGACGAGCGTCGATGCCACAACCATTCGCGTAACGAGTGCAGTCCTTCCCCGGTAGGGGGCGAGTTCCTCTTTGAGAAACTCCCAGAACCAGTTGACTCGGCTGTTCAAGCTCGGAACAGCCTGCGCTATAGACGCCATCTAATGCCCTCGCTCCACTGGTCTACTCCTGACCACCAGACTCGGCACCTGATTCAGCGTGAGGACCGAACGTACAGATCCACGCTGCCCAACACCGATCAAGGCTCCAAACGCCGTATCAACGGGCCTCAAAATAGGCTCGCGCCAAGCGTCGTGAGGGCCTATTGCTGCCACAACCATAACAACCGCTGTTGTAATTGAGGTCGTCATTATGTCATCCGTACGGCCAAGGATCGCCTTCGAGATGGCCGGCCGCGATCAGCCCTGCCATACCCCAAACATGAAATGGGAGGATCAGCAAGTAAACAAAACAGAGCGCAAAGCTCACGAATGTAGCGGACATGCGCGACAAGGTCGCACCTACACTCTCCGCGTAACCATGCCGAAAGACGAAAATCGTAGCTACCCCCCCCACATCCCTCCGAGAAGATCGTCCTCCCTGGAGATGGAGTACACACCAACAAGAATGTGGGTGATGAGCCAGAAGGTAATCACGCATGAAATCGCTAGCTCTGTAGCTCGGAAGACTGTGTTGGGTGCGTCAAAATGCGCCAAGCTTTTTTTCCTGAATTATTGTCATAACCATTCTCAATTCCACGAGCCAGGACCTACTTACTGGACCATCTCAGCGCCCGCGAATCACTACGACTGCAGACTGGCTTACCCGAAACAGATCTGGGGGAGCATTCTCGACGCGCACTCGAACGGGATAACGGGACGCCAGACGCACCCAGTTCAGCGTTCTCTGCACATCCGGCAGACCTTGGTCGAAACGGCCGACAACGTCCGCATCTGGAGTCACCCCGAATCCTATGCTGTCCACCACGCCCGAAAAGCGCACGTTCGGTTGCGACAGGACATAGACGTCGGCTCGCATGCCCGGCGCGATGCGTTGTAGCTGTCCTTCGCGAAAATTTGCGACCGCCCACCACGTGCGTGCGTCAATCAGCACGAACATCTGCTGACCAGTGTGCGCGTAAGCCCCTTCCGAAATCGTGAGATTCGTGACACGAGCATCGAAGGGTGCGTAGACTCGGCAATTATTGAGGTTGTAGCGTGCAGTGTCTATCGCCGACATTTTCGCGCCGCGCTGCTTGACGAGGGGTTCCAGCGTCGTGACGGCGTTCTGCGTCTGTTCATGCTGGGCTTTGCTTTGCATCAGCACCGCCTTGGAGCGTTGCTCCTCCGCTAACGTCACTTCCAGGCCAGCCTGCGCCTGGAGCAGTTGCGATTCCGCCTGCTTCAGCGACTGGGCTTGCGAGATCTCTGACGTCCGCGCCCGATCCACCTGATCGACGGTGACAAACTGCTTCACCAGCAGCGGCTCGATGCGATGCAAGTTATTGTTCGAATAATTCCACTCGGCTCTTGCGCGGCTCACCGCCTCCTGCGCATTCGCCACGTCCGCCCTGGACTGATCCACGGCCGCCGACCATCGGCTTACATCTGCTTCAGTACTGTGGATGTTCGCCTCCGCAACGGATACGGCGCTGACCAGAGCCGCGATCCTTCTGCGCTCGTCCGAGATCTGTCCGTCGAGCGTGTCCTGATCAGAAATTGCTTTTTCCAGCGCATACCGATACGGCCGGTCATCGATTTCGAAAAGGAGGTCTCCCTTCTTCACGAACTGGTTATCGTGCACATTCAGATGGATGAGCGGACCTTCAACCTGCGGCGCGATTCCAATAAAGTTCGCGAGAATCTCGGAATCGTCGGTTCGCGGATAGTGGTTTGTGTAATCGGCCACCACAAGCCCTAACGCGATTGCGGCCGTCACGATCAGAGCGCTGAGTACGCGGCCAACCCCAATTCCAATGCTTTTATTGCTGGCGGGCTGCATGCGTGTTTCTCGCTACAAGAAAAATGCGAGCCAGAGCGCAAAGGTGAACAAAGCGGTGAGGCTCGGATAGGTCAATATGGGGAGCGCGAGCACAACATGAGTGCGCAAAAGCAGCCAGCGGGCCGCAACCGTGAGCACCAAGCCCAAGGCCAGGCACACGAGCCAGGCCGGAAAGAAGGAACCCAGAATGTCGAAGGACGGAGCCCGACTGCAGCTCGTTGAAAGCATTACCGCGAGCAACAACAGCGCAAACCTTGACAGCCGGACTGCATTCGCGATCATGGACGGGTCCTCCCGGTGTTGGCTTGAAGCGCATCGCCTGTTCGGAATGCGAGATCCGCAAGCGCCGCCAGAACCTGGGTGCGTGCCAGAATCTCGGTCGAGCGCGCTTGGGCCAGGACCTTCTGCGCGCTGGTGACGTCCAGCAAGTTGCGTACGCCGTAGTTGTACGACTCCAGCGCGGCGCCATACGATTGTGTCGCCGCCGTCAGTAGCGCGGTTGCGGCCTCCCGCTGCCGGAAAGCGGTGTTTAAGTCCGAATACGCCGTCCAAACCTGGTCTTCAATCTGATCGCGTGCGGCGCTGACTTGTGCCGCCGCCTGCCGGATATGAGCCTCTGCTTGCGCGAGCCTGCTTCGTCGCGCGCCTCCATCGAACACGGTCCAGTTCAGGCTCGCCGTCAGGCCGCCGGTCAAACCGGTAGTGTGCCCCCAGGGAAGATTCTGCTGCATAAGGTACAGCGATTGTGCGCTCGGGCCGGCGCTTACACTCAGGCTGGGAAAGAAAGCGGCCCGCGCCTGTTGCCGCTGTGCTTGCCCCAAGCGGATCGCGGCGGCCTGCGCTTGCAGATCGGGGCGCTGTTCCAGCGCGCGATCAATTGCCTCCTTGACGGTGTCTGACACCGATTCAGGCGTCGGCACTTCGCTCAGGGGTTGCACGCGAATTCGCGTGCTGGCAGACGCTCCCAGTGCAGTTGCGAGGTCCCCTCGCGCGATTTCTTCGGCTCCCAAAACGGCCTGCAGATCGTATTGGGCCTGGGCGGTCGCGCTGCGTGCTTCGAGAACGTCAGGCAATGTCGCCAACCCGTTGCGCAGGCGCTCTTCGGCCGATTGCTGAACAGCCTGTGCATTCACCAGACTCGCTCCTGCGGCTTCTTCCTGCCCTGCGGCATTCAGTAGCCGATAATAGGCCTGCGAAACGTCATAGATGAGTTGCCGATGAACGTCGTTGAACCCGAAGTTCGCGGCTAGAAGCCGTGCGCTTTCGGCCTTTATCCGCCCGCGCCGGGAGCCGAAGTCGAAAACCGTGTAGTTCAGATTCAGCGAGAGCTGAAAGGCTGAAGTGGTCTGGCGATAAAACCGCAAACCGAAGGGTGCCTCGTTGCGATCTACACCGGCTATCGCAGCCGAAGCCAGCGTGGGAAACAACTCGCTGCGAGCGATTCCGATGGCAGCGGCTTGGGCTCGGGCGTCTTCCCAAGCGACACGCGTTTCCGGATTGTGTGCTTCAGCCAGATCAATCAATTCGGCCAATGAGTAGATCTTGTCTGGCTCGGTTGGAAATCCCGGGGCGTGAATCCGCCGACCGCCCATTGTGATTTGCCGCCCGTCGGGTGAGCGCCAGGGGCGATCGGGTGAAAGGGGCGGAGACTGGGACAACAGTCGGCTGACCACTGTTAGAAGCGCGATTTTTGTGACGGTTCGTGCCAGCCATTTCGTTTCAGGCATCGAATGGGCTACACCTGTGGGATTTCGCTTCACTTTCGTCGCAGCGTTATCTTGCACCGGGCACACCGAATGCGAGTTCCTTGTTCTCGGGTTCGACCGCGTTTTCAGATTTCGACTGCAACGTACTGTATGTTGGATGATCGGAACGAAGGCCCCAGTATTCGACAGCCATCCTACACACACCGATCACGAAATCGTAAGTTTTGTTTGCCTCCTTTGAGTGGCCCACCAGCGTAGCCCGACTCACGCGGCTAACTAAGCTAGACCGTCGCAATAGTGTGAATCGCTCGAAAACTGCACGCCGCCGGATGTCAACTGTCCAAATTCCGCCATGCGCTAGGAGCGTGGTCGCCCAAGGTTTTGTTTGACCTGAGCTTCCTTACTTTATGTGGGATCGAAAAGCCTCTAGGGCCAACTGCCCGCAAGAGTCGAGAATAGCCGTTGTAAGGACTGTCACGTTTATAGGGCAAAAGAGTGACAACAATAGCGAAACACGCGTTTGCCGATTGCGCTTTCCCGCTTTTGAGGGTCTTTACAACTCGATGATTCCGCGCTTCAACCCAATCGTGACCGCGTGAGTCCGGTCGCTTGCACGCAGCTTGGCGAGGATGTTCTTCACGTGGCCCTTCACGGTCTCCTCCGTGATCGAAAGCTGAGCTGCCACCTCCTTGTTCGCATTCCCTGCAGCGATCAGCCGGAGAACATCGATTTCGCGTGAAGTTAACGAATCGTCGGCAGCGTGGCCAACGAGTTCGGCCGCAACTTCGGGCGGCACACGCTTTTGCCCCGCATGCACGGCACGGATCGTCTGCAGCAGCTCCTTCCGTAAGAGGCCTTTCAATAGGTAAGCACGTGCGCCAGCTTTGAGCGCTCGCATTACCTGCGCATCGCCTGCATAGGTCGTCAGCACGATAATGCGAGCTTCAGGGAATTCACTGCGAATCGCGGTCATCGCATCGATACCACTGATCTCCGGCATCTGAAGGTCCATGAGCGTGACGTCCGGTTTGTGTTTACGGAACTGTTCGATCGCCTCACGACCATTTGCAGCCTCCGCGACCAGCTCCATATCCGATTGCTCGGAGACGAGCGCAGCGATTCCGTCGCGGAGAAGTGGGTGGTCGTCTACTGAGAGAACTCGAATCACCATACGATCCATGTCTCACCGCCTGTGGTTCAGGCAGTCTTGCCTGCAGCGTCGAGAGTCGTCTCGACGGGTTGTTCGTCCGGTGGTGAGAAACGTCGGTATGACCCTCGACGCTTCAACGAAGACTGCCTGCGCCACGCACCAGTTCATCCCATCCTCTTACGGAATAGCCGAAAACGGGGGCGGCCGGCCGACGCCCCGTACGCAATCGACCCCGGAATATGCAGCTCTATCTCCGTGCCGGCCCCGCGTGCACTCCATACATTCAACTGCCCGCCGATGCGCTTGGCGCGCTCGCGCATCCCAGGCAGACCGTAGTGGCCCGAGCGCCCTTCTCCGGCAATTGCCGGATCCATTCCGCGCCCATCATCCCGGATGCGCACTCTCAAGAGCTTGTCGCTATACGTGATCTCCGCTTCTATCTCGCGCGCCTGTGCATGGTGGAATGCATTTCGTACAGCCTCGCGGGCAATCCGGTAGACTTCGTCACGCAGGATTGGATGCAGATTCCCTGACGCGCCTTTCACCATCACGCGGAACTTTGTTGGGTGGGGGGCTGAATTGGGAGCAGCGGAATCCTCCGGTGCCAATTTGCCGGCCAGCTCTTGACCCATTTCTAAACCCAGGGCTTTCATCGCCTCCGCCAGGTCGTTAGTAATTTCCATCGAGGAACGCAAATCGTGCACAGCCTCACGGCCCTCGATGATCGCCTGATCCCCTTGTTCGAGAGCTTTGTCCAATAATTCCCTTGTCTCGCTTGGGGGAAGTCGGTCGGCGACTGCTTGCAAGCGGAGCATCAACCCCTGAAAGCTCTGTAACAGAGTATCGTGCAGCTCGCGGGCGATGCGTGTACGCTCGCTGACGCGCGCTTCAAGCCCAGTATTGAACTCCCTCGCCTGTCGACGGAGCCGGAACTGATGGAGTCCCCAGAGCAACACCAGAATCATCGCTGCGCACCCTGCCCTGAACCACCCAGTGGCCCACAGCGGGGGCCGAATCAGAATGGGAAGACTTACTCCCTTCTCATTCCACACACCCTGGTTGTTGCTGCCTTTCACCTCGAACACGTACTGACCTGGAGGTAGCGTCGTATACATGACAGACCGGTGGTTGCTGTCCGCCTCGTTCCATGCGGCCTCCAGATTTCGCAGCCGATACTGGTAACGGTTCCGTTCCGGACTAGTAAAACTGAGCGCCGAAAACTCAAATGAAAAAACAGTCTGAGAGTGGTTCAGAGTCAAGGAGTTAGTGACCGAAATGGACTGTTTCAGCGGCGAGCCCGCGCCGATTCGCGCTGGCTTCCCAAGTAACTCGAAATCGGTGAGGACCACCGGGGGGATGTACCGATTGTCGGCCACTTGCTCAGGGAAGAAGGTGGTTAGCCCGCCGAACGACCCGAAGAACATCTCTCCGGAACGACTCTTCCAGGCAACGTTAAAGCCGGAAAACTCGTTTGCCAGGATGCCGTCGGATTCGTAGTAATTCTTAAACGTTTTTTCTCCCGGGTTGAATCGGGAAAGACCGTTGTTGGTGGCAAGCCAAAGGCCTCCTCTTTTGTCTTCGAGGATGCCGGTCACGTTGTTGTTGGGCAGGCCGTCGCGCTCGTAGTATACGGTAAACACGCCTTTCGCGGGGTCGAAGCGGTCAAGGCCGGTTTGGGTCCCGACCCAAATAATCCCAGAATGATCTATGAACAGGGCATTCACATTGTCGTCCGAGAGGCTGCCAGGTGACCGGGAGTGTCGAAACGTGGTGACCCTCCAGGTGGCCGGATCCAGACGCTCGATGCCCGTGTCCCAAGTGGCGAGCCACACAGCGCCAACGGAATCTTCCAACAGGGCGTGATAGTGGCCATGGCGGAATCGCTGGAAGTGTTCGGTTTCCCGATTAAGCAGGCTGACTCCATCGTCGGTGGCAGCCCACAGTCTCCCTTCTCGATCGATGAACAGACCAGACACGGTATCGTTGCTAAGGCTCGTGGCATCGGCCGGATCGTGACGATAGGCCTTGAAACGGTTGGCATGCCGATCGAAACGATTGAGCCCGCCGCCGAATGTGCCGAACCACAGGTAACCCGCGGAGTCTTCGATGATCGAAATGACATAGCCATTCGAAAGGTCGCCCGGTTGTCCGGTGCCGCGAAAAAAGGTAAAGCGTCCGGTGGCTCGCTCGATCCGGTTCAGGGTGCCCTTGTTGGCCACCCAGAGGAAACCTTTGCTGTCCTCGTATGCGGCGGACACTAGATTCGAAGCCAGGCTGTTGGGATTGCCTCGCTCGTGGCGGTAGCCGTGAAAGGGCGCGGGCCTCGGCGAGAATCTGTAAGCGCCAAACCCCTTCGTGCCCATCCAGAAATTGCTCTCGCGATCTTCGAGCAACGATTGTACCTGAACCGGGCCGGCGTCATCCCCATCGCCGAAAGCGTTCTTGTAGCGAACGAATTGTTTCCGGCTTGCATCCAGCTTGAGAATTCCATTAGTGTTGGAGCCCAACCACAGGTTTCCGGCTTCGTCTTCGCGGATCGCTCCGATCCCGCTAAAGGTCGAGTTCCTCTTTCCGGCGCCGTCGAACGTGTAGCGGATGAGTTTGCCGGCCCGGCGATCCACCCTGGCGAGGCCGTTTTCAAAAGAATAAATCGTCCAGAGAACACCGGCGTGGTCCTCGAAAAGCGAGACCAGGGGGCCCGCCACCGTGACACTTACGGAAGCCGGTTGTGGCAGTGGAAGGTGGCTTATGACTTTGCCGGTCTCGCGGGCGAAGATGTCCAGACCTTTGGCGGTAGCGACCCAAAAGGTCCCGTCGCGCTCTTCAAAAGTGGACCTTACCAGGTCGCTGCTGAGGCTAGTGGGATCGCCGGCCACATGTCGGTAACGCATGACTCTCCAGGTGACGGGGTCCAACCGGTTCAAGCCATGGTTGGTTGCAATCCAGATCATGCCTTGACGATCCTGGCTGAAGTGGGAAACTGGTCCTTCGAATAAGGCGGTCGGAGGATGATAGTGAGTGAAGATTTCAGTTGCGGGATCATAGCGGTCGAACGACTGATCGCAGCCGATCCATAGCTTGCCGTCCCGGTCCTTGAACATGGCGTAGATGTAGTTGCCGCCGAGGCTGCCCGGATTTGTCGACTCGTGGCGGAAGTTTCGAAAGCGATAGCCGTCGTAGCGCTTAATGCCATCCTGGGTGCCAAACCAGAGGAACCCCAGGTCGTCCTGAACGATCTGGATAACCCGGTCGTGGGACTGGCCGTCTCCGAACGGCGTCTGCTCAAAACGTATGTCCCTGCCGTCTGTCACTGGCAGTTTAATTGCCCAGTGTTCGGGCTGACGCTCTGCGGACGCGGCGGGTAAAGCACACGCCAGCAATAGTGTCGCAAGAGAGGCCACCGTCTTCCCTCTTCGAGAGAGCGCGGATCTGATCACGACTGCGGTCGAAGTGACATGCGACAACCGGGCCATGTCCACTCCGGCGCTACAATCTTCGAGCAATAGACTCTGCCTCGAGGCGGGACCGGCACCCATCAGTTTACTTTCGTCTTTTTGTGAAACCACCCGGAAAAGGTTCGAGCACGAGATGTGCCGTACGCAATCGATGCCGGAATGGCCAACTCTACCTCCGTGCCGGCCCCACTTCCACTCCATACATTCAACTGCCCACCAATGCGCTTGGCGCGCTCGCGCATCCCCGGCAGACCGTAGTGACCTTTGCGTCCTTCTTCCGCAAATCCCGGATCCATGCCGCGTCCATCATCCCGGATACGCACTCGCAGCAGCCTATCGCTATACGTGATCTCCGCTTCTATCTCGCGAGCCTGCGCGTGGCGGAAAGCATTTCGCACCGCCTCACGGGCAATCCGGTAGATTTCATCGCGCAGGATCGGATGCAGATTCCGTGACGGGCCTTCCACCATCACACGGAACTTTGCTGAGTGGGGGACTGAATTCGGAGCAGCGGAATCCTCGGGTGCCAAGTTGCCGGCCAGTTCTTGACCCATTTCTAAACCTACGGCTTTCATCGCCTCCGCCAGGTCGTTGGTGATTTCCGTCGAGGAACGCAAATCGTGTACAGCCTCACGGCCCTCGACAATCGCCTGATCCCCTCGTTCCAGAGCCTTTTCGAGCGCTTCTTTTTCTTTGCCGGGTGGAAGCATGTCGACTCCCACTTGAAAGCGAAGCATCAGCCCCTGAAAACTCTGCAACAGCGTGTCGTGCAGGTCGCGGGCGATGCGCGTGCGCTCGTTGACGCGCTCTTCCAGGCGCGCGTTGAATTCCCGCGCGACCTGGTTGAGTCGGTACCGGTACAGCGCCCAGAGCATCGCTAGAATCACGGCCGCGGTCAAGGCGCGGAACCAGGTCGCCTGGTAGTACGCGGGGTCGATCGAGAACTCCAGCGTGTCACCGGCCTCGTTCCAAACGCCGCTGTTATTGGACGCCACCACACGGAAGCGGTAGTTGCGTGGAGGAAGATCGTTATAAAAAGCTTGCCGCCGGTTGCCGGCGTCGATCCAATCGCCATCGTAGCCCTCCAGTTGGTATCGGAAGAGATTCTTCTCCGGTGCGACGAGGCTCAATGCCGTATAGTCGATCGCCAAGTCGCGCACCGCTGGCGGCAGACGCAAACCAGAAGTTGCCGCGTGCGTCTTGTGATCGGCCGTGATCTGCTGGATATGGACTGGCGGTGGGAGTTTGTTGAAGGGAAGATGGCGCGGATCGACGACCTGGACGCCTTCTCCTGTCACGAACCACAGTTTGCCGTCGGTCGACTTCGCCACCCGTGGGCCGTATCCGCTAGGCGAAGTCGAGCGGAGCCTGACACCGGCCGCAGCGTCCCAAACAGTCGTTTGAATCGTGCGCTTCGAGTCTGCGATCCAAGCGTCTAATTCGGACCGGGCGATGCGAACGAGGCCGCAGGCCGTGTACAACCAGAACGAATGATCGTCGTCCTCCATCGTCCAGTGAACAGTGTTACAGGGCAATCCGTTCCTGCTGGTGAGCGTAGCGATGCGGCCATCTTTAAGCCGGCTAAGCCCCCCACCCTCGGTTGCGACCCACAGCGCGCCATCCTGGTCGAGTCGGAGGTCGGCAACAGCTTCCGTACCCAGACCATTAACTGCCGCGTAGGAGGCGCGGCCCTGACCATCCCTAAAATACGACACCCCGCCGCCACGCCAGAATCCAAGCCAAACTCCGCCTTGCTCACGATCGGCGAGTAGAACCGAAGCATTTTCCAGACGTCCCAGCGCCGACCACGGGATCTGTTCGACCATATGCCCTCCCCGCCAGTGCAAAAGCCCCCGATTCTCGGAAAGCCAGAGGTCGCCCGTCTTGCCCCCCGTGATGAAATGTACCGTTCCTCCAGGTACACCGCTCACGCGAACAAACCTGCCGGCCTCAATGTAAGCAAGTCCGTGGCCCGTGAATGCCCAGATGCGCCCGACATCATCCTGAAAGAGCGATTGCGGCGCATCCAGCTGTCCACCTGCGTTGCGGATAACTGTGATTTGTCCGTTACTCCACTTGTTCAAACCATCGCCCGTGCCAACCCATATGCTTCCATCGCTGGCTGCTGCCACGGACCAAACAACATCGGTAGATAGACCTTGTCTCACAGTAATTGTGGAGGTGGGAAACTCGCGAAAACGGTCGAGCCCTCCATTCGTGGCCGCCCAGACATTGCCTTCACGGTCCTCGAGAAGACTGAAGATGAGGTCGCCTGAGAGTCCGTCCGATCGCGAAAATACATCGGTCCGGCCGTGATACAGATGTATGAGCCCCCGGTCGCGCGTTCCAATCCATAGACCGCCGTCGCGATCCCGGAGCAGTCTATTGGCCTTGACGGACTTCGCGACACCTCGAATCGGATACGGCTCGGATTTTCCGTTGATGAGCTGTCTCGTTCCGCCTGTCATGGCGATCAACAGTTCTCCCTCTTCACCCTGATTCAGATCATTGATCTCCGTTGGCGGCATCTCATAATGCGTTGGATGACCGGGCGTCCATCGCCAAAGCCCGGACTGTGCACCGGCCCAGAGATCGCCTGCATTGTCCTCATACAAAGACAAAACCATTCGGCCTAGAGTGCCGTCCTGCCCGTAGCACTGCGCACTGCCGCTTCGTATGGCACATAGCTGGCCAGCGGGAGTTCCCAACCCGCCGGCCCACACCGTTCCGTTGCGGTCCTCGAGCAGCGTTAACACCAGTTGTGTATCAAGCTCCGGGTAGCGGATCAGCTTGGCGCCATTCCAACTAACCAGGCCGGCATCCGTGCCAATCCAGAGAGTCCCGTCGCGCGAGGCGAGCAACTTAGTAATTGAGGTGCCAGGGAGATGCTGTCCCGATGGTGGTTGCCAGGGAACACTGCGAACACCATCGAAGCGAAGCAAGCCGAATTCGGTGCCGAGCCAAAGATAACCATCCGGAGTCTGGGCCATTGCGTAGATATTGCCCTTGAAAAACCCTTCGCGGATTGTCCAGGCGGCGTGCGCGTACTGACTGACGTCGAGCGATGGATCTAAAGCCGAAGCATATGGACAGCAGACCAGTAATATGGCAATCGTGGGGCAGGTTGCCGACCATGTGGGGCAGACTGACAGTCTGCGGCGGGTTCTTAACCCGCCCTTCCGATATCGGATCGCTTCCCTCAGTCTCGTCAGCAAGCGGTCTTCACAGCTTCCCACGGCTCGCATTTCAGCCTTTTCCCCTCACTGCCATACATATAGGGAGATCGCTCACGGTTCCTCTTTATTGGATGGAACGGACTTTCGTCGGTTGTCGTCGGCTCGAACCCTGTTCCACCACGTCCAGCTCACTGACTTGAGCCTCGTAATAAAACCGGCGCGAGAGGTCCCGTAGGCAATCGAGCTGGGGATGGTCAACTCAATCTCCGTCCCTGCTCCGGCCGCAGTCCAGACTTTCAACTGCCCGCCGATGCGCTTGGCGCGCTCGCGCATGCCGGGCAGACCGTAGTGGCCGGCGCGCCCTTCCCCTGCGGTTTCCGGATCCATGCCGCGTCCATCATCCCGGATGCGCAAGCGGAGCAGCCGCTCGCCATAAGTGACTTCTGCTTCTATCTCGCTCGCTCGAGCATGGCTGAACGCATTGCGCACCGCCTCACGGGCAATCCGGTAGATTTCGTCCCGCAGGATCGGATGCAGATTCCGTGACGGGCCTTCCACCATCACACGGAACTTTGCTGGGTTGGGGGCTGAATTCGGAGCAGCGGAATCCTCGGATGCCAATTTGCCGGCCAGTTCTTGACCCATTTCTAAACCCACGGCTTTCATCGCCTCCGCCAGGTCGTTGGTGATTTCCGTGGAGGAACGTAAATCGTATACAGCCTCACGGCCCTCGACAATCGCCTGATCCCCCCGTTCGAGAGCTTTCTCGAATGCTTCCTTTGTCTCGCCCGGGGGAAGCCGGTCGCCGACTACTTGCAAGCGGAGCATCAACCCTTGAAAGCTCTGCAACAACGTATCGTGCAGTTCGCGGGCAATGCGCGTCCGTTCATCGACTCGCGTCTCCAATTGCACGTTGAATTGCTGCGCGATCTGATGCAGGCGGTACCGGTACAGCCCCCAGAGCACTACCAGAAAAGCACCCACGCACGACGCCTGGAACCAACGGGTCTGATAGTACGCCGGGTCAATGGAAAAATCGAGGGAGTCGCCCGCCTCGTTCCACACCCCGCTGTTATTCGAGGCCATGACGCGGAAGCGGTAGTGGCGTGGAGGAAGATCGTTATAAAACGCCTTCCGCTCATTGCCGGCGTCCTTCCAGTCGGGATCATGGCCTTCCAGCTTGACGCGAAAACGGACCTTCTCCGGCGCAACGAAGCTAAGGGCGGTGTAGTCGATCTGCAGATCGCGACTCAGCGGGGGCAGGCGCAGGTTCGAAGCCGCCGAGCCCCACAAGTTCTGCCAGCGAAGTTTGCGATCGGCGGTGATTTGCTCGATATGTATCGGCGGCGGGAGCTTATTGAATGGCAGATGGCGAGGATCGACGACGCTGATGCCATCGCCAGCCACGAACCACAGTTTTCCATCCTTAGTCTTGGCGACATGTGGGCTATAGCCGAAAGGGCGCGCATGGCTCATGACTCCTTCGGAACTGTCGAAAACCGTGGCTTGGATCGTCCGCCTCGAATCCTTCAACCACGTATCCAACTCGGGCCGGGCTATGCGCACCAGCGCGCATTCCATCCCTAGCCAGAAATCCCGGTCGTCGTCTTCCGTCACCGACTGAACAGTATCGCAGGGCAAGCCGTTCTTGCTGGTAAGTGTGGCGACACGACCGTTTTTGACCCGGCTTAACCCGCCCTGGGTCGCAGCCCAGAGCGTCCCGTCCCGATCCAGCTGAATGGTGGTAACAGCGCCCGCGCCCAACCCATCGGCGGCTTTGTACAGCGCCCGGACCTGACCGTCCTCGAAATATGCCACGCCACCCTCAAAGAATCCTAACCATAAGCCGCCGTGCAAAGGGTCAGCCGATAGGGCGGTAGCATCCCCCTTATGTCCCAGCCTGGCCCAGGGGATCCGTTCGACGACACTCCCCTGAGTCAAATGAACGAGATCCTGATCCTGGCTGATCCATATATTACCGGCACTATTCCCGGCGATCGAATATACGTTGGTTTCAGTGGGCCCAGCGCGTACAGGAATAAACCGTCCATCTTCAAGGTAGGCAAGCCCATGACGGGAGGAGACCCAAATTCGCCCATGATCGTCCTGAAAGAGAGACTGCACGGCATCATCCGGCAATCCACCGTTTCGCTTGCGGTAGATCGTAAATTGCCCGTCATTCCATCTGTTCAAGCCGCTAATAGTGCCAAGCCAAAGGCTGCCATCCTTGGCGGCAAGGACGGAAACAACAGTGGCATTCGACAAACCTTGTTGGATAGAAATAGTGTGGACGGCGAAGTCGCGAAAGCGGTCGAGGCCATTAACCGTAGCGACCCAAATGTTACCTTCACGATCTTCAAAGAGATTGCAGATGAAATCACCCGAGAGACCTTCGGACCGTGTAAACAGATCCGTTCTTCCCTGGTGTGCATGTAGGAGTCCCTCTTGCGTCCCAATCCATAGACCGCCATTGCGATCCCGGAGCAAGCAATTGGGCCTGAACTGTCGTCCGGAGCGCAAAGGCGGATACGCCTCGACTTTCCCGTGAACCAGCTGTCTGATGCCACCGGGCATGGCCATCCAGAGCGCGCCGTCGTCGCTTTCTATCAATGCGTTGATCTCCGTAACCTGGTCTGGTGTCGGATAGCGTTTCGGAGGACCCGGCTTCCATCGCCACAGCCCGGTTGTCGCTCCTGCCCAGAGATTGCCCCCAATGTCCTCATATAACGAGATCACCCCGCGGCCGAGACTGCCGTCTTCCCCATAGCACGTAGCGTTGCTGCTGCTCTGAATCGCGCAGAGTCTCCCAGTGGGAAGCCCAAACGTGCCGACCCACACCGTTCCCATGCGATCCTCACGCAGCGCGAGGACGTCCTGCCCATCAAGCGCCGGGTAGCGCGTCAGGTTGCCGTTCTTCCAACTTGCAAGCCCTTCGTTGGTGCCGATCCAAAGACGACCATCGCGCGCAGCGAGCAGCCTAACAACGCTGCCCGGTAGCTGGTTACCCTTCGGAGGCGCCCAGGGGACGCTCCGAACGCCATCGAAGCGAAGCAGCCCGAATTCCGTGCCGAGCCAGAGATACCCGTCGGGCGTCTGAGCAATTGAGGTGATGATGCCTTTGAAAAAACCGTCGCGAACCGTCCACGCCTTGTGCGCGTATTGACTGATGTCGAGAGATGGGTTTAAGGCGAAAGCACAAGGGCAGCACGTCAGCAGGATGATGGTGGCACAGGCTTTAGCCTGTGTTCTGATCACGGCTCTTCGCTTTCGCTCCACGCTCTCCACGTAGGCACAATTATCCCGTACCTAGCCAGTTTGCGGGCAACCCTTGGCCGCGAGACCGTTTTTGTGGTAACGGATCGGTTCAGAAACAGTAACGGCCTCCCTGGACGCCACCCACCGACCCGTTAACGGAGTTATCCTCTGACATGCGCACGCATGTAGGGCAGGTTGTCAACCTGCAGCGGGTTGGTAACCCGCTTGTACCTTCGCGCGCCAAACAGAGCGCCAGTTACCAACTGGCGCGCAGGATACCATCCTGCCCCACGACCCTCGTGGCCCTTGCCCTTCTGTTCGCAGCCATCTTGCTGGCGCAGGACGCCGACCTCTCGGGCCTCATCACCGATCCCTCTGGTCTCGCGGTACCCGGCGCACGGGTGGTCGTGCAAAGTGCAGCAACCGCTGCCACCCGCACCGTCTCTTCGAACCAGCAAGGCGAATACAGCGTGCGCGCTCTCCCTCCAGGCCCTTACAACATCACAGTCGAGGCAACCGGCTTTAGAACCGTCCACCAGAATGGCGTCGTGGTCGAAGTGGACCAGCGAGCAAGAATGGATTTCGCGCTGACCATCGGCGGCAAACAGGAAAGTATCACGGTCGAGGGGAGAGCGCCACTGCTCAACACCTCCGATGCATCGGTGAGCACTTTAATCGGTAACGGATTCGTGGAAAACATGCCCTTGAACGGGCGCAGCTTCAGCTCCCTCATCGACCTGACCCCGGGAGTGGTGCTGACGCCCTCCAATTTTTACGAGCAGGGTCAGTTCAGCGTGAATGGCCAGCGGCCGGATGCAAATTACTTCCTGTTGGATGGAGTGAGCGCCGG